>Ga0079995_1075661_pt1 | contig 58705 bp, 52 predicted proteins | sample FaiFalFF_MnMetaG_2_FD_69198 | JGI IMG/M metagenome (GOLD analysis project Ga0079995, IMG submission 69198) | Freshwater microbial communities from Yellowstone National Park, Wyoming, USA - Fairy Falls C (FF_Mn_C) (SPADES assembly) (version 4) | ecosystem: Environmental > Aquatic > Freshwater >... | reverse complement strand
TGCACGTGGGCGTGAATGCGCCGTCGGCGCAGATCCCACAGCACCGAGAGCCCCAGCCCGATCAAGACCACCCCGACGAGCAGTTCGAAGACCAGGGCGACGCGCTCCGGAATGGTGAGCCTAAAGGCGAGCACAGCGACGCCGACTCCAAAGAGCGTCGTCGTGTGCCCCAGCCCCCATAAGGCCCCTACCAACGAAGCCTTGGAAAGCTTCCGGTGCCGGCTGACGATGGTCGAGACGGCGACGACGTGATCGGCGTCGAGGGCGTGCTTGAGCCCCAACAGAAACCCCAATCCCACAAGAGCAAGCCACGTCATGCGCGCCTCCGCTTCAGGGCGCTCAGCAGCTTCTCCAGCTCCCCCTCGGCCATGCTGTAGAAGTGCTCTGGTTGGGGGAATTGCCCGCTCTTCACTTCTTCGATCATATCTATGCCCGCGCGGTCCATCAAGAGCGCGGTGGGGTAGTCATAGCATGTGAGCCAACTGACGGGCTCTCCGCGGGCCTTCATCTCGTAGAGCTTGGGGATGGTGATCTTCTCGCGTTGGGGCTGTTGGGCTTTGGGGGCCATAGGGGGTCCTCCTTTGTCAGAGAATTTGGTTTGTACCGATCTCCATGGTATACTTTAAAGTATGGCAAGCAAGAAGCGGGAGCGGATCAAATATCTCGTCACTCTGCGTGAGGCCGAGGAAGGGGGCTACACTGTTGAAGTTCCGGCTCTTCCTGGGTGCATCTCCGAGGGCGCCACGTATGAAGAGGCGTTGGCGAACATCCGCGAGGCGATCGTCGCGTATCTTGAGGAGCTGGGCGATGAGCTGAACCCTCGTGCACGTGTGATCATTACTGAAGTCGAAGTCGAGGTACCAGCCCCTCCGGTGCATGCCTGACAAGCTCCCCCAAGTCTCGGGTCGGCGTGCTGCGCAAGCGTTCGTGCGTGCAGGCTGGATCATCCGTGAGGAAGGCCCGCACATCATCTTGACTAAAGCGGGTGTTCGATACAATCTTTCTGTGCCCAACCACCGCCAGCTCAAGAAGGGCACGCTGCGCAGTTTGATTCGCAAAGCCGGCTTAACAGTCGCAGAGTTCATACGATTGCTCTCTTGAAAGACTTTAAGGCTTTGGGATTGCTAGATCTTTCGTGCCCGGCTTGGACATGATCGCTTCAGGATAATTCTCTTGGATGAGCTCATGGATGATCTGGGCGTACTTCACTTTCTCGCGGGCCATCTCGGCCAAGAGCGCGGGGCTCGTCCAGGGCTTATAGAGCGCGCCCGGCCCCGCCGCGCACGCTGGCCCATGCTCGATCTTAAAAGTGGCATTGGTGAGCCGGGCGCCGTTATAATAAAAGAGCTATCGAAAACGCGAAGGAGGCATCTATGCGCGATGTCGTTGTGCTGGGGATCGGCTCGACAGCATTTACAAGCCAGACCCCAGAGGTCAACTGGAAGGAGCTCATCTACGACGCGGCGGTCAAAGCCTACACTGATGCCCAAATAGACCCGCGGCGCGACGTGGATAGCTTCGTCACGTGCGCGGAAGACTTTTGGGAGGGTTTCTCGATCTTCGACGAGTTCACGCCCGATCAGTTGGGCGCGGCCCTGCGCCCGATGATGACCGTCACCGGCGACGGCTTGCACGGATTAGCGAATGCATATATGCAGATCAAATCGGGGATAGCCAACATCGTCGTGGTCGAGGCCCACAGCAAAATCTCCGAGCTCTTGACGTATGAGCACGTCACAGAGCTTGCGTTCGATCCCATCTACGAGCGCCCGCTCTCAGCCGAGCGCGAAGTGCACCCGTACTATGTCGCGGGCTTGGAGATGAATCTCTATCTCCATGCTACTGGGACGACCGAAGAGCAATGCGCGTTCGTTGCCGTGCACAACCGACGGCAAGCGCTGATGAATCCTTTAGCGCCCTACGGGGCGCGCATCGGGCTGCAAGAGATTTTTAATTCGGGCTATGCGTTCACGCCCCTCAAGCGCTGGGAGATCGCCTCGCGGGCCGACGGGTGCATCGTCTTTGTCTTAGCTGCAGCAGAGATTGCGCGACGGCTGACGAAGAAGCCGTTAGTGTATATTGAAGGGATCGGCTGGTCGTCGGAATCCCCGTGGATTGCTGCCCGCAGTGCCGACGCGGGTTATGTCCGACGCGCCGCGCAGATCGCCTATCGTCACGCGGGGATCACCGATCCGCGGCGTCAGATTGACGTCATCGAAGTCGAAGATCGCTTTGCGTTCAAAGAGCTCCAGCACCTAGAAGCGTTGGGCTTGGCGCGCCCTGGGGAGGCGGGCTGGCTGGCGCAGTCGGGCGCGTTGGGGCGCGATGGCGAGCTCAAAGTCAATCTGAGCGGGGGCTCGCTGGGCTGCGGCGATCTCATAGAAGCTTCTGGGCTGCAGCGCGCTTTAGAGATTGTGTTACAGTTGCGCGGTGAGGCCGGGGCCCGACAAGTCCCCAACGCGCGTGTGGGGGTAGCGCAGTCGTGGCGTGGGGTGCCGCATGGCACAGGTGCAGTCGCGGTCTTTGCACGGAGGGATTAGCCAGGCTTCGCCTGGACCATTCGTCTTGCCGCCTTCGGCGGCAAGATGTACAGTCCAGACGAAGTCTGGCCCCATGAAAGGAGCAACACTATGAATCTCAATAAGATTCGCAAAGACGTGGCCGTCGTCGGCGCGGGGATGACCATCTTCGCGCGACGCTTGCAAGAGACGGGCAAGGAGATGAGCTGGGAAGCGGCAAAGATGGCTCTCGATGAAGCTGGACTCACCCTCAAAGATATTGACGCGGTGATCGTGGGCTCGGCCCCCGATGCGTTCGACGGGGTGCACAAGAAGGGCGAATGGCTCCTTGACGGTGCGGGCGGGACGAATAAGCCCTACATGCGCGTCTTCACCGGCGGCGGCACGGCAGTCTTTGCCCCGATCGCCGGGTGGTGGCACGTCGCCTCGGGGATGTTCCAGAGGGTCTTAGTCGTCTGCGAGGAGAAGATGTCTTCCGTCCAGCCGCACGCCCAGAGCGCGTTCGCGCACATCTGGGACCCCATCTTAGATAGACCCCTCAAACCCAACTTGGTCTGGATCTTCGCGATGGAGATGCAGCGCTATATGTACAAATACAACGTGCGCTATGAAGACATCGCGCTCGTTGCCGTCAAGAATAAGCGCAATGCTGTTGGGCATCCGTGCGCGCAGCTCGCTGATCCTAATATCACCCTCGAGGACGTGATCAATTCTGAGCCGATGGCCCTGCCCGTCAGACGCTTAGACATCAGTCCGCCGTCGGATGGCGCGTCGGCGATCGTGCTTGTCAGCGAAGATGTTGCGTATGAGCACACGGACACGCCCGTCTGGATAGATGGCGTGGGCTGGTGCATAGACACGACGATGTGGACGAATAGAGACTTGGCGTTCCCAAAGTTTGTTGCCAAGGCCGCCAAGATGGCCTACGAGATGGCCGGGATCAAAAACCCCAGAAAAGAGATAGACTTCGCTGAGCCGTATGACCCCTTCGATTACAAAGAGTTGCAGCACTTGGAGGGGCTGCTGCTCGCTGAACCTGGGGAAGCAGCTATTATGACCCGCGAGGGCAAGACCCAGCGCGACGGGGAGTTTCCCGTCTGTCCCAGCGGGGGCTTGCTCGGCGTGGGGAACCCCATCGCGGCGGCGCTGGGGATCAAGATCGGCGAGGTATACTGGCAGCTGGCGAGGAAGGCCGGCCCGCGCCAAGTGAAGAAAGATGTGCGCACGGGGGTCGCCCAAGCCTGGGGCGATCTCATGCAATTCAGTTCTGTGGTTGTCATGAGGAGGCGCTAACTATGAGCAAAGCGAAAGAGTTCGGCCCACCGCTCAATCCCCGAGGGCGACGCCTTGACGCGGAAGATCTAGAGAAGATTCCGCACATCCGGGCCAAGGCTCCTGCGAAATACGCCTGGGCCGCCGGCACGGCCATAAGTCGCTTCTTGGAAGAGCTGAAGAACGGTCGGATCATCGGGCGCAAGTGCGCGCGGTGCCATCGGGTGCTCGTGCCCCCGCGGATGTTCTGCGAGCGTTGCTTTCAGCCCACGACAGAATGGGTCTATCTGCCGGGCACCGGGGTCGTTGAGACGTTCTCTGTGTCGTACATAGACACGAACGCAAATCGCATCAAAGAGCCCATTCTCGTGGGGACGGTGGCGTTCGATGGGGCGCCGCCGCACTGCGGAATTATGCACTATTTCGGGGAAGTCTCTCCCGAAGAGCTCAAGATCGGGATGCCCGTCGAGCCCGTGTGGAAGCCAAAGGAAGAGCGCGTCGGCTCGGTCTTGGACATCAAATATTTCCGGCCGCGCAAGAAGTGAGGGGAAAATATGATCGAGCGCATCGAGAAAGCTACAGATATCCGTCATTGGCTGGGCGACATGGAGGCCGATCATTATTACTATAGCGCGGGGATCGCCGGGGAGAAATTTTTCGTAGCCCTGCGCGACGACGGCAAGATTTTGGGAGCGCACTGCGCCGCGTGCCATCGGACGTATGTGCCGCCTAGGATCTATTGCGAGCTGTGCTTCGCTGAGCTGACGGAGTATAAAGACGTAGGCAAGCGCGGCTGCGTCGTGGCGTTCACCGTCGCGCACTATAATAAATCGGGCGAGCGCTTAGATCCCCCAGAGATCTTCGCGTTGATCAGCCTAGGGCCAGATACGACGCCCTTGCTCCATAAGCTCGGCGAGGTCGAACCGGGGAGAGTGTGTGTTGGCCTCGAAGTCGAGGCCGTCTTGAAGCCCAAGAAAGACCGCGAGGGCAAGATCACGGATATTCTGTACTTTAAGCCGGCTCACTGAAGGAGCTCCTATGGAGATCATCGAGTCAGGGCAGAAAGAGCTCTTGCAGCCCCCGGACGTGGAAGAGTTCCGGCGGTGGATGAGGGAGAACAAGTCTCCCGCTCTCAAAGACAAAGTGATGGACGAGCGCGAGGCCGTCAAGCGCTTCGTCAAAGACGGCGACTATATCGGGGTCGAGCTCTACGGCACGGTGCGCTGCCCCATGTCGGTCATCCGAGAGATCGTGCGCCAGGGCAAGAAGAACCTCAGACTCGCAGGACAAGGGCTGCTAGAGATTGATTTTCTCGTGGCGGCAGGCCTCGTAGAAGCGATGGATATTACGTACGTGGGCTATGAAGTGCTGGGGCTCTCGAATATTCTGCGCCGGGCTGCTGAGAGCGGCAAAGTGAAGCTCGTCGAGTGGAGCAACGCGGCGATGGCCTGGCGCTTCAAAGCAGCGGCGATGGGCGTGCCGTTCATCCCCGTCAGATCGATGCTCGGCACGGACACGCTCAAGTACAGCGCCGCCAAGGTCGTCAAAGATCCGTTTACGGGGATCGCGGTGACGCTCCTGCCCGCGCTCATCTTGGACGTCGGGATCATTCACGTCCATCGTGCGGACAAGTACGGCAACGCCCAGATTGACGGGATTTCGGGCTTCGCGTTCGAGATGGCCCGCGCCTCCAAGCGCTTAATTATCAGTACCGAAGAGCTCATCTCTACTGAAGAGATTCAGCGCTACCCTGAGCGCACGATCATCCCATGGTTCTTAGTGGACGCAGTCGTTGTCGCGCCTTTCGGATCGCACCCCGGCGAGATGTGCTATTGCTACGAGCGCGACCAAGAGCATCTATTAGAGTTTCTCAAGGCTGCAGAGACCGAGGAGACGACGCAACAGTACTTGCAGAAATACGTCTACGGGCCCAAGACCCATCAAGAGTATTTGGATCTCATTGGGCGGGATCGGCTAGAGGCATTGAAGCGAGCTAACAAGGGACGGTGAGAGGATGGCGAGCACAGACTACAGTCCCACAGAGCTGATGATCTGCATTGCAGCGCGCTTGATGAAGGAGGCGCGCACGGCGTTCATTGGGACGGGTATCCCGATGTTAGCCGCGGCGTTGGCGAAGAAGCTCTACAATCCCGATCTCATCGCGATCTTCGAGTTTGGCGGCATCGGGGCTTCTCTTGAGGACTTGCCCCGCGCCGTGGGCGAAGCCCGCACTTTTTACCGCGCAATGGTCGCCACAGGGATCTGCGACGTGATGGAGACGGCGCAGCGCGGACTGATCGAGTACGGCTTTCTGGGCGGCGCTCAGATCGATCCCTACGGGAACTTAAATACGACGGTGATCGGCCCGCACGAGAAGCCCAAAGTGAGGCTGCCCGGCAGCGGCGGGGCCAACGACGTGGGGTCGCTCTGCTGGCGCACCATTGCGATCATGAAGCACGAGAAGAAGCGCTTCGTTGAGAGGGTGGACTTCATCACGACGCCGGGGTATTTAGACGGTCCTGGGGCGCGGGAGCGCGCAGGATTGCCCGCCGGGACGGGGCCTTATCGCGTTGTGACGGATTTAGCGCTCTTGGGGTATGACGAGGCGACCAAGCGCATGATGCTGCTTGCGACCCATCCTGGGGTGACCGTCGAAAGAGTCCTAGAGAACACGGGTTTTGCGCTGATCGTTCCCAAAGAAGTCGCGCAGAGCGAGCCGCCCTCGGCCGACGAGCTGCGAGTCTTGCGCACCGAAGTCGACCCCCAGAGGCTGTATATTTAGAAGGGTGTAGACTTGCTTTCACGGTAGCCCCCTCATACAATGCTCTGAGAGGTGAAGAGTTATGAAGGCTCAGGAGCTCTTGGAGCGTATCTCTGTTGATCCGCAGATTTGCCACGGTAAGCCTTGCATCAAGGGCACGCGCATCCCAGTCTTCGTTATCCTTGATGCCCTTGCCGCGGGTATGACCCACCAAGAGATCATGGAGGAGTACCCTCCTGTGACGGAAGAAGACATCCAAGCGGCTCTCTTCTACGCTTCGTTGGTAACACATCTCATCTCCGGCTACACCTGATCCCGTCATTTATGATTTGGCCAAGCGGCAAGACCGCATATTGATCACACGTGATCACGATTTCCTCAACATCTTGCTCTACCCACCGGCTCAGACGCCGGGCATTATCGTGGTCAAAGTGCGGCAACTGACCGCCAAGGCGATCAGCGCTTTGTTGCTTAACTTCTTGAGTCGAGTGTCTGAGCTGCAGATCAAAAATGCCTTGGTTGTCTTGGAGCCGCATCGTTACCGAGTCCTCCGCTAGAGCGGCGAGGGGCATCCGAGCTGCAGGCTCAGATGCCCCTGCAAGCCGCGTCCCCTCCTCCCACAGCGCGCTCACTGGATATTGATGCTCCTTTCCGCGATGTTGTTCGTCTCATCGCGCTCCTTTATCTTGTCCCCTGGGTTCACGATCACCGTCACGGTGTACAGCCCTGGGCTATACACTGTCTCCAAAGCAACGATTATCTGTTGGGCTCCTGCGGTCAGCTCAGTGATCTCCTCTTCAGGGATGATACGCCCGTTGAGCAGGACGCGCACGGTGAATGGCTCCTTCACAGCGATCTGGCCGATGTTAGCGATGGTCGCCAACGCCATGATGTCCCACCACGGGAGCAGGCAGGGGGGAACCATGCTCGGGGGGCTGATCTTGTGGGCAGTGACCGGCAGGTGGCGCACGGTCAGATCGCAGCCTCTGTCCTTCAGGCCGATAATCGAGCCGATCGCCCTGAGCCACTCCTCCGGCGTGCGGAAATCCTCATCCCGGTAGTAGAGGATGGCCAGGATCTCAAGAGTCCATGGCTCTGGCGGCAGAGGAATCGGGATGTGGCCTAAGAAGATGAACCAGTTAACGCCTTGACCGATTGGAGAGGCAACAACGCACAAGGAATAGGAATGGGTGTTCCGCCCCAGGGTGGGGTCCACTCGCACATCCCAGGCTAGCCAACGTTGGGTATTCTATTCCTGGGCGTCAAGGCTATGAGCTGCTCCGCCAAAGAATCGAATCCCGGACTCCCCGGTGCAATGAGCTCCGGTGGTGTCCGTATGGGTATCCCGACCTGGGCCCCACCCAAAGCCCCAGAGAGCACTGCTCCGATCACCAAACACAGGGCCACAAGCCCTGCCGTGCGAAGCGCTTTGCTGCTGAACATTGTTGATCCCTCCTTCATTGGATCAGATTCAAATTCGCAAGCATCTTGGGAGCGGAGGGGCGAGTAGCAGCCCCTCCGCTCCTGAGCCTCAAGGCCTAAAGTATATCTGTACATCCGTGAGACTCAGCGGATCAACCCGCACCCAGCCGTTAGGCCCTCCAGGAAGCAGCGCGTCCTTCACCCTAGCACGCACCTCAAGGTAGGCCTTCACAAAGAAGGTGGTATCTGACGGTAAGGTTCCTGAGAAGGTCCTGTTGAAGGTACTATTAAAAGTTCCATCCCAATCCTGCCTCCAAACGACCTCTCCGATCCGTCCTGTCTCTCTGCCGTCCCTATTGTATCCTATTATGAAGGCATAGAGGGTGGCCGAACTTTCTGGTTGCCCACTAGGCTTCTCGATCTCGCCTGTGATGCTTCCCACAACCCGGATCTGGGTTGCACGACCAGAATAAGTAGTAGAAGCGAACCAGGCCCATCCTTCGCCCGTTACGCCCCGAATGCCGTTCTCAAAGATACGGGCTCTGCCAGCGTTGCAATCAACCTCTTGATAACCGCTGCTTGCCCAGTTACGACCTGTCCCGCAGCGATAAAATGGCGGACCAACGCGGACCCAACCTGATGGTGTTGGAGGAGCTGCCATCAATTCAGAAGGGGCAATGCCGGACTCCGTTAGCACGGTTGTCTCTCCGCTATATATCTTGCCGCCCACTACTGCCGTCGCCTTGAGGATCCAAGGCTCAGGTGGCGGTGGGACTGGTATGTCCATTATCAACTGCGTCGTCCCAGCTAGTGATATTTTGGCGAACTTTTGAGTCGCTAAGGTCTTGGCAGAACGGTCTTGAAGCTCTACCGTGATAGACTCGGCAACGGCAGTTAATGGTTGCCCCTGCAACAATAATGTAACATAAATTACTGTCCATTTCGGGGGCCACCAGTACGCATATACGTCCAGCGAGGGTTCAGGTATCGGTAGCGGCTGCGGCGGCTGTGGTGGTTGCGGCTGTTGCCCATACTGCCCATACCCGACGACGACCACGAGTGCCAGAAGCAAGCCCAGCACTCCCCAGACCTTCCGAGTGCACACCATCACACATCACTCCTTTCGGTTTCGGCCCCCTTGGGCCGGGATTCAGCCTCACTATACACCCCCAGCGTGAAAAAAACGTGAAATGACGAGAAAGAAGAAAATTTCGTCAAAAACAGACGGTGGCGCTACCCCCGCTGCGCCCACGCTTGGAGAATCGCGCGGTTGATGGGGACGTTCTCAAGGAAGCTCTTTCGGAGCGACTCCTCGTGGATCTGCCCCGCTACACGACAGATCTCGTCATAGGCTTTCTGCAGATAGACTTTAGCTTCGTCGGTGCGCCCGCTCGCTTGTAATATCTGATAATGCGTGAAGTAGAAGCGCTGCGCTTGGGTGATCATCCCGTGTTGGGATTCGAGCACCTGCATGGCGCGCGTGGAGCAGTCCACTGCTAGGCTGAGTTCCCCGCGCCCCAGATGCGCCCGGCCCTTCTCGCAGAGCGTCTCCACTGTTAAGCCTCTCAGGCCCGGCTCGCTCAGCATACTCACGACGCGGTCAAGATAATCGAGCGCTTCCGTATAGCGCCCTTGCTCGTTCTGCAGCGTGCCCAGATTCAAAAGTATAACCCCCTGACCCCGCCGGTCCCCCACTTCGCTCATGAGAGTATAAGCGCGTTCATAGCACTCTTGGGCACGCGCCCATTGGCCAAGATCACAGAATATCAGCCCGAGATTGTTGAGCGCTGCCGCTTGCCCCCACAGGTCAGCAGCCCTCTGAAATTCAGCGAGCGCTCGCTCCAAGTTCTGCTGGGCTTGCGCGTACTCCCCCACAAAGAGCTGGATGATCGCGAGAGCTTTCAGCGCCTCTGCGTGTCGGCGCCCATCACCGAGAGAGGCCCACAGCTCTCCCGCCCGCTGAAAGTACTCTAGCGCCTGACCGTGCTCGCCCAGTTGCCCGTGAATATCGCCAATGTTATAGAGCACTCTCGCCGTAACGGAACGGTCGGGAAGTTTCCGGCTGATCTCTAGCGCTTCTTTCAGAGCGTGTTTGGCGACGTCGCTCCGGCCTGCGGCCAGCTCGATCAATGCTTTCTTCTGGTAGGCTTGGCAAAGCTGGGCCGTCTCCCCCAATTCTTGCGCGAGAGAGAGCATCTCCGAGATCATAGCGTGCAGCTTTGCCAGCGCTGGCTTGATGTCGTAGATCGTGGGGAAGAGGTCTGTGTAGCAATCTAACAGTTCGAGCTTGGTCTTGCGCGAGCGCGCCGCGCCTTGGGCTCCGAGCTTGGGGAAGAGCCCCAGAGCCCTCTCTATGATGGCAAGAGCCTCGCTGTACGCATAAGCGCGCTGGGCCCGTCGGGCAGCTCGAAGCATATACGCAAGAGCTTTCTCCCATGCCCGCGCTCGCTCCCAGTGCCCCGCAAGCTCTTGGGAAAATTCTTCAAGGCGATCTGGATAGAGCTTCTCAAGAGCCTCAGCGATCTTCTTGTGTCCCAGTCGTCTTCGATCTGTGCTCAGCCCATCGTAGACGACTTGGCGGACTAACTCGTGAGCGAAGCGATAGTATCCCTCGCGCTCGATGAGCAGCCCCACACGGCACAAATCATCGAGCCGGTCGAGCAAGGCTTCCTCAGGTTGGCGGAGGACTTCGCTCAAGAGCGGCAGCTCGCATGTCTGTCCAGCTATTGCTGCGTAGCTCAGCACAGGGTGGGCTCGCTGGGGCACGCGCCGCAGCAGAGTCCCGATGAGCTCTTTTAAGCTCTCTGGCAGATGCCTCGCCCTGATCTCTTCGGTTGCCAGCCTCCAGAATCCTTGGGGATCGCGCTGGAGCGCGCCGCTGGCTACCAGGGAACGCACAAGCTCTTGCACGAAGAGCGGGTTGCCCTCGGTCTCCGCGTAGAGCGTATCGAGAACTGCGCGATCATACCGATGCAGGAGCTGACTCAGCAAGAGATCTGTCTCCTCCCGCGACAGTGGCGACAGCACAAGCGTCTGGGCGAAATCCCTAGGAAGCTTATCGAGCCAGTGGCGCAGCGGGCTGACCTCGTGCGCCGCTTCGACGCGATAGGTCCCGATGAAGAAGAATCGCTGGTCTTTCAGATGGGCTAGGAGATAGCTGAGATACTCCAAGGTTGCGCCATCGGCCCAGTGCAGGTCGTCGAGGAAGAGAACAGCTGGGCGCTCGCGGGTGAAAAGCTCAAAGAGCCCGGTGAGTGCGGCGAACCAGCGGGCTTTGCCCTGGGCAGGTGGCAGCTGGGGGTTGGGCACAAGATTGGGAAATTTTTCGTGAAGTTCAGGGATGAACAAAGCGAGCTCGCTGCGCCAGAGGGGAGGGAGCTGCGCGAGCATCTCATCGGAGATCTGCTTCAGCCCAGCGCGAGCAGCTTGGAGTATGGGATCGTAGGGCGGGGCGTCGGCGTAGGCTGCGCCACGGAGAATGACTCCCTCTCGGCTCCGGGAAGAGATCTCTAAAAAGTGCTCGACCAAGCGGGTCTTGCCCACGCCGACCTCGCCGCTGATCAGGAGGGCTTGGCTTGCGCCATCACAAACTTTCTGCCAGAGCTTGCTGAGCACGTGACACTCGCGTTCGCGGCCCACAAAGGGCGTCTCAGCGGGCAGTTCAATGGTGCGGATTGGCTCTGGCAGTACGCCGCTCAGGATCTTCTCGTAGAGCGCTTGGGTTTCGGGCAGTGGCGGGACGTGCAGCTCTCTCTGAAGAATTTCACAATACTCTCTGTATTGTCGCAGGGCTGCCGCGCGGTCGCCACTGAGGGCGTAGAGCGTCATCAGCTCGCGGTGCGCCCGCTCGTGCCACGGGATGACGCGCACGACCCTTTCCCAGACAGCGATGGCTTTTGGAAATTCTCGATGAGTCTGATAGATCTCAGCGAGCTGTTCCAGAGCGTCTAAGTAGAGTGACTGGAGGCGCTCGCTCTCGGCAAGGGCCCAGTCTTCGTAGATATCTGCTAGAGGCGTGCCACGATAGAGCGCGACCGCCTGTTCTAGGCTTTGAGCGCTCTTTTGTCTTATGCCCTGCTCGATACGTTGTTCGAACTCTTGGCTGTCGAGCCAAAAATCCCCGGCTTTTGTGTTGAATTGCGCGGCGCCGCCGGAGGTGATGAGCCATCGTTCTGAACCGAGCATCTTGCGCAGGAATGAGAGGGCCTTGCGCAGATTGCCCCGCCCGCGCTCTTCATCAGCATCGGGCCAGAGCAGATTTGCGAGCATCGTGCGCGGGTGAGCGCGGTCGCGTTGGAGGACAAGATAGACCAAGAGTTCCTTGACTTTCTGAGTTGGGAAGTCAAGGAGCTGTCCGTCACGGCGGACTTCGATCTCCCCCAGGAGCCGGATCTCCAAGCGGGCCATCGCTGGCCACCTTCCGCGCTGACACTCTAATGTTATATCAAAAAGTCAAGCTGGAGGTTTCGCCTAGAGATCAGCTAAGCCTCATCGTACAGATATCTCTTGATATCGAGCTTGCTCGACTTCTCGAAGGGCTTGTCTAAGATAATTAAGTCGTGCTGGCTGTGGATGCGTTTGTACGGCGCAAATTCTTTACTCTTCTCTTTGATCGCCTCCCAGATCATCCTCTTCAGCTCCTCAAGAGAGTGTTTTTGTAAGAGCTCTGGCTTGGGATAGACAAACGCTTTGATCACTTCGACGCCCTTGCGCTTGCCCCCTTTAATCATAATCTCTTCGATGAGGGGGATCTGCTTCAGCTCGAACTCAAGCTCTTCGGGGTAGACGTTCTTGCCCCCCTCAAGGACGATCACGTTCTTCTTGCGACCCTTGATGTAGAGCCAGCCGTCTTCGTCTAAGTATCCTAAGTCTCCTGTGTGGAGCCAGCCGTCAGGGTCGAGAACTGCTCTGGTTGCTTCGGGGTTTTTGTAATAGCCCTTCATCACGTTGGGGCCCCGGACGACGATCTCCCCGATGCCCTCTTCGTTGGGGTTGTCTATGCGAATTTCGACGCCGGGGATCGCCGGGCCGACCGAGCCGATCTTGTCGTTGAACGGCGTGCTGAACGTCAGCACCGGCGAAGTCTCGGTCAAGCCATAGCCCTCAATCATCCCGATCCCTAAGCGTCGAAAGCCGCGCATCACCTTGGTGTCCAGGGGGGCGCCCCCAGAGAGAAAATATTTGAGCTGATTGCCTCCCACTAAGCGCTTCTTGATCTTTGCGCCCAGCAGCGTCGGCGCGTAGCGCCACAGGAAGCGCGCCAGACGGTTCTCTTGGATGGTGTGCTCTAGTTTCTCGTACAGTGCATGGAAGAGCTTGGGCACGCCCACGAGAATACTGACTCTATTCTCGACCATGTATTTGGGCAGGTTCTTGTAGTCATCGGTGTAGATGAGCTGCGCGCCGGCATAGAGACAGCAGACGAGCACGATGAGCCCAAAGACGTGGTACCACGGCGGGATTGCTAAAACCACATCGTGCTCTGTGAAGTCAATGCGGCTGAGAGCGCTCTGAGCGTTGCTCACGATGTTCGTGTGCGAGAGCATGACACCCTTGGCGTTGCCCGTCGTCCCTGAAGTGCAGAGCATCACCGCGACTTCATCGGGGTCGGCAGGGACGCTTTGGAAGCGCTCGCTGCTGAGCCAATCGCTCACCGTGGGAACCCCCGGCAGACGGTCCATCGTCACGATGTGCTGAAGTTGTCTCTGATCTTTGACCATCTCGTAGTGAGGGGCGTCGGCGACCACGGCACCGACGGCGTCCATCTCGCGCAGGACGCGCTGGACCTCTCCAGCTTGCCAGGAAGCATCGATGGGCAGAGCTACCCCTCCCGCCTTGAGAATCCCCAAGAACGCGATCGCCCAGTCGGTGCGCGGTTTCCCGATGATCGCGACCTTCTCGCCCTTCTGAAGGCCGCGCTTCTTCAGGGTCGCCGCAAACCGATCAGATTTCTCCTTCAAGTCCGCAAATGAGATCTGATCGTACCCATCGTGCGTGGGGATCTTGAGCGCGATCTTGTTGCCCTGGCGGGCGAGCGCGCCCTCAAGCATCTCCACCAACGTTTCTGTGCGAACGAGTGTGCTCATGAGATCCTCCTTTTTTTATGACCTAACCCCCCGCCCCCTTCCCGAAGCGGGAAGGGGGAGCTCCCCTCCCCGTGTCGGGGAGGGGCTGGGGGAGAGGTCTTCGATCCATCGTCCGTCTTCAAGATATTGTTGAGCTTCTAATGCGGCGATACAGCCGTCGGCGGCCGCGATCACCGCTTGGGCGTATTCCCCAGAGAACTTTCTGACATCGCCTACGGCGAAGACCCCAGGGATCTTCGTGCGGGTGCGCTCATCTGTGAGAATGTAGCCCTTCTCGTCCATCTCCAGCTTCCCCTTGAGAAACTCCGTATTGGGACGATGCCCGATGCTCACGAAGATCCCCTGCACGTCGCGCACCTCAAAGAGCTTCTGCGTCGCTAGGTCTTTGAGGACCACGCCCTCGACCCGCTTGTCGCCAAGAACTTCTTCGACGACGGCGTTCCAGATGAACCCGAACTTGGGATGGGCTTTGACCTTCTCGACCAAGAGTTGATCTTTGGCGCGGATCGCCTTGGGGTCGTCTTGGGGATGGCGCACCACCATGCGCACGGAGTTCACCAACTTGAGTAAAAAGAGCGCCTCTGTGAACGCCGCGTCTCCTGCCCCGACTACGAGAACGTCCTTGTCTCGAAAGAAATAGCCATCGCAGGTGGCGCAGTAGGAGACGCCTCGCCCCAGCAGCCGATCGGCGTTCTTGGCGGGGAGCTTCACGGGTTCTGCGCCGGTGGAAATGATAACTACGGGGGCTTCGTAGAGCCCCTGATCGGTCTTGACGATTCTCTTTGCCCCGCTGAGGATGAGATCCTTGGCTTCTTCGATCTTGATCTCGACGCCGAACCGTTGGGCCTGCTGCACCATGCGCTGCATCAGTTCCGGGCCCATGATGGGCTCAGGGAATCCCGGAAAGTTCTCGACTTCCGTGGTATCGTTGAGCTGGCCGCCGGGGGTCCTCTTATCTAAGATCAGGGTCTTGAGTTTGGCGCGTCCAGCGTAGATGGCTGCCGTCAGCCCTGCCGGCCCGCCACCGATGATGATCACATCGTATATCATCTGTTCTCCTCCTTTGTCGTGAACTTACTATGATAGCGTGGAAGTGGAGAATAAAGCAAATAGCGCTCACCCAGACTTCGTTTGGCTGGGCTTCGCTTGCTAAGCTGCAAAAAATCTGTAAACTATAGATTGTCTTCGTGTGCATCAGCGAATTTGCAAAGGAGGATTCTCTTATGGCTGTCAAAGCTCCGCTTTCAACACAAAGCTCCAAAGCGCTCTTCCAGAAGATGAGCCAGTACGTCCCTCGCGCGGTCTCTCCCCTAGCGCCGTTCATTATAGCCGAAGGGCGCGGGGCCGTCGTCAAGGATCTCGAAGGGAATTCGTACATTGATCTGACGGGTGGCTGGGGATGCCTCAGCGTCGGTCATGCCCATCCAAAGGTCGTGCGCGCCATCCACGAGCAAGCCCAACGATTCACTCATACAGATTGCAGCGTCATTATGTATGACGTCTATATTGAGCTGGCTGAGCGCTTAGTCAAGCTTGCCCCTGGCCCATCCCCAAAGAAAGCGATCTTCTTCAATTCCGGGGCGGAGGCTGTCGAAAACGCCGTCAAGATCGCTCGATCGTATACGAAGCGCAAAGCCGTGGTCGTCTTCGAGGGGGCGTTCCACGGGCGGACGTATATGGCCCTCACCATGACCCACAAAGCCAAGCCCTACAAGGAGGGCTTCGCCCCGTTCTGCTCTGATGTCTATCGCATGCCCTTCCCCAATCCCTATCGCAATCCTATGGATTTTCGCCACTGGGAGAAGCAGCTCTTCAGCTTGGTCAATCCCGACGAGATTGCGTGTATCGTCTTTGAGCCGGTGCAAGGGGAGGGCGGGTTTGTCGTTCCCCAGGAGGGCTTTGTGCAGTTCTTGCGCGAGCTGACTTATAAGCACGGCATCGTCTTGGTCGCCGACGAGATCCAGACGGGCATCGGGCGGACGGGGAAGTTCTACGCGTCTGAGCATTATGGCATCGAGCCCGATCTGATGACGCTCGCCAAGTCGCTCGCCGCGGGGATGCCGCTGAGCGCCGTCGTGGGCGTGCAGAGAGTGATCGACGCGCCGGGGGACAGCGCCATCGGTGGGACGTATGTGGGCAACCCCGTGGCATGTGCGGCCGCCCTCGCTGTACTCGAGATCATCGAAGAAGAGCGCTTGCTTGAGCGCGCGGTGGAGCTCGGTCGGTACATGCGCGAGCGCTTCGAGCAGATGCAGCAGAAGTATGAGATCGTGGGAGACGTGCGCGGCCTGGGGGCGATGGTGGGCATCGAGCTCGTCAAAGATCGCATGACCAAGGAGCCTGCATCGGACGAGACGATGGCTATCGTTCACGAGTGCTTGGCGAACGGCGTGATCATCGCCAAGGCGGGCTTGTATGGGAACGTCATTCGCATGCTCATCCCGCTCGTGATCAAAGAAGATGAGCTGAAGCGGGGCCTCGATGTGATCGAGCAGGCGATCGCGAAGGTGTCGCGCTAGGGAAGCTCCCACGGGTAGGGCACTTCTATATCTTCTTTGGGGATCTCCCAGATGAATCGCGAGGGCGCATTGAAGAGGAGCGAGCCGTAGAGTGCCCGCCGGGCCGTGAATGAGAGATAGACTCTCTCTTTGGCTCGCGTCAGTCCAACGTAGCAGAGTCGCCTCTCTTCTTCGATGGTGCCCTCCTTGAGGCTGCGCGCATGGGGGAGGAGATTCTCCTCCATCCCTACTAAGAAGACATAATCGAACTCTAAGCCCTTGGCGGAGTGCAGGGTCATCAGGGCCACGCGCTCCTGCTCGCCCGAGTATGTGTCGGCTTCGGCCATGAGCGCGACTTCTTCTAAGAATTCCCTCAGCCCGCCGCGCTGCTCAAATTCCTTGAGATGCCCGATGAATTCTCGAACATTCCCCACGCGCTCTTCTGCATCTACCCCGTCGGCTTGGAGCTCCGCGAGATACCCCGTGCGACGCAGGAGCTCGTCCGCCAGCTCGCTGGGGCTGTGGGTAGCAGCGTACTCTTGAAGGCTCTTGATAAGATCGGCGAACTCTTGCAGGCGCTTGCGGGCTCCCTCACTGAATGCGCGGTCTTCGCGGGCGCGCTCGATGGCCTCCCAGAGCGAACAGCTCAGCGTCTGCGCGTGCTTCTGCAAGAGAGCGACCGTCTTCTCGCCGATGCCGCGGCGCGGCTTGTTGAGAATTCTCAGTAAGCTCAGATCGTCCCAGGGGTTGACAAGGAAGCGCAGATACGCTAAGAGATCTTTGATCTCAGCGCGCTCGTAGAACTTGAAGCCGCGCACGATCTCATAGGGAATGCCCCAGCGGATGAGGGCTTCCTCAAGCACGCGCGAGAGCGTGTTCACTCGGTAAAGCACCGCGATGTGGTTGAGCGGGACAGCTCTCTTGTGCCAGAGCTCCCAGATCTGCTGGGCCACGAAGTTCGCCTCGTCGAGCTCATCTTGGGCGGGGTAGAGGAAGAGCCGTTCGCCTTCGGGTCGGACGGCGATCAGCTCCTTGGGCTTGCGGAATTGATTGTTTTGGATGACCGCGGAGGCCGCGCGCAGAATGCGCGCCGTCGAACGATAGTTTGCTTTCAATTGAACGATCTTACAGTTGGGGAAGTCGCGCTCGAACTTAAAGATATTCGTTGGATCAGCGCCGCGCCAGCTAAAGATAGACTGATCGTCGTCGCCGACGACACAAATATTCTCGTACTTTTCTGCGAGCAGCCGCGAGAAGATATACTGCGCATAATTGGTGTCTTGATACTCGTCTATCACGAGAAAGCGAAAGCGATCGCGATAGAAGTTCAAGATATCTAAGCGCTCTTGGAAGAGCCGCACGGTCAGTCTTAAAAGATCAGCGAAGTCGAGGGCGTTGCTTGTCTCTAGCCGGCGCTGATAGTGCTTATAGATTCTATCTAAGAGCTCTAGGAGATAGCTGTCGAACATTCCCACGCGACGGCTGGCGAACTCCTCGGGGCCGATCAGTTCGTCTTTGGCTCGCTCGATGACGGCCGCGACAAAATCGGGGCTGAGGCCCTCATCGCTGTAGCCGAGCTCTTTGATGGTCTGGACGATCACCGCGCGGGAGTCATTCTCGTCAAGAATTGTGAAGTTTCGATTGTAGTTTCCCCCAAGGTGGTGGATCTGCTCGCGCAGGATGGCCGCGGCCGTCGAGTGAAACGTCTTGATCCAGGGGGTTCTATTGGTTCCCACAAGGTGCTCTACCCGGCGCTTCATCTCCTCGGCGGCTTTGTTGGTGAACGTCACGCCGAGGATGTGCTGCGGCGGGACTTTGTAGTGCGCCATCAAGTACGCGATGCGATGGGTGATCGTGCGGGTCTTGCCCGACCCCGCCCCAGCGATGATCAAGAGCGGGCCTTCGTAGTGTGTGACGGCCTCGCGCTGATAGGGGTTGAGATCTCTGAGAATAGTCTCCTCCGTCATCCCCACAGATTATATCAGACTAATTTGAGCTGGTGCTCCTCCAGTTCGTGTGGGGATTGAAAGGGCTTTACGCTGATGCGGAAGGTCTCGGGGCTGCTCTCGAAGCGCCAATGGGCCTGGACCATCCCCAGGGGCTTTTTGCTCTCCCAATGGGTGGCGGCTACCCGAGCGGCGATCTGAATGATCCTGGAGATCTCGCTTGGGCTCTTCTCTCTCCAGTTGGCGCGCACCAGGGCCATGGGCCCGCCCGGCCCCGCAAGATAGAGCCGCAGGTCCTCGGGGAGGAAGAAGTTCTGCAACCGGCGCTTTTCTTCGTCGGTGCGCCCAAGCACGATCACCACATCAGGGGGAAATTTGTAATAGAGCGGGAACTCCAAGAGCTCTACGGCATTGATGGTGAGCCTCTCTTCGTTGAGGAGATCTTGGAGGCGCGGGCCAAAGTAGGGCACGGTGAGCTTACACCGGCGCTCCGCGGGGAAATCCAAGACGTCCACCCCCAGGGCGCGCGCCAGCTCTCGCAGCTTCTCTCTATCGGAGGCGCGCAAGCCCTTCAGTTTGGACCGATCGACAAGGCCCTGCTGTTCGGGGATCGTCTCTGGCAAGAGCTTTGCCGAAAGCGGGCGCAGCACCAGTCCCTTGGCCCCAACAAGCTCCGTGAGCTTCTCAAGATCAGCTGCCCTCAGGCCGCGCTCGCCCACTATCTCCCCGGTGACGATGAAATCCGCGCCGATGCGCCTCATATAGCGCAGGGCCTTCTTGAGGAGCAGGTGGCGGCAATTGAGGCACGTCTGTCTCATGGGGAAGCCGGAGGTGCCGTTGGGGCAGGGCTTCTGGATGAACTGAGCGAGCTCGCGGAAATCTTTCTTGACGTTTTGGCTGCGGAACGGGGCCTGGATCGTCTCCTGAGCGATCTCTTTTACAGTCCGATGGATGAACCCCGTCTCCGAGAGCGGTGAGGGGATGGCTTCATATTCTCGGAAGAACGGTGACCGCAGGTGCAAGAGCCTGACTTCGATGTTGGGGTGTTGAAGGATGAGCTTTGTGGCGACGATGCTGGCCAAGCTCCCCGAAAAGAGGACAACCGCTTTGGCCATCCCTATCCCTCCCCCTTTCCCTGCTCTCTCATTTAATATACGGGCTCGAGCAGCTCGTACTGGCCATCCTCACGGCGGTGGAGGATGTGGAGGCCCCCCTTCTCTGCGTCCACAAAGAGCAAGAAATCCCGATCATCGCGCGATTCCAGCTGGAGGCGCGCCTCCTCCAGCGTCATGGGTTTGCGCAGATAGACTTTTGTACGAATAATGTTATCTTCGCTGGGGGGCTGGACATCTTCGAGGGCTTGCTGGCGGGCCGCAGCCGCCGCCTGGCGGGCGGGGCGCTTCTCCCGCAGTTGATCTTTGTACTTTTTGAGCTGCTGCTTGAGCTTATCCACGGCTTCGTCGATCGAGGCGTACATGTCGTCGGTCTCGGCGCGGGCCTTGACGATCTTGCGCTTGATGAGGTGGGCCACGATCTCCACGATCTGGCGCGCCTTCTCCACGGACATCACGATGTCCACGCTGACGATGCCGTCAAAATAGCGCGACAGGGCCTCGACCTTGGAAACCGCGTACTGATTGAGCGCTTCGCTTTCGGCCATGTGCCGCTCAGAGACTCGGATCTTCATAAGTATGGCTATACTATATCAGAGGGGGGCTGAAAAGTCAAGACATGGACGGGGAAATTCCCAACTACAGGCCCTCACCAACAGAACTGGAAACTCCTAGCCGGGTCGTGTATCTTGATGTGCTATGAGCAGCTTGGCCGTGATGCGCGTGCGTCGTGCCACGCTTGCGGATCTGGATAGGATCTTCGAGATCGAGCGATGCTCGTTCTCGGCGCCCTGGCCACGGGAATACTTAGCCCAGCATCTGGGGGATGACGGCTTTGTTGTGGTAGAGTACGACAATCTTGTGGTGGGGTACGCGGTGGTCGGGATAAAGATCCCATCGTTTTGGGCGCGCCTGGAGCAGCGGACGCGGGCGCTCCTGACCGGGCAAGAGCCCCAGGAGCCTCCCCCGGTGGGGCATATTCTCAATATTGCCGTAGACCCGGCCTATCGCAGGAAGGGGCTGGGGAAGCGCTTGCTCGAATATGCGCTCGACTATTGTCGCCAGTTGGGGGCGGAGCGCGTGGAGCTTGAGGTGCGCACGGGCAATAGCGCAGCTATCGCGCTCTATCAGAAGTACGGCTTTGTGATCCGCGAGCGCGTGCCCTTGTATTACAGCGATGGCGAGGATGCATTCGTCATGGTCAGAGAGCTTTAAGCATCCGTTCGAGATCCTCGGGAGTATCTATATCCCATTGGGTCGGCTCTTCGTCGGGAGTGAGCTCGATTTTGATAGCTCTCTCCCAATATTTTTGTAAGATGGGCAATCCACTGGCATCGCCACAGAGCTGCGCAAATTCCCCAAAGAGCTCTCGGGGGATCGCCACCGGGCGCCCTGGAAGCCCTCGATAGATGGGAAAGCACAGTGTGTGCGCGCGTAGAAAAGCTTGGACGACTCGTGCGATCAGCGCTGGGGTCACGAGCGGCATATCGCCCAGGAACACTACTGCGCCGGGGGCGTGCGCGGGCACAGCAGCTAGTCCAAGCTTGAGCGATTCCGCCCGACCCTGCGCCCAGTGAGAATTTTTGAGCACACGGAGCTTGGGAGAGCCTCTGAGTTCTTCGAGGGCCTGGAGGGCTTTGTCGCTCTCATATCCTAGGACGAGTATCACGGGATCGAGCGGGGCGGTGAGGGCTGCTTGGAGGGCGTGATAGAGCACGGCATGCCCACTAAGTGGGATGAGCAATTTATTCTGTCCGAAGCGGTGGCTGGCGCCAGCTGCCAGGACGATCCCAGGGATAGCCATTGCTTTATTATACCAGAGGGGGGCTTGACAGTGGGGGGCCCTTTATGCTAAGATTTCCGTGAACAGGAGCGCATGAGACCTTAAAAAAGTGGCTATGGGCCGAAAGAATGCAAGGAGGTCCTGCGCCATACGGGGTACTGTTCTGTCTCAATGAAGGAGGTGGGAACAGAAATTGTAGAATCAGCCTCACATCTATACGCTCAAACTTTAAACTCTCACGCGAGGTGATCCGCAGTGAAGTCTTTGTGGAAGTGGGCAATGCTTACCATTGTAGCAATTTCAGCAGTTTCCTTTGTGGGAAGCCAGGCACAACAAGCAGGGTGGCAGGACCCTGTTGTCGTAGCCAGTGCTGGCTTCGCCGCTAACAATCTCGTTCATAACCCCGACCTGGCGTTCGATGTCTCCACCGGAACACTGTACGTAGTATATAGTGACACGCGTGGAGATGCAGACATCCAGTTGCGTAGCTCCAAAGACGGCGTGAATTGGACAGATCCCGTCAACGTCTCGAACACTCCCGGCATCTCTATTCAACCTAGCGTTGCTGCTAGGAATGGCAAAGTCTGCGTCGCGTGGAACGAGATAGTAGCAGACACGGGGTTATATGCGGTCTATGTGGCATGCTCAACCGATGGCGGCCAAACTTTTGGTGCCGCTCAGGACGTTTCTAACGCACCTAACGATGACGCAGGCAAGGCCGAGTTCTTCGATAGCGTAGCTGATGGGAGCTTGGGTATCGCCATTGACGATCAGGGAGTGGTTCACGTAGCATGGACATTCTACGTTGAGCCAAAGTATAGTCTATCGACAGACGGAAAGCAATTCACCGAACCCATCACGTTGCCATACCAGCCTTCTGCAGCTATCGGCTTCCCTACCTTTGGTGTCGCTCCTAATGGAGACCTTTACCTGGCCTGGGCGGATCGCAGCGGCAGAAGTGGCGACATTTTCGTAATTCGATCGCCTGCTGGTGCTAATAGAACAGATCCTGCCTCCTGGCAAGGGCCATTCAACGCGACCTTTAATAGCGGCTTCTCAGATGGCCCCTGGATCGCCTTCCAGGGCGGCAAGATCTTCATCGTCAATGACGATGATACTAACAATCCTTCTTTTGCTGATATCAATTTGACGGTTTCCTCAGACAACGGACAGACCTGGACCGGCACACGCTCCATTGCCAAGGATGGTGCCTTCCCCTCGATCGCTGCTGACAGTGGAACAAATCTGTACGTAGCCTTCGAGGCAAAGGGTGGCACACTTGGCTTCGTCTGCTCGACCGACGGCGGTGAGAACTGGAAGCGTGATGATGTGAATACGAGGCTTGTCGGCGAGAAGAGGTTCCAAGGGGTTCGTAACGTAGATCAACGAGGTATTGTCACGGATACTAGTGGCAACGTATACGTTACGTATCTAACTCGCCCGCAAGCGAACGTATCCAATATAATAGTGCAGAAGCGCGTTGGTTGCTGAGCAGCCCTCAGATTAAGCGTGAGGAAGAGGGGCTAGGCTGCAAAAGAAGCAAGCTTAGCTCCTCTTCTTAACTCTTTGATGTTCTGGAGGGAAAGAGAACCAAGAGTGCGAGCAGGACCAGCGAAAAGCTCTTAATCAGAGGTTGATCGTAAATGGCTTGTGGCTGTTTGTGGCGATGGTGTATAGTCATAGGTTTGGCAGTTTTCTCCTTAAGTTTAGTTGGTCAAACGCAGCAATCGGGGTGGACAACGGAGACTCTTGCTGAGGGCCCCAATATCTCAAAGCAGCGCGTGATTCACCCGGACGTGGCTGTAGTAGGTGATAAAGCATACGTCAGCTACGTCGACCAGGCAACGGACACGGTCTGGCTGGTGTTAGTCGGGGGAGAGAAAGTCGCGGTGGCCACTCCTGGCAAACGTGTATCAGGAGCAACGATTGCAGCCGGGATGTCTTCTGTCTGTGTAGGCTGGGAGCAACTGGGAGATAAGGGACCGGAGGTCTGGCAACGCTGCGCGCACGTGAAGTTGGACGAGAAAGCATTAGAATGGCTGAGTGATCCCGTCCGTCTGTCTACCGAGGGTGTGCCTGCTGGCCAGCATAAACTCCGAGACAACCTTCAGGATAATTGGGCCGGCAATCATGACAATGCTATTGCCCCTGATGGCACTTTCTATGCAGTTTGGTCCGAGAACTATAGCATCTTGAAGGCTGCCAGATCCACCGATGGTGTCAAGTGGGAGACCTGCGGTGATATGACTGGCCAGTCAGGCTTCGATGTGCGCTTCCCTACGATCTATGTCGATGGCCAAGGGAGAGTCTATGCCGGGGCTGCGCAAACGACTAGCACGTCGGACGTCCAAGGGTGGGTCTCTTTCGATAAATGTGCTACATGGAAGGGGCCCACAAACATCACGAATAACGGCGGTTTCTCTGAAGCCGCGGAATTTGCCGTGATCGGGGACACGTTTTACAGTGCTAACGACGATTCAACCGCCAATCCGGACGGCTTCGACCTCAACGTGTCTATGTGCGATGTCACGCCTAATGGCTTAGCAAACTGTCAAGGGACGCGAGCGATCTACAAGGACGCGGCCTGGGCTCGCTTGAAGGCTGACGGTGCGAATCTCCATTTGGTGGGAAGCGATCAAGGTGCTACAGGGTATGTGAGCTACTGCTTCTCATCAGACGGCGGCGCCACGTGGAAAGGCGAGGCCATTCCCAACTCCAAGCCGAACAATCTGGCCTTCCGCGACCCAGACTTTGGTATCATCATTGCTCGTAACAATATCGCTCTGAGCAGTGATGGCAGGGTCTACGTTGTTTGGAATACCATTGTAGAAGGCAAATCGAAGATCATACTCAGCGTGCGCAGCGCGCCTCCGGCTACAGAAGCAGCTACAACCTGCGCTCCATAAGAACGTATGCGTTATAGTTGTGGTAAAATACGATGCAAAGAGCACAAATGAACAGGACGAAGGAGGTGAGATCGGGATATTGTAAAGGCAGTTTCACATATTCCACACGCTTAATCTTAACCCCCATGCGAGGTGATCAGCAGTGAAGGCTTTCTGGAAGTGGGCAACAGTGACAGCTATGCTTCTGCCCGTGGTTTTCGTCATTGACAGCGTCGGCCTACATAGCTTGGCCCAGGGCCAAGCGCAATGGACAACGGTGACCATCGGCCAAGCCGGAGCGAAGGCCGGCAGTTGGTGGTTCTCGAGCGATTTCGCGTTCTCCGAGCGCAATGCAGCGACCGCTGACGACGACTCTCTCTACGTCGCGAGCACGGCCCTGCTCGGCCAAGATTGGTTCGTCTTTCTGCACGTCTCCAAGGACGGCGGCGCGACATGGACAAAGTATAGCATTAAGCAAGCCGGCGATATCGTGATCGGGGCGCGCGTCAAGGTCGCCAGCTACAAAGACGGCGACGTCGTCTGCGTCGGCTGGCAAGACTGGGAAGTCGGAGAAGGCCTTCCAGAGATTTTAGCCCAGTGCTTCTGGGCCCCGAAGCCCACCGTCGAGGGTCTGCCCGATAATCCTCCCAACATGCCCAGCGCGGGGGCACTCTCGCCCGCAGAACAGATCCAACAGAACGATCCCTACGCTCCCGATCCCGCGCCTCAAGCGATCATCCCGCTGGCGGCTGAGCCGACGAATCTGTCTAACACCCCCGAGAGCTCTGGGGTGCACGACATCGGCACGGGGGATTACGTGGGGCAGTGGGACCTGGGGATCAACGCACACAGCCAGTGCGCCACGAATGGGTTCCCGTTGATCTGGGCCGTCTGGTCTGAAGACTACTCTAAGCTCCTCTACAGTCGCTCTCAGGACGGCGTCAGCTGGGAACCCGCGCAAGCGTTCAAGGACGCCAACGGCCAAGATGTCTTCCCAAGCGACTACACGCGCTTCCCCTCGACATACGTTGATAAAGATGGCGTGATGTACGCCGCGACGGCCCAAGCTGTCCGACCGCCGGACGTCTTCGTGAGCGCCTCCACGGACTGTGGGCAAACCTGGGGAGAGCTGGCGAACTTGAGCCAGAACTCCGGGTTCTCCGATGGCCCCTTTGTCGCCGTTACCGAAGATGGGGCTATCCATACGGTCAACGACGACGACACGACCAACCCGGACAATGCTGACATTCACTATAATCGCTGCACGCGCGATGGGAATAGAGTGACGTGTGCGGAGGGGAGCAAACCCATCGCGAAAGACGGCGGCTTCCCATATATCGCGACTGACGGCAAGCAAGCCCTCTATGTCACATACTCGTCCTCGCCGGGGGGCAAGGCTGGTGGCATTGGCTTCACGTGCTCGGTAGATGGAGGCAAGACGTGGAAGCCTCAAGAAGATCTTCCCGACTCGACGATCGGCGCGCCGACGATCCGCTTCACGGATCTTGGGGCGCTCCATTGGCAGGAGAAGATATCAGTCAGTGCTCAGAATACGCTCTATCTGGTCTGGGTGCAGTGGATTCGCGGCCAGGCGATTAAGCTCCAGCTGAGCAAGCGCACCGGCTGCTAGTTTTTGAATCACGGAAGACACAGAAGAACCACGGAGAGCACGGAAAGAGTCTTCTTCCGTGCTTTCCGTGGCTTCTTTCAGTGCTTTCCGTGATTCAATTTCCTCGACAGTCCGCCCCGCGTACCCACAAGTCTATAATCTTTATCATCATCTCGTCACTGATGGGCTGGGGGATCTCCGGCCCAACCCGGCTCTGCGCGATCCATAAGTTCAGAGCGATCACGATCTCTTGATCGTCAATCGTGAAGTCAGGACTTCGCAGCCTCGCAATCAAGCACGGGATGGTGCGCGGGGACTCTTGGGCCACCAGCAGCACCGCACTGGAAGAGCAAGCGAGTAAGCCGAACACTACCGCATAAGCGACATAGTTACGCATAGAGCCCCCTGGCGCGCGCTGCCCTTGCCACTCGGTCTATAGCGACCATATACGCGGCCGTGCGGAGATCCGTCCTCTCTCGTTGCCCCATCTCCCACACGCGATCGAACGCGCTCTTCATAAAGCGCCGCAGGCGCCGGTCAACACGCTCCGCGCTCCAGAAATAGAACGCTCGGTCCTGCACCCACTCGAAATAGCTGACTATCACCCCTCCGCAGTTCGCCAGGATGTCGGGCACCACGAGGATGCCCCGATCGTGGAGGATTCTGTCGGCTTCTAAGGTCGTGGGACCGTTGGCCAGCTCGATGACCACCTTGGCGCGAATCTTGGAGGCGTTAGCAGTGGTGATCTGGTTCTCGATCGCGGCGGGGATTAAGATGTCGCAGTCGAGCTCGAACAACTCTTGGTTAGTGATGGGCTCTGTCTCGCGGAAGCGCGCGACGGAGCCGGTCCTGCGCTCGTGCTCCTTGAGGGCGATGGGGTCGATGCCGTTGGGGTTGTAGACGCCGCCCTTGATGTCGCTGACGGCGATGATCTTTGCCCCGGCCTCGGCGCAGAAGCGCGCCATGCTCGAACCGACGTTGCCAAAGCCCTGAATGGCGATGCGCGCCCCCTCGAGCTTCATATTGAGACGCTTGAGCGTCTCGGCGAGCACGAAGAACCCGCCTCGCCCGGTCGCGGTATCGCGCCCCTCCGAGCCCCCCAGCACCTTGGGCTTGCCCGTCACCAGCCCCGGCATGAACATGCCGTTATGGTGCATGCTGATCGTGTCCACGATCCAGGCCATCTCGCGCTCCCCGGTGAAGACATCCGGGGCGGGGATATCTATATCTGGGCCGATGATGGGCGCGATCTCCGCGGCGTAGCGCCGCGTGAGCCGCTCCAGCTCCCCGGTGGAAAGCTCTAGCGGGTTGCAGCGCACCCCGCCCTTGGCACCCCCAAAGGGAATCTGCGCCACCGCGCACTTCCACGTCATCATAATAGCCAGCGCTTCCACTTCCTCGAGGGTGACGTTGGGGTGGTAGCGGATGCCGCCCTTGGTCGGCCCCACCACCAAGTGATGCTGCACCCGGTAGCCCTCAAAGTGCTGGACGCTCCCATCGTCCATGACCACCGGGAAGACGACGATGAGCTTGCGCTTGGGGTGACGCAGCAGGGTGCGCAGGGACGGTTCCAGCCCCAGGCGATTGGCGGCCTCATCAAAGAAGTGATGGGCCATCTCCAACATGCTCATCTCCGACCTTCGTTTGAGTTCTTCGGACATGGTTATTCCTCCTCCTCGTGGGTAGCTTCTAAGTTCTTCTGGATCTCTTGAAGGCGGGCCTCCACGCGCGCATACAGGGTCCCTTCGGGAAATTTCCCCTCAGGGCCGCGCTCGCCCGCCGGCAAGCCCGTGAGCAGTTCCAATCCCTCCTCGACGGTCCGGATCGCGTAGATGTGAAACCTCTGCTCCCGCACCGCGTCAATGATCTCTTGGCGCAGCATTAAGTTGTCTACGTTCTGTTCGGGGATGATGACCCCTTGGTCGCCGGTCAGCCCCTGAATCTTACAGATCTTAAAGAATCCATCAATCTTCTCGTTGACGCTGCCGATGGGCTGGATCTCGCCCTTCTGATTGACCGATCCCGTCACGGCTATCCCCTGCTTGAGGGGAACGCCAGCGAGCGCGGAGATGAGCGCGTATAGCTCAGCGCTCGAAGCGGAGTCGCCGTCAATCTTCGTGTAACTCTGCTCAAACGTGATGCTCGCAGAAAGACTCAACGGGCGCTCGATGGCGAACTTCTCGCCCAGCCAGCCCTTCAAGATCAAGACCCCCTTGCTGTGGATCTTCCCCGACAGGGCGGCCTCGCGCTCCACGTTGAGCACGCCCTCCTTGCCCGTGAACACGTTGGCGGTGATGCGCGTGGGCCGCCCAAACGAAAAGTCTGTCAACTGCAGCACAGAGAGACCGTTCACGCAGCCGATGCGCTCCCCGTGCGTGTCCACTAAGATATCCCCGCGGGCGATGAGCTCGTGGATCTTCTCCTCGATGAGATTGTTGCGGTAGTATTTCTCTTCGATGGCGCGCTCGACGTGCTCAGCTTTGACAAAACGGGCCCCCTCGCGCTCGGCCCAGTAGGACGCCTCGCGGATGATCGTCATGAGATCGCTAAAGCGCGCCGAGAGCTTCTGCTGGTCACCCGTGAGCTCGGCCGCGTATTCCACGAGCCGAGCGAGAGCCGTCTTGTGGAAGTGCTTCAGCCCAGGGCGCTCCTTCACCCGCGCGGCCACAAACGGCCCCAACTGTTTGATATATTTCTCGTCCCAGGGCATCTCATCGTCGAAGTCGGCCTTCACCGCAAAGAGCTGAGCGAAGTCTTCGTCGAGCGTCTCTAGCAGATAGTAGAGCTCTGGGCTCCCGATGAGAATGACTTTCACGGAGAGGGGCACGGGTTCGGGCTTGAGGCTCTCTGTCGTGGTGAACCCCATCATGGTGGCGGGGTCTTCGATCTGGATGCGCCCGCTGCGCAGGGCGATCTTGAGCGCCTCCCAGCTGATCTCGTACTTTAAGAGATTGTGGGCATTTAAGACTAAGTATCCTCCGTTGGCCTCGTGGAGCGAGCCCGGCTTGATCATCGTGAAGTCCGCGGTCATCACCCCAAACTGCACGCGGCGCTCGATCTTGCCAAAGAGATTCGTATACGTCGCGTTCTCTTGCACGATCACGGGTGCCCCTTTGGTCTTGCTGTGGTCTACTAAGACGTTCACTTTATATCGTGTGAACAGCTCGATCATGCCCGTGGGCAGGGGCACGCCCTGGCCTTCGCCCTCGGGGGTCTTTGGGGTGGGTTCCGCGAACTCTTGGATGTTCTGTAAGATATCTTTTTCGACGTCCTCAAGAAACTCGAGCACGCGCGGATGCTCTTGATAGCGGTTTTGCAGGCGCTGAATGAACGGCTTGACGGTGTATAGCGCGATATCCCTGTCGAGTTCTTCGATAGCTTTGAGGCGCTGCTCCTCGATGCCTTCCAGCTGAGTCATAGCTTCTTGGATGATCTCTTGGAGCTCTTCGCGGTAGCGGGTGATCTTGTGGCGTTCGCGTTCGGGGAGCTTTTCGAAGATCTCTTCGGTGAGGGGTTGGCCGTTGAGCAGAGGGGTAGCTTGGAAGCCCAAGGCCGACAGCTGGAAGAGAAAGCCGCGGCGCTGCGCCTCCTGCTCGACGTGGGTCGTCACCTTCGTGCGCAGCTCATTGAACTGTTCGTCGAGGCTCTGGCGTTTCTTTCTGTACTCTTCGCTGTGGTAGGCCGCGGGGATGCGCTCGCGCAGCTTCTCTATGAGATCGTCCATATCGGCGGCGAGCTTGCGGCCTAGTCCTGCGGGCAGCAGAATATATCGAGGGCAGTAGGGGTCATCGAAATTATGAACATAGCAGAGATCTTGGGGAGGGGGCTCTCTGAGGCTGATCTTTCTGAGAAATGCCTGGACAATGGAGTTCTTTCCCGTGCCGGGGCTGCCCGCAACATAAATATTATAGCGAAAGTCTTTGATCCCCAGGCCCAATTCGAGGGCGCGCAGGGCGCGCTCTTGCCCGATGACGTCATCGAGGGGCTTACACTCGGCAGTGGTCTCGACGCCGAAGATCTCAGGGTCGCAGCGACGACGGAGCTCTTCCGGTTGCAAACGGCGTGCCATCGCTCTCCCTTCTCTAGGGGATCGCCCACGCGGTCAGGCGTGAGCGCCTATGAGGTCTTTAAGAATACACAATAGCCAGGGGGAGAGCAAGATGGCCGGATCTATGGGGGCTTGGCGCTACCGCGCCACGCGGATCTCGCTGTCCCCCACCACAGCTACGGCGAGCCGTGGGGAGAAGCTCGTCAAGAGCCCCTTGAGCGCAAACGTGCTCGCCGGGGCAGTGGGGGGCACGAACAGATCATAGATCACGGCGACGATCTGGCCGGGGGAGAAGCGCTGCGTCCAGAGCCATTGGAGCTCGGATTTCTTCAAGATCGCGCCGCCGTTTTGGACTTCTTTGACCGTCCAGCCCGTGGGGGGATCTTCGTCAAGCCCCAGCCCATTCATAGTTTGATTGATGCGCAGCGTGATGACGACGCGCACGGTCGAGCCAGGGGCGGCGGAGCCGCTTGGGGGTAGAAGGAGCGCGCGTCGGATCGTCACCGGGGCTTCGGTGACTTTGACGATCTTGCTGATTGCGCCTGTGGCGCCGCGGTTGTCGGTCACTCTCAGATTGACGCGCCACTCCCCGGCGCGATCAAAGAGCCTCGTCGTAGTTGGGGTCGTCTTGGTTTCGTCGAATTTCCCATCGCCGTTGAAGTCCCACTCGTATTTTACGATAGTGCCGTCGGGGTCGCGAGAGCTTGACGCGTCGAAGGTGATGATGGTGTTAGTATCGGGGTTTTGTGGGCTGAAGCGGAAGTCGGCGCGCGGGGGAGCGTTGCTCTGGGCATAAGCGACTGTGAGTGCTCCCAGCATCGCAAGCAGTATCAGTGTTTTGGCAGAGACTCTCATCGCACAGACCTCCCCTAGACTTCGCGAGCTTCGCTCGCCAGACTTCGTCTGGACTGTACACCTTGCCGCCTTCGGCGACAAGACGAACGGTCCAGGCGGAGCCTGGGGCGAAGCCTGGTTACGGCAGCGGCCCGAAGACCGATGCCCCTGTCAGCCAGTACGCGACTAGGATCTGTAAAGTTTTTATGTCGATCCTCCCGAAATCCACCTTGCCATCAGGCCTGTTCTTCACAGACTCATTGTTCAGCCAGAACTTCGAGACCGCGACTTGCATCTGCTCAAAGCTGATAGTGCTCGTCTCGAGCCAGAGATTGACCTTGGGGTTGGCAGGGTCGCTCACGTCCATGCGCGCGAAGATCACCGGGAAGGGAAGCTTGGTGACGACGCGGATCTCCGTCTCGCCCGTGGTGGTGAGCTCGAACGCTGGCGCGGCGCTGCTGATCGAGCCGGAGAGCTTGATCACCCTGGGCTCAGGATTCTCTGGCTCAGGGATGGTCAGCTCATACTCGAGGGTGCGCGTCGTGCCCGGCTCAAGGGTCTCTAAGAAGACCCAGAGCACTTCCCCTGGGCCCGGTCGGGCAGTGCCGCTCTCGGTCGAGACGAGCTTAAATGTGAGATCGCTGGGGAATCGCTCCAGGACGACTAAGCCGTTGATGCGATCGAGCGCTTGGATGGTGATCTTGACCTTCACGCGCTCGCCGGGGAGGGTCTCGTCGTTGGGGAGATTGGTGTCAATAGTTCGGGTCGCGATCGCTCGCGGCGTGAAGACCTTGACGATCTTGGTGGCGCTCGCGCGCTCGCCGTCGGTGTCGGTGACGGTCAGCGTGACTGAATAGCTTCCGTCAGCGCGGTAGCGATGGACAGGGTTCTGCTCGCTTGCGCTTGTCCCGTCGCCAAAGTTCCACTCCCACGCGACAATCCCAACGTCATCCGTCGAACGATCTATGAACGTAATGGGCTCGTTGGCTTTGGGCTCAGCGGGGAGAAATTCGAAATTCACTGTCGGCGGGCGGTTGCGATCCCGCACTATCAGAGAGAGCTCTTTCACTGGGGGGCTGACGAGCCTGCCGCGCGCGTCGAGGAAGCTCAAGCTTGGTCTGAGCACTGCTGTGCCCGGCTGAGAGCCGCTCACGGTGAAGCTCGCTTCGAAAGTCTCCCCGGCGGCAAGGCCGTCAATCTCCCAGACGATCGTCGTCGTATTGTCGGGGTTCTTCGTGACGCGATTGGGCGCGTTGAACGTGGCGATGCCGTAATTTACGAACGCCGGCAGCACAAGGGTGATCTTGATCTGCCGCGCGACGATCTTCTTCCCTAGCGCTTGGGCGATCTGTTGTGGGACGGTCTCGGTGAATTGTTCAAAGAACTGCCCCTGGGTGAGGCGGGCCAGCTCGCGCAGGAGCGTTCTGTCGGGGTTGCGCCCCGTCGCGACCGTGAAGATCGCCACGCCGCTCTCGGCAGCGCGCTGCGCTTGGGAGAGGGGCGTGCGCCCGGTGTTGAAGCGCCCGTCGCTGAGCAAGATCATCGCCCACGAGGCTTCCTCGCGCCCGTTGATGACGAGCGTATCGAGCGCTTTGGCGATCCCCTCGCCCACGGCGGTCTTGCCCAGGGGCTTTAGGAGCTTCAATCCCGTTCGGACCGCCTCGTGATCGAACGTCAAGGGGACATCCACGCGGGCATCTGTCCCAAAAGAGACCAAGCCCACGCGATCTTGCGGCGAGAGCGCTTCAATGATCGCCGAGCCGATCTTCTCGATCTCGCGGACGTTGACGGTCGCCGAGCGATCTACGACTAAAAACAGATCAGCCGGAGGGCGCGCGCCAGCTTCACCCGCAGAGATCTTGATAGTGATCGTGCCCTCTTGGTTGACAAAGAGCGATGGTGGAGAAGCGCTCAGCGTCAGGGAGACCGGCGGCGCGGCCACTTGGGCCAGCCCCGCCAGCGCTATGAAGCTGAGCACGCTCACTCCGAAGAGCACTCGTCTCATAATTATTTCGTTGCTGCCGGCAGCGGCCGATCTACCGGCGTGTCCGTCAGCCAGTACGAGATCAACGTTTGCAACATTCGAAAGTCTATAGTCTTCCCGCAGGTCCCGACGACTTCCTCGTCCTCAAGCCACAGGGCGATAGCCGTCTGAATCTGAGCGAAGCTGATCTTGCTCGACAGCGAGACATCAATCGCGTTCTGCTCCACGTTGAGATGCGAGATCGCTACAGGGATATCTAAGCATTCGACGACGTTGACTGTCTGGTCTTGGCCGACTTCGCTCTCAAAGCGCGGCAGGAACGATTCGATCAGCCCTTGGATCGTATACGGGCTGATGATCTCGTCGGTGGGAACAGTCACTTCATAGAGGATGCTGCGGCGCGTGCCCGCGGGGATCTTCTCGGTAAAGATCCAGGTGTTGGCAGACTGCTTGAACGCGGCGCTGGTGCCGCTCTCCAGGGGCTTCACCTCCCAGCGTTCGGGAAGCTTCTCCGTGAGCGTCAGCCCGAAGAGATCTTTTTCGGCCCGCACTTCGACGCGCACGCGGAAGATGTTGCCCCCCGGCGCGCGCAGATAGACTTGATAGAACGGCAGCGGCGTCAGGATCGCGCGCTTCGCCGCGCCGCCGACTGACGCATCTTCGGGAAGGGCCCGGTCTACTGGTACATTCGCCAAGTGATGCGCTACGATCTGTTTCAGAGACTCTAAATCTAACGGGGCGTCGCACGTCCCCGGCACGGGCGTGTCCTCTTGCCAGAACGCGACCGCCCGCTGCATCTGGTCGAACGTGATCTCCTCAGACATCCGCAGGTCAATAGTGTTTGTGGCCGTGTCCAAGTGCGCGATCGCCACAGGCGCGGGCAAGCACGTCACAATAGAGACGCGCGAGAAGGGCTCGTTGGTCTCGCCCAGCACTGGGATCTCTTTGATATCGGGCACAGTGCTGGAGATTCTCCCGACGATATCGAAGTCTTGGGGCAGCGGCCCGCCGATCAACTGATCGGTCTTGGGGATGGTGACGTCGTAGACGATGCGGCGGGTCTCGCCGCTGCGCACGATCGTGGGGAAGATCCACTGGGTCGTAGCGGCCTTGAAGGTCGCTCCGGCGCTGTCGATGGGGGTGACCTCCCAGTTCGCCGGGAGATCCTCGTCGAGCCCAAGGCCACTCATAGATGTTCTGACGCTGATCGTGACCGTCACGCGGAAGGTCGTCCCCGGCGCGGCATGGGTCGTGGAGAGGGTGCGCGTGGCGAACGCAATCTCCTTCTCAACCGTGATGGTCTTCGTGATCTGGCCGATAGCCCCCTTGTCATCAGTGACTCTGAGGGTCACTTTCACTTCCCCAATCTGGGTGAACGTCCACTGGACGGTGGGCTTGTCCGTGGAGATCTCGAAGATGCCGTCCGAGTTAAAATCCCACTCGTACTTGACGATCTTGCCATCGGCAACAGTGCTCGTACGGGCGTCGAACGTGACCGGGACGTTGACGCTCACGACGGAGGGCGAGTACGTGAAGTCGGCTTTCGGGGGAGCGCGGCGCAACGCCCTCAGGACCAAGGGCTCTGTGAGGCTAGGCAGCTGAAAGCGCTCTGGGGAGGCGGGGTTGCCGCTGAGCACCTGCCAGCCATCGATGCCCCGGATGAACGTAGGGGTGATGACGATCTCGAACTCATCGGGCAGCCCACTGATCACGACGCCGTCGGCGCGTTCAGGCAGCCAGCGCCAGGTCATCGTGGCCGTGGGAGGGCTGAACTCATACGTATCGGCGGGGTCATCGCGCAGGGCGATCTGCGCGGTAGGGGGGAGCCCATCGAAGCGCAGCGTGGCCTCCCCGCCGCCGACGTTGCCCGGCTTGCTCAAGATAATTATTAAGCTCAGCTCGCGGGTATTCGCATCGCGATAGAGAAAGACGATCGCTTGGTTGGCGACCTCTAAGCCCGTGTTGGGCTGGTCGTTGGCATAGCGATAAAAGTCTACGGCCGAGCCCGGCTGAGTGAGCGGGGTGATCGGGGTAGAGAACGCCCCTTGACGCGCGAGGAAGAACGAACTCGTCTGCTCTAAGACTGTCTCTTGGCCAGCTCCGGTTATGGCGATCAGGGCCAATACGATGAGCCCACAGAGTCGTACGACACGCATCGTGGCCTCCTTCTGTATCATACCTGTCTCAGTATAGCTTGCGATCCCCCCTGAGACAGTGATTCACATTACCCACTGCGCCCACTGGCCTCTTGACTGAGCATAGCACAGCGTGCGCCCTGCTGCAAGCGGGCGTCATGGCGATGACAGTCTAGGAAGATTTGCGGGGGCTTTCGAGGTCTGAGGACAGAATCAAAGATGGCGTTTGTCTTGGGAGCGAGTGCGCTTTGTCCCACAGTGCGGAATTCTACAAGGCGAAGAGTTGGGCCCCATGCCGTGTGACAGGAGGGTCGAGGCTTTGTTCGCGGCAATCTGGCGGGCCAGATTGACGATGGCTTCGGATGGGGCCCAACTCAGCTCTCTCAGTATCGGTGATGGCCACGGCTCCAGTCAATGAGTTTTATCAAGAAGAAACCTGAAGTTCATCAGAATATAGCCGTGCCCCGCAGCCCACTGGCTCAGTGGAGCTCCTGGTACAGATCGAGGTCGCCGTTCTTGGCGATCTGCTTCTCTTCGTAGGGGGCGCCCAAACGACGATAGAACTCATCGGCAATATTGTGAAAGACGCCCGTTACCATCGCGATGAGCCAGTAGCGCAAGCCACCAAACTGCAATTTGATGACTTTGAGGGCCAGGCGGGTGCACGCATAGTTTAACAGCCCAGCGAATGCCGCATCATAGTTTTGCGCTTTGGCTTGAGCGACGATCTGCTGCGCCAACTGATCGATGAGCGGATCGAGGGGACGGCGGTCTTGGGGAGCGATGTAGGGCATAAGGACCTCCTTGGTAGCGTGTTCGCTCATGATATTGTACAATACACAAATCAAGCTATCAGCTAAAGGAGGTTGAAGCGATGATCGTCAAGCTGCCCGACGGACGGATCGTTGAGCACCCTGGCCCAGCGGCTCTGAAGGATGTGCTCGCCACGACGAACAAGGAGCTTCTTGCGACCACCGTCGGCGCCAAGCTTGACGGTGAGATCGTGGACTTTCATCGGGTGCTGCCGGAGGGGGCTCAGGTTGAGCTCATCCCCGTGGATTCCCTCGAGGGGGCTGCGATCTATCGCCATAGCTATGCGCACATCATGGCCCAAGCGGTGCGCCGGCTCTTCCCCGGGGTCAAATTAGCGATTGGCCCAGCCATCGAAGATGGCTTCTACTACGACTTCGACTACGAGCGCTCCTTCACCCCCGAAGATTTGGAGAAGATCGAAGCGGAGATGAAGAAGATCGTCCAGGAGGACTATCCGTTTGAGCGCTTCGAGGTCTCCAAGGCCCAAGCGCGCGCCATGCTCCAGGACGAGCCATATAAGCTTGAGCTGTTGGAAGAGATCCCTGAGGAGACGGTCTCGTTCTATCGCGATGGAGATTTTGTTGATCTCTGTCGTGGCCCGCATATGCTGAGCACCGGGCAAGTGAAGCACTTTAAGCTCCTCAGCGTGGCCGGGGCCTACTGGCGCGGCGACGAGAAGAACAAGATGCTCCAGCGCATCTACGGCACGGCGTTTGCCACCAAGGAAGCGCTCGAGCGACACTTACAGATGCTGGAGGAGGCCAAGAAGCGCGACCATAGAAAGCTTGGCAGGGAGCTTGAGCTCTTCTTCTTCGATGAGGAGGTTGGCCCAGGGCTGCCCCTGTGGCTCCCCAAGGGCGCGATCATCATCGAAGAGCTCGAGAAATTAGCCAAGGAGACCGAAGCCAAAGCTGGGTATCTCCGGGTGCGCACGCCCCACATCTGCAAAGAGTCTATGTATCTGCGCAGCGGGCATCTGCCGTACTATCAAGATTCGATGTATCCGCCGATGGAGCTGGAGGGCGTCAAATATTACTTAAAGCCCATGAACTGCCCGCATCACCATAAGATCTTTGCGGCGCAGCCCAGGAGCTATCGCGATCTCCCGTTGCGATTAGCCGAGTACGGCACGTGTTATCGCTACGAGAAATCCGGGGAGCTCTTCGGGCTGATGCGCGTGCGCAGCATGCAGATGAACGACGCCCATATCTATTGCACCCTCGAGCAATTCGAAGAAGAGTTTCTTTCGGTCTGCCGCATGTACTTGGAGTACTTTAAGCTCTTTGGCATCGAGAAGTATCTCATGCGCTTCAGCACGCACGACCCCAAAGAGCTGGGCAAGAAGTACGTCAACGAGCCCGAGCTGTGGAAACAGACCGAGGAGATGGTGCGCCGCGCCCTGAAGAACGGGGGGATTCAGTACGTGGAGGTCCCCGGCGAGGCCGCGTTCTACGGCCCCAAGATCGATGTGCAAGTGTGGAGCGCTATCGGCAAAGAGTTCACGTTGGCCACAAACCAAGTGGACTTTGCCGTGCCCCGGCGCTTCGGGCTCGTGTACAAGAACGCCCAGGGGCAAGACGAGACCCCCATCTGCATCCATCGGGCGCCGCTGGGCACTCATGAGCGCTTGATCGGCTTCTTGATCGAGCACTATGCGGGGGCGTTTCCGGTGTGGCTCTCCCCCGTGCAAGCGGTCGTCCTCCCCATCACTGACCGCCAGCACGAGTACGCTCAGAAAGTCTTCAAGAGACTCAGAGACGCGAACATCCGCGCGGAGCTGGACGGCAGCAGCCATACCCTCAATTATCGCATTCGGCACCATCAATCGCAGAAGGTCCCCTATCTCTTGATTGTGGGGGAGCGCGAGGCGGCGAGCGAGCACGTCGCGGTGAGGTTGCGGACAGGCCAAGACCTTGGGCCGCAGCCCCTCTCGGAGGTCATCGCGAGGATCCAAGATCGCATCGCCACGCGATCGCTTGAGCTTTGAGCCTATCGCAGGGTCAGCTGAATCACGGAGAAGAACGAAGCCAGCGCGGTGAGTATCGTCAAGAGTGCCGAGCCGGCCAGCGCAATCTGTCGCGCGCGTGAGAGCGTCTTCATCTCTATCCCCCCTTGGGATATTATGCTAAGCTGAGCATAGCCCAAGGAAGGTGCAGAGTCAGTACTAGCAAAGTGAAAATTTCGTGGAAATGAAAAACCCCTCGCCCACGCGAGGGGTTTTCGCTTGTCCGATGGAGAAGGCGCTTCTTAACGCAATAGTACGAACTTGCTCAAGAGCCGGGTCTGATGCCCATCGGGCCTGGTGATGACGAGCACGTACCAATAGAGCCCGTTTGCTGGGGTGCGCGGCCAGCGCAGCGTCAGGGTCGGCCCGGCGCTCTCTTGAGTTATGAGCTGCCGTCCATCGAGGCTGTAGACCGTGACTTTCAGGGAGCAGCCCTGACAGTGCTGCGCGCTCCAGCGCAGCTCGCTGGGCACAAAGCGCACGGTGTGTGCGGGGGCTTTCAGCTCGATGAACTCTTGGGGCTTGACGAGCCGGAAGCGCTTGCGGCGGTCGGCGAGCTTGAGCGCCGCGCGCAGCTGCGCAGAGGCCTTGTCAATGCGCGCGATGGCCCCGTTGAGCAGGGCGCGCCACTGCGCAAACGCCAGAAGAAGCTTATCGCGAGCGCTCTGGATCAGCTCCGACGGTGACATCGCCCCGGTGGGGGTGGGCTCGACGGCCAGCGCGCCCATCGTCGAGAGAGCTTCTTCGGCTTGCGCTAAGAGATCGAGCGCATCGTTGATGAGCGCCTCGATCTCGTCGAGCGTATCGCCGGATTTCTCGGTGAACTCAATCAAGGCGTCTATACTCTTATGGATGCGGTTGGCGCGCTCGGTGCTGATGAGATTCGCTTCGACGAAGGCGTCGACTTGGAAGCTCACTCCGTTAGCCCGCGCTGCTAACGACTCCATCAAGAAGCGCGTCTCGGCAAGGGAGACGAGCAGCTCGTTGAGGGTCTCTTGGGTGTGAGCGACGAGCTGGCGAGCCCGCTCTGACGCGCCAAAGCTGTTGAGCACGTTGAGGGCCAAGCGCAGGTCTTCGAGGGGCTGAGAGAGGCTGAGCGTGCGCCCCTGTTCGATGATATCGCGCTTCATCGCGCCAAGTTCGTCACGCCCTCCAGGGGTGAGCTTCTTGGCCGTGACAGAGAGTGTACACGAGGCGCTGGCGCCTTCGGGATCTTTGACGGTCAGTTTGACTTCATATGAGCCTTCTTTGTCGGCCTTGAACGACGTCACCGCAGATGTGGGATCGGCGATCACGGCTTGGCTGTCGGCGGGCTTGCTGACGAACGCCCACTGATAAGAGAGAGTCTTGCCTTCGGGGTCAGAGGACCTGGAGCCGTCGAGCTGGACCGTCTGGCCGACGAGCACCTCTGCGGGAACAGTCCCGCAGCTTGCTGTGGGCGGCTGATTGGGCGGCGGCGCTTGTGTGACGATGATCGTCTGTTGGGCGGTCGCTGTGGTTCCAGCAGCGTCGGTGACTGTCAATGTGATCGTGATGCTCCCCGGGGCTGTGGGGCAGGTGAAGCTGACTTTCGGTCCTGTGGCATCGGGTGTGCCGTCGCCGTTGAAGTCCCACTCGTACTTTGCGATCTGGCCGTCAGGATCGCGCGAACCGGAGCCGTCAAGCGTGATGGTCTGCCCGGTGTTGCACCGATACGGTTCAGTATCGGGCTGGCCGTCGGGGATCGGGCCGGGGTCGGCCACGGGAGGTTGATTCAAAATAAACACGAGCTTTTGGCGGAGGGCTCGTTCGATATCGGCGAACGTCCGGGCCATGATCACAAAGCCGTTCTTCCCCTTGGGAGGGAATTGCCCATTCTGCACGAGCACGCCTGGTTGAGGCCAGGCCAGCTGGAGCAAGAAGTTCACGAAATCTTGCTCGGTGAGGGCATCGCCGATGCCTTCGGCGTCCACTTGGTCAACGCCGGCGGCGACAGCCTCATCGCGGGCCTGGAGGGCCGCTTGTTTGGCTTGTTCGCGTCCCCCAGGAAGATTCGGATTCCCATCAGTAATCACATTAAAGATTTGAGTAGCTCCGGTGCGAGCGGCCTCTTGCGTGACCATCTTCGTGGCCAACTGAATGCCCGATACAAGCGGGGTAAACCCACCGGCTTGAACGATGCTGCGCACTCGCTGGACGACAGTGGTCACGCTCGTCTCGGTGATTACCGTCATAGGGACTTCTACGGCAGCGCCTACGACGCCCAGGCGCTGATCTCGCAAATTGCTGCTAAACTGCACCAACCCGAACTCCACCGTGCCATTGCGGGGGACGACCCCAGGGTCCTCTAAGTTCCTGGCGATCCCTTCGATCATCGTCTTGAAATCTTGGTTGGAGATACTGCCTGAGCCGTCCAAGATGATCACAAGCTGAGTTGTGATGTTCTGGGCCTTGGGTGAGGCGACAAACAGACAGAGCAACCCCACACTCAAGAGAAGTATTTTCGCGCTTGTGCGAACCATATAAAATCCTCCTTCACGTGCGTCACGCTCACAGAGCATTATAGCACACCCAGCCCGCTGAACAATGTAACCGCCATCACGTTGCCCTTAGCATCCGGCGGCCGCTCGCAACGCTTCGGCCTTATCCGTGCGCTCCCAGGGCACATCGAGATCCGTGCGCCCCATGTGGCCATACGCTGCTAAGGGGGTGTAGATGGGCCGTCGCAACTTGAGCTCTTCGATGATCGCCGCGGGGCGGAAGTCGAAGTGCTCGTGAATGAGCTTGGTCAGCTCGCCGTTGGGGAGCTTGCCCGTGCCAAACGTGTCCACAGTGATCGCCAACGGGCGCGCCTGCCCAATAGCATACGCGACTTGAACTTCGCACTCGGTCGCCAATCCCGCGGCGACGATATTCTTGGCGACGTAGCGAGCGTAGTAGCTCGCGGAGCGATCTACTTTTGTGGGGTCTTTGCCGGAGAAGGCGCCGCCGCCGTGGCTGCCGTAGCCCCCGTAGGTGTCCACTTCGATCTTGCGCCCGGTCATCCCTGTATCGCCGCAGGGGCCGCCAATCTCAAACCGCCCCGAGGGGTTCACTAAGATAACCGTCTTAGCGTCGAGCCACTGCCCCATCACGGGGCGGATGACGTATTCTGTAAGATCGCGTCGGATCTGCTCTTGCGAGACGTCTCCGTCATGTTGTGCTGAGAGCACCACGGTGTGCGCGCGCACGGGATGGCCCTTCTCGTCGTACTCGATCGTCACTTGGGACTTGCCGTCGGGGCGCAGATAGCTCAAGATCTTTTTGCGGCGCAGTTCTGCAAGCGTGCGCACCAACTGATGGGCCAGCATAATGGGGAGCGGCATCAGCTCAGGAGTCTCCTTGCAGGCGTAGCCGTACATGATCCCTTGGTCGCCTGCGCCGATAGCATCGTAGGGATCTTGTGAAGAGCCCTTTATCACAGCTTGGGCGATGTCGGGCGATTGCTCGTGAATGGAGACGAGCACCCCACAGTGGTCAGCATCGAAGCCGTACTCGGGCTTGTCGTAGCCGATCTTTCGGATAGTCTCGCGAGCGATCTTGGCGTAGTCTACTCGTGCTGTAGTAGTGATCTCACCGGCGATCAAGACCAAGCCGTTCGTGGCGAACGTCTCGCAGGCGACGCGAGCGTAGGGGTCTTGGGCGAGCACAGCGTCGAGGATCGCATCAGAGATCTGATCGCACATCTTATCGGGGTGGCCCTCAGCTACGGACTCAGAAGTAAAAAGATATGTGCTCATAGAGATTCACGTGGCATAAGCCAGAGTGTTCTTATCTGAATTATAGCACGCCCCTTGAGCGCCCGCTAGTCGTCGGCTAAGATAAGTGATGCTGCCGTTTATCCTCTTGGGGATATTGCAGGGGCTGACGGAGTTTCTGCCCATCAGCAGCTCAGGCCACTTGGCGTTGGCTGAGCAGCTCCTTGGGGTGCACAAGCCGGGGATCGTCTTCGATATCTTTGTGCACTTTGGCACGTTGCTGTCCGTAGTGTGGGTCTTTCGTCAAAGAATCCTTCGGTTGGTGCTCGCGCCGCTGCGCGGAGGGGAAGATCTGAGGCTTTTGGGGATGCTCATCGTTGGGTCTATCCCCACGGGGATTTTGGGGTTGGCGCTCGATTCTGCTGCCGAAGCGGCGTTTGTGCGGAGCTGGGCCGTGGGCTTGGGGCTGCTTGTCACGGCTTGCGTACTGATCATAGCGGAGCGTCTCGCTCCTCACTCCCGTCCCAGACCTAACCCCCCAGCCCCCTTCCCGGAGCGGGAAGGGGGAGCTTCCCTCCCCGTGCCGGGGAGGGGCCGGGGGAGAGGTCGGATCTTAGAGCAGCTCACGTGGCGCGACGCGCTCTGGATTGGGCTGGCGCAAGGGGTCGCGGTGCTGCCGGGGATCTCGCGCAGCGGCAGCACGATCGCGATGGGAGTGCTCGTGGGGCTGCGCCGCACTGATGCGGCCGAGTTCTCGTTCTTGCTCTTCATCCCTGCGATTGTGGGGGCGACGGCGTTGAAGCTCGCGGAGGCGCTCTCCGATCCCGCAGCGCACAGTGCCTTGTGGGGGATCTATCTTGCTGGGACGATAGCAGCGTTTCTCTCAGGGATCGTCGCGATTCACTTCTTGATGAGATTTCTGCGCGAGCGCCGCTTGACGCCCTTTGCGATCTATTGCTTGGCTCTAGGATTAGTAGCTATCGCCTGGCACTGGGCGAGATAGCCATCACCCACACTACTGCAGACGTAAGCATATACAATAATGCGCCAATCAGCAGTAGAGTCAGCAAGAACCAGTGTGCGTATTCGTAATAGTCGCGGCGCAGCCGCCAGAAGAAGCCCAATCCCGCTAAAAAGACGATGAGCGCCGTTGTGGCTGCTACGTCGAGCCAGATGCTGAGCCGCAACGCGATCCCAATCACTGAGATGGCGACAGCCAACACTACGAGCACTGACCACAACGCGCTCTCCCAGGGTGGGACCGACAGCTGTACTTCTGGACTAACTGCGCGAGCGATCTCTTCAGCCCGCGCTCGTTCTCTCTCAGGGACGGCGATCTCCACAGGGCCGAGCAGCGGGTAGACGCTATACGGATAGGGCATAGGGGTCTGGAGCACACTGGGGATTCCCGCGCCCTCAAGCTGCGTCCTGATCTCGTGCGCCCGCACGTGGCTGAAGGTACGATAGACTCCCACGAACGGCAGGTCCATCCGTGCCCGACGATAAGCGTCCACAAGCACGCCGACGAGGATGAGTATCCCCGTACCTCCAACAAAATACGTCGTCAGCCCGCTCAGCCGCGTGAGCACCGACGGCACCAGGGCGATGACTGCCAAGAAGAGCCCTGCGCCCCAAGCAGAGAGGGTGCGCACGGCTTGGGGAGGGAAGATCGCGTTTTTGTAAAAGTACGTGAGGAGCAGCACGAGCACGCCGTAGCTCACTATATATGCCCAGCTGCCCTGAGCAAAGCTGCCCGCGAGAGTCTGGAGTCATGTTGGCAAGGCCAGCTCTGCTCTTTCGGCTACGTTCGCAAGCCCAAAAACTGGGGCAAGCAGCCAACTCCCCAGCTCCAGCGGGATGATCCCCACCGCCAAGAATGGCAGCATCAGTGCTCTCGTGGCTCCCTCCACGCGACGACTGCTTGCAAAGGCCCACAGGCTCCCGGCTACAATCAGCACAAAGAGCACGAGCACCCCAAGCCCCCATGCCCACGAAGCCGTTTGGAGATCGAAAGAGAACGACACAATGTAACGTGGCTAATCGGATAGAATTCTCACAGCGATCAGGATCGCCCAGCCGTTTCCAATACCGTATCGGTTGATCAGACTGCCCAGCCAGATGAGCACCAAGACCCCAGCCATGAGCACGGGGACGTTCACAAGATGGGCCGCCCACGGCGTCCATGACGTCAGCCCTTGAGTGACTATGAAGAAGCTCATCCCGGCAGCTTGCAGTAAGCTGACCAGCAGGATGAGCGCCCAAAACCACCACGAAAAAGTTCGCTCTTTAGAGAGAAAGAGCGTGCGCAGCTTGGAAGACCGGAACGCGATCAAACTGAAGAAGATCGCCGCGTTCAGATAAGGGGTGAGCCCCAGGGCGAAGACCGAGAGGTGCTCAATAGCCCCGCCGAGAGCCTGCCACCAAGAAAGCTGCCCAAGCTGTTGCCAAAGCTGCTGAAGCCTTTCTGGATCAATTGTCGACAGAGGAATCCAAACGCTGAGCCGATAGACCACAACGACGGCCAACGTGACGAGCAAGCGCGCCCAGAGGGCGTGAGAGCGGGGAAGAGTGCTTGTCATACCCCTCACCCCCTCCTTAAAATTATAGCACGTGATCGTGGTCGTCTGACAAATTTTTTATTGCTCTGTGAGGGACACGGCGGGGGCGTGGCTCTGCTCAAACGCGTAGGCGGCGCGCAGGATCTTCGCTTCTTGCAATTTGTCCCCGATGATCTGCAACCCGAAGGGCAGGCCCTCCACCTTCCCCCCGGGGATGGAGATCGCAGGAATTCCCGCAAGGCTGGCCGGCACGGTGAAGATGTCCGAAAGATACATCGCCAAGGGATCTTTCATCCGCTCGCCCAGCTTGAACGCCGGCGTGGGCGACGTCGGAGAGATAATAATATCTACTGTCTGGAAAGCTCTCTCAAAATCCTGGCGGATGAGCGTCCGCACCCGCTGGGCCTTCCCGTACCAGGCTTCATAATACCCCGCGCGCAGCGCATACGTCCCGATCATGATTCGGCGCTTGACCTCTGGGCCGAAGCAGCGGGCGCGGCTCTCCGCGAACATCGCCTCCACGGAGAGATCACTGATGCGCTTGGTGTAGCGCACCCCGTCAAAGCGAGCTAAGTTCGCGCTCGCTTCTGATGACGAGATGAGATAGTACGTCGGGATCGCATATTCTGTGTGAGGCAGGGAGATCTCTCGAACCTCCGCGCCAAGCTCGTGAAAGATCTTCACCCATGCTTCGACGCACGCTCTGGCTTGACTCGAGAGATCAACGATATATTCTTTGGGCACTCCCACGCGGAAGCCCTTGATATCTTGTCCCAAGTCGCGAGTATAGTCATCGCAAGGGCGCTCGAGGCTCGTGGAGTCTCGCCGATCGCGCCCCGCGATGAAATTCAATAAGAGCGCGCAGTCGCGCACGTCTTTCGTCATTGGGCCAATCTGATCGAGAGAGCTCGCAAACGCGACCAATCCGTAGCGCGACACGAGCCCGTAGGTGGGCTTGAGCCCAACGATCCCGCAGAAGGAGGCGGGCTGGCGGATCGAGCCCCCGGTATCAGACCCCAGCGCCCACAGCGCTTCATGGGCAGCGACGGCCGCGGCTGAGCCCCCCGAAGAGCCCCCAGGGACGCGCTCCAGATCGTGCGGGTTGCGCGTGGGGAAGAACGCGCTGTTCTCTGTCGAAGACCCCATACCGAATTCGTCTAGGTTCGTCTTGCCCAAGATCTGGGCCCCTGCGTCTTTCAGTCTTTCTATCACGGTGGCGTCGAAGATCGGCTGAAAATTCTCCAAGAATTTCGAGGCGCAGGTCGTCTTGAGATCGACTGTTGAGATGTTATCTTTGACGGCGATGGGCAGGCCGTGCAGGGGTCTATCGCAGAGGCGCTCGCACCCTTGCAATAAGTGCTCTGGCGGGGCGATCGAGATGTACGCTTTGATCTGATCTTCGCGTTGGGCGATGGCGCGATATACGTCGCTGATGACGTCGCGGGGATGGATTTCGCCCTTCTCGATAAGAGCAAGGAGTTCATGGATGGGCTTCTCGTTTAAGCTTTGCTGAGCGTTCATCCCAGACTTCCAGGCTTCGCCTGGACCGTACACCTTCGCCAGCCATTGGCTGGCGAAGATGAAGCCCACGCGCAGCGTGCGGAGCCTGGTGCCGAGGGAGGGATTTGAACCCTCACGGGCGTTTATGCCCACTAGCTCCTGAAGCTAGCGCGTCTGCCGTTCCGCCACCTCGGCGTCTTGTCAATTTTAGCGTGAGGGATTTGGCTTGTCAACCGATTTCAGCTATACTCAACTCATGACCGACGAGTGCTTCGTGATCGTCAATCTCCTGGCGGGGCGGGGGCGGTGTCGGCGCCTGTGGCCGAGCATCGAGCGCGCGCTGAAGCGCTCGCGGATCGCGTTCCGTCACGTCTTCACCGAAGCCCCCGGCGCAGCCATCGAGATCGCTCGACGCGCGGCGAAAGATTTCTCTGTCGTTGTTGCGGTCGGCGGCGATGGCACCATCCACGAGGTCGCCACGGGACTGATGGGCTCTTCTGCGAAGCTGGGGATCATTCCCGCGGGCACGGGGAACGATTTTGTCAAGATGCTCGGCATCCCTCCCAAAGATCCCCTGCGGGCTGTAGAGATCCTTCAAGAAGGGCGGACCAAGCGCGTTGATATTGGTCGTGTGGGGGAGAGATATTTTGTCAACGGGCTGGGGGTGGGGCTGGATGGGGCAGTTGCCTGGCGGGTCTTTCGCAGCTGGCGCTGGCCGATGATAGCCCCGTGGATCTATCTCTATGCAGCTGTGTATGAGGCGCTCTGTTATCGCAGCACCGAGCTTGAGGTCAGAGCTCCCCAGTGGCGGCACTCTGGGAGGCTGATGATGGTCGGGGCGTCCAACGGGCGCTATCTGGGAGGGGACTTTCAGCTTGCTCCTTGCGCCGAGATTGACGATGGGCTCTTTGACGTGTATATGATCTCGGACATGGCGCCGCTGCGCCGCATCCGGGAGATTCCCAAGGCGCGCCGTGGGAAGCATATCACTCTTCCAGAGGTGCAGATCAAGCGAGCTGACCGGGTGGAGATCATCTCGGAGAGTTCATTATTGGGGCACTTAGATGGCGAGCCCACAGAGTTTCCCGCGGGGAGGATTCAGATCGAGCTATTGCCTAAGGCGTTGGAAGTAGTTGTTGGGAAGTAAAACTTCGCCAGCTTTTAGCTGGCGAAGGCGAACAGTCCAGACGAAGTCTGGTGGAGCGGGCGACGGGATTCGAACCCGCGACACCCGGCTTGGGAAGCCGGTACTCTACCGCTGAGCTACGCCCGCATGGCCAGCCTTTGGCTAGACATTATTATAGAGATCCGGGGATTGCTTGTCAACACCCCCGCCCGTACAATACATTCTTGTGCGCATACTCATTCGGTTCTCGGGAGAGATCACGATTAAGAAGCGCCGCACTCGAGCGCGCTTCCTGGAGCGTCTGGCGTCTAATGTGCAAGACGCCCTCCAGACCGTGGGAGCGCCCTTCGCTCTCCAGAGGGAGCGGAGCCGGCTGCTCGTGGAGACCGACTCCCCAAGAGCTCTGGAGACGCTCTCTCGGGTCTTTGGGGTGCAGACGCTCTCGGTCGTCGAGCGACGATCCGTGACCACCCTCGACGATATCGTGAAAGTCGGGACAGAGCTCTATAAAGAGACGGTAGCGGGGCGGCGCTTTGCCGTGCGGGCGCGGCGCCTGGCCTCCGGGAAATCTCTCCCGTTCTCGTCGCTCGATATCGAGCGGGAGCTAGGGGCAGCCCTCGCTCCCTCCGCCGCCGGTGTGGATCTCGAACACCCCCAGGTGACGATCTTTGTGGAGGTTCACTCATCTGGGGCGGACTTCTTCACGGAGAAGATCTCCGGGCCGGGAGGGCTGCCGCTGGGCACGGCCGGACGATCTCTCGCTCTGCTCTCCGGGGGATTCGATTCGGCTGTGGCCAGCTGGCTCATGCTCAAGCGCGGGGTCGAGCTGGAGTATCTCTTCTGTCGGCTGGGGGGCAGCCTCCATGAACACGGGGCGCTTCGGGTTGCCAAAGTGCTCGCCGATCGTTGGAGCTACGGGAGCTTCCCAAAGCTCTACGCGCTGGATTTTGAGCCCGTCGTGGCTCATCTGCAGGAGCGGGTCGAGCCCCGGCTCTGGCAGGTGATCCTCAAGCGCTTGATGTACCGGGCGGCGGAGAACTTGGCCAAGCGGTTCCATCTCATTGGGATCGTCACCGGGGAGTCCATCGGGCAAGTCTCTTCGCAGACCCTTCAGAATTTAGCCGTGATCTCTCAGGCGTCGGAGCTGCCCGTCTGGCGCCCTCTGCTTGGGCTCAAAAAGGACGAGATCATCGCGCGGGCGCGCCACATCGGGACGTATGAGTACTCGGCGAAGGTGGCCGAATACTGCGCGATCTTGCCCAAGCATCCGGCGACGGCAGCTTCTCTGAAAGCTGTGCTTGCTGAGGAAGAGAAGCTCGATATGGGTGTTCTAGAGCGAGCTGTTGCGAACATGCGCGCGTATGATCTGCGGCGCATGGAGCTGGGGGCTTTCGAAGCCCCGGCGCTCGAGATCGAAGAGATCCCTGAGGGCGCGGTCGTCATTGATCTGCGGTCCCCGCAGTCGTATCGCGCCTGGCACTACCCCGGCGCCCTCTATAAAGATTTTCTCACGGCTTTGAAGGAGTACCCCTCATGGGAGAGAGACAAAGTCTATGTGCTCTACTGCGAGGTGGGGCTCAAGAGCGCTCACTTAGCGGAGAAGATGCGCCGCGATGGGTTCCAAGCGTTTCACTTCAAGGGAGGGTGGCCCAAGCTCGTTCAATATGCGCTGGAGCGCGATCTTGTCCTGCCGGAGATCTTGCCTTCGAGTGCGTGGACTTAAGCTTTGAGGATCTCGATAGGGGGGAGCGTGCGGCCGGCTATGAACTCCAGCGTCGCCCCGCCGCCCGTGGAACAATAGATATTCTGAGCTTGGCCAAGACCCCAGCGGTGCAGCGCCGCGGCAGTATCTCCCCCGCCGATGATCGCAAATGCTTCAGACTGTGCGATCGCCTGGGCGATGGCGCGTGTGCCCTCATCATACGGGGGGTCTTCGAAGCGCCCCAGCGGCCCGGCCCAGACGATCGTCTTGGCGGATTGAATGTGATTTCTGAAGAGCTCTATCGTCTGCGGGCCGATGTCCCATCCCTGCCAGCCCTCAGGAATAGCTCTAGCGGGAGCGAGGGCTCGCTCGCCATCTCGGACGATCTGGGCATCTACGGGAAGGACGATCTGGGTGCCTGCGGCGCGGGCGGCTTGCAGGGCCGCTCGCGCGTCGTCAAACACTCTCTCATCCACGAGCGAGCTTCCCACTTGGGCTCCTTGGGCTTTCAAGAGTGTAAACGCTACCGAGCCTCCGATGAGAAACGCGTCTACCCTCCCAATCAAATCTTTCAAAACCCCGATCTTGTCGGCGAGCTTGGCACCGCCCACGATCGCCAGAAACGGGCGCTGCGGGTTGTCCACGGCCCGACTGAGCATAGTGACTTCTCTCTCGAAGAGCAGCCCCGCGGCCGCGGGCAAGAACTTCGCCACCCCGTAGGTGCTGGCGTGCGCCCGATGCGCCGTGCCGAACGCATCGTTCACGTAGCAGTCGGCGAGCTGCGCCAGCTCCCGCGCAAACGCTTCGTCGTTGGCCTCTTCTTGGGGGTAGAAACGCACGTTCTCCAACAGAATGATATCTCCAGGGTGCATCGTGGAGATGGCGCGGTGCACGGCCGGCCCGATGCACTCGTCGAGCTTGGTGACGGGACGCTGCAAGATCTCGCTGAGGCGTCTGGCGACAGGATCAAGTCGGAGTTCGGGGACGACCTTGCCCTTGGGGCGGCCCAAGTGCGAGATTAATATAATCTTTGCGCGGTGAGCGAGCAGATACTCAAGAGTGGGCAGGCTCTCGCGCAGGCGGGTGTCGTCGGCGACGCGCCCATCTGTGAGGGGGACGTTGTAATCAACGCGGACTAAGACGAGCTTGTTGGCGACATCAAGCTCGCGCAGGCTGCGCAGCATCGCTCTATACTCCGCCCTCGGAGACGAATCTCTTGAAGTCTGCGAGCTTCATCTCGCTCTCGACAAAGGCGCGGAAGCGATCTTCAGGGAGATCGCGTTGGTCCTCGTCGAGCAGCGGCATCTCCACGGCCGCGACTTGGAAGACCTCCTCGGAGATGTAGATGGGGCTGCCCAGCCGCAGGGCGATCGCGATGGAATCTGACGGCCGGGCATCGATCTCGTGGGTCTTGCCCAGGTGATCCCGAATATGCAGCGTGGCGAAGTACGTCGAGTCTTGGATGCTGTCGATGACCACCATGTCTAAGTCTCCGCCGAGATCTTTCAAGATCGCCTTGATGAGATCGTGGGCCAGGGGGCGGGGAAACTCGCGGTTCTGCAGGACCATAGCGATGGATGTGGCCTCGGGCTGCCCGATCCACACGGGCACGACCTTGTTCGATTGCAGATCGCGCAGGAGCAGCACCGGCATGTTCTGCGTGGGGTCCATCACCAGGGCCTTGACCTCAACTTCACGCATTGCGCAACCTCCTCTCTTGCCGTGTTATGACATGCTGATTATAACACGCCCAGGGACGGGTGACAAAACGGCGCCGATTACATTCGGGACGTCCGGCGGATGCCGGCCCGACCTAACCTCTCCCCCAGCCCCTCCCCGACCAGACTTCGTCTGGACTATACGCCTTCGCCAGCCATTGGCTGGCGAAGATGAACGTCAAGCGAAGCTTGTCCAGGCGAAGCCTGGTCTTGTCACCCCCAGCCCAAATGATTATACTAAAAGCATGTGCGGGATCGTCGGTTATGTGGGGCACCGCCCCGCTTGGGAGGTGCTCCTGGAAGCGCTGTACAAGCTCGAATATCGTGGGTACGATTCGGCAGGGATTGCCCTCATTGAGGATGGGCGGCTCACCCTCGAGAAGCGCGCCGGCAAGGTGAGCGACTTAGCTGAGCACCTCCGTCAGAGGATCTCTCCGGCTACGATTGGGCTGGGCCACACCCGCTGGGCCACCCACGGCCCCCCAACGGACTCGAACGCTCACCCCCACTGCGACTGCCACGGAAAGATCGCGGTCATCCATAATGGGATTATCGAGAACTATCTGCCCTTCAAGGAGGAGCTCCACAGCCGGGGACACGTCTTCCGCTCGCAGACCGACTCCGAAGTGATCGCTCATCTCATCGAGGAGCGCTACGATGGGACAAATCTCAAAGAAGCGGTGCTCAAGACAGTGCGGCTGCTGCGAGGGGCCTACGCGATCGCCGTCGTCGCCGTGGACTCTCCCGATGAGGTCGTGGTCGCTCGATCGGGCAGCCCGCTGGTGCTGGGCTTGGGCGCGGGCGAGAACTTCGCCGCTTCGGATATCCCCGCGCTGTTGCACTTCACCAAAGATATGATCTTCCTCAACGACGGCGAGCTGGCCGTCTTACGCAGAGACTCGGTGGCGATCTTCGACTTCGACGGACACGCGATCACGCGTGCCCCAACCCACATCACCTGGGACGTGTTCACGGCGCAGAAGCAGGGCTACAAGCACTTCATGCTCAAGGAGATCCACGAGCAGCCCCACGCCGTCGCCAACACCCTCCAGAATCGCTATGAGCTCTCCACGGGAAGGATCGTGCTCCCGGAGCTTGGAGAGCTTTCTGAGAGAATTCAGACAGCTCAGATGGTCTATCTCGTGGCCATGGGGACGGCGTACTATGCGGCTCTGACCGCCAAGTACTTATGGCGCGAGTTCTTCAAAGTCCCCATCGCCGTGGAGCTGGCTTCGGAGTTCCGCTACAGCAAGCCGTATTTAGACAGAAATACGCTCGTGATCGCGATCTCGCAGTCTGGGGAGACGGCAGATACTCTGGGGGCGGTGCGGCTGGCGCGGGAGCGCGGCGCGGCCGTGCTTGGGATCGTCAACGTCGTGGGGGCGACGCTGACGCGGGAGTCCGACGCCACGCTCTACACCCACGCCGGCCCGGAGATCGGCGTCGCCTCCACCAAGGCGTTTCTCGCGCAGCTGGCCGCGCTCAATCTCTTGGGGTTTTATGTGGGACAAGCGCGGGGCTGGCTCTCAAGAGAGCAAACCCACAGAGCCCTGGAGAGCCTCGTGCGCGGCCCAGCCCTCATCGAACAGCTCTTGCAGCAGGAGAACGAGATCGTTCGCTTGGCTCAAATTTTCTATGAGAAAGAGCACTTTCTCTTTCTGGGGAGGGATCTGCTCTATCCCATCGCGCTAGAAGGGGCGCTCAAGCTCAAAGAGATCTCGTATATTCACGCGGAGGGCTACGCCGCCGGGGAGCTCAAACACGGCCCCATCGCCCTCATTGACGCCCAGATGCCCACAGTCGTGCTCGTCACCAAAGAGAGCGTCTACGAGAAAGTCTTCTCAAACATCGAAGAAGTCAAAGCGCGGCGCGGCATCGTCATCACCGTGACCGATCACCGAACAAAAGAGATCGAGCGCGTCTCGGATTTTCTTATCGAAGTGCCCCAAAGCTCGCGGTGGCTTGCGCCGATGCTCTTTGTCGTGCCCTTGCAGCTCTTGGCGTATCACATCGCGGACCTGCGGGGCACCGATATAGATCAGCCGAGGAACTTGGCCAAGAGCGTGACGGTGGAATGAACTCAGAACTGGTGTGGACGCCATCACCAGAGTACATCGAGCGCAGCAACGTCTGGCGCTTCATGCGACGATATAATATCTCAGACTACGCCGAGCTGGTGCGGCGCTCCATCGAAGATATCGAGTGGTTCTGGGACGCCGTCGTCAAGGAGCTGCAGATCGAGTTCTTCGAGCCCTATCAGAAGGTCTTAGATATCTCTCAGGGGATTCCGTGGGCCAAGTGGTTCGTGGGCGGGAAGATCAATATTGCGTATAACTGTGTCGACAGACACGCCCAGGCTCGCCCGCAGAAGCTCGCCCTCATCTGGGAGGGCGAGGACGGCTCGGTGCGTCGGATCAGCTATCGCGAGCTGGCGGAGGGGACCAATCGCCTGGCCAAGGCGCTCACAGATTTAGGGGTCGTCAAGGGCGACCGCGTGGGGATCTTTATGCCGATGATCCCCGAAGCGGTGATGGCCTTGATGGCCTGCGCCAAGCTCGGCGCGATCTGCGTCCCGATCTTTTCGGGCTTTGGCGCCCAGGCCGTGGCCACCCGCCTCAATGATTGTGAAGCCAAGGTGCTCATCACCGCGGAGGGCTTCTCGCGCAAGGGGGCTCGCATCGAGATGGGCAAGATCGCGCGCGAGGCCGCGGCCAGCTGCCCCACCGTGCAAGAAGTTCTGACCCCAGACTTCGTCTGGACTGTACGCCTTGCCGCCGAAGGCGGCAAGACGAACGGTCCAGGCGAAGCCTGGACTGATTCCGAAGACCCGTTCATGATCATCTACACGTCGGGGACGACCGGCCGCCCCAAGGGCGCCGTCCACGTCCACGGCGGGTTCTTGGTCAAGATCGCTCAAGAGGTCGCTCATCAAGTAGACCTCCACGACGACGATATCCTCTACTGGGTCACGGACATGGGCTGGATCATGGGCCCCTGGGAGATCGTCGGGGGGCTTGCCCTGGGAGGCACGGTCTTTCTCTACGAAGGCGCCCCCGACTACCCACAGATAGATCGACTCTGGGCGATGGTCGAGCGCCACAGAATCTCGATCTTGGGGGTCTCGCCTACGCTCATTCGCGCCCTGATGAAGTTTGGGCCAGAACCCCTCAGGCGCCACGATCTGAGCAGCTTACGCATCCTGGGATCGACGGGGGAGCCGTGGAACCCCGCGCCCTGGCTGTGGTTCTTTGAGCATGTGGGGCAGCGCCGCTGCCCCATTATCAATCTCTCTGGGGGGACGGAGGTCGGGGCGTGTTTCTTGTCGCCCCTGCCGATCATGCCCTTAAAGCCCTGTACGCTGGGCGGGCCGGCCCTGGGGATGGCCGTGGACGTCTTCGACAGCGAGGGCCAGTCGCTGCGGGGCGGGGTGGGGGAGTTAGTGTGCACGAAGCCCTGGCCGGGGATGACCCGCGGGCTGTGGAAGGACCCGGACAGATACATCCAGACCTACTGGTCGCGCTGGGAGAACGTGTGGGTGCATGGGGACTGGGCGTCTGTGGACGAGGACGGCTTTTGGTATCTGCACGGGCGCAGCGACGACACGATCAAGATTGCGGGGAAGCGGCTTGGGCCGGCGGAGATCGAGTCTCTTCTTGTGGGGCATCCGGCGGTGGCGGAGGCGGCGGCGATCGGGGTGCCGCACGAGCTGAAGGGCGAGGTTATTTGGTGCTATGCGGTGTTGAAGCCGGGGTATGAGCCCTCGGAGGCGTTGAGAGGGGAGCTGCGCGAGCGCGTGCGGGAGGCGCTGGGGAGGTCTTTTGTGCCGGAGGCGATCAAATTTGTGCGGGAGCTGCCCAAGACGCGCAACGCCAAGATTCTGCGTCGGGCGATCCGGGCGGTGGCATTAGGGCAGGAGCCGGGGGATCTATCGAACCTCGAGAACCCGCAGGCGCTCGAGGAGATCGCGCGGGCGGTTTGAAACGATCTACTCGCGCAAGTATAATCGAGCGATTCTTTCACCCTCACCCCCGGCCCCTCTCCCCTCTGAGGGAGAGGGGAGAAGGGGTGAGGGGCCAAAGGAGGGAGTGAGTTGACGAGACGGGGTATTTTGTTTCTGATTCCGGTCTTGGCGGTGGTCTTGGCGGGCTGCCCCAAGGTTATCCCCGGCGTGACCATTCGCATCGAGGAGATTGACGCGCTCTGTCGGGGTGCCACCTTCTCCGTAGTGATCTTTCAAAGGAACGAAGCCATAGGGAACTTCGAGGCTGATGTGAAGTCCAGCGCTCGGGCGGAGTTTGTCATCCCTCAAGGGGTGGCGCAGCGTATAAATCTCTCTGAACCGGTGCGGATAATCGTCTCTTTGAAGCAGGGAGGTCCTGAGTGCTTTTTGGCCAAACGCATTCTTCTTTTTGAGGGTCGGCTCGTGCGAGTGGGCACCGAGCCGCGCTCCGGAAACCCCATCTACGCCCTCAACTTCTGGAAGGATTTCAAGATCGAGTACCGGTAGCCGCTAGACTTCGTCTGGACAAGCTTCGCTTGACGTTCATCTTCGCCAGCCAATGGCTGGCGAAGGCGAACAGTCCAGACGAAGTCTGGCCAGGCGAAGTCTGGTATTCGCGAACCGCCTCTACAGTAGCGAACATTACATTGCATCCCCTTACATCATATACCCACGTGTCCTCTTGACAACCCCCCCCTTCACGCTTATAATATGCCAAACAAATAATATGCCAAACAAAACGGTCGGTTGAAGGAGGCAGCTATGCGCCACATCAAACCTGTCGCAGTCATCCTGCTTGCCCTGTCGCTCGGTTGGGTCGGAGGTCTCTCCCAGACGTCGCAGACCGTCACCATCACCGTCAACCAGTCGCTCTATCTGGACTGCTCAGCGTCGGCAGCTATCAATTACACTGTCACTCAGAGCGATATCGAAGGGTCTCAGCCGTTCACTATCGGCACATGGAGTTGCAATGTAGATTCGCTCACGGCTTTCACCTTGAATGCGAACATGGTTATAACTACCAATACGGGCATTTCCGGGGCTAGTGTTGACGACTTCTCCGAGACGTGCACGTCAGCCACCGGTGGCGGCACCCCAAGCTGTGGCCCGGGCGGCACTTTTGGGCCGATCACGCTTGGCAGTGGGGGCAATACTGCGGGCTCCTTGGGCGCAGATTTCTCCGGTGATGTCAGGCTCAACGTGAGCGACTGGGATGTCTCTCCCATCCCGCCCTCGCGCAGCGTCAGCGGGACGATCAACTACTCCGTCTCGGACTCGACGCCATAAAAACTAAAAAATTTTAGAAAGGAGGCCTACGCCATGACCAAGAGAGTCGTCGTCGCACTGCTCGTCGGAGCTGTAGGGTTGTCGCTGTCGTCAGGGCTTGTCGCTCAGCAGAACGTGACCATCGAGATCGGGCAATCGCTCTATCTGGACTGCGTACCGCCAGATCAACCCGGAGATATTTATTATGTTATCACGCAAGCCGATATCGAAGCCCCCCAGCCCATTGACATCGGCGACTGGGGCTGCAACGTGGACGCCGTGACCCAGTACAGACTGAACTCGCAGTTCACATCGTTCTCGGCGCCCTATGTCGTGAACGCCGACACCTCCGACTTCACGGCTGATTGTGTGAATGCTGACGACTTTGGCACTTGTGCACCTAATTCGTCGCTCACCCTGGGCGATTCTGACCCCAACACCCGCCGCGGGACGGGATTCAACACTGCGGGGACTGACGGCGCAGACTTCCGCGGGAACGTCTATGTGAACATGGGCGTCGGCCCTGCGGGCTGGGACGTGCAGTCCTCGCAGCTTCCAGTCTACGTGACCGGTGTCATCACTTACACCGTAACGGACACGACACCGTAGCGCGCTCAGCATTGCTAGAATCAGAGGAGCTATGAAGAGCCTGAAGGTCGCCTTAGCCCTCACCCTGGCGATAGGAGTGCTCCCCTGGGGGGGCTTGGCCCAGACGAGCGTGAGCCAGAACGTCACCGTGACGCTCGTCATCCCCCAGCCGCTCTTCTTGCAAGCGGTCATCCCGTCTATTACGGTCGAGATCACGCCTAGAGAGATCGAGGGGCCGCAACCGTTCAAGATCGGGGATTGGCACGTCAATATAGACGCGCTGACGCCCTACCGGCTCAACTCGTCATTGGTCACTGTAGATACGAACATCTTCGATGCCGGCCCTGAAGATTTTTCCACCGATTGCGACTTCGCCGATGACTTCGGCGTCTGCACGGACAAGACGTCGCTGTCGGAGCCCGACCCGCAGAACCGTCGCGGCTTTGGGGAGAACACCGCGGGCCTTGATGGCGCCGACTTTATGGGCGAGATCTTTTTAGACATTCGCTCGTGGGATGTGAGCACGCTCCCCGGATTCTACATCGGCGTTATTCTCTTTACGACGACGGACACAACACCGTAGGAGAGCATTATGAAGCTCAGACGAGCATTGAGCTTGGTTCTGTTCGTGCTCACCCTGGGGAGTCTATTAGTTCAAGCTGTCTCCCAGGGGCCAAACTACGCGGGCGCAGCTTCGACTGTAGGGTGGACGGATGCAGCCAATGCTACCGGAACCCCAGATAATGCTTGCGCTTCGCGCTCTGCTTCTGGTGGGACTTTAGACCTGACCAACTTTGGGTTCACCATCCCCGACGCCGCGACCATCAGCGGCATCACCGTTGAGGTGAAATTCGCGGGCACTACCGCCGGAGACGACGGTGTCAGAGTGCGGCTGCTCAAGGGCGGATCGCCCGTGGGCAACACCCAAGATATTTACGCCATCTCTGGGCAGAACGACTGCAGCACCAGCGCCTTCCGCACCGTGGGCAGCCCTGCCGATCCGTGGGGCACCTCCTGGACTGCGAGCGATATCAACGCTGCGAACTTCGGGGTCCGTCTAACCAAGCTGGGGACTGGGGGCACATCGTATGTGGACTCGGTGCGCATCACTGTTGAGTATCAGGACGTCATGACCGTGACGGTCATCTCCGGCGGGGCGCTCACGGCCAACGTCAACAGCGCGGCGACGGTCGAGTCCGGCAAGGTCGAATTTCTCGGCCAGACGACGCTCCAAGTCGTCTCGACCAAGAATTGGCGCGTCCGGGCGATCGCCACCGTGACGAGCTACCCCGCCGGCGCCGACGACCCCACGGCCAACGCCGTCGAGATCAAAGATTATCTGGGGAACTTCACCCCCGCTGGGGCCCCAGGAGTCATCGTCGCGAAGGGGACGCCCACCCCTGCCGGGGGAGTCACGGTCAACGTGGATTTGCGAGTGATGCTCGACGACTTTGGCGACGGCAAGATCGGCACGTATCAGTTTACTGTGAATTACTCTATCGAAGAAGATATCTGAAGGAACAGCTATGAGCAAGAATATTCTCAGATGGGCCTTCGCTATCGCGGCACTAGGGCTCAGCTCGTTCTTGGTAGTTCACGGGCAGATCGGAATCTCAACCCTCAGCGTGGACGTGAACTTGCCCCCAGGGGGGAGCTTCACCGGAGGGTTCGAAGTGATCAACAACAGCGATCAAGCTCGCGAGTTTACTGTCGAGCTCAAAGATTATGACAGAAATATTGAGGGCGGGCTGGTCTTGCTCGACCCTGGGACGCATCCGCGATCCCTCGCGAAGTTTCTCACGTTCACGCCCGCGAAGTTCTCTCTGCCGCCCAAGCAGAAACAGCTCATTACATTTAAGATCGAGATTCCATCTTCAGAGAAAGGGCCGCACTGGGCAGCGCTCGCGGTCACAAGCCCAGCGCCGTCTTCTGGAGCGCAGCCACCTCCGCCTGCGGGACAGGAGCCGTCCATCCCCGTTACCATCGGCACGGCCGAACAGTTTATCGTCAAGATTCGTCACACCGACCCGACGAACGCCGTCAATCGCGGGCGGATCACCAACGTCCAAGCGCTCTTGCCGGAGCGTGACAAGCCCTTGAGGATTCTCGTCGAGTACGAGAACACCGGGACGACGTTCCAGGTCGCCAAGACCCAGCTGCGCATTGTGAACTCCAAGGGCGAGGTCGTCGTCCAGAAGAAAGCCGAAGATATGGCGATGCTTCCTGGAGGCAAGCAACGCCTCGAGATCCCCGTCACGGAGAAGCTGCCGTCGGGGACGTATTTGGCGCTCGTGATCATTGACTTTGGTGGCGACTTCTTGGTCGCCGGGCAAGTGCGGTTTCAGATTTAGGCCCTCACCCCCAGCCCCTCTCCCCTCTGAGGGGGAGGGGAGCGCAGGGGTGAGGGGAAAAATTCAGGGAGGCAGTATGCTGCAGAGAGTGAGCGGGGCGCTCTTCGTAGCGTTTCTCGTCTTCGTGACAGCCCTTGCGCAAGGACAGCCCATAGAGTTAACTGCGCCCCCGCCGCGCTCGGCTGCCCCCGGCGAGATCATCACGCTCACGTTCTTAGCGATCAATCGCGGGACGGCTCCAGATACGTATCTCTTCTCGGTGAGCGCCCCTGCGGGCTTTCAGACCCTCGGCGCGTTGCCGCCGCTGACGCTGGCCGCCGGCGCCCAAGAGCCGGTCTTTGTTACTTTGATTATCTCTCAAGAGACGCCCGCCGGGACGTACTCGGTCACATTAGAAGCGACTTCGCAGAGCGACCCATCCGTGCGGGCCACGGCCCAAGCGACGGTCACCGTCGAGCGCGTCGCGGG
>Ga0079995_1029731_pt1 | contig 58965 bp, 56 predicted proteins | sample FaiFalFF_MnMetaG_2_FD_69198 | JGI IMG/M metagenome (GOLD analysis project Ga0079995, IMG submission 69198) | Freshwater microbial communities from Yellowstone National Park, Wyoming, USA - Fairy Falls C (FF_Mn_C) (SPADES assembly) (version 4) | ecosystem: Environmental > Aquatic > Freshwater >... | reverse complement strand
TGGATCCAGGGCCGGGTGGACGACGTGGTGAACGTGGCGGGCCACCGGCTCAGCAACATCGAGATCGAGAGCACCCTGGTGGCCCACCCCGCGGTGGCGGAGGCGGCCACCATCGGCCGCAGCCACCCCGAAAAAGGGCAGGCCATCGCGGCCTTCGTGGTGCTCCGCAGCGGATACGAGCCCAGTGAGGCCTTGAAGAAGGAGCTGCGGGAGTGGGTGGCGCAGAAAATTAGCCCCATCGCCCGCCCCGACGACGTCTTCTTCTGCGCGGACCTGCCCAAGACCCGCTCCGCGAAGATCATGCGCCGGCTCTTGCGGGACATCGCAGAGGGCCGGGCCCTGGGGGACACCACCACCCTCACGGACCCGAAGGTGGTCGAGGAGATCAAGCAGCGGTACATTGAGGAGGAGGGATAAGGGCCTCCTCCCGGCCTAGCGCGTCCGAAGGGGCGCGTCCTTGTGGTTCCGGCTTGGCGGCTCCGGCACCACGGGGGTCTCCGGGATCGGACCCCGGCTCCGGTTCCACCCCATCTTCTCCCGCAGCCTGGCCTCCAGCTCCGCGGCGAGCTCCGGGTTGCTCTCGAGGAACTCCCGGGCGTTGTCCCGTCCCTGGCCCAGGCGCAACTCCCCGTAGCTGTACCAGGTTCCCACCTTCTGCACTAAGCCGTGCGCGGTGGCGAGGTCGAGGAGGCTTCCGGCCTTGCTGATCCCTTTCCCGTAGAGGATCTCCACCTCGCACTCCCGGAAGGGCGGGGCCACCTTGTTCTTCACCACCTTGATCCGGGCCCGCATGCCCGTCACGTCCTCCCCGTTCTTGATGTTCTCCGTCCGGCGGATCTCCATACGCACGGAGGCGTAAAACTTCAGGGCCCGGCCGCCCGTGGTGGTCTCCGGATTGCCGAACATCACACCGACTTTCTCCCGGATCTGGTTGATGAACACCACCACGCACCGGGATCGGCTGATGGCACCCACCAACTTCCGCAACGCCTGGCTCATGAGCCGCGCCTGCAGCCCCACGAACGCGTCCCCCATCTCCCCTTCCAGCTCCGCTCTAGGCACCAAGGCGGCCACGGAATCGATCACCACCACGTCCACGGCCCCGGACCGGACCAGGGTCTCCGCGATCTCCAGGGCCTGCTCGCCACTGTCGGGTTGAGACACCAGGAGCTCGTCCACGTTCACGCCCACCGCCCGCGCGTAGTTCGGGTCTAAGGCGTGCTCCGCGTCAATGAAGGCGGCCACCCCCCCTTCCCGCTGGGCCTCCGCGATGATGTGGTAGGCCAGGGTGGTCTTCCCGCTCGCCTCCGGCCCGTAGATCTCCACCACCCGCCCCCGGGGCACCCCACCCACCCCTAGGGCCGCATCCAGCCCGATGGCCCCCGTAGGGATCACCTCAACGGTGAGCCGCTGGTTCGCCTCCCCCAGCTTCATGATGGAGCCCTTTCCGAACTGCTTCTCGATCTGGGCCACAGCCAGGTCCAACGCCTTCTGCCGATCACTCATGGCCTCCCTCCTCCCGCGGCTTCCTCAAGCCTAGCAAACATATGTTTGCACGTCAACCCCCGAGCCGGACGGATTCCCGGACTACGTACGTGGGACCCTTTGGGCCGAGCCTGCTCTCCATCACCACCACCCACTCAACGCGCTGTCGGCCGATTTTCGCTTCCTCTGACCGTTCCAGGATCCTTGCGAGGCCCGCTCCCCCTGGTCCCTGCCGGATGCGGCCGATGGTGAGGTGGGGCCTGAAGGGACGGATCTCCTTGGGGAACCGAGCCCGGAAGAGGGCTTCCTCTACCCTCCGGGCCAGGTCCACGAGCTCCTCTGCCCCATCCGTCACCCCGACCCAGAGCACCCGCGGGGCCCTCAGGTCGGGGAAGGCTCCGAGACCCTCGATGGTGATCTCGAAGGGCTTCGCCTCCGCCACGGCCTGCACGGCCTCCGCTACGTCCGGAACCCGCTCCTGGGGGGTCTCGCCCAGGAATTTCAGGGTGAAGTGGAGGTTTTGGGGCTCCACCCATTTCACCCGCGCATCCGCCTCTGGCCAGATCCGCGCGATGGCCTGCTGGAGATGGATCACCCGAGCCCGGAGCCCTTCCGCGACGGGGACCGCCACGAAGAGGCGCAACCTCACTCCTTCCGGGGCAGGGTCTGGAGGAGGTGGCGTCGGAGGAGGTCCAGGGCAGCCTGAGTAGCGAGGTACTTGATCCCCTCCCGGCCGAATTGCGGCCCGAAGTCCGCCCGCCGGACCTCGACCCCTTCCCCGTGCGCCAGGGCCACGTGCACCAGCCCCACCGGCTTTTCCGGAGTGGCCCCGGAGGGTCCCGCGATCCCCGTGATGGCCAGCCCGAGGTCCGCGGTGAACGCCTCCCGCACGCCCTGGGCCATCACTTCCGCGACCCGCTCCGAGACCGCTCCGTGCGTGTTCAGGAGCTCCTCGGGGACGCGGAGCAAGGAACGCTTGAGGTCGTTCGCGTATGCCACGACCCCGCCCCGGAAGTACGCGGAGCTTCCGGGCACGTTGGTGAGCCGGTGGCCCAGGAGCCCTCCCGTGCACGACTCCGCCACCGCCACCGTGCGCCGGGAAGCCACCAGCAGCTTCGCCACCGCTCCTTCCAAGGTTTCCTGGTCCGTGCCGTACACGTACCGGCCAATCCGCTCCCGCAGGGCTGCCTCCGCCTCCGCGAGCATCCGATCCACCTCCTCCCTATGCCCCCGGGCGGTGATCCTGAGGTGCACCTCTCCCAGGTGCGCGAGGGGGGCAATCGTCGGGTTTGGGGAGCGGAGGAGGTCCTTGATGATCTCCTCCAGGGCTCCCTCCCCGATGCCCACCACCCGCAGGACCCGGGATCGGATCACCTCCTTCCCCGCCCAGCCCCGATCCTCCAGGTAGGGGACCACCGTCTCCTCGAACATCCCCCGCATCTCCCGGGGGACCCCGGGAAGCATCACGATGACCTGATGCCCCCGCTCCCAGAGGACCCCGGGCGCGGTCCCCCACCGGTTGGGGATGGGTTGGGCTCCCCGGGGCAGGAGGGCCTGCCGCTGCTGGTTCGGGGTAAGGGGACGGCTCCGGCTGCGCAACAGGTTCTGGATATGGGCCCAGGAGGCCTCGTGAAGCACCAGATCCACGCCGAGCGCCTCGGCCACCGCCTCCTTGGTGAGGTCGTCCTCCGTGGGGCCCAGGCCGCCGGTGAAGAGGATGAGATCCGCGCGGCTTGCGGCGAGCCGGAAGGCCTGCTGGATCCGTTCTCGGTTGTCCCCTACCGTCTGCCGGAAGTACACCGGGATCCCCAGCTCTGCCAGCCGCTGGCAGAGGTACGTGGCGTTCGTATCCGTGATCTGCCCCAACAGGAGCTCGGTGCCCACGGAGAGGATCTCAGCGTGCACCATCCTGCCCCTCGAACGTCCGACGCACCACCTCTCCAGGTCCTCCCAGACGTCCCAGATCTCTACCGTTTACCTCCACCCTTACCCCTCCCGCGTTTCCCAGCACCACGTGGATTCTGCGGCGGGCGGTCCACTCCTTCCGCTCCCCCCTCCGGAGGAACCCCTCGAAGGCCCGGCGGTCGTCCGCCAGGATCCGGATCCAGGAGACTTCGTCCGCCACCAGGGTCACCCGCACCCCGGGGCTGGGTGGTAAGGGTGCGGGCAGGTCCGGGACCAACTGGGGGGAGGGTGAGGGGACGGCCACCGGATGGGCCGCCCGCGGCGGACCAGGCGCGGACTCGAGGAAGGCCCGCACCTCCCGGTAAACCAGGTACCCCGCGGCTACGAAGCCCGCGAGGAAGATAAAGAGGAACCACCGAAGGAGTCGGTGCCACCGGGCCCCTTGCCGCACCGGGTATATGGGCATCCTCCCCTGGGCGGTCAGGGCAGGGCCTGGGGGAAGCGGAGGAGGGCACCGGGGCAAGAGGGGTTCGGGATCCAGACCGAGAAAGGTCGCGTAGCTCCTGAGGAATCCCCTCGCGTAGTGAGGCGCGGGGAAGAGATCGAACCGCTCCTCCTCCAAGGCCTCCAGGTACCGAACCGGGATCCGGAGCTCTGCGTACACCTGTTCGCGGGTAAGCCCCAAGCTCTCCCGGCGTCTGCGCAGGAGCTCCCCGATCCCCGCCTGCGGTTCTGGGCGGCCCATCCGCCTTTCTATGGTAGCAGAGGCCTTGCGGTGGGCCGGGGCGTTCAGGGCTCGTCCCGGGGAAACAGGCGCTCCAGGTCGTCCGGCCCCACGAGCACTTCCCGGGGGTTGGCTCCCTGGGCCGGGCCCACGATCCCCTTCGCTTCCAGCTGGTCCACCAAGCGGGCGGCCCGCACGTACCCGATCCGCATCTTCCGCTGCAGCAGGGAAACCGATCCGTAGCCCGCCTGCACCACGATCCGGGCCGCCTGGGCCAACAGCTCGTCCGCGTCCCCGTCTTGCTCCTCCGCGGCCTGCGCCCTCAGGAGCCCGGGATCGTAAACGGGACGCCCCTGGTCCTTCCAGAAATCCACCAGCCGCTCGATCTCCGGATCCGACACGAAGGCCCCCTGTACGCGGGTGGGGCGGCTCGCGCCAATGGGGAGGTAGAGCATATCGCCCCGGCCCAGCAGCTTCTCCGCGCCGGGAGCGTCGAGGATGGTGCGGGAGTCCGCCATGGAGGAGACCGCGAAGGCGATGCGGGAGGGGATGTTGGCCTTGATGAGGCCGGTGATCACGTCCACGGAAGGCCGTTGGGTCGCCACGACCAAGTGGATGCCCGTGGCCCTGCTCATCTGCGTGAGCCGCACGATGCAGTCCTCGAACTCCGCGGGAGCCACCATCATGAGGTCCGCCAGCTCGTCGATGACCACCACCACGTACGGCAGGGCCCCATCTTCCCCTTCCCCCAATTTCTCCCCCGGGATCTCCCGCAGGGCCCGCTCCCGCTCCTCCGGCACCAGGCCATTGAAGGCCTGGAGGTTCCGGACCCCGGCCCGGGCGAAGACCTCGTACCGCCGTTCCATGCCCTCCAGGATGCGCCGCAGCTTCGCCGCGGCCTCCTTCGGCGTGCGCACCACGGGCACGAGAAGGTGCGGTACGTCCTCGTAGTGCACCAGCTCCACCCGTTTGGGATCGATGAGCACCAGCCGCACTTGGTCCGGCGTGGCCCGCATGAGCAGGCACGCGATGAGGGCGTTCAGCATCACGCTCTTCCCGGAACCTGTGGCGCCCGCGATCAGCAGGTGCGGCATCTCGACGAGGTTCGCCACCACCGGGTATCCCGCGATGTCCTTCCCCAGGGCCACCAGCAGAGGGTCAGGGCGCTCGAAGGGCGGAGCCTCCAGGAGTTCCCGCAGGGTGACCAGGGCCGCCTGCTCATTGGGCAGTTCGATGCCCACCGCGGACTTCCCGGGAATGGGAGCCTCGATGCGCACGGAAGGGGCTGCCAGGGCCAGGGCGATGTCGTTCGCGAGGCTCGTGATGCGCTGTACCTTGACGCCCGGAGCCGGCTGGAGCTCGTACCGGGTCACCACGGGTCCCTGGTCCCACCCCACGCACCGGGCCTCCACCCCAAACGACCGGAGGCAGGTCTCCAGGGCCCGGGCCACTTCCTGGGGCTGGAGCTTCTGGCGGGTGCGGGGATCCGGGGGCGGTTGGAGGAGGTCCAGCGGTGGGAGGATCCACCGTCCCGCGGGCGGGGCTTCCACCGCGAGGAGGGGTTCCGCTCGCTCGCCGAGTCCTTCGGGATCCGGCTGTTCCGAAACCGGAGGGGAAGGCGGCGGGAGATTCCGTCTGGGCTCGAGGGGGATTACCCTCGGCCTGTGCAGCGGGGATTGGTCCGGCGGGCGGACCGCCCGCTTCCCCTCCCGGAAGCGGGCTCCCACCCTGGCCACGAGCGCCTGCGCCCCGTCTGCCGCCGCCTCCAGGACCCGGACGGGGCTGCGCTGGAGCAACAGGAAGAGGGCACCCAAGCCCGTCAGGCCCAATCCGACCCAGGCCCCGAAGGCTCCCAATAGACGCCTCCACCCCCACGCCTGGGCGCCTCCCACCACCCCCCCTCCGATTCCGCTCATCCCCGCCGGGAGCTCCTGCCCCGAAGGGACGGAGGCGTGGGCCCAGAGCACCAGTCCAGCAAAGGCCAGCATGAGACCTCCCAGCCGCGGGGTGAGCCGGGGCCGCTGCAGCGCGAGCAGCAGGAATCCCGCAAGGGCGAGGAGGGCGGGAAGGCCCCACGCGTGGATCCCGAACAGGAATCGGGCGCCGGACCGGAGGGCGCGGCTCAGCGCGCCGTCCGCACCGGGCAGCAGGCTCAACGCGGACGCGGATGCCGCCATCAGCAAGACCAGGCTGAGAACCCTCCGGAATGGGCTTCGGCGCCTTGCGCGCCGACGGGTGGACGGGCGGAGGCGGGCTGGACGGCTCACAGGCCCCTCCTCCACGCGTACGCCAAGGCAGCCAGCCCCACGATCCAGCAGTACCAGGCGAAGGCCCTGAGGCGACCGAGCTGCAGGAAGCGCATCAACCACCGGATGGCCAGCATCCCGAACCCCAGAGCGCTGGCGAACCCGACCAGGAGCTCCACGGCCGAGTATCCCAGGGAGGTGGCGGATTGCCAATCCCGCACTAAGGAGAACCCCGCGGCGCCGAGGATGGCGGGAACCGCGGCGAGAAAGGAGTAGCGGGCCGCTTCCTCCCGCCCGATCCCCCGCCACAGGGCCGCGACGATGGTGATCCCGGACCGGGAGATCCCCGGGACGATGGAGACCGCCTGCGCAAGACCTACCCACCCCGCGTCCGCCCAAGTCATATGGTGCAGGCCCCGGCTGCCCGTACGAGGCGCCCACCACAGGAGGACGCCCGTGAGCACGAGCTGGAAGGCGGTCCACCGCACGGAGGCGAACAAGGCCTCCAGGGGCTCCACGAACAGCACTCCTGCGAGGCCCGTGATCGCGGTGGTGCACATCAACAGCCAGACCACCCGGCCCGCTGGGTTTGTGGCGACCTTGAGGGGAGCGCGGCTCCACGCCCGCAGGAGCGCTCCCAGATCCCGCCCGTACAGGGCCAGAACCGCGCCCACGGTTCCCAGGTGCAGCACGGCCTCCAGGACGAGTCCCGGTCGGGGAAGCCCCAGGAGGGACTCCGCGAAGACCAGGTGCGCGGAGCTGCTGACGGGGAGGAACTCCGTAAGGCCCTGGAGGGCTCCCAGCACCACCATCCGCCACAGAAATCCGCCCTCCCCGGCGAACGGGGACCCCCACCCCATGGCCCGCTAAAGCTCCACCACGAGGGGAAGGATCATGGGTTGCCGTCCCGTCTTCCGGTAGAGGAACCGGGAAAGGGCATCCCGGATCTCCCCCCGCACGACCCCGAGCTCCGTCTGCCCCCGCCGCCAGCAGCGGGTGACCGCTTCGACCACCCTGCGCCGGCTCTCCTGGAGGAGCTCGCCCGCCTCCGGTGCGTGCACGAATCCCCGGGTCACGATCTCCGGCCCGTGCACGACCCGGCCACTATTCCGCTCAAGCCCCACCACCGCCACCACGATCCCATCCCGGGCGAGGTGCTGCCGATCCCGGAGCACGGCCTCCCCCACATCTCCCACGCCCAGCCCGTCCACGAGCACGTTGGAGACGTCTTCCCGACCCGCCAGGCGCCCTTCCGTGGCAGTGAAGGCGAAGACGGTCCCGTTGGTCCCCACCAGGACCCGCTCCGGTGGGATCCCCGTGCCTTGGGCGAGGCGCGCGTTGAGGACCAGGTGCCGGTACTCCCCGTGCACGGGGACCACGAATCGGGGACGAAGGAGGTTGATCATCAGCCGGAGCTCCTCCTGGGAGGCGTGTCCGGAGACGTGCGTTCCTGAAGGGGTCCCGTAGATGACCTCCGCGCCGGCCCGGAACAGGGCATCGATGGTCCGCGCCACCAGGACCTCGTTGCCGGGGATGGGGGAAGCGGAGAAGATCACCGTGTCCCCGGGCCGGAGGGAGACTTGCCGATGGGATCCCGCGGAGATCCGGGCGAGGGCGGAGAACGGCTCCCCTTGAGAACCGGTCACGAGGAACAGGACCCGGGGATCCGGAAGCCGGTTGGCTTCCTCCACGGAGACGAGCGATCCCGGCGGGACGTGGAGATAGCCGAGAGAGTGGGCGGTCCGGATCACCTCCTCCATGCTTCGCCCCACCACCGCCACCTTCCGGCGTACCCGCGCCGCAGCCTCCATGGCCTGCTGGATCCGGTGCACGTTTGTGGCGAAGGTGGTGAGGAGGATGCGCCCGCCCATCCGCGGGAAGAGCTCCTGGAAGGACTCCCCCACCACCCGTTCCGAGGGCGTCACGCCCGGGCGTTCCACGTTCGTGCTGTCGAGGAACAAGGCCAGTACCCCTTCCTCCCCCAGCTCCGCAAGCCGCGCCAAGTCCGGGGGCTTGCCGTCGATGGGCGTCTGATCGAACTTGAAGTCCCCGCTGAAGACCAGGGTGCCCACCGGGGTACGCAGGGCGATGGCGCAACTGTCCGGGATGCTGTGGCTCACGCGGATCCACTCCGCCTCAAAGGGACCCAACCGGACCCGCGTGCGGGGCTGCGCGGTATGGAAAGTGGCCTGAGGGGGTGCCTTGGCCCGGGCGAGGCCCACCGTCAGCCGGGTTCCGTAGACGGGCACGGGCAACGTCCGCAGCAGGAACGGCAGAGCCCCCAGATGGTCCTCGTGCCCGTGGGTCAGCAGCACCCCAAGCACCCGACGCCCCTCCCGGCGGAGCACGGAGAAGTCCGGGATCACCAGATCTACCCCGAACAGCTCCTCCTCCGGGAACTGGACCCCCGCGTCCACCAGCACCGCCTCCTGGCCCCACTGGACCAAGGTGGCGTTCTTGCCGATCTCCCCGAGTCCCCCGAGGGGGATGACCCGGAGGACTCCATCTCCGTGAGGGCGTCTGGGGCCGCGCGCCATCTACGCCACGGCGGCCACCGCCAGCTCCCGCAGCACCGTCCCGATCTGCTCCCGCTCCTTCTCCGTGGCCTCCACCAGGGGAAGCCGGGGAGCCCCGATGGGAAAGCCCACGAGGTCCAGGGCGGCCTTGAGGGGCACGGGGTTGGGCGCGATGAAGAGCACCCGGAAGAGGGGATACAGGCGCAGGTGCATCCGCCGAGCCTCCGCCACCCGGCCCGCGAAGAAGAGGTCAATCATCTCCCCGATCTCGCGGCCCACCAGGTGCGAGGCCACGCTCACCACGCCCACCGCGCCCACGCTCAGATACGGCAGGGTGAGGCTGTCGTCCCCGCTGTAGATGAGGAAGTCCTCGGGGGTCCGGCGCCGGATCTCCGAAACCTGGTCCGGGCTGCCCGAGGCGTCCTTAACGCCCACGACGTTGGGGATCTCGCTCAAGCGGGCCACGGTTTCCGGCAGCATGTTGGTGCCCGTCCGGGCGGGAATGTTGTAGAGCAGGATGGGAAGATCTACCCGCTCCGCGATGGTCCGGAAGTGGCGGTAGATCCCCTCCTGCGAGGGGCGGTTGTAGTACGGAACCACGAGCAGGAGGCCATCCGCGCCCGCGCGCTTGGCCTCCTCGCTGAGGTGGATGGAGTGGGCGGTGTCGTAGGTACCTGTCCCCGCGATCACGGGCACCCGCCCGCCCACCGCTCCCTTCACCGCGCGGATGAGCCGGATCTTCTCCTCATCCGAGAGGGTGGGAGCCTCCCCGGTGGTGCCGCACACCACGAGGGCGTCCGTCCCGGTCTCCACCAGGCGTACCGCGAGCTGCGCGGCCCGCGCCTCGTCCAGCTGGCCGTCTGGGCCGAAGGGCGTGGCCATGGCGGTGATCACGCGTCCCCAGTTCATCTCCATCGCCTCCCCCGATGGTCTTCCCTGGTCAATTCCCCACCCACTCGCCCCTTCCCTACCGGCGGACGGGCGCCTTGCCGAGGCTGGGATCCCGAGCGATGAGGACCTCCGCGATCTGGACCGCGTTGAGGGCCGCTCCCTTCCGGAGGTTATCCGCCACCGCGAAGAAGGCCAGGTTCCCCATCCCGTCTCGCCGGATGCGCCCTACGTACACGGGATCCCGGCTGGCGGCTCCGAGGGGGGTTGGGTACCGGTGGCGGATGGGATCGTCCACCACTTCGATCCCAGGAGCCCCCGAGAGCACCTTCCGGGCCTCCTCCGGGGTGGGCGTCCGCGCGAAGGCCGCGTGCACCGCCACCCCGTGCCCCACTAAGGTGGGCACCCGCACGCAGGTAACGGCCACCTCGAGATCCGGGAGCTCCAGGATCTTGCGGCTTTCCAACAGCGCCTTGCGCTCCTCGCTGGTCCACCCGTCTTCCTTCACGGACCCGATGGCGGGGAGGAGGTTGCAGGCAATGGGGTGCGGGAAGGCGTCCCCCAAAGGTTCCGTCAGGGGTTCCCCTCGCTCCACCATGGCCCGCATCTCCAGCCACAGCTGCTCCGTTCCCCGCTGGCCCGCACCGGAGACCGACTGATAGGAACAGACTACCGCCCAGCGCAGACCGAACGCCCGGTGGAGGGGCGCGAGGGGCACGAGGAAGGTGGCGGTGGTGCAGTTCGGGTTGGCGATGATGTTCCGGGGCCGGTCCAGGATCCGGTGGGCGTTGATCTCCGGAATCACGAGCGGGACCTCCCGATCGAGACGGAACGCCGCGGAATTGTCGATCACCACGCATCCCCGGGCCGTCGCCTGAGGAACCCATTCCCGGGCCACCTCGTCCGGGGTATCGAAGATGGCGATGTCGCACCCCTCGAACGCCTCCTCCCGGATGGCCTCCACAAGGTGTCCGTCCACCCGCTTTCCCGCGGATCGGGGACTCGCCAGCAGCCGCAGCTCTCGGACTGGGAAGTTCCGGGTCTCCAGGACGTTCACCACCTGGCGCCCCACCGCACCCGTGGCACCTACAACGGCGACCACGTATCCGCCGGACACGGCTCCACCTCCGCGGTTCCCATGGGTTAGCCTTCGAAGGGCAGCAGGTTCTCCAGCCCCACCACGAGGCGGTCCAACTCCATGACCCGCCGGATGGCGAGCAGGATCCCCGGAACGTACGCCTCCTCGCTCACGGCATCGTGGCGGATGCGGAGGACCTGTCCGGGCCCGCCGAAGACCACCTCCTGGTGGGCCACCAGCCCCGGAAGCCGGACGCTGTGCACCCGGACTCCCTCCCACACCCCGCCCCGGGCCCCGGGCACCGTCTCCGTCTCCTGCACCGCTCTCTCCGGGAGGGCGGCGCGGGCCGAGGCGATCAGCTGGGCGGTCCGAAGGGCCGTGCCGCTCGGCGCGTCCTTTTTCCGGTCGTGGTGGAGCTCCACGATCTCCACGTGCGGGAAGTGCCGGGCCGCGAGGCCCGCGAACCGCATCATCAGGGCGGCTCCCAGGGCGAAGTTCGGCGCCACCACGCCCCCAAGCCTCTGCTCCCCGCACGCCCGCTCCAGGGCCCCGAGAGTGGCCGGGTCGTAGCCCGTCCCTCCCACCACGGGTCGCACGCCTCTCCGCACCGCGCGGAGGGCATTCGTGACGGTGGCTGGACCCGCGGTGAAGTCCACGAGCACGTCCGCAACCAGCCCCTCGATCTCCTCCGCAGGCCGGATGGGGATCCCGAGCGGCCCCACCCCCGCCACCTCTCCCGCGTCCTCCCCGAGAGCCCGCGCGTGCCCGAAGGCGGCCACGAGGCGCAGATCCTCCTCCTGGGCCACGGCCCGGACCACCGTGCGGCCCATGCGGCCCGCGGCCCCGGAGACCGCCACCCGCAGGACGGACGAAGCGGGCTGCCTCACGCCACCACCCCCACGGATTCGAACCAGCCCCGGACCAGCCGGTCCGCTCCCTCCGGTCCCACCGCGGCCAAGGTGGGAGGTCCGCTCAGAAGCTCCCGAGCGAGTCGCTGGACCCGCTCCGCGGTCACCCCCTCTACCTCCGCGAGGATCTCGTCCGGCGAGACGTAGCGGCCCAGGTACAGTTCGCTGCGGGCCAGGTAGAACATGCGCGGCGCCGTCCCCTCCAAGGAGAGCATGAGGCTCCCCTTCAGGGACTCCTTCGCCCGCCGCAGCTCCTCTTCCGGTACCGGTTCCTCCCGAAGCCGCTCCAGTTCCCGCAGGGAGATCCCCAACACCTCCCCCACCCGTTCCGGGCTCGTCCCGGCGTAGACGGCCAGGGCACCCGCCTCCCGGTACATGGCCGAGAAGGTGCCGATGCTGTACACCAATCCCCGCTTCTCCCGGATCTCCTGGAACAGGCGGCTGCTCATCCCGCCTCCCGCGATGGTCTCCAGGACCGCCTGGACGTACCGATCGGGATGCGCCTGCGGGAGCCCCGGATAGCCGAAGCAGAGGTGGACCTGCTCCGTGTCCTTCTCCCGCACCTTGACCTCCCGCCGCACCTCCGGAGGCCTCAGGGTCCGGGGCAGGGCCGCTCCGTCGAGGGGGGCGAGCAGGTCCTGGACCAGGGTCACCATGGCCTCGTGTTGCACCGCCCCGCTGGCCGCCACCAGGGTACGGCCAGGCACGTACTCCCGGGCCATGTACTCCAGGAACGCCTCCCGGCGGAGGCGTCGCACCGTGTGCGCGGTGCCGATGACGGGCCGTCCCAAGGGATCCCCGGCCCATAGGGTCTCCAGGAACAGATCCTGCACGAGGTCATCCGGGCTGTCCTCGTACATCTTGATCTCCTCCAGGATCACCTGCCGCTCCTTCTCGATGGCCTCCGGATCGAAGACGGAGGCCACCAGCATGTCCGCCAGGATCTCGGCAGCCCGGGGCAGGTGATCCGCCAGGACCCGCACGTAGTAGCAGGTGAGCTCCCGATCCGTGAACGCGTTCAGCTGTCCCCCTAGAGCGTCCACTTCCTCAGCGATCTGTTGCGCGCTGCGGCGGCGGGTTCCCTTGAACAGCATGTGTTCCACGAAGTGGGAGATGCCCGCCCACTCGGGCGGTTCGAAGCGGGTCCCGGTCTCTACCCAGATCCCCAGGGTGACGGTGCGGGCATCCGGGATGGCCTCCGTGACCACGCGGATCCCGTTCGGGAGCCGGGTCCTCCGTACCTCGCTGTCCACAACCGCTCCCCTACCGGCGGGGCTCGGGCCTGCGGGGTCGGGCGTCCGGGCGGACCGGCCGCCTCTCCTCCCGTCCCCGGGCGGGGGCCGGGGAGGTGTCCGCCTCCCCCTCCGTCGTCAACCCGCGACGGGTGAGGTTGACCCGGCCCAGGGCGTCAATCTCCTTCACCCGCACGAGGATCTGGTCGCCCACCTTCACCACATCCTCCACCCGGTTCACCCGCCGATCGCTGAGCTCGGAGATGTGCACCAGGCCCTCCTTCCCCGGCAGGACCTCCACGAAGGCGCCGAAGCTGGTGAGCCGGGTGACCCGGCCCAGGTAGGTCTGTCCCACCTCTACCTCCCGCACGATCTCCCGGATCATCTGCATCGCCCGCTGGGCGGCCTCCTCGCTGGTGCTCGCGATGATCACCCGGCCGTCCTGCTCGACCTCGATCCGAGTGCCCGTCTCCGCCGTGATCCGGTTAATGACCTTCCCGCCCGGGCCGATCACCTCCCGGATCTTTTCGGGCGGGATCTGCAGGGTCACCAGGCGCGGGGCGTACTTCGAAAGCTCGGGACGGGGAGCCGGGAGCACCTGGAGCATCGCATCCAGGATGGCAAGCCGGGCCTCCCGGGCCCGCATGAGGGCCTGGGCGATGAGGTCCTGTGGAAGCCCCCGCAGCTTGATGTCCAGCTGGATGGCGGTGATCCCCTCTCGGGTGCCCGCCACCTTGAAGTCCATGTCCCCGTGGGCGTCCTCGATCCCCTGGATGTCCGTGAGGAGCACCGCGCGACCGTCCTCGCCCGTCATGAGGCCGATGGAGATCCCCGCCACGGGCGCCCGGATGGGGACGCCCGCGTCCATGAGGGCCAGGGTGCTCCCACACACGGAGGCCATGGAGGTGGAGCCGTTGCTCTCCAGGACCTCGCTCACGAGCCGAATGGTATACGGAAACTCCTCCTCTGACGGGATCATGCGGGCCAGGGCCCGTTCCGCCAGGGCCCCGTGCCCGATCTCCCGCCGGCTGGGACCCCGCAGGGGCCGTACCTCCCCGGTGCTGTAGGGCGGGAAGACGTAGTGGTGCATGAAGCGCTTGCGCTCGAGAATCCCTAGGTCGTCCAGGATCTGCTCGTCCTCCCCCGTGCCGAGGGTGCAGAGGGTGAGCACCTGCGTCTGTCCCCGCTGGAAGAGGGCGCTGCCATGGGTCCGGGGCATGAGGCCCACTTCGAGGTAAAGGGGGCGGATCTCCGCAGGGGTCCGGCCGTCCGTGCGCACGCCTTCCTCAAGGATCATGCGGCGCACCAGGTCCTTCTGGACGGCTTCCAAGACGGTTTTGATCTCCAGAGCCCGATCCGGGTACTGCTCCAGCAGGCTCGCGCTGATTTCCTGCGCCGCATGGGCCACCGCGGCCTCCCGGGCGAGCTTATCCGCGTTGCGCAGGGCGGTATCGAGCACCGGAGTGGCCACCTCCCGCACGGCCCTCTCCAGCTCCGGGTCCACGGTGAAGAGCGGGAACGCCCGCTTGGGCTTGCCGGACTTCTCCGCCAGCTCCCGGATGGCGGCGATGATCCTGCGGCACTCCCGGTGGGCGCGCTCGATGGCTTCGAGGACCACCTCCTCCGGTACCTGGTCCGCGCCTGCTTCCAGCATGACCACCGCCTCGTCCGTGGCGGCCACCACCAGATCCAGCCGGCTCGGTCCCTCGATCTGCTGGAGGGTGGGGTTCAGCACGAGTTGACCGTCCACCCAGCCCACGCGCAGACATCCGATGGGTCCCTCCCAAGGGATGTCCGAAATGGCGAGGGCTGCGCTCGCCCCCACCACCGCGGCCACGTCCGGCGGATGGATTTTGTCTGCGGAAAGAGTGGTGGCGATCACCTGGACCTCGTTCCGGAAACCCTTGGGGAAGAGGGGCCGGATGGACCGATCCATGAGCCGGGCGCTGAGGATGGCCCGCTCCCCCGGCCGGCCCTCCCGGCGGAAGAAGCTTCCTGGAATCTTGCCCGCGGCGTACAGCCGCTCCTCGAACTCGCAGGTGAGGGGCAGGAAGTCAATGCCCTCCCGGGGGCTCTCGGAGACCGTGGCCGTGACGAGGACCACCGTCTCCCCGTACCGGACCGTCACCGCCCCGTTCGCCTGGCGGGCCAACTTGCCCGTCTCGATGACCCACTCCTCCTCCCCTACCTGGAAGGTGACCCGGTGGACCTGCGGAGTCGCGTACGAGATGGAAATCGCCATAGATCCTCCTCGCGTTCCGGCACTCCGACTGCCGGTTCTTGGGGAGGCCGGAGAGGAGGGCTCGATCACCGGGAGCTTTGCTCCAGGTCAGCCCAGACCCGAAGCAGAGGTCGCGATGATCGTCCTCCCTCCGCCCCCAGACCTCCCCACCCCCTACTACGTGCGCCCCAAACGATCCATTCCGACCCTATCTCCGGAGGCCCAGCCGCTCGATGAGCTGCCGGTACCTTTCCGGATCTTCTCTCTGGAGATACCGCAAAAGCCGCCGGCGCTTGCTGACCATCTGGATGAGCCCCCGGCGGGAGTGCAGGTCCTTACGGTGGACCTTCAGGTGCTCCGAGAGGAGCCGGATGCGCTCCGTGAGGAGCGCCACCTGGACCTCCGGGGAGCCCGTATCCGGGCCCGAGCGGCGGAACCGCTCGATGATGGACTGTTTTTCTTCCTTCAGAAGAGCCATCCTCCTCCTCCTGAAACCGGGTCCATCTTATCACGCCCCTTCCCTAGGGGCAAACGCGGGCTCCTGGGCGAGCCGGTGCACGAACCGGAGGAGGGCGGAGGCTGGAAGGGGTTTGGAGACCCTGAGGATCAGGTCCTGGGACCGGATCTGGGCCACCGCCTCTCTCTCCTCCTCCCCCGCCTGCACCTGGACCCCATAGGTCCCCGGCGCAGGCAGCATCTTCCTCGGACCGACCTCGCACCAGCCCACGTACCCCTCCGGATCCGGAACCTGACGTCGGAGCCGGATGCGCGCCTCGTACGGGCCGCCCAGCAACCCCGTGGCTTCCTCGACCCGTCCCTCCCGGAGGAGGGCCCGGATGCGGCTGCTGCTCACCGCCGTCCCTCCCACCTCCACGGGCGGGCACACCCGGACCGAAAACCCCATCTGAGTCCCGAGGCGCTCCAGCAGGTGCACGTTCCCCTTCCGATCCCGTCCGAAGGCAAAGCCCGGCCCACACACCACGCCTCGAACCCCCAGCCGGTGAACGAGCATCTCTACGAAGACGTGGGGTTCCGTGTTCCGCAGGGCCTCGTCGAACCTCAGCACGAGGAGGGCCTGAAGTCCTGTAGACGCCATCCGGGCCATCCGTTCCTCGAGGGTGGTCAGCAAGAAGGGCTCCCGAGGGGCGGCGAGGAGCTCGAGGGGATGCGGATGGAAGGTGATGGCCATGCTTCGCCAGCGTTGCTCCCGGGCCCATGCCACGGCCCGTTCCAGAACCGCCCGGTGGCCGAGGTGTACGCCGTCGAAGGTCCCTAAGGCAATGCAGGTAGGGGCAGGGGGAACCTCCTCCGGCGCGTGGAAGACCTGCATCAACGTCCCGAGGCCGCGAGGAGCACTTTGTAGGGCCGCAACTGCCCCCCCACCGCCCGGCCGATGGCCACTAGGTTCCCCTCCACGTCGAGGACCTTGACCAGGGCGCCCTGGGGAAGGGAGAGGTGAGGGGCCACTTTCCACAGGGGAAGGGGCTGCCCGTGGAGCACCGCGGCCCGCATGCGGCCCTCCACCTCCACCTCCGGGAGATCCGGCAGCGCCTGAGCAGGAGGGATCAAAAGACGGGAGAACTCCCCGATGCGCAGGGATTCCCGGATCTCCTCGAAGGTATGGCTCTCCTCAAGACGGTGCGGCCCAACCCGGGTCCGGATCATGAACCCCGCGTGGGCTCCACACCCGAGCGCTTCCCCAATGTCGTGCGCCAGCTGGCGCACATAGGTCCCCTTGGAGCACGTGATGTCCAGGAGGGCCCGCGGGGGATCGAACCGGAGGAGACGGATCTCATGGACGGTAACGGTGCGGGGCGCGCGCTCCACCTCAATCCCCTTCCGCGCGAGCTCGTACAGCCTTCGGCCCTCGTGATGCACCGCGGAAACCATGGGGGGCACCTGCTGGAGGGTCCCCCGGAACCGTGAGAGGACCTGTTCCAGGTCCTCCCGCTCCACGGCCACCTCCCTCCGGGCGAGGACCTCCCCGAGGGCATCCCCGGTGGTGGTGGAAACCCCCAGGACGAGCTCCACCCGGTAGGCCTTATCCTGCTCCATGAGGAACTCGCTGAGCCGGGTGGTCCGCCCGATGCAGCACACCAAGACCCCCGCGGCCCCCGGATCCAGGGTCCCCGTGTGCCCGATCCGTCGGATGCCCAATAGACCCCGCAGCTCCTCCACGCAGTCGTGACTGGTCATGCCCGGAGGCTTCAAGAGGTTCAGAAGTCCGTCCATGGTCCACACCGTTCAAGGGAATCCGTGCGTTCCGGACGCGGGGGCTGCCCGCAGCAGCTCCTCCGCCGCGCGGAGGGTCTTCTGGATCACTTGCTCGGGGGGTTCCCGAGACGTGAACCCCGCGGCCTGCGCATGTCCTCCTCCCCCGAACCGGGCCGCCAAGTCGTTCACCCGCACCTCCCCTCGAGAACGCAGGCTCACCCGAACCTCCCCCGCATCCACCCGGAAGAGCACCGCCACGCGCACGCCCGCAATCCCCCGCAGATGGGAGACGATGTTCTCCGTATCCTCCCAGCTCCCCCCTACTTCCCGCAGCAGGGCCGCGTCCACCACCGTCCACGCGAGCGCTCCCCCCATCTCGAGCCGCAGGCGCACGAGGCTCCATCCGAGGAGCCGCATGCTCGCGAGAGAGCGGGACTCGTACACCCGCTCGTAGATCTCATGGGGCCGAGCACCGCTGCGCACCAGCTCCGCGGCCAGCAGGAAGCTTTCGGGGCGCACGGAAGCGTACCGGAAAGACCCCGTGTCCGTCAGCAGGCCCGCCATCAGGCAGGTAGCGATGGGTTCCTCAAAGGGCACACGGAGCTCCCGGATCAGCTCCGCCACGAGCTCCGCCACCGCGCTCGCCTCCGGTTCCACCCACACCAGATCCCCATAGCCGCTGTTGTTGAGGTGGTGGTCCAGGTTCACCACCACCCGGGCCGCGCCCAGGGGCACCGAGAACTTCCCGGCTCGGGCGAGATCGCTACATTCCATCCCCACGGAGACGTCGAAGGAATCCTCGGGAGGCGTCGTGGTCACCCGTTCCCAGGTGGGCAGGAACCGGTATAGAAGGGGGACGCCGTCCTGACTCCCCACCACCACTTCCTTGCCGAGCCGCTCGAGGGCCAACGCCAAGGCCAGGGCGCCTCCCAGGGCATCCGCGTCCGGCCGCTCGTGGACCACGAGGAGAATGCGTCGGGCGGACTCAAGGGCCCGTGCGATCCGTTTCCGCACCGTCTCCATCGTCCTCGGACCTCCCGGAACCCTCCTGGGGAGCGGAGAGGGAGCGGAGCAGCTCCATGACCCGGGTGCCCCGCTCGATGGAGGTGTCCAGCCGGAACTGGATCTCCGGAGTCCGGTAGATCCGGATGCGGCGGCCCAGCTCCGTGCGTACGAACCCCACCGCGTTCTGCAGGGCTTCCATGGTCCGGCGCCGATCTTCCTCACTCCCCAGCACGCTCACGAAGATTTTCGCGTGGCGCAGGTCACTGCTGAGCTCCACGTCCGTCACGGAAGTGAACCCGATCCGGGGATCCTTGAGGACTCGGTGGATGATCTCGCTCACTTCCTCCCGGATCAGCTCCCGGAGCTTCTCCACCCGCTGCGGGGACGCCATGGGGACCACCTCGCTTTACCGGATCTCCACGTCGTAGTCCACGATCACGGCCTCGGGCTGCCGCTCGATGTACCGCAAGACCCGGGCGAGCACCTGGTCCGCGTGCTGCCCGTCGTTGGTGACCACGGCGATCCCGAGGGTGGTACGACCCCACAGATCCTGATCGTCCACCTCCGCCGCCGCCACCGCGAACTCATTGTGGAGGCGCTGGAGGAGGCTGTGCACGATCCGCCGCTTGTCCTTCAGGCTCCGAGGTCCAGGCAAGCTGAGCGCGACGCGCAGCGTCCCCACCACCATGGCACCCGCTCTTCGCCCGGCTCACGACGTCGGGCGCTCCTCGCGTACCTCGAAGGCCTCGAGGATGTCCCCTTCCTTGACATCATTGAAGTTCTCCAGGAGCACCCCGCACTCGAACCCCGCGGCCACCTCCCGCACATCCTCTTTGAACCGCCGCAGGGACGCCACCCGCCCTTGGTAGACCACAACGCCGTCCCGCACAAGCCGCACCTGCCCGCCCCGGACCACTTTCCCTTCCCGCACATAGCAACCCGCCACGGTCCCCACGCGGGAGATGGGGAAGATCTGGCGGACCTCCGCGCGGCCCAGCACCACCTCGCTCACCACGGGGGCCCGCAGCCCCTGCAGCCGTGAGCGGACGTCGTCCACCGCCTCGTAGATGAGCCGGTAGAGGCGGACCTCCACCCCTTCCTGCTCCGCCAGGCGGCGAACCGCCCCGTCTGGCCGCACGTTGAACCCGATGACCACCGCGTCGCTCGCGGACGCCAGCATCACGTCGCTCTCCGTCACGGCCCCCACGGCCGCGTGCAGGATGTGGACCCGTACCTCCTCCGTGCTGAGCCGCTCCAAGGCCGCAGTGATCGCCTCCAAAGATCCCTGCACGTCCGCCTTCACCACGAGCCTCAGCTCCCGTACCGTCCCCGTGGCCTCCTCCAGGCCCCCCCGCCGGATCTGGGCATGTTCCTGCTCCCGACGTCGCTCCTTCCGCTCCTCCGCGAGGGCCTTTGCCGTCCGCTCGTCCGGCACCACCTCCAGGATGTCCCCGGCTGTGGGCACCTCCTCCAAACCGACCACCTCCACGGGGGTGGAGGGGCCGGCCTCCTGCAGGCGGTTGCCCCGGTCGTCCATCATGGCCCGCACTCTCCCGTAGGTTTCCCCGGCCACCACCGGGTCGCCCACCCGCAGGGTGCCCTCCTGCACGATCACGGTGGCTACGGGCCCTCTGCCCCGATCCAGCTTGGCTTCCAGGATGGTCCCCCGCGCGGGCTTGCGGGGATCTGCCCGCAGCTCGTTGAGTTCCGCCACGAGGAGGATCATCTCCAGCAAGTCCTGGATGCCTTGGCCTGTTCGCGCGGACACGGGGACCATGATGGTTTCCCCGCCCCACTCCTCCGGCACGAGCCCCAGCTCCGCCAGCTGCTGCTTCGTCCGCTCCGGGTTGGCCGTGGGAAGGTCGATCTTGTTGATGGCCACGAGGATGGGGACCCCCGCGGCCCGGGCGTGGTTGATGGCCTCGACGGTCTGGGGCATGACCCCGTCGTCCGCGGCCACCACCAGGACCGCGATGTCCGTGACCTGGGCGCCCCGGGCCCGAAGGGTGGTGAAAGCCTCGTGCCCGGGGGTGTCGATGAAGGTGATCTTGCGGCCGTCCACGGAGACCTGGTAGGCCCCGATGTGCTGCGTGATCCCTCCGTACTCCCCTGCCGCCACGTTGGTCTTCCGGATGGCGTCGAGCAAGGTGGTCTTCCCGTGGTCCACGTGTCCCATGACCGTGACCACCGGGGGTCGTGGCTCCCCCTGGGCCTCCACCCGGAGCCTCTTGGCCGCCTGGAGCGCGGGGCTCAGCTCCCGTCTCTCCTCCACCACCGCCACCCCGAAGGATTGCGCCACCGCCCGGGCGGTGGCGGGTGGGAGCTGCTGGTTGATGCCCGCCAGGATCCCCATGGTGAGCAGCCGCTTCACCACCTCGGAGGCCGGAGCGCCCATCCGTTGGGCCAGCTCCCCAACCGTGATGGATCCCTCCAGGCGGATCTCCTTGGCAAGGACCGGGACCTCCGGGGGAGAGGGCTCCGCAGCCGGAGGAGGGGCTACATGGGGCCGGGGCGGAGGCGGCGGCGGAGGGGCCGGGCGCTTTGAGGACCGGGGCGCCTGGCGCAAGGGCGGTGGAGGGGGAGGTGGGACCCGCTTGGCCTCAGGCCTCGGCTGCGCGACCTTCCGGAGCACCTCTGGGGAGATGGTCACCGCGGGCTCCGCGTGCCGCTCAGGGAGGGGCAGGGGCTTGGGTTCCTCCGGAGGCGGAGGGGCGGGACGGGGCTCCACGATCACGGGGGGCACAGAGGCGGGCTCCAGTTGGGCCTGCTCCGCGGCCCGGGCGGCCTCTTCCGCGGCCCGGCGGGCCGCCTCCTCCGCAATCCGCGCCTCCTCCGCAGCCCGGGCCGCCTGCTCCGCGAGGATGCGTTGCTCCTCCCGCTCCCGCTCGATCTCCTCCGCCCGCTTGATGATCCGGCGCTTGGGCCCCGGGGGCTCACCGGGCGCAGGGGCGGGCTTCTTTGTCCCAGCCCCGCGCTTTGGGGGCCCGTCCTTCGGCGCCGCCCCCAGCTGCGGAAACGCCTCCCGCAGCTTCGCCAGGGCTCCCTCCGGGATGGCGGCTTGGGGATTGGCCTTCACATCGAACCCCAGCTCCGCCAGTTTCTCCACGGCTTCCCGGAGCGGCCATCCCGTCGCCTTCACCAGTTCGTACAGGCGCATTCACTTCTCCTCCGTTTTCCCCGCGGTCTTTGCCGGCGCCGGTGCGGACTGCCGGATTATGGCCTCCAGCTGGTGGAAGATCTCCTCCGGAACCGGCACCTCCAGGGCCCGCTCGAGCCTCTTCCCCTTGCGGGCCAGGACCAGGCACTCCCAGTTGGGATCCACGTAGGCGCCCCGGCCCGAGACCTTTCGGCTGCGGGTGGTGTCCACCACCACCTCCCCCGCGGGGGTGCGGACCACGCGGATCATCTCCATCTTGGGCCGCATCCCCCCACAGCCCACGCACATCCGGATGGGGATCTTCCTCCGAGGCATCCGCTACGCGCCCTCCTGGATCTCCGCGGACTCCGCCAACTCCTCGGGGGTGAGATCCCGGAACAGCCTACGGGCCTCGGCCTCCCGTACCTGGGTCTCGCTCTTGATGTCGATCCGCCAGCCCGTGAGCTTCGCGGCCAGCCGCGCATTCTGCCCTTCCCGGCCGATGGCCAGGGACAGTTGGTTGTCGGGCACGATCACGGTGGCGGTCCGGGTCTCCTCGTCGATCTCCACCCGGCTCACCTTCGCGGGCTGCAGGGCTGCGGCCACGAACTGGGCGGGATCCGGACTCCAGGGGATGATATCGATCTTCTCCCCCCGCAGCTCGTCCACCACCGCCTGCACCCGGCTCCCCTTCGGTCCCACGCAGGCACCCACGGGGTCCACGTTCCGGTCCCGGGAGTACACCGCGATCTTCGTCCGGGAGCCGGGCTCTCGGGCGATGTTCTCGATGACCACGATTCCCTCCCGCAGCTCCGGTACCTCCTGCTCGAAGAGCTTGCGCACGAGCCCCGGGTGGGCCCGGGAGACGAAGATCTGAGGGCCCCGGTTGGTGGTGCGCACCTCTGTCACGTACACCTTGATGCGCTCCCCCTGCCGGTAGGTCTCTCGGGGGATCTGCTCCGTGGGCGGGAGCACGGCCTCCACGCGTCCCAGGTCCACGTACACGTTCCGCTTCTCGATCCGCTGGACGATCCCCGTGACCACTTCCTTCTCGCGCTTCTCGAACTCCTTCTGCACCAGCTCCCGCTCCGCCTCCCGGATCCGCTGCACGATGACCTGCTTGGCGGTCTGGGCCGCGATGCGTCCGAAGTCCCGGGGCGTGATCTCCTCCTCCACCAGGTCTCCGACCTGCGCCGTGGGGTCCTCCCGGCGCATCTCCTCCAGGGAGATCTGCGTGGTGGGATCCTCCACCCGCTCCACCACGGTCTTGGTGCTGTACACCCGTACCTCCCCCGTCCTCGGGTCGAGTTCTACCCGGACGTTCTGGCCCGTGCCCCCAAAGTGCTTCTTGTAGGCGGACACGAGCGCGTTCTGGACCGCCTCGATGAGTACCTCCTTGGAGATGCCCCGTTCCTCCTCCAAGAGGTCCAGCGCGCGGATCAGTTCTCCGTTCATCTGCCCTCCCACCTCGTTCGGAAGTTTCCGCTCCCGGCGCCCGAGCGGCGACGCAGATCCCGCCGGATCTCCTCGGGATCCACCCGAAGCCGCGCCTGCGCGATCTCCTCCAGGGGGATGTGGGCCTCCCGACCCCTCCCCAGATCCACCACGACCCGTCCCGCCACGATCCCCCGCAGCCGTCCGGTGAAGTGGCGCTGGCCGGAGATCTCGGAGACGGTGGTGACCTCTACCAACCGGCCCGCAAACCGATCGAAGTCTCCGGTCCGGCGCAGGGGGCGGTCGAGCCCGGGCGAGGCCACCTCCAGGGTGTACCGGTGATAGAAGAGATCCTCCACATCCAGCTGACGGGAAAGGCGCTCGGACAGGCGGGCACAGTCCTCCACGGAGACCCCGCCCTCCCGGTCCACCAGGATTCGCAGGACCGTGCGGACGCCCTGCCCCTCCAGCTCCACGTCCACCAGCTCCAGCCCCATCCGATCCGCGATGGGCTGGGCCAACTCGCTCACCCGCCGAAGGATCACCTGCCGGTCCGTGCCCATACAGTCGCCTCTAAAACGAAGGAGTGGGCTTCCTACCCACTCCCGCGTGCGCGCCGCAACACCTTCCTTCGCCTACCTGGCCGTCCGGGGCTAGCATACCACGTCTTCCCCCGACCGGCAACCTGCTCCGGCGGAGTCGCGTACAGATGTTCGCGTTTCCCGAACCTTCCGCCTGTTCAGGGGCCGAGCCGGTAGAGGAGCCGGGGGAAGGGGATGGCCTCCCGCACGTGGTCGAGCCCGCAGATCCACGCCACCGTCCGCTCGATCCCCAGCCCGAATCCCGCGTGGGGCACCGAGCCGTAGCGTCGGAGGTCCAGATACCAGGCGTAGGGCTCCTGGGGGAGTCCGTGTTCGGCGAGCCGCCGCTCCAGGAGGGCCAGGTCGTGGATCCGCTGTCCTCCGCCGATGATCTCCCCGTACCCTTCGGGAGCCAGGAGGTCGAAGTTCAGCACCACCTCTGGGCGTTCCGGGTCGGGCTGCATGTAGAAGGCCTTACAGGCCGCGGGGTAGCGGTGCACGAACACGGGGCGGTCGAAGGCGCGGCTGAGGACCGTCTCCTCATCCCCTCCGAAGTCCTTCCCCCAGGGCATCGCGAGACCGGCCTCGTTGACCCGCCGCACCGCCTCGTCGTAGGAGATTCGGGGGAAGGGCGGACGAACCCGCTTCAGCGCCTCGAGATCCCGACCGAGGAGCTGGAGCTCGGCCTGTCGGTGCCGGAGCACCTCTTCCACGATGGCCGCCACGAGCCCCTCCGCGAGCGCCATGCACCCCTCCAGGTCTACGTAGGCGGCCTCCGGCTCCAGCATCCAGAACTCCGTCAGGTGGCGCCGGGTCTTAGACTTCTCCGCCCGGAAGGTCGGGCCCAGGCAGTACACCCGACCGAAGGCCATGGCCGCGGCTTCCATGTACAGCTGCCCGCTTTGGGTGAGGTAGGCCTTGCGGTCAAAGTAGTCCACCTCGAACAGGGTGGTGGTTCCCTCCACCGCGGCGGGCGTGAGGATGGGCGCGTCGATCCGGAGGTATCCCTGCGCCTGCAGGTACGCCTCCGCGGCCCGGATCACCTCTGCTCGGATGCGGAGCACCGCGTTCGGACGGCGGCTGCGGAGCCACAGGTGCCGGTGATCCAGCAGGAACTCGATCCCGTGTTCCTTCGGCGTAATGGGGTAACCTTCTGCCCGGTGCACGACCTCCAGGTCCTGTACCGCGACCTCGTAGCCGCCGGGGGCCCGGGCGTCCTCCCGCACCCTCCCCCGGACGATGAGGGCGGACTCCTGGGTGAGGAGGTCGTAGAGCTGGAACAGTTCATCGGAGGCTTCGGGCTTGGCCAGGACCGCCTGGAGGATGCCGGAGCCATCCCGCACCAGGAGGAACCGCACCTTGCCGCTGCTCCGCTTGTCGTACAGCCATCCCCGCAACTCCACCTCCTCTCCCACGTGCCGGCTCACCTCACACACCCGGATCCACCTCGCCTCCATGCGCCACCTCCCGAACCTATCATGCGGGTTGCCCGGAGGGGGTGCGAGCCCTCATCCTAGACCCAGACGCCGAAGAGGTGGTGCGCCATGGAACCTCGGGGGAAGGACCTGGGCATCCTGGTGGGCGGGGGACCGGCTCCCGGGATCAACGGGGTCATCGGAGCCGTCACCATCGAGGCCCGCAACCGGGGACTCCGGGTGTGGGGGATCTACGACGGGTGGCACTGGCTCATGCACGAGGAGGCCCGGACTCTGCGGGAGCGGGGACACGTGCGGGAATTGCAGATCGCGGACGTCTCCCGGATCCACTTCGACGGCGGATCCCTCCTCCGGACCTCCCGGGCCAACCCCACCCGCCGGGAGGAGGACCTGAACCGGGTGGTCCGCAACCTCCAGGAGCTGGGAATCGGGTATCTCGTCACCGTGGGGGGAGACGATACCGCCTTCGCCGCGGCCCGGGTGTGCGAGAGCGCACGGGGAGCCATCCGGTTCGCCCACGTGCCCAAGACGATTGATAACGACCTCCCGCTCCCGGGCGGGGCCCCCACCTTCGGATTCAACACCGCCAAGCAGGTGGGGTTTGAACTGGTGCGCAACCTCATGGAGGACTCCCGCACCACGAACCGGTGGTTCTTCATCAGCGTCATGGGGCGCAGCGCGGGGCATCTGGCCTTGGGCATCGGGAAGGCGGCGGGAGCCACCCTCACCCTGATCCCGGAAGAATTCCCCGAGCGGACCTCCCTGGCCCTGGTGGCGGACGTGCTGGAGGCGGCCATGCTGAAGCGCCGGGTCATGGGCCGGGAGGACGGGGTGGCCATCGTGGCAGAGGGGATCCTGGAACGGGTGCCGGAGGAGGAGCTCGTGGCCCAGGAGGGTGTCCGGATCGTACGGGATCCCTACGGACACCTGCGCTTAGCGGAGCTGGATCTGGCGTACATCCTGAAGAGCATGGTGGAGCGGCGGTTCGGGGAGAGGGGGGAGCAGATCACCATCGTGCACAAGAGCATTGGATACGAGCTGCGGTGCGCCCCGCCCATCGCCTCGGACTCCGAGTACGTGCGGGACCTTGGATACGGAGCGGTGCGCTACCTCCTGGAGGAGCCCGGGTCCCAGGGAGCCATGGTGTGCATCGAGGCGGGGCAGCTGCGTTACGTGGAGTTCACGGAGCTGCTGGATCCGCAGACGGGGCGCACCCGGGTGCGCCGGGTGGACCTCCAGTCCACCGCCTACCGGGTGGCCCGGGAGTACATGATCCGCCTGGAGCCGGAGGATCTCCGGGACCCGCGGATGCTGCGGCAGCTGAGCGCGGCCGCGGGGATGACCCCGGAAGCGTTCCGGGCCCGATACGAACCCGCGGCGCGAGTGGGGTCCTTCACCACAGGTACCTGAACTTCGCGGCGAACCGGCGTTCCAGGTCCTCCCGATGCAGGAAGTAGACGGGACACTGCCGGAGCATGCAGATGTGCAGGGCCTGGTTGCAGTACGCCTCCGGAACCTCCCAGCACTTCCGGTTCAGGAAAAACGCGAAGCATACCCCGCGACGCTCGTCGTAGCTCTGCAGCTCCTCCAGCTCCACGGAGGGATGCCGGGATTCGGGGGGGCCCCCGGCCGGCCCTGAGGAAGCCGGTTCGGGCGTCTCCGGGTCCGGGAGAAGCCGGCGGTTACTCGTCCCCTCCGAGGGGCTGGGGGCTTCCAGCTCGCGCAGCTTCTGGCTCGTATCCTGGATCAAGGCCCGGATCCCGCGCCGGAGTTCCTCCCGCGATCTGCTCACGTGCCACCACCTCTTTCGCTAGGCTCATGTACTCCTGCGCCCCCCGAGACTGGGGAAGGTGCAGGAAGATCGGGACCCCCGCCATGGAGGACTCCACCAGTTTAATGCTGAAGTGTATGGTGGTCCGGAAAACCTTCTCCCCGAAGAACTCGTGGATTCCCCGTAGGATCTCCCGGCTGAGGTTGTTGCGGCCGTCGTACATGGTGGCGAGCACCCCCAGGATCTCCACCCGATGCCCGATCTCATCCCGCACCATCTGGAGGGTACGCAGCAGCTGCCGCATTCCCAGCAGGGCGTAGTAGTGGGTCTGGATGGGAATGACGACCTGATCCGCGGCCACGAGGGCGTTCAGGGTCAGCAGCCCCAGGGAAGGAGGGGTGTCGATGACCACGAAGTCGTACCGGTCCCGCAGGGGCTCGAGCTTCCGGCGCAGGACGTGCTCCCGTCCGATCCGGGCCACGAGCTCCAGCTCCGCGGCTGCCAGGTCAATGGAGGAAGGAGCCACCGCGAGGCCAGGGACCGTAGAGGGCCGCAGGATGTCCTCTAGGGAGACGCCGCCCCCGTCCGACCGGCTCTCCGTGATCACGTGGTAGATGGTCTGTTCCAGCTCTCCGGGTTCGAGGCCCAGGCTCACCGTGGCGTTTGCCTGCGGGTCCAGGTCCACCAGCAGCACCCGGAAGTCCAGAGCCGCCAGGCACGCCCCGAGGTTCACCGCGGTGGTGGTCTTCCCACAGCCCCCTTTCTGGTTGACGAGGGCGATGACGCGTCCTGCGCCTTGCCCCCGTGCCCCCTCGGATCTGTGTTCCGTCCACGGGCTCACGGGATCGTCCGGACCTCCCCTGGGGGTTCCGGGTGCGAGTTCGACCCCGGAAGGGACTTTTCCTGCGCGCGCACGAGTTCCCGGACAAGCGCCAGGGCCTCCTCCCGGGTCCGCACCCGACCTTCCAGCTGAGCATCCCGTACCGCCTCCAACAGCACCCGGAACGGGGGGCCGGGCCGGAGCCCTAGGGCGATGAGATCGTCCCCGGTGAGGAGTCTTGGCGGGTTGACGTCCTCGGGTCGGAGCTCCGCGCGGGCGGCGCGGATCCACTCGTACGTACTGAGATCCCCATGGCTCGCCACGCAATCCGCCCGGTACAGTTCCAAAAGGTCCTCGAAGTCCGGGCGGGCGAAGAACCGCCGGCGCTTAGCTTCCCGCATGCGGGGAAGGTCTTGAAGGCGCATGTGGTCCCGAACCAGGGCCACGATCCGTTCGGTTTCCTCGTGGCTCAGCCGGAGGCGCCGGCAGACCTCCCGCGCCCGCTCTGCGCCTACCCGGTCGTGGCCGGGGAACCGGACCCGTCCGTCCCTCGTGAGGGTCAGGGGCTTGCCGATGTCGTGCAACAGGGTGGCGAAGGCCAGCACCGCAGAAGGGTCTTGCAGGGCGTCCAGGGCCAGGACCGTGTGCGTGAACACGTCCCCTTCCGGGTGGTACTCGGGCGGCTGCTCCACCCCCTTCGTGGCCGCCACCTCCGGGAGGATCTGCGCGAGGAGCCCGGTCTCATCCAGGAGCCGGAGCCCGCGAGCTCGGCGGGGACCCGTGAGGAGGCGCGCGAGCTCGTCCCGGATCCGCTCCCAGCTCGTGGTCCGGATGCGGTCCGCCAGGGCCCGGATGGCCTGCAGCGTATCCGGCTCGATCTCGAAATCGAGCTCGCATGAGAGCCGCACCGCTCGCAGCATCCGGAGCCGGTCCTCCTGGAAGCGCTCCCGGGGGTCTCCGATGGTGCGGATCCGCCGCTCGATGAGATCCTGCTGGCCTGAGACCCAGTCGTAAAGCGTACCGGTGAGGGGATCGTACAGCAGGCCGTTCACGGTGAAGTCCCGGCGCAGCACGTCCTCGCGGGCAGAGCTGTACCGCACCTCCGAGGGATGCCGACCATCGAGATACGGGCCCTCCACCCGGAAGGTGGCGATCTCGACCCAGTGATCCCCCACCCGAACACGGACCACTCCGAAGGGGGCCCCCACGGAAAACGCATCTGGGAACAGACGCAAAACCTCCTCTGGCCGGGCGGAGGTGGCCACGTCGTAGTCCTTAGGGGTTCGCCCGAGGAGCAGGTCTCGGACGCACCCTCCTGTCCAGTACGCCTCGTATCCGGCTTCCCGGAGGCGCCGGACGACCTCTCGGGCGGACTCCGCGGGACTCAGCGCTCCTCCAGCTCCTCCAACCGGCCCAGCAGCTCCTCCCGTTGCTCCTGGGCCGCCTCCTTGCCTCGCACAATGGCCTCCCGGACCCGCTCGGCTCCCTGCTCCACCACCTCCCGGCCCCGGTGGAGCACCGCCTCCGCGGTATCCCGGACCCGCTCCGTGAGGGTCTGCGTCCCCTCCCGCAACCGTCCCGCGAACTCCTCCGTCCGTTCCTTCAACCGATGGCGCACCCGTTCCCCTGGCTGGGAGGTCAGCAGCAACCCCAACCCGATCCCCACCAGGGCACCCACCACGAATCCGCTGAGGAAATCGGAACGCTCCGCCATCGCGCATCCCTCCTTCTTTATCCGGTATAGACCGGCATCGCCACGGCCTGCTCGAACCGCTCCCCCCCCACGGTGCGTACCCGACGCACTACGCCTCCGCCCAGCACCTCCTCCCCCTGGTAGAGGCAGGCCACCTGCCCCGCGTTCGTGGCCCACGGAGGATCCGAGAACCGCACCCGCACCGTCTCCCCCCGGCACTCCACCTCCCCCGGGACGTCCGGAGCCCCGTGGCGCAGGCGGACGGTCGCTGCGAACCGACTGGCCGGAGGCTCCCCCTGTACCCAGGAGACCTCCTCCAGCTCCACCTCCGTGGCCCGCAGATCCGCCTCCTCCCCGACCACGAGGGCATTGCGGTCCGCCAGGATGGCCACCACGTACCGGGGCTTGCCCGTGGCCAGGCCGAGTCCCCGGCGCTGTCCCACGGTGTACCGGGCAATTCCCCGGTGCGTCCCCAGGACTCTTCCCTCCGTGTCGTAGATGGGACCCGGCCGCAGGGCCTCCGGAGCGAACCGTGCCACCACCTGGGTGTAGTGTCCCCGGGGTACGAAGCAGATCTCCTGGCTTTCGGGCTTGTCGGCCACGCAGAGTCCGAGGCGGCGGGCCACCTCCCGGACCTGGGGCTTTGTGAGCTCCCCTACGGGGAGGAGCAGCCGGGCGAGCTCCCGCTGGGTGAGGGCGTAGAGGACGTAGGACTGATCCTTGGCGCGGTCCGCGGCGCGCAGGAGCCGGAACCGTCCCGATTCACGGTGCACCCGGGCGTAGTGCCCCGTCGCGAGGTAATCCACCCCCAGGGCGGTCACCTTCTCGAGCAGGAGGGAGAACTTGATGCGCCGGTTGCAGGCCACGCAGGGGTTCGGCGTCCGGCCCTGGGCATAGGCCTCCGCGAAGGGACGGATCACGGCGGCCTCGAAGGCTTCCCGCAGGTTCAGGACGTAGTGGGGGATGCCCAGCCGGTGCGCCACGGCCCGGGCGTCCTCCACCGCCCCGATCCCGCAGCACGCAGGGCCCGTCTCCTCCTCGGGGAGCCAGGTAGGCCACAGGTTCATGGTGAGGCCCACCACCTCGTGCCCGGCCTCCACGAGGAGGGCCGCAGCCACCGAGCTGTCCACCCCACCGCTCATCGCCACCGCGACGCGCGCCACGATCCTTCCTCTCCTTCCTCAGATCATCATACCACCCCCCTCCGATGCGATCCGGGCTGCACCTTGCGGAGGGGGCGGGTGGCAGAGTAAAAAATAGAAAGGCTCGATGGACCCGATAAAACCTTGACACGGGGGGATGAGCATGCGCCGGTGGATGGTGCTCGGACTTGCGGCGTGCGTGGTCCTCGCGGGGCTCCTGGGAGTGGGCTACGCCCAGGCCCCACGGGTGATCCGGATCGGCGTGGTGGTCAGCGCTACGGGACCCGCGGCGGCTCTGGGGATCCCGGTCCGGAACGCCTTCCTGCTGTACGAGGAGCTCTTCCGGGACGCCATCCCGGGCTACCGGATCCAGTACATCATCCTCGACGATGCCACCAACCCCACCCTGGCGGTCCAGAACGCGCGCAAACTCATCGCCGAGGACCGGGTGGTGCTCATCGCGGGGAGCACGGTTTCCGTGAGCGCCCTCGCGATGGTGGACGTCACGGGCGAGGCGGGCGTGCCGCAGATGGCCATGGGAGCGACCCAGAACATCGTCCACCCCGTGGACGAGAAGCGCCGGTGGGTGTTCCTCCTGCCGCAGACCGCGGCGAGCGCCATCCAGGCGGTGACCCTGGACATGCGGCTCCGGGGAATCCGGACCGTGGGCTACATCGGGTTCAACGACGTGTGGGGAGAGGAGTGGTGGACCTCCCTGTCCGCGGCGGCTCCGAACCTCGGCATCCGCGTGGTGGCGAACGAGCGCTACGCCCGGGCGGACACCAGCGTGACGGGCCAGGTGCTGCGTCTGCTGGCGGCCCGACCGGATGCGGTGCTGGTCGGAGCCAGCGGAACGCCCGCGGTCCTGCCGCAGCGGACCCTCCGGGAGCGGGGGTATCGGGGCATCATCTACCACACGCACGCCATCGGGGACCCGGACGTCCTGCGGGTCGGGGGCAAGGACCTGGAGGGCGCGCTGCTGCCGGTCGGTCCCGTGGTGGTGGCGGAGCAGCTTCCGGACAACCATCCCAGCAAGCGGCCCGCTCTGGAGCACAAGCGGATCTACGAGAGCCGGTACGGACCCGGCAGCGTCTCGCAGTTCGGGGCCCACGTCCACGACTTCTGGCTCATCGTCCGGCCCGCCCTGGAGCGGGCCCTCCGGCGGGCGAGCCTGGACAACCTCCCCGCGTTCCGGGCTGCTCTCCGGGACGAGATCGAGGCCACCCGCAACCTCCCTGGGGCCCACGGGGTGTTCACTTACTCGCCCATTGACCACCTTGGGCACCGGTTCGAGTACAGCAACGTCTTCGTCCAGGTCCAGGGCGGAAGGCTGAAGTTGCTGCGCACCTTCCTCCCGCGTCAGTAGGGAGGCGGGAACCCGTCGGTGGACGCCACCATCCTGGGGCTTCTGATCGCGGACGGGATCACCAGTGGGGTGATCTACGGGCTCCTGGCCATCACCCTGGTGCTGGTGTTCACCGTAACCCGGGTGCTCTTCGTCCCCATGGGCGAGCTCCTCATGTACGCGCCCCTCACGTACGCCCTTCTCGTGGACCACAAGCTTCCTGGCTCCCTGTGGCTCGGGGCTGCCTTCCTCGTGGCGTGGGGCGTGCTGGACCTCCTGGGAGGAGCGCGGCGGGCGGGCCTGTTCCCCTTCGCAGGCGCGGCTGTGCTCGTCGGATTCGGGACGTGGGCCGCGTCCACGGGCTCCCCCGCCCTCGCGTGGCTCCTAGCGGTGGGGGTGGTGGTCCTGATGGGGATCTCCACCTACCGGTTGTTCTTTGAGCCCATCCCCCACGCCTCCGTGCTCACCTACCTCATCCTCTCCCTCGGCCTCCACTTCGTGCTGCAGGGTCTGGGGCTGGTGTTCTTCGGGCCGGAGCAGTACCGGATTGCGCCGCTCCTACCGGGAGAGGCGCAGTTGGGCCCCGTGCCCCTTCCGAGGCAGAACTTCGCGGTTTACGGCCTGGCCCTCGTCTGGGTCCTCGCGCTGTACGGCTTTTTCTCCCGGAGCCTGTACGGGAAAGCCCTCCTCGCGTGCGCCATCAACCGTCGGGGGGCACGGCTCACGGGGATCCGCATCCGGGACGCGGGCCGGGTGGCCTTCACCCTCGCCAGCCTCATCTGCGCCTTGGGAGGCATGCTGCTCGCTCCCCTCACCAACGCCGCGTACTTCATGGGGTTCATCCCTTCCCTGAAGGGATTCGTGGCCGCGGTGCTCGGGGGGCTCGTGAGCTACCCCCTGGCCGCGGTGGGAGCGATCCTGGTGGGCACCCTGGAAGCCTTCAGCGCCTTCTACGCGAGCGCCTACAAGGAAGCCATCGTCTTCGCCCTGCTGCTCCCCATCCTCTTCGTCCAGAGCCTGCGCACCTTGGAGATCGGAGGGGTGGAAGAGTGATCCGCTGGATCCTCCTCGGGCTGGCCTTCGCGGCGATTCCCTTCCTCCCTCCCTTCTACCTCACCCTGCTGAACTTCATGGCCATCAGCGCGGTGGTGGCCCTGGGCCTGTACCTCCTGACGGGGCTCGCGGGCATGAGCAGCTTCGGTCAAGCCGCCTTCATGGGCCTCGCCGCGTACACCACCGCCATCGCCACCACCCGGTGGGAATGGTCCCCGTGGACGAGCCTGATCGTGGCCCTAGCCCTCTGCGGGCTCGCGGCCGTGGTGCTCGGGAGCGTCACCGTCCGCCTGAAGGGGCACTACCTGCCGCTCGCGACCATCGCCTGGCAGATGGCCCTCTCCATCCTGATGGGGAACCTGGTCTCCGTCACGGGGGGACACGGGGGGATCAGCGAGATCCCCGCCCTCCGCCTGGGTCCCCTTTCCCTCAGGGACCCTCGGGAGTACGGCTTTCTGACCCTCGGCTGCGCGGTGCTGCTCGCCCTGGCCTGCGCGCAGCTGGCCTCCAGCCGCATGGGCCGAGCCCTGCGGGCGGCGCGGGGAGACGGCGTGGTGGCCGCGAGCTTCGGCGTGAACCTCCCGCTGATCCGCCTCCAGGTGTTCGTCCTGGCCGCCCTCTACGCGGGGCTTGCAGGCTGGCTACACGCCCATTTCCTCCGGTTCGTGAACCCCCAACCCTTCGGGCTGGAAGCCTCCATGCGGTACGTCATCATGGCGGTGGCCGGAGGGGTGGACCGGATCGGAGGCGTCTTCCTGGGCACGGGGCTCCTGACCCTGCTGGGGAGCTGGCTACAGGATATCCTTCCGGTGCTGTTCGGGCGCACCGCCCAGTACGAGGTGATCGCGTACGGCCTCATCCTGGCGGGGATCCTCCTCCTCGCCCCCAGGGGCCTATGGCCGTTCCTGGAGGCCTACCTTCCCCGTCACCGCCCTCCCCTCATCTCGGGCCACACCCTTCCCGCCCCTCCGACTCCCATCCCCCGGTCGGAGGTCCTCCTAGAAGTCCGGAACCTCACCAAGAACTTCGGGGGCCTCGTGGCGGTGAACGGCATCTCCTTCGCGGTCCACCGGGGAGAGGTGGTGGGACTCATCGGACCGAACGGAGCGGGCAAGACTACCTGCTTCAACCTCATCACAGGCCTGTACCCGCCCACCCGGGGGGAGATCCGGTTTGCGGGGCACCTCATCTCCGGGCGTCCTCCCTTCTTCATCCACCCGCTCGGGATCGCCCGGACCTTCCAGCAGCCGCACCTGTTCGGGGAGATGACGGTCCTTGAGAACGTGGCCCTGGGCACCTACAGCCGGACCCGGAGTGGGATGCTGGCCTGCCTGGTGGGGTGGGACAAACTCCGGGGGGAGGAACAGGCGGCCTTGGCGGAGGCCTACCGGGCTTTGGAACGCGTAGGCCTCGCGCATCTCGCCCACGAGAAGGCTGGGAAGCTCCCTCTCGCCCAGCAGCGGTTGTTGGAGATCGCTCGGGCCCTGGCCTCCTCCCCACAGCTGCTTCTGCTGGACGAGCCGGCTGCCGGCCTGCGGGCGCGGGAGAAGCAGGAGCTGGCGCAGCTCCTCCGGCGCCTGGCAGAAGGGGGAACCAGCATCCTCATCGTGGACCACGACATGGATCTCATCATGGGCCTGGTGGACCGGGTAGTGGTCATGCACTACGGGGAGAAGCTGGCCGAAGGGGCTCCGGAAGGGGTCCAGCGGAACCCACGGGTCCTGGAGGCGTACCTGGGCCTGCCCGTGGAGGTCGCGGGATGAAGATCCTGGAGGTCCGGGACTTCCGGGTACGGTACGGGGCCGTCGAGGTGGTCCACGGGATCCACCTCGAGGTGAATGCCGGTGAGGTCGTCACCCTGATCGGGCCCAACGGCGCGGGGAAGACCAGCACGCTGCTGGGTCTTGTGGGGATGGTTCCCGCCACCGGAGAGGTGTGGTTCGACGGCAAGTTCCTCCCGGACCGGATGCCGGAACAGCTCCACCAGGACGGCATCGTCCTGGTCCCCGAGGGCCGGGAACTCTTCCCGACCCTCGCGGTCGAGGACCACCTGCGCCTTGGTGCCTTCTCCCGCATCCAGCGGGGCGTGCCCCGGAACGAGGTGGAGGAGGACCTGGAGCGGGTCTACACGCTCTTTCCCCGGCTGCGGGAACGGCGGCGGCAGCTGGCGGGAACCCTATCCGGAGGCGAGCAGCAGATGCTGGCCATCGGCCGGGCCCTGATGGGACGACCTCGCCTCCTGCTGTTGGATGAGCCGAGCCTGGGGCTCGCTCCCCTCGTGGTCCGGGAGATCTTTCGGATCCTCGGGGAGCTGAAGGCCCGGGGGACCACCATGCTCCTCGTGGAGCAGAACGCCCGCATGGCTCTCCAGCTCGCGGATCGGGCCTACGTGATGGAGGCCGGCGATGTGGTCGCCCAGGGCCCGCCGCAGACCCTCCTCCAGGATCCCCGCGTGGCGGAGGCCTACCTGGGCCTCCGCCGGGCCATCATGCCCACGCCCTCTGGCTAGCGGGGGAGGCGGAGGCGGAGGATCCTCCGGGCGTTTTCCTCGAAGATCTTCCGCTTGTCCTCCAAGGACGCCGTCATGTTCTCCACGGCCCGGATGGCCTCCCGTACGTACATGGCCCCCTCCTCAGGGCCGAAGGGCATGTCGGAGCCGAAGAGGACGCGGTCTGCTCCGAAGAACGCCACCCCGCACTCCACGCCCGGCACGTTGCCGAAGAGGGCCGTGTCCGCGTAGAACATCCGGAAGTACTCGTAGGGGGACCGCTTCAGCCTCCGCCGGGCCTCCACGTCCTCCAGGGAATCCGTGCGGTGGCCGATCCGGTCCAATCCGCCCCATCCGAGCCGTCCTTCCACGTACGGGATGATCCCGCCCAGGTGGTGGGTGATGATCTTGAGGTTCGGGAGGCGGTCGAAGATCCCCGAGAAGACCATCCGGGTCATGAACACCCCGGTCTCATAGGGCCAACCCAGCGCCCACCAGATGTCGTACTTGGAACGGGTCTCCGTGGGGTAATCCGCCTGGTCCTGCCCCCGGGTGGGGTGGACCCAGATGGGAAGGTCGTAGGCCGCCATCCGCTCAAAGAGGGGTAGGAATTCCGGTTGGTCCAGGGGTTTCCCGAGCACGTTGGTGAAGATCTGCACCCCGGTGGCCCCGAGCTCATCCACCGCCCGCTCCGCCTCCCGCACCGCGGCCTCCACATCGTCCAGGGGCAGGGAGGCCACGAACCCCGCGAACCGGTCGGGATAGCGGTCCACCAGCGCGGCCATGCCGTCGTTCGCGAGCCGGGCGAGCTCCACCCCCCGGGGCCCCGTGGCCACCGCCTCGATGGGCGGGGCCGCCAGGCACGGCACCTGCACGTACGCGCCCAGGGTGTCCATGATCCGGAACCGTTGCTCGAGATCCCAGAGGGTGCGCACGCCCCGGACCAGGCGCTGGAGGTATCCCGATGCGGAAGCGTCCTCGACCATCCGCTCGTAGAACTCCTTCGGGTAGATGTGGCAGAAGGCGTCAATCTTGAGCATGGATCTCCTCCTACTGGACCTTCAGATCCCGGGCCGCCTCCCGCACGTAGCGGAAATCCACCAAGCGATCCACGGGAAGGGGGGAAGCGAGCGCGCCCTGGGCCACCATGTGCGCCTGGAGGGCCACCAGGTGCCGCGCATCAAACAGCCCGTCCCGCCGTAGCCCCGGCCAAATCATCTCCTGGAAGAGGGCATCTTCCCGGAGGGGGGTGTACTTCTTCAGGATCTCCACCACTTCCGAGCGCGCGGCAGGGTTCCGCAGGGCATCGTTGTAGAGCTGCAGCCCCCGAAGGTACGCCCGCATCCACCGGGTCGCCACCGGGGGCCGGGCCCGCATCTGCTCCGAGTACACCAGCACCGCCGCGGGGAAGTCCGTCACCACCGCATCCGCGGTCAACAGGGCGAGGCCGGACCGCAGCCGCCGGGTGGAGATGGTCGCGGAGGGTTCCACCATCATGGCCGCGTCCACGGCCCCGTTGTGCACCGCCACGGGCATGTCCGGGATGGCCATGGGCACGAGCTGCACCTCCCGCAAGCTCAGCCCACCCCGGGCCAGCATCCGCTCCAGGAGGAATGTCTGCACCCCGGCGAGGTTGGTGACCGCTACCCTACGGCCTCGCAGGTCCCGTACGCTGCGCACGGTACCCGCGTCGAACAGCTCCCGGCGGACCACCAGCACGTTGAACCCGTGCCCTTTGGCGAAGGAGCCCTTGGTGGCCACGATCCGCATCCCCGCCCCCTGCTGGACGGCGTTGATGAATCCCGGGATGATCTCGATGCCGCCCACGTCCAGCAGGCCCGTGGCGAGCGCCGGGATGATCTCCGTGGAACGCATACGGTGGTTGAGTTGGACCTGGAGTCCCTCCTCCGCGAAGTACCCCTTCTCCAGGCCGATGAAGATCCCCGCGTCGGACACCGCGCCCGGAGTGCCCGCCCGGATGGGGACCACGGCCTGCCCAAGGGCGGAGGACGCGAAGACCGCGACCCAACACGCCAGTCCCAGCAGAAGCCACCTTCCGATCATCCCAGCCTTCCTCCCAGCAGTTGGAGTTCCTCTAACCGTCCTCGGGAAACGGGGAGCTCCCGCCCGGCACCCGCACCGGCCCGGGGGATGCCGCGGTGCGTTTTTGTGCCTGCGGCACCGGAGGCAGGATCTCCGCCTTCGGCCCACTCCCCTGGAAGTGCCCGATCCAGGAGCACGTCCCGCGGATCTCCTCGGGGACGGGCGGCACCCATGTCTGCTCCCACTTCTCCATCTGGCCCGTGTGCTTCGCAAGCCGGTAGATGCGGGCGTGGATGCACTCCCGGTCTCCGAACTCGCAGGTGTTCCCGTCCGTGCCGCCGCAGGGGCCGTTCGCGAGCCCCTTCGGACAGGTCTCGGGGCAGACGAAGAAGGTCTCGGGAAGCCGGCAGAACCCGCACAGCTGGCATCCCACCCACGGTCCTTTGATGGCGTGCTCCAACCGTGCGAGAACCCGGCCCGCGGTACTCTGTCGGGGAACAGGACGGAGCATAAGGGCTCCCAAGCGCGCCACCGGGCTCGCGGGTTGGAACATCCAGTGATCCACGGCCTCCAGGATCCGGAACCCCCGCACCTCCCCAGGCGAGGCCGCCACGGCCCGCTCCCCCGAGTCGAGGTAAAAGGCCCCTTCCGGCGCCAGTCGCACCGGACGTCCCTCAGGGTGGGTCATCACCTCGTCCCATGCTTCTCGCCACGCCTCCGGGTCCCGGCAGCTCGCCTCCAAAGCGGTCACCTGGTCCAGGAGCTGCTCCAAGGTGCGCTCCGCGTGCACCCCGCACAGGTGCGCTCCCGCGTATCCCAACAGCCGCGCGCCCACCACCTGCAGGGCAGCCCGGCGGATGGCCACCGACCTGCCCCCGTCCTCCGACCTCGCATCCTCCTCCAGGCGCCGCAGGAAATCCTCTGGGATCGGGACGCCGGGGAGCTTCACGTCCCGGATCCGGAGGGCCAAGGAGGGCGTGAGCAGCCACACGCTCGCCAGGACCGGCACTTGGACGCCCCGGGAAGCGAGGAACGCCTGGAGCTCCTGGAACTTCCGAGGGTCCCACCCGATCTGGGTGATGAGGACATCCGCCCCGGCCCGGACCTTCTTCAGGGCCTTTGTGTACTGCCCGAAGAGCTCCTCTTCCCGGTACTTGAAGGGGTTCACCGCGGCAGCGAGGAAAGCGGAGGGAAGTTCCTTCCGAGCGATCCAGAGGGACTGGACGGAGTCCAGGTATCGGGCAGGCCGGTCCGGGGGAGGCTCCCGCAGGGCATCCCCTGTGATGAACAGGAACGCCTCCATCCCATCTCGTCGCGCCCGCTCCAGGTCCCGTTCCAGATCGGGAAGGGTGCGTCCCTTGCCGGCCCAGTGGACCACGGGCAGGATCCCCGTAGCCTCCGCCACCATGCGGCCCACCAGGAGCGCGTCGTGGTCCTGGTCCGTGCGCACCCGGTCCGAGATGGTGAGGGCGGCAATCCGTCCGTCCTCCCGGACCCACCGCGCCATCCGGATCACGGCATCCGCCACCTCCTGGAGCGGCTTGGAGCCGCTCAGGGGCGGGGACTCCAGGGTGAGGACGAACCTTCCCTCCCGGAGGTTTTGCCGGAGCCGGTTTTCGTACATCGGGCGAACGGCCTCGGGACGGTTCATGCCGCTCCTCGTGGGTCATGCATGGGCCTTGCGCTTGCTCCCTCCATCTTAGCGGGGCCCTGTTCGGCCGGGCAACATCCGACGGGTTCGGTGCGGGCTCAATCCAGCTGCTGGACCTGGTGCGGGTACGTGCGCTCCAGGATCTCCACGATCCGGGTGAGGAGGGCGTTGCACGGCGCCGGGATGCCATGGCGTTCCGCCCGCCGCGCGATCTCGCCGTTGAGGAACGCGATCTCCGTGGGGCGCCGGCGGAGCACATCCTGGAGCATGGAAGGGAGGTGCGTGCGCTCCTGCGGGGACTGGTGGCGCCGGAGGAGCGTGTCCAGGACCTTTTGCGCATCCAGGGGAACGCCCTCGGCGGCCGCCACCGCCACCGCCTCCGCCACGATCCGCTCGAAGAGCTCCCGGGCGGCGGGCTGTGCCACAAGGGGTCCAACGGGGAGGCGGGTGATGGCGGAGAGCGCGTTCGCGGCCGCGTTGAAGGCCACCTTGGACCAGATGGCTTCCCACGGGTCCGGGAGGGCCTGCGCGGGCAGGCCCGCCTGGGTGAGCAAGGTGGCGAGCTGCCGTGCACCGGCGAAGCGGTGGGGCGCCAAAGGCCCGAGGAGGATCTCCGCGGGATGCGGGGTCCACCGGATCCGCCCGGGTGCCACCAAGTCGCTCCACAGGAAGCACACGCCCGCCAGGATCCGGTCCGGTTCGAACACCTCCGCCAGAGCCTCCACATTCCCCAACCCGTTCTGGAGCGTCACCACCCACGTGTCGGGTCCCACCATGGGCACGGCGCTTTGGGCCGCGCTCCGGGTGTGGTTGGCTTTGGTGAAGATCAGGAGGTAATCCACCAGCCCTACGTCCTTGGGATCCAGGGTGGCCGGGACCGGTACGAAGCGCGGGCGCACCCCGTCGTCCACCCAAACCCCGTGCCGGCGGAGGGCGGCTATCTGTTCCTCCCAAACGTCCACGAGCCAGACCTCGTGCCCGGCCTCCGCAAGGTGCACGCCAAAGCGGCACCCCATGGCCCCCGCACCCACCACACCGAACCGCACCGCTTGCCTCCTCTTCCCTCAGGGGACCAGGACCGCCCGGCCGCGGACCGCTCCCCGGTGCAGATCCTCGAGCGCCCGGTTCGCCTCCTCCAGGGGATAGCGCACGATCCTCGCCCGCACCGCTCCCTGCGCGGCCAGGTGCACGAGCTCCACGAGCTCGGTGTACGTCCCCACGAGGTTTCCCACGATGGCCTTCTCCGTGGCCACGAGTTCCATGGTGGGCACCGTGAGGGGATCCCCGTACCCCACCACGAAGTAGGTTCCGCGACGCCCGAGCAACGACCACCCCAGTTGGGGAGCCCCTCCTTCCCCCACAAAGTCCAGGACGACCCGAGATCCCCGTCCCTGGGTCCACTCTACCACCCGCGGGGCGCTCTCCGGCTCTGCGGGGAACACCGCGTCCGCGCCCATCTCCCGGGCCCAGTTCCGGGCCTCCTCCGATCGGTCCACCACCGCGATGCGGGCGCAGGACAGAGCCCGCAGCATCTGGTACGCCAGGTGTCCCAGCCCGCCGAATCCGACAAGCACGGCCACGCTCCCCGGCTCCAGGAGCGGAACCGCCCGCTTCACCGCATGGTACGCGGCTAAGCCCGCGTCCGCCAGCGGCGCCGCATCCTGCGGAGGGAACCCCTCGGGGAGCCGGATGCAGTTCCGCTCCTTCACGAGAAGGTACTCCGCGAATCCGCCGTCCCGGTCCAAGCCGACGAAGGCACCGTTCTCGCAGTGCATCTCCTGCCCCTGTCGGCACGCCAAGCAGACGCCATCCGAGACCATGGGATACACCAGGACGGGGTCCCCCTTGCGCACGGACCGGACCGCGGGTCCCACCTCCTCCACCCATCCCGCGTTTTCGTGCCCGGGGATGTACGGGAGCTGGGCTCGCATCACCCCTTGGAACATCCCCTCCAGGACGTGCAGATCCGTCCGACACACCCCCGCCCCGGCCACCCGGACGATCACGTCGTCCGGGGCCTGCAGCTTGGGATCCGGAACCTCCTCCAGAACCAGAGCCGGGTTCCGGTCCCCTGGGGATCCGTACCGATGGAGTCGTGCTGCCCTCATCGCTCCGCTCCGGAAATTTACAAGTACGCCAGCAGGTCCTGGATCCCCCTCAACACCAGGTCAGGCCGGTCCTGGGGAGGAAGCTTCTCCAGTTCCTCCTCCAAAGTGACGCCCGTGAGCACCAGAACGGTCCGAGCACCAGCCTCCTTTCCCATCCGGAAATCCAGCTCCACGTCGTCTCCGACCACCACCAGTTCCTCCACCGGCACCCCAAGCCGGGCCGCCGCGACCCGAAGGGCATCCCGGGAGGGCTTGCCCACGAGCCGAGCGGGTTTCTGCGTGATGTAGGTGATGGCCGCGGCGAGGGCCGCGGAAAGTCCGGGGGTCCGGCCATGCTTGGTGGCGTACCAAGGAGAAAGCGAGGTCACCAGGAACGCGGCGCCGTTCCAGATGGCCCGGCAGGCCGCCGCGAGCTTCTCGTACGTCCAGACGGGGTCCCAGCCTACCAGGACGACCCCTGCCCGCTCCCCCTCCTCCACGCCCACACAGGGGATCCCCCTCTGCTCCAAGGGTGCCCAAAGTCCCCGCTGGCCCAGCACGAGAACCGGACGGCCTGGATACTCGCGGGCGATGATCTCCGCGGCGATGGCTCCCGGAGTGATGACCTCCTGATCCTCGACGGGGAGCTGGCTCGCCCGTAGGACCCCCGTGTACTCCTCCGGTGGCAGGGCGCTGCCGTTGGTCAGGAAGACGAATCGGCCTCCGCCGTCGCGGATCGCCTCGAGGACGGCCCGCGTCCCGGGGAGGACCTGTGGGTTACGCCACTCCGCAGACTCCGCCACGATGCAGGTCCCGTCCACGTCCAAGACGAAGCACCGACCCCGAAGGTTCATGCGGTCTGCGTCCGTCTCAAGGTGATCCCCAGGTCCTTGCGCTCCAGGCGTACGTAGGTGACCCTCCGCTGTCCTGTGGAGAGGGCCTCCACGAGGCGCCGGAGGGTTTCCCCGGTCCCTTTCCCGTCCAGGACGAGGGGATCGGCCTTGCCCCGCTGGATGGCCTGGACCTCTTCTTCCGGGAGTCCGTACCGGAGCAGGACCTCCTCGTCCGACCCACCTCCGTAGATCCTGCGCAGGTCCTCGATGGAGAGTTCCGGACGCTCGCGGGGAATCTCCTTGGCCCGGGGGAGGGAGAGCACCCGATCCTGCACCTCGGGGTCAATGGGGCCGGGCGGTTCCCCGTACTGCCCCAGGATGTACCGGATGGTCTCGTCCGCCACCAGCCGGTAGCGCTCCGGCCCGATGAGGTTCAGCAGGGCCTGGGTGGCCACGAACTGGCTGAAGGGCGTCATCATGATGGGGTAGCCCAGCTCCGCCCGCACCCGGACGATCTCGTCCAGCACCGCTTCGAACTTCTCCTCCTGTCCGATCTCCCGCAGGTTCCGCTTCAACGTGGTGACCATGCCGCCGGGAACCTGGTGCCGGTAATAGGCTAGGTCGTACTCCGAGGGGCGGCCGATGGGCAGGTTCCGTCTCCGGGCCACCTGAAAGAGGTACCGGGAGACCCGTTCCGCGGCCTCCAGGTCCACCTCCACCTCGAAGCCCAGCTCCCGGAGGTTCGCGACCGTCCGGAAGAAGCTCGGCAGACTGGTCCCCTCCGCGAGGGGAGGGATGGCGGTGTGGAAGGTGCGGACCCCGAGCTCCGCGGCCCGCACGTAGCACACGGGTGCGAGCCCCATGTTGCAGTGGGAGTGGACCTCCAGAGGGGTATCCCCGAGGGCTTCCCGGAGGGCCGGGACCAGGGTCCCGACCCGATCCGGGGTGAGAAGACCCGCGGGATCCTTGATGTACACCGCGTCCACCACCCCCCGGGCCTTCTCACCCAGTTCCCGGACCCGGCGGGTATAGAATTCGTCCGTGTGGACCGGGCTGATGCTGTAGACCAGGGCCACCACCACCTCCTCCGCCCCCTCCTCCCGGGCCATCCGGGCCCCCTCCACCATCTCCGCCACGTTGTTCATGGGATCCACCACTTGGATCCGGCGGATGCCGTGGCGGACCACGGTGCGCATGGCGAGCCGGATGAGCTCCCGCGGACACGGCTCCCACCGGATGAACCGGAGGCCCGTGGTCATGAAGGTCAACGGCGTGCGGGGCATCCGCTCCCGGGTGAGCCGGATCCGCTCGAAGGGGTCCTCCCGGTGCCACCGCACGGACACGGCCATGTGGGTGCTGGTGGTGAAGTCCAGGGCCTTGAACCCCACCTGATCCAGATCGGGTGCCACGGCCAGGATCATGGGGGTGGTGATGCCCGTAGCGCTCCACAGGCTCTGGTTCCCGTCCCGGAGGGTGACGTCAATCAGCTGGATCCGCCTCTCCATGACGAGCGGGATTCACCGGGACAGCGCCTTGCCCGCCAGGGTCTGCACCACGTAGCTGAGCGGGTCCTTGAAGTTGGCCGCGATGGAGGTCCGGGGACGCCGGCTCCACACGGTTTCGGGCCGGGACTGGAGCAGGTAGAGGTTGTGGGGGAAGGCCTCGTTCTCCGCCACCGCCCACTCGATGTCCAGGGGGAACCCGTAGACCTGCTCCAGGTGCCGGGCCAGCCGAGCCAGTTCCACGACCTCCTCGTCGGAGAGGCAGGGCTTCGTCTGCAGATCCTCGGGAACGGGAACCTTCACGAGCAGCCCCTCGCTCCCCGTGGGCACGAACTGGGCGGTCTTGGGCGAGATCTTGCGGTGCACGATCTCCAGCGTCACCTTGTTGACGGTGAACTCGTCCGGGGTGACCTCCCCGCTCACCACCGCAACCCCCGGTCCCCAGCTCCCCTCCACCACGATGAGGGAACGATCCCCGGTCCGGGGACTGAGGGTGAACAGGACTCCCGCGGCTCTCGGATGGACCATCTGCTGGACCCCCACCGCCACCCCGTCGTCCAGGGAGACCCCCTGGGTCAGCCGGTACGAGAGGGCCCGGGGGGTGAAGGCGCTCGCCCAGCACCGGCGCACGGAGTCCAGCACGTTCTCGGTGCCCCGCACCCACAGGTAGGTCTCCTGCTGGCCCGCGAAGCTCGCTTGCTCGCTGTCCTCCGCGAGCGCGCTCGAGCGCACCGCCACGGGCGGGTCCGGAAGCTGGGCTCGGACGCTCAGCTCCTCGTACCCCCGCTCGATGGCCCCCTGCACCTCCCGCGGGATCCGACTTTCCAGGAACATGCCGGTGATCTGCTGGCTCGCCCGCTCGAGGCTCTCCAGGTCGTTGGGCACCACGGAGGCCAGCACCTGCCGCAGCCGGTCCTCCAGGCCGTTGGCTTCCAGGAACCGCCGGTACCCGAAGCTCGTGACCGCGAATCCCGGTGGGACCCGGCACCCGTGCCGGAGGAGTTCCCCGAGGCTTGCCACCTTCCCGCCCACAAGGGCGCGCTCCGTGAGTCCCACCCGTGAGAAGTCCAGGGTGAAGGGCACTTCTCCCATCATCTCATCCGACCCCCTTTTCTAGTCCTCCAGCAGGGTCACGGTTCCCGCATCCCCGTCTACCCGGATCCGCTGCCCCGTTCGGATGCGCTTGGTGGCGGATCCCGTCCCCAGCACCGCAGGGATCCCGTACTCCCGGGCCACGATGGCCGCGTGGGACATCATCCCACCGATGTCGGAGACCGTAGCCCGGATCCGGGAGAAGACCGGAGCCCAGCTCGGCTCTGTGACGGAACACACCAGGATCTCGCCCTCCTGGACCTCGTGCAGCTGATCCACGCTCAGGACCACCCGCGCGGGCCCCTCCACCACCCCCGGAGAGGCCGCGAATCCCCGCAGGACCTTCTCCTCCGCCTTCTCCGGCTCGAGCCACGCCCGCAGGCGGTCCGGGGTAATTCCCCAGAGCATCACCACCGCGGGATCCACCACGGCTTCGGGGACGGTCCCAAGAGCCGGAGGGGGGTTCCACGCCCGCAACTTCCCCATGAGCTCCCGCCGCCGGGCGATGATGGGCGGCCAGTACACGGGGCCTCGGGCCGGAGCCCCGATGGTCCAGGAGAGCAAAAGGTCCATGAGGGCCTGGTGGACCTCGCTCCAGTGCAGGTAGAAGATGTCCTCCACATCCTGGAAGAACCCTTGCCGGACGAACAGGGCTCCCAGTTCCCGCACCTTGTTCCAGAACACACTCTGGTACCAGTGCTCCACGTAGAACTTGTGGTCCTCGATGGAGTAGTACACGTTGCGCACAAGCCCCAGGAGCTCGTCGAAGGCCTTCCGATCCTCCTCCGTCTGCAGCAAGGCCCGGTACCCTTCCGTGATCTGATCCCGGTCCCGCCGGCGGCCCTCGATGTCCCGCTCCAGGGACTCCCCCCGCTTTACCTTCGCCACGTAGTCGCACAGGATGCCGAAGACGGCCCCCGGATCGTCCACCCACGCCCGGTGGTGGTGGTGGAACCCGTCCCCCGTGTTCATGTAGAACCAGGGGTCGGAACTCCGGCGCCACTCCTCGAGCCACGCCCGCCCGGCCTCGCTCCGCCCCAGGGCCTCGAACGTCTCCCGCACGTTTGCCTCGGGCCGGAAGTAGGAATCCACGCCCAGCTCCACGGCCCGCTTGGCCAGGCGCTTCAGCTCGTCGTTGGGGCGGAACATGCTCACGTCAATGGCGCCCACCATGCGGGTGATGGCCTGGTCCGAGATCTCTGGGAACGCCTTCTTGCAGAACTCGTAAAAGGTGAAATAGGCGGCGAACCCGATCATCACAATTTCCATGTGGATCTGCCAGATCCGGAAAATGCTCTCCAGAAGCCGGTGGTAGGCCTCGAACACCTCCTGGGAGGTGCCGTACCCCTTCCGCTCGAAGACGAGCTGTTCGTCCTCCACTTCCGGGAGCTCCGGGAACCGGATGGCCTTCAGCTGCTCGATCTCCCGCTTGACCTTCTCCCGCCATTCCTCGTAGAACTGCGGCCAGTTCTGGAAGTAGTACCCGGCTCGGCGCTCGAAGAGCTTGGCCCGTTCCTCGATCTTCTTGGGATCTCCTACCGCGGTGGGGCTGATGTACAGCCGGCCGTTCAGGAACCGGAAGTCAATCCCGAGCGCTGGCGGGATGCAGAACATCCGGCTGCTCATCTCCCCGATGCCGAGGTAGCCCGCCTCGAATCCGATGGTGTCAAACGGATGCACGGCTTCGGGAGCGTGCATGCCGTTGTAGAACCACAGCTTGTTCTCCTCCTCCTGCCTCCGGTCCTCGCTGAACAAAAGGTAATACGGATACATCTCCGTCCAGCCCTCGCAGCCGGGAGGGGTCTGGACCTCGAACGGGCTTTGAAACCGCAAAGCGTCCGACATCATCCCACCTCCCCCATGCATGTCCGGTGTCGGTTTTGGATCAGCGGAAGCACATCCCGTGAGGGCTCGAGGAACGGAGCCTGCACTCCCCCACCCCCAAGACGAGCCCGATCCACCCGCGGCGTCCTCCGATTGAGCAGATTGATCCCGGCGATAGTCCAACCCAATCCTAGGAAGGCGGGTGGCGGCTGTCAAGCAAGGCACCCGGGCCGTCTGGTGCCGTGCACTGCCGATCTCTTCCTCCCCTTATGCCCGCTCCCCGATGGGGGGCTCGACCCCCGCGATCTCGCTCTGGCGGATTTTCGCGAGCTCCACAAGCCAATCCGGGTCCTCGTAGACGTAGTCCTTCCGGAGGGGATGCCCCTTCCAGTCCTCCGTCATGAGGATCCGGCGCAGGTCCGGGTGCCCCTCGTAGACCACTCCGAAGAGGTCGTAGGTCTCCCGCTCGTGCCAGTTCGCCCCCACCCACAGATCGCTCACCGTGGGGATCCTGGGGTTCGAGCGGTCCACGGGGACCTTGACGAGCAGCTCGTGGTTGTGCGCGGTGGACCACAAGTGGTAGGTGCACTCCAGGCGATCTCCCCAGTCAATGGCGCTGCAGAAGGAGAGATAGTCCATCTGGAACTCCGGATCGTCCCGCAGAAACTGCATCACCTCCCGGAAGCGCTCGAGGGGCACTTGGATGGCAGGGGTAAGGTATCGATGGACCGTAGGTTCCTCCCGGCGGGGGGGTCGGGGAGGGGCCTTGCCTTCCGCCCGGGCCCGCTCCACCTCCTCCTGGTAGGCCCGCTGGCGCTCCTGTTGCTCTCGCTCGAACCGATCCAGTTCCGCCCGGGCCGCCTCCACCAGGTCCTGGACCTCCGGGAACCGTTCCCGCAGCTTCCGGATCAGCCCTTCCGGAAAGTGGCCACCGTTGGGGCGAGGACTCGGACGCGTCATCGCAGGATCCCCCGGGCGACGGGTTCCTTGGGCGCGGCCCGGTGGAGGTCCTCAAGGGTGTAGAGGAGGTTCGCACGGTTGTAGGTGCTGGCCTCGTAGTGGGGAGTGAAGACGATGGCCTCTGTAGGGCAGACCTCCACGCACAGCCCGCAGTACTGGCACTTGTCCATCTCGATGTCGAAACGCGTGAGGACCCGCTCCTTACCTCGCCCCGTGGCCTCGATGTGGATGCAGCGGCTCGGACAGATGCGCTCGCACTGGAAGCAGATGATGCACTTGTCGTTGCCGATCTCGCTGTCCACGGGAAGGGCCAGGAGCCCGTGCCAGCGGGGGGAGACGTTGGACTTCTCGAGGGGGTACAGCAGGGTTGCCTTGGGCCGGGCCGCGGTGCGCAGGGTCTCCCGGAGCCCGGTCACGAGTCCGCGGAAGGCCGCAGCGGCGCGTTCCAGAACCACCGGCATCGTTCCCTCCTACCGGTCCACGTCCGCGAGCACGATGTCAATGCTGCCCAATATGGCGATGATGTCCGCCACCTTCCACCCTTTCATCATCTGGGTGAGGGCGAACAGGTTCGAGAAGGAGGGGGCCCGGATCTTCACCCGCCAGGGGGTCTCCCCGCCGTTGCTCACGAGGTGGATCCCCAGATCCCCCCGGGGGCTCTCGACCCGGGTGTACACCTCCCCCGGCGGGAGCTTGGGGGTGAGGGAGACCCGGGGCGTCCGCACCTCTCCCGGGGGCATCTGGTCCAGGCACTGCAGGATGATCCGGGCCGACTCCCGCATCTCGTCCATGCGCACGAGGTACCGGGCGAAGCAGTCCCCCTCCGTGTATACGGGCACCTGGAATTCCACCCGGTCGTATACCTCGTAAGGGTGGCTCTTGCGCACGTCCCAGGGAAGGCCGGAAGCCCGGGCCACGGGTCCGCAGGCACCGTAGGCGATGGCCTGCTCCCGGGTGAGCACCCCGATCCCCTGGGTCCGGACCTGCCAGATGGGGTTCCCGGTGAGGAGCCGATGGTACTCTCCCAGTCGGTTGAGGAAGTAGTGGCAGAACTCCCGGCACCGGTCGGTCCAGCCCGGCGGCAGATCCTCGTTCACACCCCCGATGCGGAAGTACACGTGGTGGAGCCGGCCGCCTGTGGCGGACTCGAAGAGGTCCATGATGAGCTCCCGCTCCCGCATGCACCACAGGAAGGCCGTGGTGGCCCCGAGGTCAATGCCGTAGGTCCCCAGCCAGAGGAGGTGGCTCGCGATCCGCTGGAGCTCCATGAAGATGGTGCGGATGTACCGGGCCCGCTCCGGCACGGGGATCCCCCCCAGGGTCTCCACGGCCCGGAGGAGGGCCATCTCGTTGATGAGGGCCGCGAGGTAGTCCATGCCCCGGTCCGCGAGGGCGATGCACTGGGTGTAGTTGCGGTGCTCCATCATCTTCTCGACGGAGGAGTGGAGGTAGCCGATGTCCGGCTGGACCTCCACGATGTTCTCCCCGTCCAGGGTGACCACCAGGCGCAGCACCCCGTGGGTGCTGGGGTGCTGCGGCCCCATGTTCAGGATGAGCTCCTCTGTGCGCAGGGCCCTTGCCATCTCAGGTTCCTCTGCGGCTCAGACGCCGCTCCCGCCTGATCTTCTCCTGCAGCTTCAGCACGCCCTCGATGAGGGCCTCCGGCCGGGGCGGGCAGCCTGGCACGTACACGTCCACGGGAATGACGGTGTCGATGCCCTTGAGGATGGAGTAGTTGTCGTAGTAGAAGGGACCTCCGCAGGTGGCGCAGCTGCCCATGCTGATCACGTACTTGGGCTCCGGCATCTGCTCCCACAGCCGTCGCACCACGGGGGCCATCTTGATGGTGCACCGGCCGGAGACGATGATGAGGTCCGCCTGCCGGGGCGTGGCCCGGGGGATGACGCCGAACCGGTCCAGGTCGAACCGGGTGGCAAACGCCTGCATCATCTCCATGGCGCAGCACGCGAGCCCGAAGGTGAGGGGCCAGAGGCTGCTGGCCCGGGCCCAGTTCAGGACGTTCTCGACGGTCGTGAGCAGGAGCGCGCCCCCCGGCAGCTTGTACAGCACATCCGCCAGCTGCTCGATGGGGGCCACTTGGGAACCTTCCACGGGGATCCGGGCGATGGAGGTCACCTCCGGGCCGCCGGAACGGATCGGGCCGTCTTTCATGCGCGTCTCCGAGGAACCGTCCTGGAACATCCTCACCGCTAGATTCTGGCACAAGAAGGGCGTGCCCTCAAGGCAAGCCTCCTCCCGGGCTCAGCGCAGGTGCCTCGACCCCCGTCGCGCGCCGCACGTCCGCGCCGAGCCCGCGGAGCTTCTCATCCAGCCCCTCGTACTTTCGGTCAATGTGCTCCACCCCGTGGATCTCCGTCACCCCCTCGGCCACCAGCCCAGCCACCACCATGGCCGCCCCTCCTCGGATGTCCAGGGCCTGGACGGCTGCTCCCGTGAGCCGCTCTACCCCCCGCAGGTACGCGGTGTTCCCCTCCACCCGGATGTCCGCCCCCATTTTCAGCAGTTCGTAGGCGTACCCCATGCGGCCGTCGTAGATGGTTTCCCGGATCACGGCCTCGCCCTCCGCGGTGGCCAGCATGGCCACGAAGGGCGGATGGAGGTCCGTGGCGAATCCCGGGAAGGGGGCGGTGTCAATGTCCACGGCCCGCAGACGTCTGCGGGCCCGCACCCGTACCCGATCCGTGTTCGCCTCGATCTCACACCCGGCCTCCGCGAGCTTGGTGAGCAGGGCGGTGACGTGCTCCGGGATGAGCCCGTCCACCTCTACGTCTCCCCGGGTGGCGGCACCCGCGATGAGGTACGTGCCGGCCTCGATGCGGTCCGGGATGACCGCGGTTCGGGCCCCGTGGAGCTTCTGGACGCCCTCGACCACGATGGTGGAGGTGCCCGCGCCCCGGATGCGGGCCCCCATAAGGTTCAGGAACACCGCGGTGTCCGTCACCTCGGGTTCCAGGGCCGCGTTGTACAGTACGGTCGGCCCCCGGGCCAGGACCGCGGCCAGCATGAGATTGATGGTGGTTCCCACGCTGCGCCGGGGCACGTAGAACTCCGTCCCCCGCACCTCCTCCGCCCACCCGACCATGTAGCCCCGCTCCGTAGTCACCTCCGCGCCCAGGGCCTGGAAGCCTCGGATGTGGAAGTCCACGGGCCGGCCGCCGATGCTGTCCCCACCGGGAAGTCCTACCTCGAACCGCCGGAACCGGGCGAGCAGCACGCCCGCGGCGTAGTAGGACCCCCGGATGCGGCCGCACAGCTCGGCGGGCGCGTGGGTTCCGGTGAGGCGGCGGGCATCAATGGTACAGATCCCCCGCTCCACCTCCACCTCGCAGCCCAGAGCCCGCAGGATGTCCGCCATCACCAGGACGTCGCGGCAGTGCGGGACGTTCTCGATCACGGAGACATCCTCGGCCAGAGCCGCCGCGGCCATGATGGGGAGCACCGTGTTCACCGCTCCCGCCACCCGGACCGTCCCCTCCAGGGTTTTCCCTCCCCGCACGACCAGGATCTCGGTGGTGTTCATGCCGACCTCAACGCGGGTTCGATTCGTTGCTCCACGTAAAAGCGCACCAGCTCATCGAGGATGCGGTCCCGGCTCACCTTCCGGATGAGGGAGCGGGCGCCCCGATGACCGGTGATGTAGGTGGGGTCCCCGCTGATGAGGTAGCCCACCAGCTGGTCCCGAGGGCTGTAGCCCCGCTCCTGCAAGGCCCGGTAGACCTCCAGGAGGATGCGGAAGACGTCTTCCTCCCCTTCCCCCACGCGGTAGATCCCGGTCTGCTCCGTCACCCCTCTCCCTCCCTTCGGGGTTTACACGCCACGTACACCACCACGGCTCCGCCCGCAAGGTCATGCACCTGCACGGAGGGAAACCCCGCCCGCCGGAGGCACTCCGGAAAGGCCGCCTGGTCCGGCCACGCCCGGATAGAGACCGGGAGGTACAGGTAGGCATCGGGATGTCGGGAGATCCGCCGGCCCAGCCAGGGGATCACGGTGAAGGAGTAGAGGTCGTAGAGGGCCCGGAACAGGACGTTGCGGGGCCGCCCGAATTCCAGGATCACCAGCCGTCCCCCCGGCCGCAGGATCCGGTACAGCTCCCGCAGGGCCCGATCCAGGTCCGCCACGTTGCGGATCCCAAACCCCACCGTGGCGGCGTCGAAGGCCTCATCCAGGAGCGGGAGAGATTCCGCGTCGCCCTGCACGAACCACAACCCCTCCCGCCCTCCCGCCCGTTCCCGGGCCACCTCCACCATGGGTCCCGCGAAGTCCACCCCCACCACCCGTCCACCGGGCCGCACCCGCTCCCAGAGCAACAGCGCCAGATCCCCGGTCCCACAGCAGACGTCGAGGCCTGCACTGCCGGGTGCGAGTCCCGTGCACGCGGCCGCGAACCGCTTCCACCGGCGGTGCAGCCCGAGGCTCAGCAGGCCATTCAGGAGGTCATAGCGGCGGGCGATGTGGCTGAACAGGGCACGCACGTATGCCCGCTTCTGCTCCGGAGGGGAAGAACCACGGCCGACCCCGATCGCCACGGGGAGTATTGTACGACATGGGCCCGCCAGGATTCGAACCTGGAACCAACCGGTTATGAGCCGGCCGCTCTGCCGTTGAGCTACGGGCCCGCCCGGAATTCAGTATATCCCACCCGCACGAGGTACAAGCCTCCTGGCTCCACCACGGGACCCGCGAGCTGGCTGTTCCGGGCCGCCAGCAACTCCTGCACGGACTCCGGAGACCGTTTCCCCGACCCCACCTCCAACAGGGTCCCCACCACCATCCGCACCATGTGCCGCAGAAACCGATCCGCCACCGCCTCCACCACCACCAAGGGGCCCCGCTGGCGGATCTCCAGCCGGTACAGGGTGCAGAGGGTGGTCCGGGGATGGCTCCCGGTGGCACAGAAGGAAGCGAAGTCGTGCCGGCCCACCAGGTGCGAGGCCGCCGCATGCATGGCCCCCAGATCCAGGGGACCCTCCCAGAAGAGGGCCCGGTTCAGGAGCAGGGGATTCCGCCCCGGCCGGTTCCAGATGAGGTAGCGGTAGGCCCGCCAGCGGGCGTCCCGCCGGGCGTGGAAAGCCTCCGGCGCCTCCTGGGCGCATCGCACCGCGATGTCGGGCGGGAGGTAGTGGTTCAGGGCGCCCACGAACCGGTCCGCGGGCAGAGCAGAGGAGGTGCGGAAGTGGGCCACCTGGGCGAGGGCATGCACTCCCGCATCCGTCCGGCCAGCCCCCACCACCCGGACGGCCTCCCCCGTCACCCGCTCCACAGCCTTCTCCAACTCCTCTTGGATGGAGGGGGCGTTGGGCTGGCGCTGCCAGCCCGCGTAGCGGGTCCCGTCGTAGGCGATCACGAGCTTCAGGGTGCGCATGGGACTTCCCGCTTTGCACAATGGTGGGGAGTTGGAGGCCGGTTATGCAACCCGGGATGGCCATCCGGAACGAGGATCCGAGGCCCCTCCTCCAGCGCCTGGTGGCCGTCTACCGGAGCGCCTACCGGGGTCTCGAGGCGTACGCCTACCGCACGGACCGGGAGGTGGTGGCCTACCTCCAGTGGCTTTATAAGCGGGATCCGGAGGGGTTTCTGGTGGCCTACAGGGACGGAGAGGTGGTGGGGTTCATCGCCACGGACGCCCGGTGGGTGGACTACCGCGGGGAGCGGATCGGCGAGATCCACGAGCTGGCGGTGGACGCAGCGTACCAGGGACGGGGGATCGGCAAGGCCTTGTGTCTCGCGGGCCTAGAGCACCTGCGGGACCGGGGGCACCGACGGTTCGGGCTGTGGGTGGGGGAGCACAACACCCGGGCCCAGGCCCTGTACGAGAAGCTCGGGTTTCGGAAGGTGGGCCAGTGGGGCATCTGGGTGCGGATGATCAGGGACGACCTGCAAGCCGGATCGCCCGGCTGAGGACCCGGGCCGCTTCCGCCACCTGCCGGACCTCCACGTGCTCGAAGGCCGTGTGGGCCACCGCGAGCCGCCCGGGCCCAAACACCACCGCGGGGATCCCCGCGGAAACCAGGTTCTCCGCATCCGTCCAGCTTCGGATAGCTCCCACCTCCGCGGGCCGGCCCAGGGCCTGCTCGTAGGCCTCCCGGAGGAGGCAGAGGACGGGCGCGTCCTCGGGGAGTTCAAAGGGCGGGCTCTCATCGAGAATCTCCGCGTTTCCGCCGTGCGCCTCCACCACCCGCAGGACCTCCTGCCGGACCGCCTCCATCTCCTGACCCGGAAGCACTCGGAAGTCCACGCTGAGGGTACACCGGTCCGGGACCAAAAGGGCCAGCTGGCCCCCCCGGATCTCCATGACGTTGAACCCGCCGCGCCCAGCCAGGGGATGCTCGGCCCGCACGAACTCCATGGTCTCGAAGGCCCGCAGGAGTTCGGTAGCCCGCAGGATGGCGTTCCGGCCCGCCTCGAACTCCCCCCCGTGGGAAGGGATCCCCGCGAGCTCGATGCGCACCTCGAGGCTGCCGGCCTGTGCGGGGCAGATGCGGAGCTCCGTGGGCTCCAGCACCACGGCCGCCTCCGCCCGCACCGCCTCCGGCAGCACCTTGCTCCCCAGTCCCCCCTGTTCCTCATCTACGGTGAAGGCCACGGCCACAGGCAGCTCCCGGATCTCCGGGATCTCCTCCAGGGCGAGGAGGATGGCCGCGATCCCCGCCTTCACGTCCGCGCTCCCCCAACCCCACACGCACCCGGCCTCCACCCGGGGCCGGTCCGGGGGGTCGTCCACGGGGACCGTGTCCGCGTGAGCGGTGAGCAACAGCTTCGGCGGATCCGCTCCCCTCCAGATCAGATTCGCCCGGTTCTCCTCCACGGGCTGCCAGAAGGGCACGAGCCCCAGGGATTCCAGCCGGGCCTCCAGGTACGCGAGGAGGGCCTGCTCCCGGCCCGTGGGGCTCGGGATGGACACGAGCCGCAGCAGCTCCCGACGCGCGCGCTCCCAGAGAGGCTCCATCGAAGCCGATCATACCGCACGGAACCAGGAGTTTGGGCCATACAGGAGGAAATGCTCTCTCTTGATGCTCCTGGATGCCGCGCTTCCCGTGGGCTCCCTGCGCCGGGTGCCGGAGGTGGCACGCCTTGCGGAGCGGCTTGGGGTGGGATGCCTGTGGGCCAGCGAGACCCAGCACGATCCCTTCTTACCGGGGCCGCTCGTGTACGAGCACACGCGGCGGCTTCGGTTCGGCACCGCGATCGCGGTGGCCTTCGCCCGCAGCCCTACGGTCCTCGCCCACGTCGCCTGGGACCTCGCGGAGCACAGCGGCGGCCGGTTCATCCTGGGTCTTGGGACTCAGGTGCGGGCCCATGTGGAGCGGCGGTTCGGGATGCCCTGGCCAGACTCGGCGGTCGCCAAGCTCCGGGAGCAGATCCTCGCGGTCCGGGCCCTGTGGCAGTGCTGGCAGGCAGGCGAACGGCTCTCTTTCCGGGGTCGGTACCATACCCTCACCCTGATGTCTCCCTTCTTCAACCCGGGTCCCATCCCGTCCCCCAAGATCCCCATTTACGTGGCGGGCGTGAATCCGGGACTGGTGCGCCTGGCGGGGGAGGTGGCCGACGGGTTCTGCGTGCACCCCCTGCACTCCCCGGAGTACCTGCGGACCGTGGTCCTGCCCGCCCTGGAAGCGGGAGCCCGCCGGGCGGGCCGCAGCCGCAGGGACGTTGCGATCTCCGCCTCGGTGATGATCGCCACGAACCCGCAGGAGCGGGAGTTCCTGCGGTCCCAGGTAGCCTTTTACGCCAGCACTCCCTCCTACCGCCCGGTACTGGCGGTACACGGGTGGGAGGAGGTGGGCGCCCGCCTCTCGGCCCTGGCCCGGGCGGGGCGGTGGTCGGAGATGCCCAAGCTGGTAACCGACCGGATGCTGGAGGCGTTCTGCGTGCTCGCAGGCCCGGAAGAAGTCCCAGACGCCCTCCGCGCCCGATATGCGGGTCTCGTGGACCGGTTCACGCCCTACCTCCCCCTCGTTCCCGGGGAGCGGCAGGAGCTGTGGTCGGTGCTGGCGCGGGCGTTCGGAGGGGCCGCGCGCCTGGATCCCGAGGGAGCCGACCCTCAAGCCTCTCCGTGAAGACGCGGCATCACGGACCCGTCTCGCCCCGCAGGATCGCAGGGGGGGTGCGCAGGAGGATGAAGAGGTCCAGCCAGGGGGTCCAGTTGCTCACGTACCACCGGTCCAGGAGCTGCCGGGTCTGGAAGTCCAGCGCGTTGCGGCCGCTCACCTGCCACAGCCCCGTCAGCCCGGGCGGCACGTCCAGCATCCCGTCTCCGCTCAACAGCTCCGTCTCCTCCGGGAGGTAGGGCCGCGGACCCACGAGGCTCATCTCGCCCCGGAGCACGTTCCACAGCTGCGGCAGCTCGTCCAGCGACCACCGCCGCAAAAACCGGCCCACCCGGGTCACCCGGGGGTCGTACCTCCTGAGCTTCCGGTAGCGCTCCCACTCCTCCCGGGCCTGGGGATCCGCGACGAGGTGGGCCGCCAGCCGTTCGGAGGCGTCGAGGTACATGGTGCGCAGCTTAAAGCAGGGGAACTTCCGGCCGCCCCGCCCCACCCTCGGCTCCGTGTGAAACGCAGGACCCGGGGAGTCCAGTTTCACCGCGAGGGCGGCAATGGCCACCACGGGGAGGGCAAAGAGGGCGAGCACGCCTCCCAACCCGAGGTCCAGGGTCCGCTTCACCAGCACGTTCCAGGGTTTGAGGAGGTTGTTGGGGACCCGGAGGAGCACCAAGCGGTCCTCGAAGAGCCCCACCACCTCTAAGGTAAACACCGGGACCTCCGCCACATCTGGGACGAGCAGCACGTTCTCCGCCACGGGGCGCAGGGCCTCCACCAATCGCAGGGTGCCGGACGTTTCGAGCCCGCGGGCAAGCACCACCACGTCCCGGGCGCCGTGAGAGCGAGCGGCCTCCGCGGCTTTCTGCCAATCCGAGAGCACCCCCACCACCTCGTAGCCGAGCGACGGATCCCGGTTCAAGGCACGAGCCAGGGCCAGGGCGGCCGTGGCTTCTCCGACCACCACCGCCCGCCGGCGCCAGGGACCGAGGGTGAAGAGCACGCGCTTTGCAACGCCCCGGGCTACCGGGAGGGTGAGGAGCAGCCCCGCCCACGTGAACACCAGGACGGGCCGGGAGATCTCCTCTTGGAGCTTGCCCACGGACACCAGGGCGAAGGCCAGCACCGCCCCCGCGGTAGCCGCCCCAACAGACCGGCGGATCTCCTCCCACCGGGGGACGCGCCGGGTGTACAGCCCCGCGTAGGCGAAGGCCCCCAGAAACGGAACCGGCAGCCACCACAGGTGCAGGTAGTGGGAGAGGGGGTAGGGAGGTCGGAAGAAAGCGGGAAAGAGGGCCGGGAGGACGGCGTTGCGCACGCCCACGGCCCCTAGAAGAGCGATGCCGAGGGCTCCGAGGTCAAAGAGGAGCAGGCCGAGGACGCAGAGGGCCTGCAGGGCGATCTGAGGAAGCGCCCGAGAGCGCCCAAGGGGAACCGCCTGGCTCGTCAATTCCTCCTGTGCCTTTCCCACACCGCCCGAAGCACGATCCAGAAAAAGGCGAGGTCGTCCACGAGGTACCGGCGCCACAGCCTCCGCGGCTCGTGCACAAGCCGCCACAGCCACTCCAGCCCCGCCCGCCGCATCCAGTGAGGGGCCCGGGGCTTCGTACCGGCCGCGTAGTCCAGAGCCGCCCCGCAGCACACCGCCACCCGGACCCGGAGCCGATCCCAGTTCCGCCAGACCCACAGCTCCTGAGCCGGCGAGCCCACCCCCACGAAGAGGATGTCCGGGACCACCCGATTCACGGCCTCCAATGCGGCCTCCTGGTCCTGGAGGTCTTGAGCGAATCCCTCCACCGGGGTGTAGGTACCAGCAACTTTTAGGCCACGGAACCGGTTTTTCAGGATCTCCGCCGCCCTCCGGGCCACTCCCTCCCGGCCGCCCAGCAGGAACACCGAGTAGCCCTGCCGGGCCGCGAGTTCACACAGCTCCGGGAGGAGGTCGCTTCCGGCCACCCGCTCGGGGAGGGGGTTCCTCAAGAGGCGACTCGCCCACACCACCGGCATCCCGTCGGCTAAGCGCATCCACGCCCCGTCCACCGCCCTGCGGAACTCCGGGTCCCGGTGGTAGCGCACCACGTGGTCGGTGTTGGGGGTGACGATGTAGCCGCGGCGGCCTGTGGTGAGGGCGTGTACGACGGCCTGTAGTACCTCGGCCATGCGCACACAGGCGAATTCAGGTAGAGCTCCCGGGATCTGGGTCTCCACAATCTCTGTGTGACTAGGAGCGACCACCCCGTACGATCTCCTGGACCAAGCGCTCCCACCGCGCCTGTCGAACCTGGTGGTTAAAATGCTCCCGCACGAACGCCTGCCCCGCATCACCCAGTCTTTTTCTCAAACCCGGATGTTCTAGGAGCTCTACGACTGCATCCGCGAATTCTTCTGCGGAGTTCGCAATCCGTCCGTGAACCCCATCGACTAGACCGAGCCCCTCACACCCAGCGGCGGTGGACACCACGGCCAGACCGCGCGCGAGGGCATGGAGGATCTTCAGCCGAACTCCGCTACCTACCCGCAGCGGCACCACGAAGACGGCCGCCTCCTGGTACACGGGCTCTAGATCCTCAACATACCCCAGCACGCGCACGCCGTCAGGAACTCGCGTTCCACTGAGATCCGCGGGCGGTGCCCCCGCAAGCCAGAACTCCACCCCTGGGACCATACGCTGGATCCTCGGGAATACCGCCCTTAGGAACCATCGGATCCCGTCCGCCGCCGGCGGCCAGTGCCCTGTGCCGACGTGCAAGATGTACCTGCCGGACGCGTTTGGCCGGCCCTTCTTAACCTCTATGCTCGGAGGGATCACCTCGATCCTTGTTCGCACCCCAGCCTGCCTGAGACGCTCCCGATCCTCAGCTGAAAGGGCTACGACCGCATCGCACCGTGCACAATATTGAACTTCATAGCGCCGCAGCGCGCCCGCCTCTAGCTTCCCTACAAGCCGCCACCACGGTTCCCTCCATAAGCGCACGAAGGATTCTACCAAGTACCATTCGACGTTGTGTTCTTGCAAGATTATCGGCTGCTGAGGATTGGTCACATATGGTGACATATACAATGAATCTACGATCACAAGGTCATAGCTCCGACTCAGCAGCCTCCGCACGGATCTTTCCATCTCCGGAGAATAATCCCGGAACACGTAATAGGGCAATCCGCGCATGTGCAAAGGCAACCAGTATAAAGTCTTTCTCCTCCGTAATGGCAACACCGTACATCGATGGGCCACCTGACGGAGTTGCTCTACCCTCACAGGCCGCCACCACGGGATGAACGCACACACGTCCACTGCTCCCATCCTGGCGAGACTTTCTAACGTCTGCCCCGCCACCACTGCTCCGCCGCTCGCCGCCGGGTACGGCACGAGGTGGGTCAGAAAGAGCATCCTCATCGAGCCCGCCGCGAGCTCCCATTCCGCAGCACGCCCTCGTATACTCCCACGAGCCTTCGGGCCACCTCCTCCCAGGAGATGAGCCACGGCGGAGGGCTAACGTAGCGGGCACCCCGCGGAGCCTCCCACGCCTCCAGGACGGCCTTCCGAATGGACCCCACCGACCACCCCCACAACCACCACACACCCATCCCC
>Ga0079995_1060589_pt1 | contig 60274 bp, 52 predicted proteins | sample FaiFalFF_MnMetaG_2_FD_69198 | JGI IMG/M metagenome (GOLD analysis project Ga0079995, IMG submission 69198) | Freshwater microbial communities from Yellowstone National Park, Wyoming, USA - Fairy Falls C (FF_Mn_C) (SPADES assembly) (version 4) | ecosystem: Environmental > Aquatic > Freshwater >... | reverse complement strand
CTTTGCCCGGAGAGGTGCTGGAGCGGTCGAACAGGGCTGCCTGCTAAGCAGTTGCCCTGGGGAAACCCGGGGCCGAGGGTTCAAATCCCTCCCTCTCCGCCACCCGGGTCGCAGGGGACGGGTGATGCCGGGGCCGTCGCTCCTCCCCTGCCACTCATTCCGATGCAGGAGCATTCATGCAGTGGCCACGGGCGGGTGGACCCATTTACTTCCGCATCGGCCAGGTGGCTGAGATCCTGGGGGTGGAGACTCATGTCCTCCGTTACTGGGAAAAGGAATTTCCCGAATTGGCCCCCCGCAAGAATCGGCACGGCCAGCGGATGTACACGGAAGAGGACGTCCGCATCGCCATGCTGATCAAGTACCTGCTGTACGACGAGGGCTATACCATCGAGGGGGCCCGGAAGAAACTACGACAGTGGATTCACGAGAGCGGCGTGCCCGAAAACGTCCAGGCCCACCTCAGGACCGAGCTGGTCGCCGAGCGTCTCAAGCACATCAAAGACAAGCTCACGCGCCTGCTCCAACTCCTTGACAGGAACCCGCCTTTGGATTAAGCTTAATGCTACGACGACACGCCCATAAGGGCGCTGGTTGGAAAGTCGTCGGGATGTGGCGCAGCTTGGTAGCGCACTGGACTGGGGGTCCAGTGGTCGGCGGTTCGAATCCGCTCATCCCGACCAGATGCGATTCGATGCCCCATACGCCGTTTTTCGTGCTTGCGGACGATTGCATGAACCGCCTTTCTCGGAGCCCCCACTCGCGTCCCCATCTCGTCTTTAACCCTCACGCATTTAACCCAACCCGCGGTCCAGAGTTCGTCTTCTCAGACGTCGGTCGTCCGACTGGCTGAGGGACCTCCCGACCGCTCACAAGGAGACACTCCGATGAACATCTATGTTGGCAACCTGTCCCGTGACGTGACCGATCAGGACCTGCGGCAGGCCTTTGAGGCTTACGGCCAGGTGACTTCGGCGACGGTCATTCGCGACCGCTTCAGCGGGGAATCCCGCGGCTTCGGTTTCGTCGAAATGCCGTCCCGGGAGGAAGCTCAGGCCGCCATCGCCGCCCTGAACGGCGCGTCCCTGAAGGGTCAGCCGATCCGGGTCAGCGAGGCCCGGCCACGTACGGAAAGGCGGGGTCCCGGCCGGGACCGGGAACGCCGTCCTCGCGGCCCTCGCTCCTGGTAACGAGGCTTTCGTCTTCTCGGTGCCCAGGTGAGGTTTATCCCTATGCCTGGGCACTTTTTTTATGTCAGGATACAGGATGCAAGATGCAGGATATGGATGATGGTGGGGCTTACGCAGGAAGGGGGTGTTTCTACGGCCACACGGTAGGCGGGCAGTAAGTCCATAAGGCAGTAGGGCAATCCGGCAATAGAGCGATGATCCGGGTGCGGGGCCCATGGAATCGCCGAATGAATCCATCATCCATTAGGACTTGAGCACTCCTGCCCTGTTAAGATACGGATGCAGGATACAGGATGCATACCCGGTGTGCGGGTTTTTCGAAGACAGGTACCAGGTCTCGGGTACCAGGTACCGGGTTCCAGGTGCCGGGTCCTGGTACCTGGGACCTGATACCCGCACCGGATTGGGACCGACGCCGAGGGCCGGATACCGAACACCGAGAACCGAGCCCAACGCGCACACCGAGTTTGCACTCCGCCCCCCATGGGTGCTTTTTCCAGCGGCCTGAACCCTGTAAAATGGGGGACCCTTCGATTCGGATGCGGAGGACCGGTCATGAGGGCTCGCCGACGGAAGGTAAGCCTCAGACTCGGAGTCGGTCTCTTATTGGGGACATGGATACTTGTCGGATGCGCCGCGGGGGCCAGCACTCCCCCGCCGGCCCCACCGGCACCCCGGACGGTTTCTCCCCCGCTAACGCCGGAAGCCGTCCCGACCCCACCGGAGGACCCCTTCCAGCGGGCTATTTGGCTCTACCACCAGGGCAAGGTCGGCGAAGCTCTGGAGGCCTTCCAAAAGCTCGAAAACGCGGACGGTCGGGCCGACGTCCAGGCTTACATCGCCTTTTGCTACGGACGTCAGGGGAAGTGGGACGAAGCCCTCCAGGCGGCCGAACGGGCCCTCCGCCTGGACGAGGGCCTCATCTTGGGTTATGCGGCCAAGGCCTATGCCTTAGCCGGCCGGGGCGCCTTCGAGGACGCCCTTCGGGTGCTTCAGACGGCTCGGGAGAAAGCGCCCGAAAATGTCGAAGTCGCTTACACGACCGGTCTCGTGCGATACCTCCAAAAGGCCTATTCGGACGCCGCACCGGTCCTGAAGCAGGCCGTCGATAAGGACCCCCAGCGCCCGTACACCCATTATTACCTGGGGATGACATACTACAACCTGAATCAAAAGGCGATGGCCATCCAGTACTTGGAGAACTTCTTGCGACTGGCCCCGGAGGCCCCGGAAGCGCCCCAGGTGCGGGACTTGCTCCAGCGGCTGAAGCGTCGGTGAGCTCGGTCATTCGGAGAACTGAGGATGCGGACCATCCTGGTAGACGTCGGCAAAGCCCTGTACCTTTTCGGCGGCCTCATGGGCTTGGCGGCGATCCTGACGTGGCTCGAGCGGAAGCAGAGTGCCCTCATGCAAGACCGCGTCGGGGCGAATCGGGCCCGTATCTTCGGCCTGCGTTGGCTGGGTCTACCCCACATCATCACGGACGCCGTCAAGCTCTTGACGAAGGAAGACTTCGTGCCCGCCGGCGTGCCGGCGTGGCTCCATGCGTTGGCCCCCTGGGTGACGCTGACGGTGGCCTGCTTACCGGCGGCGGCCATCCCCTTCGGTTCCGTGCTCCCCTGGGGCGGGCAGACCATCGAGCTCCAGTTGATGGACATGCAGGTGGGGCTCGTGTACGCTCTGGCCATCGCCTCAATGGCCATCTACGGGGTCATCCTGGCGGGGTGGGTGACCCGAAACAAGTGGGCCGTCTTGGGAAGCCTGCGGGCGGCCGCTCAGCTCATCGGCTTTGGGGTCGTCCTGGGGATTTCCTTGATCGGACCCGTCCTTCTGTATGGGACCCTGAATCTCCAGGAAATGGTCCGCTGGCAGGATACGACCGTGCTCGGCGGTTGGCTTCCCCGGTGGGGCCTCTTCTTCCAGCCCCTGGCCTTTCTGGTCTTCCTGACCGTCGGCATCGCCGAGACCAAACGGATCCCCTTCGACCTCCCCGAGGGCGAGTCGGAGATCATCGGCTACTTCCTCGAATACAGCGGCATGAAATTCGGAGCCTTTTTCCTGGCCGACTTTGTCGAGACGGTCGTCGTCGCCATGCTGACGGTCACGGTCTTCCTGGGAGGCTGGAGCGTGCCCTATCTATCGGCTGACCAGGGCGGGTTCGTATGGCCCTGGGGGGCCCATACGGCCGTACCGCCGGTCGGGATCGCCCTCCTCCAGATGGTCGCCTTCTGGGCGAAGGTCGCGGCCGTCTGCTGGTTTCTTCTGTTGATCCGCTGGACGCTTCCGCGGTTCCGCATCGACCAAGCCGTTCGACTGGGATGGCAGTACCTACTTCCCCTGTCGGTCGTGAATGCTTTCGGGACGGCCGCCGTTCTCTTATGGCTGGGGCGGTGAGGCGATGGGTAACGAGTGACGAAAAGTCGAGTGACGAGTGGACGGGTAACGAGTGACGAGTGACGGTAATAACTTATTGCCGTACTGCCGAACTGCCGTATTGCCGAACTGCCCTATTGCCTTACTGCCCGATTGCCTAAATCTTGGGGTCAGGCGGAAGGGTGTCCGATGCCCGGACAGTTTCGGAAAGTCCGTCGTCCGCCAGACAACGGGTGGGTCCGGTCCTACCTGCCGGCCATCCTCCAGGGCCTGTGGATCACGGCCCGTCACTTCTTCCGCAACCTCTTGATCTTTACGGCCCATCAGGTGGGCCTTCTGAAACACGTCCGGGCCGGTGTCGTCTACCAGTGGCCCGAGGAGCCCCGGCCGGTCGCTCCCCGCTACCGGGGGCGGCATCGGCTCCTGAAGCGACCGGACGGGACGCCTCGATGCGTCGCCTGCTACATGTGCGAGACGATCTGTCCGGCCGAGTGCATTCACATCATCGCCCGCGAGGTCCCGGACCCGTTCATCGAAAAAGCCCCCCAGGCGTTCTACATCGACCTGAGCAAGTGCATTTTCTGTGGCTATTGCGTCGAGGCCTGCCCCGAAGACGCCATCCGGATGGACGTCTTCGACTTCCGCCTGGCCAGCTACGACCGCTTCCAGATGGTCCTCGACATGGAGACCATGCTCAATTCCGAGCCGTCGATCCCCGCCGGGCAGGGCGATGGCCCGTGAACGGGTACCTCCCTTCGTGAAGTTCCTGGGTACGGGCGGAGCCCGCTTTGTCATGACCCGCCAGCTCCGCTCGACGGGCGGCTTCTGGGTCGGCTACCGGGAGACGTTCCTTCACGTCGACCCCGGCCCGGGGGCTCTGGTCCGCTGTCATGCGAGTCGCCCTCCTCTGAAGCCGGAGAGGCTGAGCGCCGTCGTCCTGTCTCATCGGCACATCGACCACTGTAACGACGCCTCCGTCATCGTCGAGGCGATGACCCTGGCCGGGACCCGGCGCCGGGGCGCTGTCTTCTGTCCGGAGGACTGCCTGACGCCCCACAGTGTCCTGTTCCCCCACGTCCTGGAGCTTCTGCCCGCCTCCCCGGTCGTCCTTCGACCCGGCCAACGGCATGAGGTCGGAGACATCGTCCTGCGGGTTCCCCTCCGGCACCGGCATCCGGTCGAGACCTACGGCTTCATTTTCGAGATGGGCGACATCCGTCTGGCTTACGTGGCCGATACGGCCTTCTTTGAGGATCTCATCCCGGCCTATCGGGGGTGCGACGTCGTCATCCTGAACGTGACGTTGGCCCAGCCCAAGGCGGAAGTCCAGCACCTGAGTCTGCCGGAGGCCTTCGAGTTGGTGGTCAATCTCGACGCTCGGGTGACGGTCTTGACCCACTTCGGGATGGAAGTCCTACGGAGCAAGCCCTGGACGATCGCGCAGGAGTGGACCCAGAAGACGGGCCGGACGGTCCTCGCCGCCGAGGACGGTCGGTACTTGGACCTGGCGGCCCTGCTGGAAAAATAGAGGACGGGGCGTTGGGAATCGGGCAGTAGGGCAATCCGGCAGTACGGCAATACGGCAATGAGTTATTACCCGTTACCCGTTACTCGTCACTCGTCACTCCGTTACTCCGTCACTCCCCTTCAGGGGGAAGCCTGTCGGGAGAGGGTCGAGGCGGGACGGGTAGCGGTCACCGTCGAGGCGTTCGCCGAAAAGTGTAGGAGGTAGTTGCGGACGGCCAAAATCTGCTTGTTCGGGTCGGGGTCGATGCTGGGGTCCAGCGAACGCAGGGTCTCGCCCCACGGGTAGGTCGGCATCCGCGTCCCCGGCATGATGGCATTCGGGTCCTTCAGCCACTGCACGAGCCAGTCCGGTCGGAGGCGGGACCGGACCAGCTCCAGATTCGGGGCAAAGGCGGCCGCCTCGCCAGGAGTGACGCCCTGGGCACCCACGATGTGGCACCGAATGCACTGGAGCTTATCGAACAGGACCTTCCCCATGGCGACGTAGTCCTGAGGCGGCTTCTGGTACCAGGCCTCCTCAAAGGGGTAGGTCACGTTGTCCATCGAGGCAAAGGCCCGAATCAGGGTATTGACCTCCTCGTCCGTCAGGCCGAAGGTAGGCATACGGACCTGGAGCCAGACCCGAATCGGGTACGGTTCTTTCAAGAACTGATACAGCCAGTCGGTCCGGACCTTGGCGCCGGGGCCGGGACGGTCTTCATACTTCAAGACCGGTGGCCACAGTCCGGGTTCGACACCGGCCTCCTGCAGGAAGGTCCGGATATCCCCGCCGATGTAGCCGATCTGGTGGCATCCGATGCAGTTATGCTCCTCCAAGACCCGCCAGCCGGCCCATATCGCCTCCTCGCGAGGGGTCAGGCGCCGGACCTTGGTCGGTCCCAAGATGTTCGTCTTCTTCAGACCGAGGATGACCGTCACGATGGCGTCGATGTCGTCGTCGGAGAAGGCAAACTGGGGCATCCGGAGCTTTTCCCACGGCTTGACCTCCCGGCCGACGTCGAAGATGCGGGGATCTTTCAGCTTCGTCCGGAACCAGTCCCACCGGGTATGGGGGATCTTCTGGTAGCCGAAGTCCAACCGCACGATCGGCTTGTCGCCCTCTTCGGAGAGTTCCGTCCCGATGGCCTGAGTCGTCTCGAAGCCCGGGATGTCGTGACAACCGAAACAGCCGTATCGGGCGATCATACGCTCGCCGACGAAGACGAGCTTCTCGGGAAGCGACATCCGACGAAGACGGGCTTGGATTTCCGCCGCCGTCATCCGGTTGATCCACTCCTCGGTGACGATCTCGTCCAGGACTGCCTCGTCGGGTACCGGCAAGCGGGCGGATTCAAAAGCCGGATTTCGTTGCGATATCAGGTAGGCCGTGATGTCGGCGGCCTCCTGATCCGACAGACGGAGGTTCGGCATGCGGGTCTTGTGCCAGTAGGCCTTGGGGTTTTTCAGCCAGGCAAAGAGCCATTCGGGTCGGACCTTGCTACCCATGTAAGCCAGGTTGGGGGATTTTGTGGCATCCGTAGCAACCGGCCCGTCGGATGAGGTCAAGGCCCCGATTCAGGCGGTCGGCACCCCGGACCCAAAGTTGGCCTTGATGGCACATCAGGCAGGTCGCCTCGGCGTACTGGAGGGGGAGCATCGGGTCATCCCAGAGCTCCATGGGCTTCCAGCCATACCGAGCCTGCCAGAGACGCTTCTGGACGTCGTCCCGGGGCGTGTGGGCGGCCGTGACGAAGGTCGTCCCCCGGTCTCGGCCCATGTGGCAGATCGTGCAACCGAAACTTTCGACGGGATGGGGCGAGGCGCCCCCGACCATCAGGTCCAGCTTGGGGTGGGCCTTAAAGGGTTGCTGTCGATAGTCCTGAAAGTCCGGTCGGTCGATGGCCAGATGGCAGGTCATACAGCGGTCGGCCCGCTCGACGAGGCGAAAGTTGACGTCGTAGTAAAGGTCGCTGAGGTAAACCTGCCGGATTTGGAAGTAAGGGACCATAAAGTCCAGAAGGGGGAGGTCCCGAAGATAGTTGACGAGACTGGGCTTGAGTTCGCTGAGACGCTTCTCCAGGATCTCGACTTTTCCCGCTATGAGTTGGAGTTCCTTCTCGATGTTGACCCGTTCGCCGATGAGCCGGGCCAGTTCCTGACGAACCCGGTCGATCTGCGCATCGATGGCCTTAAGGGCCTCAAAGGCGGCGTCGACTCGCCGCTCGGCCTCCTCGAGGCGCCGGCGCCGTTTCTCCACTTCGGGATGATTTTCGTTAAGGGCGACCTCATACATGTAGCGGAGGCTGTCCCGTTCCGATTTGGCAAACCGCCACTCCTGGTCTTCTACGTACCGGCGAGCCTCCAGACCGGCCAGTTCCCGCTCGAGGGCTCGGATCTCGTCCTTCTTCGCGGCCAACCGCTGTTCGACTTGTCGAAGCCGGGCCCGCAGTTCCCGAAGCTTCTCGGCTTCCGGGGACTGCTCGGCCGCCCGGAGGGCCAGTTGAGCCCGTTCCATCTCAACCTTGCGGAACTCTCGCTGGTACCGGTGCCACTCCCGTCGGTAGTCCTGCCAGACCATGAAGACGAGGAGGACGAACCAGAGAGCGCTCAAGACGAAGAAAATCCGATGAAGACGGGACATGTCGTAGAACGTCGGTAGCCCCTTGGTCGGTGCCGGCATGACGACTTCTCCACGGACGCCTTTATCCCCGCGCTCCGCAAGATCCAGTCGTTACGGACGCAGTGGGCGGGGCTGGGAGTCGGGCAATAAGGCAATCAGGCAGTACGGCAGTAGGGCAATACGGCAGCACGGCAATAAAGCGATGATCCAAGATCCGGCACCTGGTCCCTGGGACCGGTACCCGACCCCCATGGACTATGCATCCACCGAATCCACGGGGGCTTGCACCGGGATCATCGATTGCCGAACTGCCCTACTGCCGTATTGCCGAACTGCCCTACCCTAAATGTTAAACTCAAACTCCTGCAGGTGGACGATGTACTTCAGATTGAAGAGCCACCGGAGGTACATCTTAATGGGCATGCTGAGCATGATGAGCAGGAGCAAGACGAAGATGTTGTACCGGACGAAGCCCATCTTTTCGTAGTACCGCCGCAGGAGCGTTTTCGCCAGCAAGGGCGGTAGAGCCAATAGATACAGGGCGACCAGGATAAGGCCCGGCGCCTCCCGGACGTACCACTGGGACGGCAGGGGTCGGCCCAGCAGGCGGATCCAGAAGTACTCCGAAAGGTCCACGTTCGTCAGGGGCTCGACCTTATGAATGTCCCACTCCTCGTACAGCCCGAAGAAGTTCCAGTTCGGCCCCCGCAGGAAGGTCCCGATGAAGATCAGCAGACACCACAGGATGAGGAAACCGAAGAGGTACAGCGTGATCTCTACCCTCCGTTCCCGAAACGTGTAGTAGCCGTTACCCCGGGGATTCACATCGATATAAGGAATGCACATCAGGCCGACGATGATCAGGCCCGGCAGGAGAACGCCGGCGATCCAGGGGTCGTAGTACACCAGCATCTCCTGCAGGCCCAGGAAGTACCATGGGGCCTTCGATGGATTCGGCGAATTCGTCGGGTCAGCCGGCTGTTCCAGGGGGGCCGGAACGAACAGGGACCAGACGAGCAGACCCAGGCCGACGACGAGGGTGGATAAAAACTCGATGTACACGAGGTCCGGCCAAACGTACTCCTTCTCGCCCTGGAAACTGGCCTCCCAGGTCGGCTCACCGCGGGCGATCCGCTCGTCATTCTCGTATGCCTGCTTGAGACCCAGCCATACGAAGAAGCTGACGGCGTATATCATCATGACGATGGGGATGTTGTCGCCCTTGGTGACGATTTCCCGGAAGTGGGGATGGGCGAGGCTGACGAGAAAGAAGAGTGTCAGCCCGCTCATCCAGACGATGAGGAATCGGGTCGTCCAAACCCACCGGGTCCGGAGGGCCAGGAAAAAGGCGAGGATAGCCAGCGTAAAGAGGACCGGCGGGTTCGTCAGCCAATTGACGATGTCCATCAAATACTGCATGACCGATCGCTCCTCCGGTGGATTCGCACCCGAGCTGGTTCGGTCCGGTTCGCCGTCACAGCGGCCCCGAGATGCCGCCGTCCTTTCGGACCCGCCAGAAGTGGACGGCGATCAGGGTCGCCACGATAAGCGGGAAAAACACGCAGTGTAGAATATAAAACCGGTTCAGGGTCGCCTCCCCGATGAAGCGGCCCGACAGCAGGGCAAACCGCACGTCGCTCCCGATATGGATGAGCTGGAGGTCCCCCAGCTTCAGGAGCGCCGCCCCCGGCCCCTCGTGGCCCACCAGGGGCGTGGCCCGGGCCATGTTCGTCCCAACCGTCACGGCCCAGATCGCCAGCTGGTCCCAGGGAAGGAGGTAGCCCGTAAAGCTCAAAAGCAGGGTCAGGACCAGGAGGTTGACTCCGACGACCCAATTAAACTCGCGAGGCGGCTTGTAGGACCCCGTCAGGAAGACTCGAAGCATGTGAAGCCAGACGGCCAGGACCATCAGATGGGCCCCCCACCGATGGATTTCCCGCATGATCCCGAAGGGGATCTGCTCCCGCAGGTCCACGATGTCAAAGTAAGCGTACTGGGCCGTCGGTCGGTAGTAGAACATCAGAAGCACGCCCGTGACGGTCTCGACCAGAAACAGAAAGAAGGACAGTCCCCCCATGCACCACGTGTAGCTGAGCTTCAGGCCGTGCTTCCGGACCTTTACGGGGTGCAGATGAAGAAACACGTTGGAGAGGATGGCCAGGGACCGACCCCGCGTATCCCGCGGGATGTCGTGTCGAAACATCGAGCGCCAGACTTGGGACTTCCGAATCCGTGTCCATAAACCCCGTTCCGCCATATTCCAACCTCGCGACCAGGAATTCCGGTACAGGGGACAGGCCCGGTCCCCGGCGTCCGGGAGGGACCCGTCGAGGACCGACGTCCCCGGGTCGCCTCAACCCGTGTAGGGCAAGGGGAGGTAGGCCTCCGGCTTGGACCACTCCCCCTTTTCGTAACGGAAGCGGATGCTCTTGTCGACGGCGATCTGTCCGTCCTCGGCAAGCCAGATCTTACACCGTTCCAGCGGCCGGGGCGCCGGCCCCTCAAAGTTGATGCCGCTCATGTAAAAGCCGCTTCCATGGCAGGGGCACTTGAACTTCTGCTCCATCGCCAGCCAGTTCGGCGTGCACCCCAGATGGGTACACTGGGCATAAATCGCGTAAAAGCCGCCCATATCCCGGACGATCCAGACCCCGTGCTTGTTCTTCCAACGTTCGTCAACGCCCAGACCGTAGTCCGTCGGGAAACCCGCCTTGAAGGTCTGGGGCGGTTCGAAGAGGACTCGCGGATAGAAAAACCGAGCCCACGTCCCCAGCATGGCCAGGACCGACGCGGTGAAGGCGGCCCAGCTCAAGCCGACCCACGAGACGACGAACTGCCGTCGCGTGATACCCGTCTCAGCCTTCACTTCCTCCGCCGCCATCGGGAACCTCCTATCGTCCCGTTTCAAGGGACGTTCATTCTACCGAACGCCCCCTCGCTGTCCACTCGAGCGAGCGGGACTGGGACGTCCGCTTCTTTTCCCCGCCCCTATTCCCCCTTCGATCTTCAGGACAGACCGTCTGAGAGAAAGGTTCAGTCCTAAAGATGGAGAGAATTCGGGGACGGCAAAGTCGCAAAGTCCGCCTTCAGGCGCCCCACCGGGGCCACAGGAAGAAGGCGGCTGACGTGAGGACCACGTAGACGATGAAGAACACGATAGCATACCCCAGGATATGCCGGAATTCAAGTCGGGCAACTGTCGACCTGTCGTCCGTCTCATCCCACCGTCACGCCGTTACTCTGCTTGTCGCCTCGATTCTCTGGCCCCTCGGTAGAGAAGGGCGGAGTAAGGGGCGGCGGGTAATCCATCGGGTAGTCCAATGGGAAGTAATCAAAGAATGGCTGAGACCTCTCGGAACGCCAGCCATCCTGCCGGCGTCTTCCAGGCGAGCCGGCAGTGATGCCAGCGTCAGTCCTGTGACGATCGCTACCCTGAAAACGGTAGGACTTGCACCGTTCCCTGGGGAAAGAGTCGGGGACCCAGGGCATAGAGCGTTCTTTGCCCTGGGCCTTCTGCTGGAGGCCTTCGGTTTCCTCAAGCAACTGTGTAACACCTAAACGGATGTCAGGAGCCGGAAGGAAGCTTGACTCCCCCTCCCCACGACGTACCATTAGGATGGTAAGAGATTAGGAGGGGGGCTATGAAGCAATCCATGGGGAGCGTTGCTTTCATCCTACAACTGGTGGGAATCTTGGGCCTTCTGGCACTGGCCAGCCCAAGCTTAGCTCAGTGTACGACGGAGGCTTGCCAAGCATGTCGCAACGCCGGCTATCGCTGGGCCGACGACATATGTTCTTACCCCGCCCATCGTTCCCGTATCGAGGTAAGGGAACGGTTTGTATACGAAGGCATCGCTGAGGGTCATGATGATGCCGCGAACCTCCTCCAAGGTTGTAATGGGACTCAATCCAGTGTCTGCAATATCTCCCGGGGAAACTGTACGAAGTGTGACAAAGGCTGTGACTTTTGGCCCTATCTCTGCCAAGGAAGGTGGGGGGAGCCAGCCTGTCGGTCCGGTCAGCAGTGCGTAGGAGAGTGGGTCAGCAGCCGAGCCGGCCCATGGCGTCGTTATAACCAAGTGTCGGAAGTTACGGCTACTTCGACTAGCCCCACCGATTGCGACTGCTGGAGGTGCCCCACTGGCTGGCGTGGGTCTTATACGGTCCGATCCTACAACGGTGACTTTGCCGGAGAGTCCAAGACTTCGATCGCTCAGTGTGTGTCGGATGCAGGATGCATGTACCATAAGGGGTGGGACGGCCTTCATTACGTAGACCGCGGGTACGTCTGCGCACACATTACAATCAATGGGTGTTTAGCAGACGGGGTGGTTGTCATATCGACGATTTCCCGGAGTCTTCGGGCGGGAGACCCAGACTTTTATGCGCCACCTTATTGTTTTTGCTGTGAGTAGAATTCATTCCAAATCCCCTTTCCCGTATACAGATCTTGCAGTCCCGGCTTCTCGGTCTTTCCCTCGAGCCGGGAGCGAGCTTTGAGATGAGTCGTAAGGCGTGGATATGAAGCTGAAAAGGCGATCGGCTCGTCTTATGGCTCTGGGAGTCGTCCTCTGGGCGTGGGGCTTCGGGAGTCTCCCCGCCCGGGGAGACCCACCGGCGAACCATGTGGGCGTCGGCTGGGGATGGAATATAGGGGGCGCCACTTTCCCATTCTTTTTTTACGAACGTCGGGTCAGCACTCGATGGTACTTGCATTCAGCGGTCGCTCGGATAGAAACTCCAGACGAAACTTTTTATGTATTTCCTGTTGGATTCGTATATTATTCACCGAGTATCACGAAGGTCGCTTACTCTACGACTGCAGAAATCGGCCTGGGACTCTTCCTGCCGGTGGGTATCGAAGCGAGCAATCATACGGAATTAGTGGCACCCGTCGCACCCTTCCCCTACTTGTTCGTGGGCCTACGGGGTCAGGGCGCCTGGTGGTTCATAGGGGCGAAAGTCTATCTTTTTCCGCCCGGTGCCGCTTTGAACATGGGACTTCGGTTGTAAAACTCATTTCAAAATCTGGTCTCGGGTTTCAGGGAATGGGGGGAGGCTAAAAACCGGGATTCAAGACCTGTTTACGGGAAAAGGAATTTTGACATGATTCCTTTGGAGGGATCGGCCATGAAAGGGATAGATAGAAAACTGTGTTTGTTGTCATATTTATTATTTATTAGCATAACTGCCATGGTCTGGGGTCAGGTACCGTCTTTTCCAGACCGCTATGAGAGTGGGCGGGAGGAATGGGTCCTCGTCCGGTATCCTACCGAGGGAGGCCGATGCCTGGAGTCTGGAGCCGACCCCACGACTCAACCGCCTCCCCAGACTATCGAAGTCCTGATTTGCTCGACTCCTGCTTTTTGCGAGTTTGTCCGGCAAAGTCTTCGAGAGAGGGCCGTCTTCCCGGATTTGGGCTTAGAAGTCGTAGCCTTGAGGTTCCTTGGGGATAGGCACAGCCTCCATCTATTTGTGAAAGCCCCGCCCGGTGCCCGGCCTATCCAGGTCCCGCTGAAGCTTTCCTTGAAGCCTGAGGTTGTTTCCACGTTGATCGCAGAAGTTCAACCCCGCCTAAGAGACCGTTCTTCCCCCATCTACGCACTGATACGCATCGCCCTGGATATGACCGGACGGCCCGGCGTCGTGGAATTCATCTATGTAGACGACAGCTTGGTCCCTTATAGGGAAGCCATTGGGGACGGTCTGAGGGTAGACTGGCGGGGGCGACCGCCTCAACCATTGGTCCTTTTTATACTCCTGTCTGTCTCCGCCTATAGGATCTTTCCCCTGGACTGGGTGGGCTACGCGCTCTCAAGCCCCGAGGCTTTTCCTGGGCCGGCTAAGGATGGAGCCTATCGATAAAAAAAGGGTGCCTGAACGCCGGTTCGGGACCTCTTATTTCAAAATCTGGTCCCGGTAGAGACGGAAGATCAAGAAGCCAGGATTTCAGGATTGGCCTGCTGGAAAAAAAGAAATTTTGGAACGAATTATACTGTCACGTCGTCACGACGTCACAAAACTCGCAAACCGGCTTTCCTGAAGGGTCAGAAAAGCCGGTCGGATCAAGGTTCTTTCGGCCCGCAGCATTCTCTCAAGAAAGAGGAAGCTTTCTGGGGACGGCAAAGTCTCGAAGTCCGCCTTCAGACGCCCCACCGGGGCCACAGGAAGAAGGCGGCTGACGTGAGGACCACGTAGACGATGAAGAACACGATAGCATACCCCAGGATATGCCGGAATTCAAGTCGGGCAATGCTCAAGAGGGGGATGGCCCAGAACGGCTGGATGACATCCGTCATCATGTCCCCCCACGCATAGGCCAGGACCGTCTCGGGCATGCCGACACCCAGCTGACGGGCCGCCCGCACGATGTACGGAGCCTCAATGATCCACTTGGACCCACCGGAGGGGACAAAGTAGTTCAAGATTCCCGAGTACCAGTAGACGATGAGGGGATACGTCTGGGGCGTAGCGATGGCCGAGAACCACCCGGCGATGACCTCGGCCAAGCCCGAAGACTTCATGATGCCAAAGATGCCGCCATAGAAGGGAAATTGCAGGATGATGCCCCACACATGCCGACTCGCCTCGGCGGCCGACCGCAAGAAGGCCGCCGGTGTCCCGTGCAGGAGGATTCCCAGCATCAGGAAGCCAAAGTTGACCGTGTCGATGGTCAGTCCCGCCAGGCCGCGGCTTCGAAAGTAGGTCGCCAGCCACGCAAAGCCCGCTCCGGCGACCAAGAGGTTGACCCACGGCGTGTGGGCCATCCATTCTGCCGGCGTCGTCGGCCGCCGGGGCGTAACCGCCTCGGGGGTGACTTCTGCGAGCAACGCCGGGTCTGCCTCGACGGTATCCTCCGGCCGGGGGTGCAAAAGCGCCGCCAGGACCGTCCAGACGACTACGACCAGGAGGGTCAGGCCCAGATGGAAGGGTCGGAAGATCGTCTCGGTGACGGGCACCCGACCCATTTCGGCCTCCATGAAGTGTTGGGGCGTCGCCACCAGCAGGGGGGCCGAGGCCGAGAGACCCGCGTGCCACACGCCGCCCAGGCCGAGGTAGGCCGTGCAGACCAGGAGCCCGTAGTCCACGCCCCGTTGGCGTCGGGCCATGGCCCGCGCCAGGACGGCGCTCCCGATCAGCGATAGGCCCCAGTGAAACCAGGCCAGGAGCATCGAGACGAAGGCCATCAGGGCGACGGCCTGCCGGGGCGACCGGGGCAGGCCGGCGAGCCCATTCAAGAAGCCCCGCACGGGCCGAGCATCGGCCAAGATCGAGCCCGTGATCACGATCAGGCACATTTGCATCCCAAAGCTGTGCAGAGACCAGAAGCCGTCGCCCCAGTCCCGGATTAACCCGTACAGACCCCGGGACGTGAAGGCCAGGCCCAGGCCCAGAGTCAGGACCGTCAGCAAGACGGCGATGATCCAGGCGTCCGGGACCCATCGAAGGCTCCAACGGGTAAGGACTGCCGCAATCGGCCGAAGCATTCCGTCCTCCAGGCCCTACCCCGCCCGAACGAACCCAGGGTTTACCGGCGAAGCGGGGTCAGACGGACGTAGGCGGCGCACTCCCGGGCCGGGGCATAGCCCTCCCAGAAGGCTTCCCATAGGGAGGCGAACGCCCGCCGGTATCGGGGGTGAATCCGGTCGGCCATCACGCATTGGGCCGTATGAAACCGACGGGTCCGGGCATTACCGATGAACGGTGCCGGCTCCCGAGACAACACGCCCCACAGGCCCCGGCCGGCCCGCATGGCCCGCCGCTGGGTCTCCAAGAGGCGGTCCCAGTTCGGACGGACGGATTCGTGGAAGTAGACCCAGGCCAGACCCTCGGCCAGCAGACGCTCGTTGACCGAGGGCGGCCCCCAGTCCTTTCGGTAGACGAAGGCGACGCTTCGACCGTAGTGGTCTCGTTCAACCTCTTCGTACTCGACCGTCTGGCCGAGGACCCAAGCCCGATTGGTCTGGCGGGCCCGGTCGGCAAAGGCCTGGAAGACCTCCGGCGTATCTATCCCGGCGTACCGGACGGTCCGCCCGTCGGCGCATACGACAGTATCCCCGTCGAGGACTTTCTCGACCCGGCAGGTCCCCCGGCCCCGGGAAGACCGGTCGGCGGCCTCGCAGGCCGTCGCCAGGAGGCTCCCGATAGCCAGGCTGAAGATGAGCAACGAGTAACGAGGGACGAGTAATGGGACAAGCCAAGACGTCAACCGCCTTATTGTCGAATCGCTTTTGCCATTCATGAGAACTCCCAGGTCCCCCCCGCTCGGTCCTCGATATCCGGCCTTCGGCTATGGAGGAATGAGGGGTAAGGGAGATGCGACCTTCCCTCACCCCTCGTCCGGGCCGAGGGCCGAAGGCCGGACACCCAACTCGGTACCGGGTGCCTGCATCCTGTATCTTGCATACCCCGTGTGCGGGTTTTTGGAGACAGGCACCGGGAATTCTGTTGAGGTCTTGGCCTTTCATCCAGGTATCCGGTGCCAGGTACCAGGTGTCGGGTACCGGCTACCTGGCACCTGGTACCTGATACCCGTACCGGATTCGCGCCGAGGGCCGGATACCGAGCACCGAAGACCGAGCCCAGCTACTGGAAAACGCGCACACGGGGTTTGCATCCTGCACCAAGCCCTACGTGTTGCGGAACGGTTTATCCGGACCCGGCTCGGGGAAACGAATCTTGTAGCGTTTCATCATCTCATGGAGGGTCGTCGGCTTGATGCGGAGCAGGGCGGCCGCCTTCCGCTGGACGCCGCCGGCCTCCCGCAGGGCCTGGAGGATGAGGGCCCGCTTGTAGTTGTCGACCCGCTCCCGGAAGCTCAGGCGCCGCTCGCCCCGCTCGATGGGCGCCGCCCGAACGCCCCGAGCGGCCTGGACGATATGCTCGGGCAAGAGGTCGAGGTCGATGACGGGGCCCTGAGCCAGGACGACGGCCCGCTCGATGGTGTGTTCCAGCTCCCGGACGTTTCCCGGCCAGGTGTACTCGACGAGGGCCGCCAGGGCCCGCTCGCTGATCTCCAGGTCGGGCTTATTGTTTTCCCGAGCGTACTTACGCAAAAAGTGCTGGACCAGCAGGGGAATGTCCTCCCAACGCTCCCGGAGGGGCGGGATGCGGATCGTGATGACGTTCAGGCGGTAGAACAGGTCCTCTCGGAACTGGCCCTGCTGGACGAGGGCCTCCAGGTCCACGTTCGAGGCGGCGATGAAGCGAACGTCGACCTTAATGGTCTTGAGGCCGCCCAGACGCATGAACTCCCGGTCCTGTAAGACGCGCAGGAGCTTCGCCTGGGTCGACATCGGCATCGTGCTGATCTCATCCAAGAAGACGGTCCCGCCGTCGGCCAATTCGAGCAGGCCCTGCTTGGTCTGGACGGCTCCCGTGAAGGCGCCCTTCTCGTGGCCGAAGAGTTCGCTCTCCAGGAGCTCGACAGGGATATTGCTGGAGTTGACGACGACGAAGGGGCCCTGCGCCCGTTGGCTTCGGTAATGGATGGCCCGGGCGATGAGGTCCTTGCCCGTACCGCTCTCGCCCAGGATGAGGACGGTCGAACGGGTCGGGGCGACTCGATGGATGAGCTCGTAGATTTCCCGCATGCGCGGGCTTTTGCCGACGATATTCTCAAACTGGTAGGTCCACTCGACTTCCTGACGGAGGCGACGATTTTCCAGGATGATCTGGCGTTGACGGACGGCCCGCTGGATCGTGGCGAGGACCTCCTCGTTCTGAAAGGGCTTGGTGATGTAATCGAAGGCCCCGGCCTTGAGGCAACGGACGGCGCCATCGACGGTGGCGTAGGCCGTAATGATCAGGACGGGCAGGTCGGGGTCGCGGCGGAGGATCTCCGCCAGGACCTCCTCACCCGGCCGGTCCGGAAGCATGATGTCCAAGAGGACGGCGTCATAATCCCGGTCCTGGAGATAGCGTAGGGCTTCTTCTGCCGTGAAGGCCCCGTCCAGGGCGTAATGGGTTTCGGCCAGGAGTTCCCCGAAGACCTCGTGGATGATCGGTTCGTCATCGATCAGCAACAATCGTGCGTTGGACCGCACGGTGGACACCCTCCGACCACACGGGGAAGTAGACACGGAAGAGGCTTCCATGGCCCGGGCGGCTCTGGACCTCGATGCGACCCCCATGCTGACGGACGATATGGTAGCTGATGGTCAGACCCAGGCCGGTCCCACCCTGATGAGCCTTCGTCGTGAAGAAGGGGTCGAAGGCCCGCCGTAGGGTAGCCTCGTCCATCCCGACGCCCGTGTCCTGGACTTCCAGGACTGCCGAGTCGCCCTCCTGGCGGACCCGGACGGTCAGGTCGCCGCCGTCCGGCATGGCGTCCCGGGCGTTGACGACCAGGTTCGTCAGGACTTGGTGAATCTGAGCCTCGTGGCCCCACACGTAGACGGGCTGAGGTGCCAGCTCCACGTGAAGGCGGATCGGATAGTCCTTCAGGAGGGGCCGCAGGAGGCGGAGGCCCTGCTGAACGGTCTGCTGGAGCTCCAGTACGCGGGCCGTCTGACGCCGAGGCTGGGCCATGTCTAGGAAGGTCTGGACGATCTGACGGATTTGGTCGACCTGGTCTTGGACCCGGTGAAGGAGCTGACGGGCCTTGGGGTCCTGGAGCCGCTGACGGAGCATCTGGGTATAGCTCATGATGCCCGTCAGGGGCGTATTGATTTCGTGGGCAATTCCGGCCGCCAAGAGGCCGATACTGGAAAGCTTTTCGGACTGAATCAACTGCTGTTCCAGCCGGTGCAGATGGGTGATGTCTTCCAGGACGTACAAGAATCCCTCCGTCGTACGGTCCTCCATGGGAATCTGGAGGGGACATCGGGAGACTTGCAGGAGTCGGGGCGCAACCCCCGGCAGGTTGAGGTAGACCTGGAGGACCGGCAGGGAACCCATCGGGTGTTCGAAAAACTGCTGGACCCGATCGACGAAGTCGGCCGGCAGGTACGTCCGGAGGTCCTGGTACTGCATAGCCTCCGGAGTCGTCTGGAACCACCGGGCCAGGCTCCGGTTGGCCATCAGGACGGTCCTGTGGTCTCGGTCCGTGACGAGGATCCCGGCGTCCAGGGTCTGGAGAACGGCCTGGTAAAAACGTCGGAGGTCTTCCAGAGCCCGATTCTGACGCTCCGCCTCCAGGAGGAGCGAATAGTTCTTCAGGACCTGCTGAACGCGAGCCCGGACCTGCTCCATGCGGTCGAGTTCGTCCCGGCTCAACCAGTGGTCGGTGTGCCGCCACACGCACCAGAGTTCGGCCTGGATGCCCACGTCCGTCGCGCAGTGGATGCGGTACAGCGTATAGCCAGCGCCGGTATGACGGTCGATGCCTGGTCGGATGAGACGACCCTGGGCACCGGACTCCTCCGACCGGAACAGGACCCGTTCGAGAAATGGCTTCAGGTCGGACGGAGGACCCGACGTCCGGACCCAACGACGGTCGTCCTGCGTCTGTAACCAGGCGTCCGTCCAGGCACAGTCCATCGCTTCCTCGATGAGGCCGAGGACGCGAGCCAGCCACGGATGCAGGGGACCGACGCCGGCCTCATGCCAGATGACCCGTTGGAGCTCTTCCAAGGGATGGGAACGGGCCCCCAGGTACATCCGCTCGACCCATCGGACCGACCATTGCCGCAGGGCCGGAAACACGAAGATACCGGGCACGGTCGCCAGGAGGGCCATCAGGAAGGCCTGCGCCGTCCAGTCCGAGGGGAGGAGACGCAGGACCAGGCCATACAGGATCATGTAAAGCGCGACGAGGCCGATGAGAAGGGGGGCATACGTCAGGGCCCGGCGGAACAGGTGCTCGACGTCCCACCGCCGCTGGCGAGTCGCCATCAGCAGGCCCAGGGGCAGGACCGGATGGGTTAAGACGGCCATCGTCTCCCAGAGCTCTGGCGAGCGGCCCAGTCCGATGGGAACGGCGGCGACCAGGGTCGGGAAGAAGGCCAGAAAGATGGCGCTGGCTAAAATCTGGAGTTGGCCCCGTTCCAAGCCGTGCACGTGGGAAACGACCCGCAGACACCGAACGAAAGCGTATCCGAAGGCTCCCAGGAGGGCGACCCCGTCGAGGTTCCAGAGGACGTGATGAAGCCGCAGAAAGGCCCGACTCCAGGGAGAGACCCAACCCGTGAGGCTCAAGATCAGGGGAAGGCCGTGGAGGCCCAGCCATAAGGCGGGGACGGTCTTCCGAAGGGGTCGAAGGAAGCGTCCCGGATGAGTCGGCGGCCAGCCGGTGGCCCAGTAAAGAATGGCAATGGGCGCCACGGCAAATCCGATTCGGTCCATCGCCCAGAAGAAGTGGTCCAGCCAGTCCCACGTTCCGACGGGCGTGAACATGTAAACCATCGAGAGGCTTAGGACGGCCGTCCACATCCGCCGATAAAAGCGGCGGTAGCTGTAACGGACCCGGAGCCACAGGGCGATCCCCCACAAGAGGGCCCCCGTCGCCGCGACCCATACGGTCGGGAACCACCTCCGTCCCGATACGGTCCAGGTTGCATGGATCAGCCGGCGGTCCTGGAGGAAGGTCAGCGTCACGGTATCGCCGACCCGGAGACGCTGAATCCGCCGCACCGTATCGGCGGCGTCCTGGACGGGCAAACCGTCCATCAGAAGCCAGAGGCTTCCCGGGGGGACTTGTCCCCGGAGCGTCCGGTCGTAAACCCGCTCGACGACCGGCCCGGCGGGCGTCTGGTACCACTCCAAGGGCCAGGCTGGCGTCGGGTGCAGGTACAGGACGATCCAGTTGCTCAGGGCCGCCGCCCCGATGAAGACCTGCAGGACCAGCCGCAACGAGGCGCCTTCACGGACACGCCAGGGCGCCATCTCACCACCTCGTCGTGAGGCTCCACACCCAGGTTCGGGGCATCGGAATCCAGAAGTACTCTCCCGGCTGGCCGACACTCAGGTCGCTGTACTGGTTCAGCAGGTTGATGACGACGAACCGGACCTGCATCTGAGCCCCCCATCCGGGGGGTGTCCACTCGCGGGCCCATTCCACGTCCAACGACCGGGAAGTCGCCGGGACGACGACCCACGGGACGACCGGACCCCGCAGGAAGTAATACCGCACCGAGAGCTGGCCCAGGGGGGGTCGCCGGACGTCATAGCCCAGGGTCCAGAAATGACACCAGCCTTCTAAGAAGCGGTCGAGAAAATGGGACCGCCAGGTCCGGCGCGTCAGTTCGTAGTCGACCGTGAGCTGACCCACCGGGAGCCGGATTCGGGAGTTCAGCTCCAGGCCCGGGCCTCCCATCCGACGCCGGCTTTGGTTCCACTGCCAGTCATAGCCCCGCCACTGGAACTGCAGACTGACGGAGTGGGTATAGACGTCCACGTGAAGCCCGAGGGCGCCCCACCACTGGAGAGCCGTCAGGGCCGGAAAGTCGGCGTCGGTCAGGAGAAAGCGTTCGACCCAGTAAGCCTGCCGGACGGCGTGGGCCGGGATCCAGTCCATCCCCATCAAGCGCCCGTTCCCGCCCCGCAGGAACAGACGCGTCCGCGGCGTATCCGCATAGTCGACCCGCACCTCGGACCAGTAGGACCAGACGGAGTCGGCTGAAGTACCGCTCAGACTCCGGCCCCGACCCTCGACCTGGAAACTCCACTGGGACCCCAACCGCCAGCGGGCCTCCAGGCCCAGCCACCCATGATGAAGGCCCCCCTGGAAAGATGGCCCCCCGGGTTCCATACGCTCGTAGAGGGCTTCCAGACGAATTTCCTGCCAGTCGCCCGGGGTCCACCGGAGTTCGCCCTGACCCCGCCACCGGTCCCACTGCCCGTGAAGCCACTGGCCGGCCAGGTACCCCTGGAGCCGGGCCGCTCTTTGTTCCCAATGCCATTGCCATTGGGTCGCATGAAGCGTGGCCCCTGTGTTCCAGGCCTGAGGGATGACCATCATCCAGTAACCCACTTCTACGTTGACCGGCCGGGCTTGCGGCGGGTCCCCCCACCTCGTCGGGACCGGCTCCGCCTCCCCCTCATGAAGGGGAGACCGGTGAAGCATCTGCATGGCCCCCTGGTACTCGGCCGCCTGCCGCCTTAAGGCCTCCAGGAGCGTTCGGTCCAGGCGGACCCGTACGTTCACCGCCCCCTCATCGTCCGACCGGACGCGTACCCATCGGACCAAGGGCAATTCCCCAGGCAGGACCTCCACGACCAAGAGGTAGAGGCCCTGCACGACGTGGGGCAAGCGGACATGGAGGGGTCGATTCAGGACGGAGCGCTGTTCAAACAGGGGTCGGTCCCCCCGCAAGGGCAAGATGGCGACCCGCACGACCGGCGGCGGCGCCGCATCGGTCCACTCGATGTGGGCTTGAATTTCATGACCCCACCCGGACCCGGGGTCGATGAGCCCTCCCATGGCGGCCCCGACGATCAGCCAACCGATCCACGCTCGCCTCTTCATAAGGCCCCTCACGGCGTGTTCTTCCTTAGCATACCCCCTTCGGGGGACCGATTCAATCGGCCCCCCAATCGACCATAATATGAAGTGACGGAGTGATGAAGTGACGAAGTGACGGAGTCTGGCACTGCCGTATTGCCCGATTGCCGAACTACCGTATTGCCCATTGCCGTCTGCCCTCCTGCAGACGTCGGAGGACAGGTAGCCGGTTATGGAACGGACGGAATCCCAGGCTTCCCGGAAGACGATGTCGGACGACCCGGCCGGGGTCGCACCGGCATGGTCGGCCGTCGAGCGTCCGCCCATCGAGCTGATCGGAGTCCGGACGCACAACCTCCAAAACCTCCACGTCCGCATCCCCCTCGGAGCCCTGACGGTCGTGACCGGCGTGAGCGGCTCGGGCAAGTCCTCCCTGGTCGTGGACACGCTCTTTGCCGAAGGCCAGCGGCGGTACGTCGAGTCGATGTCGACATACGCCCGTCAGTTCCTCCAGCGGCTCCAGAAGCCGGATGTCGACGAGGTCCGGGGTATTCTGCCGGCCATCGCGATCCGCCAGCACGCTTACGCCCGGAACCCCCGTTCGACCGTCGGGACCGTCACGGAGGTCTACGATTACCTGCGGGTCCTGTTTGCCCGCCTGGCCCGTTACGTATGCCCCGACTGCGGACGCTCCGTCACGGTCCATACGCCCCAGTCCGTCTGGCAGTGGCTCCTGCGCTGGGCCGACTCCCCGGGTGTCGTCGTCCTCGCCCCCGTGGACGTCGACCGGGACCAGCCCGTCTTGCAACTCCGCCAGCTTCGCCGAGAGGGCTTTATCGACGTCTGGTGGCAGGGCGAGCGGGTCGACCTCGACTCGATGACCCCGGCGCAGTGGACGGCTCAGGCCGTTCAGTGGCTCTGGCTGGGCCGTCGACGGCCCCAGCCCGAACGGCGCGACGAGTGGATCGACCTGCTGGACCTGGCCTTTGGCAAGGGCCGGGGTCGAATGGGCATCGTCACCCCAGACGGCCAGCTCCACGTCTTCTCCCAACGACTCGAATGTGCCTCCTGCGGTCGGACCTTCCCGCCCCTGGAGCCGAGCCTGTTTTCGTTTAATCGGCCGGAGGGGGCCTGCCCGGCCTGCCAGGGCTTTGGCGACGTGGCCGACCTCGACTGGACCAAGATCATCCCCGACCCGGGCCGTCCCCTGAAGGCCCATCCGATTCAGCCCTGGAATACGCCGGGCCTGCGGTTCCTCTACCGCTTCCTCTTTCGGGCGGCCGAACGCTACGGCTGGGACCTGGACACGCCCTGGAAGGACCTCCCCGAGACCGTCCGACAGGCCATCATGGAGGGGACGGACCGATTTTTCGGCATCCGGGGCTTTTTCGAAAAACTCCAGGAGAAGCGCTACAAACGGGGGGTCCGGATCTTCATCGCCCGCTACCGTACGTACCGGCCCTGCACCGCCTGCGGGGGTACCCGCCTGCGACCCGAAGCCCGGTGGGCCCGCATCGGCGAGTGGGCCCTCACCGACGTCGTCCGATGGCCGGTTGCAGACGTCCTGGCCTGGCTGAGACGCCTCGAGATGACCCCCGCCGAACGGCAGGCCCTGAGTCGGGTTTACGAGGAACTCGAACGCCGTCTGAACTACCTCGTCCAGGTCGGCCTCGGTTACCTGACCCTGGACCGACAGGCCGGCACGCTGAGCGGCGGCGAAGCCCAACGCATCCAGATGGCCATCGCCCTGGGGACTGCCCTTTCGGACACCCTCTTGATCCTGGACGAACCCTCGGCAGGCCTCCACCCCCGGGATACCCAGCGGCTTATCGAGATCCTGCGCCACCTGCGAGACCAAGGGAATACCGTCATCGCCGTCGAGCACGACCCCGACATCATCCTGGCGGCCGACCACGTCCTCGAACTCGGTCCCGGCGCCGGCCATCAGGGGGGCCGCCTCGTCTACGAGGGCCCGCCTTCGGGCCTGCTGGACTCGAACGTCTCGACGGCGACGGCCCGCTTCCTTCGCCGGTATCGCTTGCGTCCAACCCGGACCCGGCCCCATCGGACGCCCCGGGGATGGATCGTCGTCGAAGACGCCCATGCCCACAACCTGGCCCACATCCGTGTCCGAATCCCGACCCGGTGCTTGACGGTCATCACCGGGGTGTCCGGCTCGGGCAAGAGCTCCTTGCTTCAGGAGGTCCTGTACCCGGCCCTCCGCCGATACCTGGGAAAACCCCTCCCCCGGGACGTGCAGACCTGGGGAGCCATTTCCGTCTCGGACCCCCTCCAACATGTCGTTCTGGTCGACCCGAACCCCCCGAGCCGAAATCCCCGGGCCAGCGTCCTCAGCTACATGGGCGGCTGGACCGAACTCCGCCAGTGGTGGGCCCGCCTCCCCGAGGCCCGAGCCCGGGGACTGACGTCCGGGGACTTCTCTTGGAACAGCCCTCGGGGGCGATGCCCGACCTGCCGGGGCTTCGGACGCCGAAAGGTCGAGCTCCTCTTCTTGTCGGACCTCTGGCTCCCCTGTGAGACTTGCCACGGCGCCCGTCTCCGACCGGAGGCCTTAGAGGTCCGCTGGAACGGCTTCCGCCTCGCCGACGTCCTCGAATGGACGGCCGTCGAAGCCTGGGAGGCCTTCCGAGACGTCCCGGGCCTCCGCCGTCTCGTCCACAGTTGCATGGCCCTGAACCGCATCGGCCTGGGCTACCTCCGCCTGGGTCAGGACCTGGCGACCCTCTCGGGCGGAGAGGCCCAGCGCCTGAAGTTGGCCCGTACGCTGGCCCGACCGACGGACCGCCGAGACGCCGAAGCCCCGACCGTCTTCTTGCTGGACGAGCCGACCATCGGCCTTCACGGCGAAGACCTACCGCCCCTGCTCGACACGATCGAGCACCTCTTGGAACTCGGTCACACGGTCGTCGTCGTCGAGCACCACCCGGAAGTCATCCTGAACGCCGACTACGTCATCGACCTCGGTCCCGAGGGGGGTCGGGAGGGCGGCCGGGTCGTCGCCGAAGGTCCCCTCCCCGAGCTCCTGACCCGGGACCCCGGGGAGTCGCACACGCTTCGTTTCTTGCAGAGCTGGATCTGCGCGGCCACTTCGGTAAAATGAGAAGGGACGCGGGATGCAGGATACGGATGCAGGATGCAAGATGCAGGATACAAGATGCAGGATGCAGGACAGGTGCCGGGTACCAGGTATCGGGTACCGGCTATCTGGCACCTGGGACCTGGGACCCGGCACCGGAGCCGAACCGACGCCGAGGGCCGGACACCGAGCACCGAAGACCGAGCTTGGCCACCGGAAAACGCGCACACCGGGTTTGCATCCTGCATCCATTCTGGAGGTCGACTTCGACGACGGCCCCTCCTACATAGCACTCCTTTGGAGACGGAGGTCTTCATGAAGGTCATGCCTGTCCGCTGGCTCGTCTTGGGCCTGGCCCTCGCCCTGGTCGGGCCGACATCGGGTTCGGCCCAGAACCTGGCTGAGGCGGCCCGTCGGGAAAAGGAACGCCAAAAGCAGTATCAAGCCGCGAAGGTCCGCTCCTATACCAGCCAGGACCTCGAACGCGTCCGGGAAAAGGCACTTATCTCGACTGTGGGCGCGCCCTCAGCCCCGGCGGGCTCTGTCGAGACGGCCCCGACGCCGACCCCGGCACGCACGGCGGAGGGGCCGGCCCCGCCCGACGTCGAAAAGGAAATCGAGCGGAAGCAGGCCGAAATCCAGAAGCTCCGGGCGGAGCTGGCGAACCTCGAGACGCAAATCAACCCCTCGATGGCCCTGTACCGGGCAACGGACTTCGGGACCCTGGTCCAGCGGAAACGGGAAGTCGAGGCGCGCATCCAGACCCTGGAGAAAGAAATTCAGGCCCTTCGGGAGAAGTCCGGCGGCTCGGCTGGGGGGCCTCACTGAAGGTCCGGCGATGACGCGTCCGCCTATGTCTTGGGAGCCAGACGAGGTCCCGGAAGTTCCCGTCGAGGCGCAGGAAACGGGTCGGGAACCCCTGCGGGAGTCTGTCGAGGTCCTCCGGGAGGTCCAGCGGCGGGCTCCCAAGTTGGAGGGAACGCCGACGGGGGTCCCCGGCCTGGACGACCTATTCTTTACGACGGTCTTGGACGAAGCCGGTCGCCCGCGACGAGTGTCTCTTAAGGGATTTCCTCGGTATGCCGTCATCCACCTGACGGGGGTCTCCGATACGGGCAAGAGTCTGATGGCCGAGCAGTTTGCGCTCCAGCAGGCAGTGATAGGGAATTCGACAGTCTTTGTGACTGTCGAGACACCGGCTCCGTTCTTGGCTCTCTCTCTGCGAGAGCGGGCGAAGGCTATGGGCATCCGGTATGAGGACGTCGAGGACCGCATTATCATCGTCGATGCCGCCAGTCACGCCGTCCTGCGGGACGACCTGCCGACGCTCCTGAACACCCTGGCTTATGCCATCAGGACTTACAAGGCCAAAAACACGGTCATCGACTCGGTCACGGGCCTCTACGAAGCCCGGGAAATGCTGGCCCGGACGATCGTCCGCCGGCTGTACAACTTCATGAAGAAGTGGTACCAGACGGCCCTTTTGGTGTCCCAGAAGCGGAGCGGCCACGAGGAGCTGTCGGCGGAGGCGGCTGGCGGATATGCCGTCTCCCACATCGTCGACGGCTCGATCGTCCTGGCCAAGAAGACGATCTTATCGGCCTATGACGAGCGTCTCTACGGTATTCCCCTGGGTGAGGTCGTCCGCCTCATTCGGATCGACGGCTGTCGCATGTGCGGTCACGACACGGCGACCCGACGGATGGAGATCACCGAGACTGGCCTCGTCGTCGTCCGGGAGTCGCTCCAGGAGATGGCTCGACGCCGTCGCGTCGGGTCCGCCGCCGAAGCGGCTCATCCCGAGGAATGATGGGAAGCGGGTCCTCGTCGATTCCCGATCCCACGACCCATGGCGAAGGCCTTAGGGGAAGGGAGGTCGGCCATGTCGGTCTTGAGCCCGGAAGCGATTCCGACGACCGATATCGATGCGATGGCGCTACGGGTATTCCTGAAGGCCATCGAGCTCCTGGGCGGGCCCCGCAAGCTCGTCGAGTACCGCCACCTGACGTGGCTCCCAAGCTTGATGGAAGCCGCCTACGTCGTCGTCTTGACTCACGAGGCGGCTAAGACGGAGGAAGAGATCGCGGCCTTCCTGGGGTTGACACGAACGACGGTCCGCAACATCCGTCGAGCCGACGCCGACCAGGTGAAGGCAAAACTGAGCGGGGCGCTCGAGCAGGTTCGGACGCTACGGTCCCATATCGCCGGGGCCCTGGCCCAGTGGGCTTATCGGGAGGTGCGAGCGGCTATGTGACGGCGAGGGCTCCGGGGCTTCGGCATTATGGCCAAAGTCCCGGCCTCTGGTACGTTAAGCTTTCTCACCGTAAGGAGCCTGAGGGCCCCTCTGGGAGATGCCAGCCTCGCACTCCCAGCAAACCCAATGCGAACTTTATAACCCGAATCCGATTAGAAGGCGATCAGGGCGATCTTCACGGCCAGATACTTTTTGGGGTCCTTCCGGATGTCCGCGATCAGGCGGCGGACGTCCTGGACCGTTTGCTGGAGGTCCCGATAGAGGGTGGGGTCCCGCAGGATCTGCTGGAGGGTTCCCTCGGGATTCTGACGGGGGTCCAGTAGCTGGTTCACCTGCTGAAGGGCCTGCGTGAGCTCCCCATAGAGTTTCTCGTCCTTGAGGAGTTTGCCGGCCGAGCCCTGACCCTGCTCCAAGTTCGTCACGATGCGACCGATCCGGTCCAGGGTGTCGGCCATCTGGCGGGCCCGCTCTCGGTCCTGGAGGAGCAGGCCGGCGATGCTGTCCTGAGACTGGAGTCGTTCCGTGAGCCGGACAAGCTCCCGATACAGCCGGTCGTCTTGAATCAGCTTGCCCAGTGAGCCCTTTCCCTCCGCCAGGGCGTGGAGGGTCGTCTTGAGGTCCTCCTTAAGGGCCGGATCGCTCACCAGAGCTCCGAGGACGCCTTCGGCCCGGCCGATCTGGTCGATGACCCGATTGACCCGATCCAGCGTAACCTTCAAGTCGGCCAGGCGCTCGGAGACCTGAGCGGCCAGTTCCCCATAGTCGGCCGCGGCGACGGCCCGGATGGCCCGGCCGGGCGGGAGGACCGGCTGGCTGGGATGACCCGATTGAATGTATAGGTAGCGGTCTCCCAGGAGGCCCAGGCTCCGCACGCTGACGACGCTGTCCTGCCGGATACGGTCCTGATACCGGGCATTGATCCAGTAGTAGACCCGGATGCCGGGACCCTCGGGATTGAAGTCGATCCGCCGGACGGAGCCGACCTCGACGCCGTCGATCATGACGATGGAACCGACGTAGAGTCCCGACGCCTCCGGCAGGTCCGTATAGTACGTCGCCTTCGGCGCCCAGAATCCTCCGCTCTGTCCCCCGACGGCGATGATCCCGATCATCAGGAGCACCATCGCCACGGTGATACTCAAACCGACCCAGACGTCTCGCCAGCCCAAATGTCGGCGGACCTGCATCGGTGCACCTCTTCGGTGAAGCCGGCTATCCGGCAGTCGGGCCGTACGGCCCTATGACTCGATGATCTCTTCCGGTGTCCGGGCTCCCAGGAAGGCCCGAACGTAGGGATGAGGACTGGCCCTCATTTCCGGGGCACTCCCGTAAAAGACCACGCGACCCGCATAGAGTAGCATAAACTGCACGTCCCCGACGGTCTCCTCCGGCGTCCGTTCGACCAAGGACCATGCCCCGTCCGATGGAATCCACCGGGTCTCGGCGATGCGGAAAGCATCCTCGATCTGATGCGTGACGACCACCGGCGTCACCCCCCGGACATCCCGCAGTTGGACGATGAGGTCGGTGATCGTCCGGGCCGTGATGGGGTCCAGGCCGGCCGTCGGCTCGTCGTACAGCATAATGGACGGCTCGGTCACCAGGGCCCGGGCGATCCCCGCCCGGCGACGCATCCCACCGCTCAGCTCGGCGGGGAGTTTGTGCTCGTGCCCCTGAAGGCCGACCCACTGGAGGACCTCCCGCGCCTTCTCCCGGGCTTGCCGGAAGGGGAGCCGAAGCCGCTCGACCAGTGGAAACAGGACATTTTCTTCCAGGGTCAGGGAGTCAAAGAGGGCACCCTCCTGAAATACTAAGCCGATATGCCGCCGAAGCTCGATCAGATCCCGCTCCTTCATCCGGGAGACCTCAAAATCCCCGACCCAGACCGAACCCCGGGTCGGCCGGACCAGCCCCAGGGCCAAGCGCAGGATCGTGCTTTTACCCGCCCCGCTGGCCCCCAGGATGATGAGGGTCTGGCGAGGCCATATCTCGAAAGAGATGCCTTGAAGGATCGGCTCCCCCGGGTCGACCCAAAAGTCGACCCGGTCAAACCGCAAAGCCGGACACTCGGCCGTCTCGTAACAGCGGCGAAACCGCTCGTGGATCTCCCGAGCGTGATTCGTGACCCACATTCCCGGCCACCGCATGACCCATTTCACCGTCGGAGCCAATCGTTCCATCTCCGGACCGGATCCGGTACCAGGTACCCGATACCCGGAGTTCGGTCCTCGGTATTCCGGCCTTCGGCTATGGGGGATCCCTCGCCCCTCACCCTTCGGCCGGGCCGAGGACCGAAGGCCGGACACCCCACCCGGTACCGGGTCGCATCCTGTTGTACCCTCTCAAAAGTGTCCCGTCATCATGATAATCGTGATGAAGACCTCATTGAAGAAGTAGTCCGAGACCAGGATGGCGATGGACGTCACGACGACCGTCGAGGTCGTCGAGCGGCCGACGCCCTGGGATCCGCCTTCCGTCATGAGGCCCTGGTAACACCCGATCCAGGCGATCAGCGTTCCAAAGAGGAAGGGTTTGAGAAATCCCAGGACGACGTCGTCTGTAAATAAGACCCAGGACGCCGTCGCCCAGTAGTAAGAGGGCCGGACCTGGTACTTGATGTCGGCGACCATCGCCCCGCCCCACAGGCCGACCCAAGCCGACAGGACCGTCAGCGTGGGGGCCATCCCCAGAAGGGCCAGCCATCGAGGCACGACCAGCTTCCGCACGGGGTCGATGCCCATCGCCCGCAGGGCACTGACCTGCTCGGTCACGACCATCGCCCCCAGCTCGGAAGCGATCCCGGCCCCGACCCGGCCGGCCAGCATCAGGGCCGTCAGGACGGGTCCCAGCTCCCGGACCATCGAGAGGGAAACGATGCGGGCCAGATAGTACTTGCCGCCAAACTGGGCCAGCGTGTAACCGCTCTGGAGCGACAGGACCATTCCCGTAAAGAGGCCCGTCAGCAAGATGACCGGGAGCGACCCAATCCCCAGCGTGTACATGTAGTACAGACTGTCCTTTACGTAGATGGGCGGCGTGGTCGCACACCAGATCACGTGAAGGACGAATTGGGCAAAAGACTGGACGTGATACAGCCACCGCTTCACCCGGTCGGCCACCCAGACGGCGACCGTCATGGCTCCCCTCCCCCGGGTCGGGCCGGCACCGTCCACGGCTCGATGACGACAAACACGCCCAGGTACCGCCGGTCCCGATTCTGGGGCTCTTCAAAGGCCGGGACGAACCCCGACTCGGCCGATATCTCTACGGGCCACATCCAGACGTTCCGTACGCGGTAACCCCGCGGGGCGGGTAGGTCGATCGTTCGTTCCTCCCAACTCTCCAGGCGGAACCGGAACCAGGCCTTTCCGAACCGGAGCCGTACCCGATGGCCCGCTATGGGCCCATTCCGCAGGCGGACCCGAACGCCGGCAAAGGGCTCATGCCGCTTGAGGACCATCCGAAGCGTGTGTCCCCCCCGGACCCAAAAGCCCGGGCCTTCCCGGGGATAGAAGGCGTCGTTTAGGAAAAAGGCAAAGTAGTCCGGTCGGCCCGGGTCCGGAAACGGCACGTTGAAGGCGTGGGGATACGTATTCGAGGGCAGATTCTCGAGTTGGGTGTACTCCAGGGGGAGCCACGGGTGAAGCGGGCCGGTCGCGTACCGCCACGGCGACCGAGCCGTCAAGAACGGCGCCGTGACGACCGGCAAGCTAAAGACTGCCGCCACCGCCGCCGTGATGCCCAACGTCCAGCCCCGGGGTGCCACCGGCACCATAAAGAATGTCCACGGGTACACGCATAGGAAGTATCGGTTCGCAATCGTCCCGCCCCCGCCGAGGTAATTGTGAGGCTGGGACACGATGAAGGCCGCCACCATCAGACCCAAGCCCACCAAAAGCCAGACCGAGCGACCCCGGAGCCGCCGCAGGGCCATGCCCAGGCCGACCAGGGCCGGCGGGAAATACCAGGCGATGCCTGCGTAACGGCCCACGAAGTAGTAAAACAGGTCCTGGACGACCGTCCGGACGTCGATGTAGTGCTCCTGCTCATACGTGATGTCGGCCGAGTGGTAGATGCCAAGCCGCTCGAAGGTCAACTCCGGCCGCTCCAAGGGAAAGTGCCCGTAAAACGTCTTCCGGATCCCGCCCATGTAATTCCAGTCCCCGACGTTCCACCCATACAGGCCAAACAGGACCCCGGCGACCAGGCTTCCCCCGACGACCCACCGGAGCCACCGACCCCACTGGCGCCGGAGGAGTAAATAACCTGTGGCAACGACAAAGAGGACCCCGATGACGGGCTTCGAAAAGGTGCCCATCCCCGCCACGACCGCCCCCACCAGGTCCCATCCCCGACGGAGCCGTCCGTCCGCCGCCCGAAGGTCTGGATATAAGAGGAGAAACAAGGCGATAAAGACGGTCGCAAAGTTAAAGACCTCCGGGGTCCACCACACGACATAGGCCGGGACGACAGAGAGGCCGATGAAGGCCAGGGGCCACAGGAGCGCCATCCCCGGCGTCCACCCCAGGGCATAGCACCACCGGAACCCCAAGATCCAGACGACCCACAGCAGGAGGACGTTCACCAATACAAAGCCGTTGACCCCCAGGAGGCGAAAGAAGGGCGCGACCCATAGGGGATAAATGAAGGACTTGGCATAAAAGAGGCCACCGTCCCGACCGGCCCGCAGGAACAGGCCCTGAGGGCCGTCCGGGAAGTCCCGGTAGACCCGGTAAAGGTCCGTCCGGGTATAGCGCAGGTCACCGTCCCAGGCCAGACTCTGGGCGATCATGTAGTAGGTCGCTTCGTCGCCCTGAAAACTCTGGAGCCGGAGCGAGAGGATCGGCGCTCCGACGCAGGCCAGGACGCCGACCAGACCAGCCATCCAGAGGATCCGTACGGCTTGCGGATATGTCATGGGCCGGACCTCCCTATCAGTCCCAAGGGTGAGAAGCCAGGATGCAGGATGCAAACCCGGTGTGCGCGTTTTCCAGCGGCCGGGCCGGCCTTCGGTACTCGGTGTTCGGTCCTCGGCGTCGGACCGGCTCCGGTGCCGGGTACCAGGTCCCAGGTGCCAGATAGCCGGTACCCGATACCTGGTACCTGTCTTCGAAACACGCGCCCACGGGGCTTGCATCCCACAGTCCGTATCCTGCATCTTACATCCTGCCTCCGGAAGGGTCACCCACGGGCGGAGGACCGGACCTTGAGGACCCTGAGCCTGTGGCCTTACGTTCGTTCCCAGTGGCTTCGCTGGACGATCGGCTTCGCCGCCTTGACGGCGTCCGTCGTCCTCCAGATGCAGATCCCGCTCCTCCTTCGGGAGGGCGTCGACCGATTGACCCAGCGAGCTCCCCTGACGACGGTCGTCCATGTAGCCTGGGTCGTGCTGGGCCTGATGCTCTTGCAGGGCCTCGGCCGCTTCCTCTCCCGTCTGCTGATCGTGACGGCCTCCCGCCACATGGAGTATCAGCTCCGTCAAGACTTGTGGGCCCGCCTCCTGGTCCAGCCCCCGGCCTTCTTCGACCGTTTCTACACCGGTGACCTGATGGCCCACCTGACCAACGACCTGAATGCCCTCCGGATGGCCATTGGACCGGCCTTCATGTATGCCGCCATGTCAGCCTTTTCCATCCTATGGGCCGTCACGTGGATGGTCCTGACCCATCCCCGGCTTACGCTGGCGATGCTCCTGCCGGCTGTCGGAATCCTGCTGATCATGGTCTGGGGGGCTCATCAGATTAAGCTCCGCTTCGAAAAGGTTCAGGCCACCTTCGGTCGTCTCTCGACGACGGCCCAGGAGATCATCGCCGGTATGCGGGAGGTCAAGGCGTACACGATGGAAGACCTGCAGGCCGAGCGGTTTGACACCGTCGCCGACCAGTACGTCCACGATCAAACCCGGCTGGCCCAGGTACAAAACCTCATGCGACCGGTCATCACCGTCCTGATGGGTACGGCCTTCCTAGTCCTGCTGGGCTATGGGGGATGGCTGATCGCCCGGGGGCGAATGAGCCTCGGGACGTTCGTGGCCTTCCAGGCCTATCTGGGGATGCTGGCCTGGCCGCTGATCTCGGTCGGTTGGATCCTCAGCCTGTGGCAACGGGGTCGAGCCTCATGGCGGCGGATTCAACGGCTGGTCCAAGATTTCCACAATCCGTCATCCATTACGCTAAAAGACTTGAATCCATCTATCAAGGACGTCGGCGCGCCGACCTGGATGGGTCGGCTGACGCTTCGGGAGGTCACCTTCGGCTATCGGCCGGACCGGCCGATCCTGCAGGGGCTGGACATGACGGTCGAGCCCGGGACGTGGGTCGCCGTCGTGGGTCCATCGGCCAGCGGCAAGTCGACCCTTCTACGGGTCATCGCCGGCCTATATCCCCCGACGCGGGGAGACGTCCTGTGGGACGACCGACCCGTCCAGGCCTGGCCCGTCGATGTCCTGCGGCGGTTCGTCCTGATGGTGTTTCAGGAGCCCGTCCTGTTCTCCCGAACCATCCGGGAGAACCTCCTCCTGGGTGAGTCGGAACCCCTCCCCGACGAGGCCCTCTGGGAAGTCCTGGCCTGGGTCGGCCTGGCCGATGAGGTCCGGGCCCTCCCCGCCGGCCTGGATACCCCCATCGGCGAACGGGGCGTGACCCTGTCGGGCGGTCAGCGCCAGCGTCTGGCCCTCGCCCGGGCATGGCTTCGCCGACCGAGGGTTCTTCTGCTGGACGACCCCTTCTCTCAGGTGGACCTGGAGACGGAAGCCCACGTCTGGCAAGCCCTCCGCCGCCACCTGGACGGCTCGACGACGGTCCTCCTGGTCACCCAGCGGCCCCGCCCGATCTTGGACAGCGACGTCGTATACGTCCTTCAGTCAGGCCGGTGGCAAGCCTTCGGCCCGCCCCGGGAAGTCCTGCGGACCTCCGAGTGGTTCCGTACATGGCTCCGGCTCCAGCAACGCCCAGAGGAGCAGACGCGATGACCGAGACGTCGGTCCGAGCCTTCCTCCGACGAGTGTGGCCCTATGTGCGACCCTACCGCCATCGGTTTTTGGGCGGCCTCGCCTATCTGGCGATCTTGGCTGGCCTGGAATTGACCCTCCCCCTCTGGACGAAGTTGGCCATCGACCGGTACTTCGTCCCCGGCCGATGGTCGGCCGGCGTCTGGCTCCTCGGCGTGTACGCCCTCACCCTAGGCCTCATCGGCCTGCTTCAGTATCTCCAGGGCTACTTCATCGACGTCACGGCCTATCAAGCGATGCGGGACTTGCGGTGCCATACGTTTCGGCACCTCCTGAGCCTGCCCATCCCCTTCTTTCATCGCCAACCGACGGGAAAGCTCGTCACACGCGTGACCCACGACGTGGACGCCCTGCAGGAAATCCTGGGTCAGGGCATCCTCAGTATCATCGCCGACCTCGGGACCAGCCTCGCCATTTTCGGGTTCCTTTGGTGGATCAGTCCCCTCCTGGCCCTGGCCGTCACGGCGACGGCCCTGATGGTCGTCGGCGTAAGCTTTCTCTTCCAACGGTATGCCCAGCGCGCCCAGGAGGAAATCCGGACCTGGCTGGCTCGCCTCAACGGCTTCCTCCAAGAACACCTCGGGGGCATCCCGACCCTTCAGGTCCATCGGGCCGAACTTCAGGCCTTCCGGGAACTCCAGGCCCTGAATCAGGGTTATACCCAGGCCTACGTCTCGGCCGTCTTCCACTACGCCTGGTACTACCCCGTGATCCGTGCCTTAGAGGTCCTGACCTCCGTCCTGGTCCTCGTCCTCGGAGGATGGCTCTTCTACGAGGGTCGGCTGACCCTGGGGACCCTCGTCGCCTTCTTTCAATATGTCCAACGATTCTTCGAGCCCCTCGCCGACCTGAGCGACAAGTACAACGCCTTCCTGCAGGCCTTCGTCGCTGAGGCCCGGATTCGGGAAATCCACCAAACGCCGCCCGACTCGGCCTACCAGGGTCAGCCCCTGCGCGTCACCGGCCCCGCCCCCATCGTCTTCCGCCACGTGGCCTTTCGATACACGCCCGACGGACCCTGGGTCCTCAAAGACGTGAACCTCATCGTCCGACCCGGCGAGCGCATCGCCATCGTCGGACCGACCGGCGCTGGGAAAACGACGCTGGCCGCCCTCCTGCTCCGCCTCTACGACCCGACCCTGGGCTCTATCGACTTCGGCTCCCAGCCGATCCGGGAAGTCACCGCCCGAGACCTCCGACGGGCCGTCCGCTTAGTCTTCCAGGAGCCCTTCCTCTTCTCCGATACCGTCCTTCAGAACATCCTGCTCTACCGCGACGGGAAAGCCCGCGCCGAATTGGAACGGTGGCTTCAACAGCTCTCGTCCAACGGCCTCGTCCGAAGTCTCTACCAGAAATTGACCGAGACCCTCCACGAGCGGGGAAGTAACCTGGCCCAAAGCGAACGCCAGGCCATCGCCGTCCTTCGGGGTATCGTTACCGACCCTGCGGTCCTGATCCTGGACGAAGCCCTCTCGGCCCTCGACCCCCAGACCGAACACGACCTCTACGAGCTCATTCATTCCGTCACCCGAGGCCGAACGGTCCTCCTCATCGCTCACCGCCTCTATACCCTCCCGCCCGTCGACCGGGTCGTCGTCCTGTGGGACGGCCGTATCGTCGAGGAGGGTCCACCCCACGAACTGCTCCGACGGGACTCCGTCTTCGCCAGCCTACTCCGGGTCCAGACCCTGGAGGGTTACGGGCCTTCGGGCCGACCGACCTCTCCCGAAGATTCGTCCGGCACCTCGGAAGAAGCGGACCGATGACGGGCCCGTAACGCCGCCACCACGTCCCGCCAGGACCGACCCTGAGCAACCAGAAGGACCGTTAGGTGGTACACGAGGTCTGCCGCCTCCTCGACGCATCGGTCGGGCCCCTCCCGAAGGGCCGCGACGAGGACCTCCAAGGCTTCCTCCCCGACCTTGCGGGCGACGTGGGGCAAGCCGGCTTGAAAAAGACGGGCCGTGTAAGAGACTTCCGGGTCTGCCGTCTGACGGTCCCGGACGATCTGCTCGAGGGTCCACAGCCACGTCGCCAGAACCCCCGAGGGGACGGCGTCGAAACAAGAGGCCGCGCCGGTATGACAGACGGGGCCCGTCGGAAGGGCCTCGTACACCCAGGCGTCCCGGTCGCAATCGGTCCGAACCCGAAGGACCCGGAGACGGTGACCGGAGGTTTCCCCTTTCAGCCAGAGGCGACGGCGACGACGGGAGAAGAAGTGGGCCCATCCGGTCTGACGGGTCCGTTCGAGGGCTTCGGCATCGGCGAAGGCGACCATGAGGACCTCGCCGGTGACGGCGTGTTGGACGACGACGGGCATGAGACCCGTTTCAGACATGGGCGGATTCCTCCCGGACCGGAATTCCACATTCCTTTAAGTATTGCTTTAATTGCCAGAGGCGGAACTGGGCTCGGTGAAGACGGGAGGCGAGGAGGGCCGCATCGGCACCGACGAGGAAGGCGTCCCGCAGGTGAGTCGGCTGTCCGGCCCCGCCGGAGGCGATGACCGGAATTTCCACAACATCGATAATTTGCTTTAATAGCTCGAGGTCGTACCCCAGGCCGGTGCCGTCCCGGTGGATGGCCGTCACGAGGAGTTCCCCAGCCCCCATACGGGCGGCCGCCTGAGCCCACGCCCGGGCCTCCCAGGACGTGGGTCGTTTTCCCGCATGGGTGTATACGCGGTACCCCCCACCGGGTTCCCGTTTCGCATCGATGGCGACAACGACGGCCTGAGAACCGTACCGATCGGCCAGGTCCGCGATGAGTCGGGGATTTTCAACGGCCGCCGTATTGACGCTAACCTTGTCGGCCCCGGCCCGGAATAGGACATCGGCGTCGGCCACGCTTCGGATACCGCCGCCGACGGTAAAGGGGATGCGGAGCGCCTCCGCCGTTCGTTCGACGACCTGCACGAGGGCCGAGCGCCCTTCGGTCGTCGCCGAGATATCGAGAAAGACGATCTCGTCGGCTCCCTCGGCCTCGTAACGCCGGGCCAATTCGACGGGGTCGCCGGCCGGTTGAAGGGCATCGAACTGCACGCCCTTTACGACGACGCCCCTATCGACGTCCAGGCACGGGATCAGGCGTCGAGCCAGCATGCAGACCTCCCCGACGGGGAAGCGGGCCTGTCCCACGTCCCCTTATCTTGTCAGTTTAGGTAGAAGATGAGTACTTTTGAAGAAATAGATTCAGATCGTGGATATCGATGCGGCCGTCCAGGAGGGCCCGCCCGACGATGACGCCCCGAAGTTCCCGGAGACCCAACGCCGCCAGAGCCTCCAGGTCTTCGACGGACCCAACACCGCCGGCCCACCAAACGGGCCGCCCGACCCGGGTCACCCAGAAACGGACTCGGTCCGAGACGATGCCCCGACACGTCCCGTCTCGCTCCGTGTCCGTAATGAGAAACCCCTCGAAGGAGAGGGAAGCCCACCGCTTCAGCCACTCATCGACCTCGGGGACCTCTTCTTGCCACCCCCTGACGACCCAGTGGGGACCCCGCACGTCCAGCGCTACGAGGACCCGGCCCTCCCATAGGTCGACGGCCTGTCGGAAGAAGTCCAGGTCCGCCGCTCGGGTCCCGAGGACGATTCGGTCGATCCCCCAAGTCCGAACCGTATGCAGGACGTCCAGCGTCCGAAGACCGCCCCCCACCTGAATTTGGAGACGGGTCTGCCGACGGATTTCGGCGATCACCGGACCGTGCGTCCAACGGCCCGTCCGAGCTCCGTCCAGGTCGACGACGTGAAGCCACCGGAAGCCCAACCGTTCCAGCCGTCGGGCCAACTCGACGGGCGTCCACGGATACCGCCGTACCCGACGGAAGTCGCCTTGCGTCAAACGAACGACGTGACCTCCCATGAGGTCGATGGCCGGGATGACTTCCAGCATCAGTCCGACTCCTCCGTCCGACGGCCCGTCCCCTCGCCTTCCAGCCAACGCCGAAGAAACGCCAGGCCCCAGGTCCCCGACTTCTCGGGATGGAACTGTACGCCCACGACGGAACCCCGTCCGACGACCGAGGGAAACCGAACCGGACCGTACTCGGTGATGGCCCAGACGAGGTCCGGGTCGGCCGGCTCGGGATAGTAACTGTGGGCAAAGTAGGCGTACCCCGACGGAAAGCCTGCCAGCCAGGACGGTCGTCGGGCCCCGACGACCCACTGCACCCGATTCCACCCCATGTGAGGGACCCGGGGCACGTTTCGAAAGCGGACGACCCGGCCCGGCCAGTGACCCAGGCCCCGCTCGTGGCCCTCCTCGCTTGTTTCCCACAGCCATTGCAGGCCGAGGCAGACCCCCAGGACCGGTACGCCGTCGGCTATCGCTTGTTGAATGAGTTCTTTCAGTCCTGTGGAATTCAGGCGGCGGCAAGCCCAGTCGAAGGCACCGACGCCGGGGACGACGAGCCGGTCGAACCGGAGGTCCGACCTCGGCCGGTCCAACAGGATGACCCGGGCGCCCAGGGCCGTAAAGGCGGCAGTCAGGCTCCGCAGGTTTCCGGCCTGGTAGTCGACGATGGCGACCGATAGGCGTTCCGCTGACTCGGGGCGGGCCGTGGAGGGGAAAGCGGACACGTCCATGGCTCTCCCTCGGAACGAGCCGTCGTCGGGCCTCAGGTCCAGAGGACACCCTTGGTCGAGGTCGGACCTTCCCCGGCCCGGGGCGTCAGGGCCTGGGCCAGACAGCGGCCCGTAGCCTTAAAGAAGGCCTCCATGACGTGGTGCCAGTGACCCGGCCGGAGGACCCGCAGGTGGAGGGTCATCCGGAGGGCCCGGGTCAGACCCGCATAGAACTCGGTGATTTCGTGAACCGGCACCCGCTTCATGAACAGACCGGACCGACCCGACAGGTCCATGGCGACCAGGACGAGGGCCTCGTCCATGGGAACGACCTGGTGGGCGAAGCGGGTCACGGGTCCGGCCGTCTGGAGGGCTTCCCGAAGGGCGTTCCCCAGGGCGATCCCGGTATCCTCCACGAAGTGGTGGTAGATGCCGTCCCGACTGACGGTCTGACATTGGAAGTCCCACTCGGCGTAAAAGCTGAGGGCGTGGAGAAAGTGGGTAAACAGGGCGTCCGGCGTTTCGATGGCGATCCGGCCCTGACCGGGAAATTGGCCTTGGAGCCGAACATAGGTCTCACGGGACTGCCATTCGGTCTGAAACTGCAGGGGCATAGTAGGCCTCCAGGATGTCCAGGAATCGGGCATTGTCCTCGGGTCGCCCCACACTGACCCGTCCGGCACCCGGACCTACGACGTCCTCCAAAGGCCGAATCCGGATGCCGGCCATGTCCAGACGGCGGACGAGGCCCTCGAGGGGGAGCGGTCCCCGAAAGAGGATGAAGTTGGCCTCGGAGGGCCATACCCGAAGGCCCGGCAGACGGGCCATCCGTTCGAGCATAGCCTGGCGTTCCCGGCAGACGGCGTTGACGTAGGTCTGGAAGAGCTCGGGTCTCTCCAGGACCCACAGGGCCGCGTACAGGGCCAGCCGGTTGACGTTGAAGGGCAGGCGCCGGGCCTCTAAGGGCCGTCGGACTGGGCGGGGCACGACCATAAAGCCCAGCCGAAGACCCGCCATACAGAAACTCTTGGAGAAACTCCTTAGGACGATCAGGCGTCCGTCCGGGTCGAACACGTCCGTCAGCGAATCCCGAGCGAAGTCGGCATACGTCTCGTCCAAGACGACCCACGCCTGCCACCGTTCGAGCAGGTCGGCCAGTTCGGCCCGTCCGAACAGGCACATCCCCGATGGGTTGTGGGGACGGTCGAGCAAGAGAAGGCGGTCCCGATGCTCCCACATGGCCGTCCAGGGGACCTCAAAGTCGGGTCCCAGGGGAATTTCGACAGCGTCCAGTTCCCAGCCTCGGGCGACCCAGGCATAGCCCGAAAAGGAGGGTCGCCAGAAGGCGACTCGGCGGTACCACAGCATCAGCAGGGCGATGGCCTCGTCGGCCCCGTTTGTCAGGATGACCGACTCGGCCGGGACGTTCCAACGGTCGGCGACCTTCGTCCGGACGAGGTCATACAGGGCTTCGTCCGGATACAGGTGCCACGCCTGGTCGGCGACCCAAGCCTTCGCCTCCGGGGGCAGGTCCCACGGGTTCTCATTCAGATGAAGCCGGACGGCCAACGGCAACCTCCGCGTCCGACGGGATTTGAAAGAGACGGAGCCACCGGTGGAGCCGGTCAGCCTCCATCTTGAAGCGGTGACGGCTCACGATGAGACGGGCCGTCGTCTGGCCGAGGACGGCGACGACCCGCAGACGGTGGACCTGCAAGGTGCGGCCCGTCTGCCGTAAGTCGAAAACGGCGTCGGCCAGGCCGAGCGAGCAGGCGATCTCGACCGACCCCTGGAGGGGGACGAATCGGACGTCCGGGACACGGATGCGACTCCGGGCGACGTTGGGATATTTGGTAGCGATGCGGCATCCGGCCAGGTCCTCCAGGCGCTGGATGGGACTGTCCTCGGGCACGGCGACGACGAAATCGGCCCGACCGAAACCGAAGTCCTTAAGGACCAAGACCCGCTGGCCGCTTTCGAGAACCTGGTCGTAGCCGGCGATGCCGAGGTCGGCCGCCCCCAGAGCGACGCATACGGGCACGTCGGCGGGCTTGAGCAGGACGACCTCGATGGGGGAATCCGGCAAGACCCCCATGAGCTGTCGCTCCTCGACGATCTCCGGCGGGACCCGGAGTCCCAACCGGCGCAAGTATTCGACGGACGGCTCAAGGAGCCGACCCTTCGAGAGGGCCAAGCGCATCATAGGGAAACTCCATGGCAAAGCCCATACCGTGGGTCGACCCGATGACGTACTCCCCGCCCCGCAGGACTTCGTGGGGCCAGAAGTCCACGAAGCCTTCCAGGAGCCAGCCCGTATAGTACGGAAAGAGGGGCGTCATCGTGAGGTCGATGACCACGTGGGGGGCGAAACGTTCGACCCAGGCGGCCAGGCAAGCCCGTTGTTCGGGGGTTCCGATGCCCCACCGTTCCATCAGGCGAAGGGTCTCGGTCCGACCCCGGACGACCGTCGGGTCGACCGACATCTCGGCCAGATTCCAGGGTTCGGCCGGGAGTTGGGCCTGAAGCTCCCGGTGGGCGACGTCCAACGTGAACGTCGGCGAGAGGACCCGCAGGCTCTGGACGGCGACCTCCAGGAGGGTCTCCCGGGCTCGGTCGTCGGGCTCCAGGATTTCCAGGCCGACCTGAAGGAACTCGGCAATCGTCCCGCCGGGCCGAAGGCGAAAGACGCGGTCGATGTAATACAGGAGTCGCGGGCCGGCATTCCGGCGGGTGAGGGCCATCTGGACCGTCATCTCGGGCCGCAGGACGAAGACCCGACCCTGACCGTCGATGACCTTCGGAGCCGATTGCCAGAGGGTCTGGATGGGTCGGTCCAGGTCGTCCCAGGGGACTAAGAGGGGGAGGTGGAGTTCACGGGCACCTTGGGCCTCGAACAGGGCTCGCCACCGGGTGAAGACAGTCCTCTAAGGGGATTGGGAGCCACGTCACCGCACGCCTCACGTCTTCGGGTTGGATGACGATGGATTCCTAAGGATAGGCGAAGGCGGCGAAAAGTCAAGTCGGGTCGGGTCATCCCCGCCCCCATCAACGACTGTCGAGGTGAGGCGGCGGAAGCGGGCTATGAACGTACCCGGATCCGAGCCTTACGGCCCCATTGCCTTCCCGCCCTATCAAAATTTGCCTAAATTTCGACTTTTCTTTGCCTCTTTTTTCTATCCTTATCTCTCCCTCCGAATATAGTTTGACAGTCGGGGGGCGGGGGCCTATAATTGGGGGTGGGACGTTTTGGGAAAGAATGGGACGGCATGGAAAGGCCTCGCACGGACGTGTTTTTTCGGGGCGCCGGGTGGACCCAGTTCGATACCGCCGGTCGAATGGTCGTGCCGACCAACTTCCGCAAACGCCTCCTGGAATCCTACGGCGCTCAAGTCTTCGTCACCCAGAGCTTCTGGCCCGAGTTCCCCCACATCGTCATCTACCCCCTCCCTGTATGGGAGACCATCGAGGCCGAAATCCGCCTTCAAACCGACATCGACCCCCGCCAGAAGATGGCCCTCATGCATCGCCTGAATACCCGGGGCGTCGAGACCGAGCTGGACGATAAGGGCCGCATCCTGGTCCCGCCGGAACTCCGGGAGTACGCCCGTCTGGCGTCGCGGGCCATCCTCGTCGGCTACTTCAACACGATCCAGGTCTGGAATCCGGACCTGCTGGAGGCCTTCCAGGCTCAGGTCCCCTGGACCCCCGAGCTGGTCCAGAGCATCCAGAAGATTCAGCCCTGACGTCCTCGCCGGAGGCGGCATGTTCTTGCACCAGCCCGTCTTACGGGAAAAGGTCGTCGATTACCTGCGTCCCGTCTTGGGAGAAGGCTCGGTCGTCATCGACGCCACCGTGGGCTCGGGCGGCCACGCCGAGGCCCTCCTCCAGGCCGGGGCGGGTCGCCTCATCGCCGTCGACCGGGACCCCGAAGCCCTCCAACGAGCCCGCCAGCGGCTCGCCGGATGGGGCGATCGGGTGACTTACGTGCATGAGGACTTTCGACACATCCTGAAGGTCGCCCTGTCGCATGCCCCCCTGGGCCTCGTCGATGCCGTCCTGGTCGACCTGGGCGTCAGTATGGACCAACTCAAGGACCCGCGTCGGGGCTTCAGTTTCGACCAGGAGGGCCCCCTCGACATGCGGATGAACCCCTGGGATGCCGAGACGGCCGAGCGGATCGTGAACCAACGGTCCTTCGAGGACCTCGTGCGGATCTTTCGGGACTACGGTGAGGAGCCCCGTGCGGAGGCCGTCGCCCGGGCCATCGTCGAGGCCCGCAAGCGGGGACCCATCACGACGACGACCCAACTGGCCGAGATCGTACGGGGCGTCATCCGCCGGCGGGGTCGGACGGACCCGGCTACACGGGTTTTCATGGCCCTGCGGATCGCCGTGAACCGGGAGCTGGAGGGCCTGGACGTCTTTTTCGTCGACGCCTTTCACGTCCTCCGGGTCGGGGGTCGTCTGGCCGTCTTGGCCTACCACAGCCTGGAGGACCGGGTCGTCAAGCGGATCTTTCACCGACTGGCCCTCCCCTGCCGGTGTGAACCCCAGGTTGGGGTTTGTGTATGTGAAGGTCAACCCCTGGGGAGGGTTTTGACCCCCAAGCCGGTACGGCCGGACCCGGCGGAAGTCCGGCGTAATCCGGCGTCTCGAAGCGCCCGTCTGCGGGTTATCGAGAAATTGGCTCCCGTCCGATTCCGCGACCTGGTCTATCGGGAACCGAGGCCGCGGGTCTCTTGGCCCGGGGGTGCAGGTTAAGAGCGAGGAGGTCAGCCGTGGCGCGCACCGACCGCTTCCGGACAGGGGACGTGGGTTGGGTCGGGGCGGGCATCGCCCTGCTCGTGACGGCGGCTTACGTCCACGTTTGGGTCTCGACCCAGATCATGCAAAAGCGGTACACCGTTCAGGCCCTGTACCAGCAACGGCAGGAACTTCAACGGCTATTGGGCTCCCTGGAAACCCAATACCGGGAGTTGACGGCCCTGGCTCGGGTCGACCGCCTGGCGCAGGGTTATTTGCATCTGCGCTTACTGCAACCGACGCAGGTTCTGGCCAGTCCGTCTCCCCACCGACCCCCGGCGTCTTCACCCTGAGGGACCCGATGGCGGATGGGCGGCTTCGCTGGATTATGGTTCTCTTTGGAGGCTGGGCCCTCGTCCTGGTGGCCCGGCTGATCCAGGTTCAGGTCGTAGATCGGGGAGTATGGAGCGAGCGGGCTCTTCGTCAGTACTACACGGAGGTCCACGTGGCCGTCGGCCGCGGGGTCATCACAGACCGGTGGGGGCATGAGCTGGCAATGAATCGCACGGTTTACAGCCTGTACTTGCGACCCGTGGAAGTTGTGGACCTGGACCGGACGCTGGAGGTCCTCCGACGGCACATTTCCTTCTCGGTCGAGGCCGTTCGCGAGCAGGCCTTGGAGCGGCCCCACTTCGTCTGGGTAGCTCGAAAGCGTCTGGACGGGGCTAAGGCGCAGGCGATACTGGCGTCCGGCTTGCCGGGCGTTTACGTCGTGCCGGAGGAGGAACGGGTATATCCCCAACGCCATTTGGCCGGAGCCCTCCTGGGATGGGTCGGCATCGACAATCAGGGCCTGAGCGGGGTCGAGTTTCAGTACGACGCCTGGCTTCGGGGCGAACGGCGGCCCGTATCTGTCGGACGGGACGGACTCCAGCGCTACTTCTGGAACGACTTCGGCATGCCCGTCGCCGGTCGGGGGTCACCCCGGCTGGAGCTGGCCCTGGACCTTTCCGCCCAGTATATGGCCGAGAAGATCCTGGCCGAGGGCGTCGAGCAGACCGGAGCTCGGCGGGGTCTGGTCCTGGCGATGGACCCCTGGACGGGCGAGGTCCTCGTTCACGCCCAATATCCCTTTTTCGATCCGAGCCGGTACGTCCGTTATCTGGACGAGCCCTGGACCTGGAACTTCTGTGGAGGCCGGTGGACCTATGAGCCGGGTTCGACCCTCAAGCCGGCCATCGGGTTGGCGGCCTTGTGGGAGAACCCATCGATTCGGGACCAGCAGTTTTACGGGGGGATGGGCCAGATCCAGATCATGGGCGTGACGATCCGGGACCATCGTCCCTTTGGTTGGCTCCGCTTCGATGACGTTTTCGTCTACTCCAGCAATGTAGGCGCCATCCGGGTCGGCCTGACCGTGCCGCCGGCCCGTCTTTACGAGCGTCTGCGGGCTTTCGGGTTCGGTCAGCCCACGGGCGTGGATGCTCCGGGAGAACAGCCGGGTCTGCTCCGTCCTCCGGAGCGGTGGTCTCGGGTCGACCCGGCCTATCTGTCCATCGGACAGGGCATGGAGGTCACGCCCCTGCAGATCGTCCGTTTCTATGCCATGCTGGCCAACGGGGGCTTTGAGGTCACGCCCCGTCTGGCCCGGCGCTTCATCGATCCGGCGGGTCAGGCGCATCGGCTGACCCGGCCGCTGGGGCCGCGGCGTATCCCGGCCGAGCTGGTCCGCTCGATGACGGAGATCCTCGAGGCCGTCGTGGAGCGGGGAACGGGTCGGCGGGCCCAAGTACCGGGCCTTCGGATTGCGGGTAAGACGGGTACGGCCCAGAAGGTCGGCCCCAGCGGGACCTATGAGGCCGGCCGCTACATTGCCTCCTTTGTGGGGTTTTTCCCGGTCGAGACCCCCCGGGTCGTCCTGCTGGTCATGCTGGACGAACCCCGGGGAAGCTTCTACGGGTCCGAGGTGGCCGCTCCCCTCTTCCAGGCCGTGGCGCGGACCCTGGCGGCCCGATGGCGCCTGGAGCCGCCCGGAGAGCCGGCCGGGCCGGCACCGGTCCAGGTCCATTGGCCTCCCGGCGGGTCGGTGGGTCCCGACGCCTGGCCGGACTGGGTCGGTCGAGACCTGGAGGAAGTCCTGGACTGGTCTCGGCGGGTCGGTGTTTCGATTACAATGATCGGGCAGGGTCGTCGGGTCGTCCGTCAGCTTCCCCCGGGGGGAACTTCCCTGGAGGTTCGCCACGGGATCGTATGGGTCGAACGCGTATTCGAGCGACAGCATCTTTTCATCGAGACGGCGGAGGCACGTCGGGATGACCGAGCCCGCCCGTTGTCCGTTGTCTATCCCCCTGATCCGCGAAGCCCTGGCCGACCTTAGTGTGAACGGCTGGTGGCCTTCGACCATGGAAGCCGCCTTGCATGTCACGACGGACTCCCGACGGGTCCGGGCAGGGAGCGTCTTTGTCGCCCTGCGAGGTCGGGAGGCCGACGGCCACGCCTGGATCCCCGAGGCGGTCCGCCGGGGTGCGGTCGGGGTCGTCGGAGAAGACCCCACATGGGTCGAGTGGTTCCGAACCCAGGCACCTTCCATCCCCTACTGGGTCGTCCGGTCGGGTCGTCAGGCGGCGGCTCGACTCACGCGGGCCCTCTACGGTCCGGTCCTGGACCGATTGGTCGTGATGGCCGTGACCGGCACGAAGGGCAAAACGACGACCGTTCACTGGGTTCACGACGCCTTCCGCCGACTGGGAATTCCCTGCGCCCGGGTCGGGACACTGGGGATGGACCCGGACGTCGGGCTCTGGACGGGTCTGACGACACCCGAGGCTCCGGACCTGGGTGAGTATGCCCACCATCTGATCGGGCGGGGCATCTTCCACATGGCCATCGAGGCGTCTTCGATCGGCTTGGACCAATACCGAATTGATGGCCTGCGGGTCACCGTCGCCGCCTTTACCAACCTGGGACACGACCATTTGGACTACCACGGGGACATGGACGCCTACTATCAGTCCAAACTCCGGCTTTTCGACGAAGACTATTGGGGTCTTCGGCATGTCGTCCTCCATACGGACGACCCCTTCGGGCAGGCGATCCTTCGGGACCGGTCCTTTCGTCGAGCGTCCGTGAGGACCGTCGGGGTCTGCACGGGTCCGACGGCCGCGTGCCGTCACACCGTCCACGGCGTGATCCGAGACAGTGGCCTGTGGGGGGCCCGGGGGGACCTCTGGGAACCGAGTCTGGAGCGACCCCTGGCTTGGTCGATCCGGTTGAGCGGGCATTACAACATATCGAACTTTCTGGTCGCCTTCGAGATGGCCGCCGGTGTCCTGCCGACGGACCGTTGGCCGGAGCTCTTGGAAGCGATGGCCGCCTTTTCGGGGGCGCCGGGTCGGATGGAGCGTATCGAATTGCCGGACGATCGGGTCGTCGTCATCGATTACGCCCATACGCCCGAGTCGCTGGAATGGGTCCTTCAGAGCCTGCGACCTCAGGTCCCGGGTCGGCTGATCGTCCTGTTCGGATGCGGCGGGGAGCGGGACGCCACCAAGCGTCCCCGGATGGGGGCCGTCGCCGCTCGGTACGCCGACTTTATCATCTTGACGGACGACAACCCCCGGCGGGAGGACCCCCGACGCATCGTGGCAGACATCGAGGCCGGCCTTCGGGAGTTTCCCGGAGCGCCGCCTTGGTCGGTCATCCACGACCGGCGCACGGCCGTCTTTACGGGATTGGCCATGCTACGCCCCGGTGACTGCCTGCTCTTAGCCGGGAAAGGTCACGAAGACTACCAAATGTATGGGACGACCAAGGTCCCCTACTCGGACCGCCAGACGGTCCTGGAATGGATGGCCGGTCATGTGGAAACTCGGTGAAATCGCCGCCTATACGGGCGGCTTTGTCCAACAGGGCGACCCGCTACGGGCCGTGACGGCTGTCCACATCGACAGTCGCCAGTGCACGGCCGGGAGCCTTTTCGTGGCCCTTCGGGGCCAGCACGACGACGGCCACCGATTTGTCGCCGACGCCGTCCGACGGGGGGCCGTCGCCGTCCTGGTCGAGCGGGCCGTCGAAGTCTCTTCGGCCGTCGGAGTCGTCCGAGTCCCGTCCACCTGGACGGCCCTGTTTCGATGGGCCGCGGCCGTGCGGGACCGCCTCCCGGCCCGGGTCATCGCCGTCACGGGGAGCATGGGGAAGACGACGACGAAAGAGCTCATCGGTCATCTGGCCCGTCGGGTCGCCCCAAGCTTCACGTCGCCGGGCAACTGGAACAGTCTCACGGGCGTGCCGCTCTCGCTGATCAATCACGGGCGAGCCCGGGCTTACGTCTGGTGGGTCCAGGAGGTCGGCATCAATCAGCGGGGTGAGATGGCTCGGATTGCCGCCCTTCTTCGGCCCCACTATCCGGTCATCCTGAACGTCGGGCCCGTCCATCTGGAGGCCTTGGGAACGGTCGAGACGGTAGCCGATGAGAAGACGGACCTCGTGCGCTTTATGACACCGGGTGGGGCCGTCTGGATTCCCGGGGACGCGCCCCTCTTACGGGACCGGGTCGCTATGAAGAACCCCTGGGACGCGCCCGTCTGGACCTTTGGGGAGAACGATGGGGACGTGCGACTGCTGGGAGCGATGCCCACGCCGACGGGCATGACCGTCGAGGTCGGCTTTTACCGGAACGGGAGCCTGGAGGACCGCTGGACGCTGGCCGTCCCGCTCCCCCAGCCCTGGAATGCCCGTAACCTCCTGCCGGCCGTGGGTCTGGCCCGGTACCTCTTCTGTATGGACCGCGAGGCCGTCGCGACGGCCCTCGCCGACTTCCGTCCCCCGGCCCACCGGGGGACGGTCTACCGGTGGAGACAGGGCTGGACGCTCCTGGATGATAGCTACAACGCGAACCCGGTCGCCGTGGCAGAGGCCGTGCGGTGGCTGGCCCGGTGGCCGGCCCAACGGCGGGGCGCCATCGTCGGCGATATGCTCGAGCTCGGACCGGACGAAGTCGCCTGGCACCGACGTTTGGCTGAAATGGCCGACTGGTCGTCGCTGGACGTCGTCGTCACCGTGGGCCCCCGTATGGAAGCCCTGGCGGAAGAACTTCGGTCTCGGGGCGTCCGGCCCGAGGTCCTGCACTTTGCGACGGTCGAAGACGTCTTTCCGTGGTTTGCCCGAGCCTGGCGGGCGGGAGACGTGTGGCTCCTGAAGGCGTCGCACGCCATGGGTTTTGAGCGCTTCGTCGAGTGGGCCCGCACGCAGTTCGAAGCCGAGGAAGACCCGCATGTTGTACCTCCTGTTTGAATTCCTCCGCCCCTGGTGGGACACCCTGCGGGTGTTTCGCTACGTGACTGTTCGGACGGCCATGGCCATCGTCACGGCCATGGTCCTCAGCTTCCTGCTGGGACCGCCCCTGATTCGGCGTCTGCGCCAGTGGCAGTGGGGTCAGTACATCCGGGAGGAGGGACCGAAACATCACCAGCCGAAGGCGGGAACACCCACGATGGGCGGCCTCCTGATCGTCCTGGCCGTGTCGGCGGCCGTCCTTCTATGGGCAGACCTGACGGAGCCCTACCCGTGGATTGCCCTGTTTACCCTGTGGAGCTTCGGGGCGTTGGGTTTCTGGGACGACTGGGCCAAGCTTCGGAAGCGGCAGAACCTGGGTCTGACGGGTCGGAAGAAACTGCTCGTCCAGACGGTCATCATCCTGGGCATCGGCCTCGTCTTAATGTATTTGCGCTCCCGGGGCATGTTTTCGACCGAAGTGTGGTTTCCCTTCCTGAAGTGGCTTCATCCTGACTTGGGGTGGGGATACCTGGTCTTTCTGTGGTTCGTCCTTGCCGGAGCCTCGAACGCCGTAAACCTGACGGACGGCCTGGACGGACTCGCCGTCGGGTCCGTACTCTTTGCCTCGGCGGCCCTGACCGGTTTTGCCTACGTGGCCGGTCATCGGGTCTTTGCGGGGTATCTGAACATCCTCTACGTCCCCCAGGCGGCCGAGGTCGTCATCTTCGGCGGGGCCCTGATGGGGGCCAGCATCGGGTTTCTGTGGTTCAACGCCCACCCGGCCGAAGTCTTCATGGGCGACGTGGGAGCCCTGTCCCTGGGGGCGTCGCTGGGGATTCTGGGCGTTCTGATCAAGCAGGAGCTGGTCCTGGGGATGGTCGGCGGCCTGTTCGTCATAGAGGCCCTGTCGGTCATCCTGCAGGTCGCTTCGTTTCGGCTCCGGGGACGGCGTATCTTTCGGATGGCCCCGCTCCACCATCACTTTGAGCTCCTGGGATGGCCCGAAAGCAAGGTCGTCGTCCGGTTTTGGATCCTGGCCTTCCTGTTTGCCCTATTGAGCCTGACGACCCTGAAGCTCCGCTGACGGGGGGTAAGAACCGTGACCCCGCGCGAACGTGCGGGGCCTGGATGGGGATGGGCGTAGAGACTCCCAAAGTCGTGACGGACGAGCCGGAAGGTCCGATGGTCGGGGCATCCGACGTGTCCTCCCGGGTTCAGGCACGGGGTCCCGGCGTTTCGACGCTTCGGGACCTCCTCGACGACCGGCGGGTCTTGGTCCTGGGTTTTGGCGTCTCCGGTCAGGCAGCCCTCGAACTCGTGGGAGACGTCGCCCGACCGGCGGCCCTCGCCGTCGCCGACGAGGGTGACCCGGCTTCGTGGGACCCCGACCGGCGGTCCCGATGGAACGCCCTGGCGGCGGACGGCATCGAGACATACGCCCAGCCGGCAGACCCCGCCTTTGTGGACGCGTGGGACTGCCTCATCGTGTCGCCCGGCTTCCGGCCCTGGCATCCGTGGCTCGAGCGGGCCCGGGCGCACGGCAAGACGGTCCTTCCGGAATTTGAACTCGGCTACCTGGCGGCCCCTCCGGGAATCTGGATCGGGATTACCGGTACGAACGGAAAGACGACGACGACCCGGTGGGTCGGTCAGGTCCTGATGGAGGCGGGATTGCCGACGGTCGTCGGGGGTAACATCGGTGAGCCCGTCTCCCGACTCGTGCGGTCCGCCCGGCCGGGGAGCTATTACGTCATCGAGCTCAGTAGCTTTCAACTTTACGGACTTCGGGTTTTCCGGCCGGACGTGGCCGTCCTCCTCAACGTCGACCAGGACCACCTGGACTGGCACGGGTCGGTCGCCGACTACGTGGCCGCCAAGCTCCGGCTCTTTCAGCATCAGCGACCCGACGACTGGGCCGTCGTCAACGGCGACGAACGGCACCTCTGGGAAGCCTACCGGTCCCTCCCGTCCCGTCTGCTGAGCTTTGGGCTTTCCGGACGATGGTACCCGGGCGCCGGCGTCCAGGACGACTGGCTCATGCTCTGGTGGGGTCGGACGTACCCCATCGGTCCGGTCCGACTCCTGCGGACGCCGTGGCCTTTCATGGTGGCGAATCTCCTGGCCGTCGTCCTGACCGGCGTGGCCCTTCGCCTGACGCTTCCCCAAATCCGGGCAAGCCTGGGCCGCCTGACGGCGCCGCCCCACCGGCTCGAGTGGGTCGCCCGGATTCGGGACGTCGACTTTTACGACGACTCGAAGGCGACCAACGTCCATGCCGTTCGCTGGGCCCTCGCCAGCATGACCCGGCCCGTCGTCCTCATCGCCGGGGGCCAGGCCAAGGGCCAGGACCTGCGGCCCCTCCGGTCCCTCCTGGCGGAAAAGGCTCGGGCCGTCGTCCTGATCGGTGAGGACCGGGCCTCTATACGAACGGCGTGGGCCGACGTCGGCGTGCCCCTGGTCGACGCCGGCGACATGGAGGAGGCCGTGCGGGTCGCCTTTCGGATGGCCCGACCCGGCGATGCGGTGCTCTTGTCGCCGGCCTGCGCCAGCTTCGACATGTTTCAGGGCTATGCCCATCGGGGCGACGTCTTCCGGAAGGCCGTCCTGGACCTGAAGCGCGTGCTCGAGGAGTCGACCGAATGAAGGGATGGACGGGGACCTCGACGGGAATCCTGATCGTGTGGGGGCTCCTCTCGGGGATCGGTCTCCTGATGGGTGGGAGCGCTCCCGTCCTGATCGCCCAGGAACGGTTCGGCGATCCCCTGTTTTTTCTGAAGCGGCAGATACTCTATACGGCGGTCGGGGCCGGTGCCCTGCTTCTGGCGGCGCGGGTTCCCTACAACTTTTGGGTCCGTCCGGACGTGGCACGGGCCTTCTTTTTCGTCTGCCCGGCCCTGCTCATGACCGTCCTCTGGCTCCCGCCGGTCCGGGGTGTCCATCGGTGGATTCGATGGGGGCCCCTGCTGTCCTTTCAGCCGTCCGAATTGGCCAAGCTGGGGATTGTCGTCTACATCGCCTTCTTGGTCCACCGCCAGGGCCGTCAGGCCTTCCGAGATCAGCTCAGTCCGGTAGCCTATGCCGGTCTCGTGACGGCCCTCTGGGCCGTCTTGATCGTCCGGGAACCGGACTTGGGGAATGCCCTGATCCTTCTCTGTATCGCCGGGGGCATGATCTTGGCCGGGCAGGTGTCCCTCCGGCAGATGGTCCTGGGAGGAGCCGTGGCGGCGGCCGTCATCGGCCTGGCGTTCCTCCTGTGGGTCGACGTGCCCCGGCACTGGATGGACCGGTTCCGGGCTTTCTTGGACCTGGAGGCCCACGCCCAAACGACGGGGTACCAGCAACGGCAGGCCCTCATTGCCCTGGGCCACGGCGGTCTGTGGGGGACGGGCTACGGACGGAGCCTTCAGAAGCTCTACTACCTGCCCGAGCCTCACAACGATTACGTGTTTGCCATCCTTGGGGAGGAGCTGGGCTTGCCGGCGACCCTGCTCGTCGTCGGGCTCTACGGGGCTTATCTCTGGCTGGGCCTGACGGCGGCCCGACGGGCCCGTCTGTCGGCCGGCCGGGTCATGGCCGTGGGGATCGCCGTATGGATCGGTTTCCAGGCCTTTCTGAACATCACGGTCTCCGTCGGCCTGGCCCCGCCGAAGGGGACGGTCCTGCCCTTCATATCCTACGGCGGCACGGCCTACCTGCTGTACTCACTGGCGACGGGCATCCTGATCAGCATCGCCGAGGACCATGTACGGATAGCGCCGACGGATGAACGGTCCATCGGTTCCGGCCGATGGGCCGGGAAAGGGAATCTATGCGCATCGTCCTGACGGGCGGCGGAAGCGGTGGTCACCTGTACCCCCTGGTCGCTCTGGGCGAGGAAGCCCGGCGGCGGTATGCGGACGTGCGCTGTCTCTACGTGGGCTCCCGCTACGGCGTGGAGGCCCGCCGCCGGCTCCCGAACGACTGGGAGGTCTGCCTCTTGCCGGTCCGGGGTCTGAGGGGAAAGAGGCCCTGGGCGGCGGTCTGGGCCGGACTCGGACTCGTCTGGAGCGTAAGGCAGGCTTACCGGTACCTGCGTTCGTGGCGACCGGACGTCGTCGTCAGCTCGGGCGGCTATGCGGGTGTCGCCGCCTCGGTAGCGGCCCGGTGGCTGGGCGTGCCCGTCTTCCTCCACGAACAGAACGTCACGCCCGGCTGGGCGACTCGGTGGATCAGCCGGTGGGCTCGGGGCCTGGCCCTGACTTACCCCATCGAGGGGTCCTGGCCGTGTCCCGTGAAGACGGTCGGCAATCCCGTTCGACGGGAATTCTTTGAGCTTCCGTGGGAGCGGCCGCCGTGGCCGCCCTTTCGGGTCCTCGTCGTCGGCGGCAGTCAGGGCTCGCGCCTTTTGAATGCCGTCGTCCCGACGGCCCTGGCCCAAGTCCACCGCCTCGGCTACGGGGTCGAGGTCGTTCACCAGGCTGGCCCCCATGAGGTGGACGCCGTCCAGGTGCGGTACCGGCAGGCCGGGATTCCGGCCCGGGTCGCCGACTTTTTGGACCCGATCGGGCCCCACTACGGGTGGGCCCACGTCGTGGTCAGTCGGGCCGGGAGCACGACCCTGGCCGAGATTGCGGCGGCTCGCATGGCGGCTGTGCTCGTGCCCCTGGAGGGCGTCGCCGGGGACCACCAGTGGGCCAATGCGCAGTACTGGGCCGAGCGGGGCGCGGCCTTGGTCTTCCGTTCGACGGCGGCCCCGGAGGACTTGGCCCGTCTTCTCATGGAGTTGTATAATCGACCGGACCGGTGGCGGGAAGTCCGGGAACGGGCCGGGCGCTTGGCTTGGCCCCACGCGGCCAGGGCCTTTTGGGAGTGGGTCGAGTCCCTGCATTCCTCCTTCGCGAAGACGTCTCTGTCCCCTGCGGGGTAAGACGATGTTTGTACCCAAGCCGATGTGTATCCATATGGTCGGTATCGGCGGCACGGGCATGAGCGGAATCGCCGAACTTCTCCTGAACATGGGGTATACGGTGCAGGGCTCCGACCTCGCCCCGTCGCCCGTCCTGGAGCGTCTGGAGCGTTTGGGGGCCCGGGTCTTCATCGGGCACCGACCGGACCACGTCGAGGGCGCGGACGTGGTCGTCGTCTCGTCGGCCATCCGGGACGACAATCCCGAGGTCCTGGAGGCCCGGCGACGGGGCGTCCCCGTGATCCACCGCGTGGAGATGCTGACGGAGCTCATGCGTCTGAAACAGGGAATCGCCATCGCCGGCGCCCACGGGAAGACGACGACGACCTCCCTGATCGGGATGGTCCTGGCCGATGCCGGCTTGGACCCGACGATGGTCGTCGGGGGTCGGCTGAAGGCCCTCGGGACGAATGCCTACCTGGGGAAGGGCTCCTGGATCGTCGTCGAGAGCGACGAGAGCGACGGGTCGTTCCTGCGCCTGACGCCCATCATCGCCGTCGTGACGAACATCGACCGGGAGCACCTGGACCGGTATGGCCACTTCGACGCCCTGAAGGACGCTTTCGTGCAGTTCTGCAATCAGGTCCCCTTCTACGGGGCCGTCGTCGCCTGTCTGGAGGATCCCCAGGTCCAGAGCATCCTGTTCCGGCTGAAGCGGCGAGTCCTCACGTATGGCCTGAATCCCCAGAGTCACTACTGGGCCGACGACGTGCACCTGGACGGCTGGCAGGTCCACTTCCGGGTCCACGGCGAGGGGGAGACTCGGCGCCTGCGGCTGAACCTCCCGGGTGCCCACAACGTATTGAACGCCCTGGCGGCCGTCGCCACGGCCCGCTTCATCGGCATCCCCTGGGAGCGCATCGAGGAAAGCCTGGCCCGATTTACCGGCGTCGAGCGGCGTTTTCAACTCAAGGCCCAGGTCGACGACGTGTGGATCGTCGACGACTACGCCCACCATCCGACGGAGATCGTGCGGACCCTCGAGACGGCCCGGGGCTTCCACCGCCGTCTGGTCGTCGTCTTCCAGCCCCACCGGTACTCCCGGGTCTCCTTCCTGTGGGAAGACTTCACTCGGTGTTTTTACTTGGCCGACGTCCTCATCGTCCTGCCGATCTATCCGGCCGGGGAAGACCCGATCCCCGGCGTCGACGCCGAGCGGCTGGCCGAAGACATCCGCCAGAGCGGACACCGTGCCGTGACATACTGCGCCTCCCTGGAACAGGCCGTCGAGACTTTGGTCGCCACGGTACGACCCGGGGATTTGGTCCTGACCGTCGGAGCCGGCCACGTGTACCGGGTCGGGGAAGCGCTGGCCCGTCGTTTGGAAGGAGGACGGTCCGATGTGGGATCACCTCCGGTATGAGGTCCGGCGCCACCGGTGGCTGGCTCGAACGGACGTCCCGGTGGCACCATGGACGACCCTGCGGATCGGCGGGGTCGCCCCCTGGGTCCTGTGGCCTCGGGACCCGGAGGAAGCCGTCGCCGTCCTGGAAACCCTCACCCGTCGGGACATTCCCTGGCGCGTCCTGGGCGGCGGTTCCAATGTTCTCGTCCCCGACATGGGGACCTTGCCCTGGGTCCTCGTGAAACTGGACCTCCTTCGGCAGGTTCGGGTCATGGGCGGGACCGTGCGGGCCGGGGCCGGCGTGCCGGCGCCCAAGCTGTGCATGTGGGCGGCCCGTCGCGGCCTTGGGGGCCTCGAATTCATGTCGGGCATTCCGGGCCAGGTCGGCGGCCTCGTGTGGATGAACGCCGGTGCCTTCGGTCGGGACGTTGCCGACGTCCTGACCGCCGTCTGGATCTGGGAGCCGGGTCAGGAGGCGGCCGTCCGGGTCACGCCGGCGCCCGCCGAGTTCGGCTATCGGCAAAGCCCCTTCCAGGCAAGACGAAGCGTCATCTTGCAGGCGGACTTCCGCGTCGAGGCTCGGCCGCCGGAGGCGATCCGGGCCGTCTTGCAGGAGATGAAGGCCTATCGCCTGCGGACCCAACCCCTCCAGGACAAGAGCGCCGGTTGCGCCTTCAAGAATCCTCCGGGCGGTCCCTGCTCGGCCGGTCAGCTGATCGAACAGGCCGGCCTGAAGGGCTACCGGGTCGGCGGAGCGATGATTTCGTCTCGACATGCCAATTTCATCATTAACACGGGCTCGGCCACGTGGTCCGACGTGGTCCGGCTCATCGAATACGTCCAGTCGAGGGTGTGGGAGCAGTTCCACGTATGGCTCGAACCCGAAATCGAGATTTGGCCAGCGAGCCGGCCGGACGGCGCGAGCGGCCCCGCCTTCTGAGGTCTGGGCGCCTATGGGGACGCGTGGCCCTGTGGCTTCTGATGGGCACCGTCCTGGGGACGATCGTGCACGGCATGGCCGCCCGTCGGGTCCGGTCCGTCGTGTGGCACGGACCCCATTACCTGGACATTTCGAAGCTCCGGGCGACCCTCGAATGGACGGTCGTGGGGCGGCCGATGGTAGCCGTATCGGTGCGGGAGATCGCCGAGTCCCTGCGGCGAAACCCGGTCGTCCGCCACGTCGTCGTGCGCAAGCAGTGGCCCGACACGATTCACGTCTTCATCGTCGAGCGGAAGCCCTTTGCGGTCCTTCAGGACGCTACGGGCGTGAAGTTCGTGGACGCCGAGGGTGTCCCCTTCCTGTGGTTTCAGGGCGACCTCAACGACCCGACGTGGCGACCCCTGATCGTCTATAATGGGGTCGGGCGACCGGACGCTCGATTCTTTCCGGTCCGGGCGCTCGTCGAGGTCTTACGCCGGGACCACGGGTGGCTCCTCGACCACGCCCTCTGGCTTCGATGGGGACCCGGGATGGCCCTGGAGCTGGGTCAACCTCGGACCCGTATCCTGCTGACGGATGAGTGCGGGACGGACGTCGACCGATGCCGGCAGTGGTACCGCCGGCGACTGCAAGAACTGCGGGCGCAGTGGGACCAAGTCCTGGCCCAAGTCCTGCGAGAGCCCAAGGAGATCGATCTCCGTTTTGACGGCTACATCTATCTTCGTCCGCTTAGGGACGGCGCATGATCGTCGGAGCCCTGGACATCGGCTCGCATAAAGTCTGTTGCGTAATCGCTCGCATCGCGGACGATAAGAAGAATGGCCCCGTCGTCGAAGTCCTGGGCGCCTCCAAGCAGACGAGCGCGGGCGTCGAGAACGGGCGCATCGTGGACCTCCAGCCCCTCGTGAGGATCCTACGGGAGACGGTCCTGGAAGCCTCCAAGATGGCGGGCGTCCGCCTCCACGAGGTGTACGCCAACGTTAACGGCGAGTTCGTGACCTGCTTTAACGTCAAGGGCATCATCACGCTGACGCCGACGGGTCAGGCCCAGCCGATCCGGCGGCTCGACGTCGAGCGGGTCCGGGAGAGCGCCCTCAACAGCCTGAGCCTGCCGTCGGGCCAGGTCATCCTCCACATGTTGGCCCAGCAGTATATCGTCGACGGCATGCCCGGCGTGCGGAACCCCGTCGACATGGAGGGGACCAAGCTGGAGGCCGATTTTCACGTCGTGACGGTCCCCCAAACGGTCCTTAACAACGTAAACCGCTGTGTAGAGATGGCCGGCCTGCGGGCCCTGCGGTACTTCCTGGCGCCCCTGGCGGCGGCTTACAGCGTCACCAACGATTTCGAGCGGGAGCAAGGCGTGTTGGTCGTGGACGTCGGAGCCGGGACGACGGGCTTCGTGGTCATCCAAAACGAGAGCCTCTATCACTCATACATCCTGCCCCTGGGCGGCCATCAGTTTACCTTGGACGTGGCCAGCGTGCTGGACACACCTCCCCATGAGGCGGAGCGCCTCAAGCGTCTGATCGGGGCCGTCTATGAGGCCTCTTCCCCGCCGGACGAGCCCAAGGGCGAGGGCCAGCCCGATTCAGAGATGGTGCCCGTACCGTCGCTTCAACCCCGCGCCTCGCCCCAACTGGTCCCCCGGCGGCGGATCGCCGAAATCCTGGAAGCTCGGGCCGAAGAGCTTCTGTACCTCATCCGCCAGCACTTGGAGCACGTCCGGATGATGGACCTCGTCCAGCGGGTCGTCCTGACGGGCGGCGGTGCCCTGCTGGGCGGCGTCGACCGGGTCGCTCGCGCCGTATTTGAAATGCCCGTGCGCGTTGGCTATCCTATAAATATTGAAGGCCTTCGGGACGTCGTGAACTCGCCGGTCTATGCGGACGTTCTCGTCCTGTGCGGCGGCCGGTCGGCCGAGCATGAGATCAGCCTGCTGTCGGCGGCCTTCATCACGGAGACCCTGGCCCGACAGCATACGTGTCACGTCGTGTACATCCGGCGTGACGGCACGTGGCACTACGTCCCGCCGCCCTACCCCGCCGAGGCCTTTCCGGCCTTTCCGGAACGTGTCGGCGAGTGGCCCCCCGCTTGCCTCTGGCGTCGGGACGACGGCGTGTGGGTCTGCGACGTTGCCTCCGGTCGGCCCTGGGCGGCCGTCGACGTCGTGTTCCCGGCCCTTCACGGTCCTTACGGCGAGGACGGGACCGTCCAGGGCCTCCTGGACCTGATCGACGTCCCCTACGTCGGGGCCGGTGTCCTGGGATCGGCCATCGGGATGGACAAACTCTCGACGAAGCGCATCCTCCAGGCCGTCGGCCTCCCCGTCGTCCGGTTCGTTGCCGTCGACCGACGGGACTGGTCCCATTGGCCCGAGGTCGTCCTGCAAGGGGTCCGTGAACGGCTTCCCCTGCCCGTTTTCGTCAAGCCCAGTAACCTGGGGTCCTCGGTCGGCATCACCCGCGTCGACGATTGGGACGGCCTGGCGACGGCCATCGAGACGGCTCTTCAGTACGATGATACCGTCCTCGTCGAGGAGGGGATCGTCCCCGTCCGGGAAGTCGAGTGTAGTGTCTTAGATGGAGACCCGCCGATGGCCTCTGTCGTCGGCGAGATCACCTACCGGCGCCCCTTCTACGACTATATCGCCAAGTATCACGACGAGGAGGGCACCCGCCTTCACATCCCCGCCGACCTGCCGCCGGCGGTCGCCGAACAGGTCCGCCAGATGGCCGTCGAGGCCTTTCGGGCCCTGCGGTGTCAGGGCATGGCCCGAGTCGATTTCTTCCTGCACCCCACGCGGGGCCTCTTCATCGACGAGATCAACACGATCCCGGGCTTCACTCGTTACAGCATGTATCATCGACTGTGGGCGGCGACGGGCCTGCCGGCCGATGAGCTCCTGGAGCGGCTCCTGGCCCTGGCCCTCGAGCGACACCGCCACCGCCGGTCTCTGAAGCTGACCCCTTGAGGGACGAAGGGACGGAGTGACGAAGTGATGAAGGGACGGAGTGACGAGTAACGGGTGACGGGTAATAAATCATTGCCCTACTGCCCTACTGCCTTATTGCCTTATTGCCCTATTGCCCTGCTGCCGTATTGCCAAATTGCCGTACTGCCGCATTGCCCTACTGCCCCACTATGACTCGAAACCTGGAAGCCGGCACGCTGTACTTGGTCGCCACGCCCATCGGCCACCTCCAAGACATTACTCTCCGGGCGCTGGAAGTCCTCCGGCAGGCGGACGCCATCCTGTGCGAGGACACGCGGCGGACGCGTATCCTCCTGAAGGCGCACGGCATCCGGAACCGCCTCGTCAGTTTCCATGCCCACAATGAGGCCCGGCGGATCCCGCAGGTCCTCCGCCGCCTCCGGGCCGGCGCCGCTCTGGCCCTGGTCAGCGATGCCGGCATGCCCGGCCTGTCGGACCCCGGCGAGCGGCTCGTGCGGGCGGTCTGGGACGCGGGCGGCCAGGTGCGGGTCGTCCCGGGGCCGTCGGCCGTCGTGGCGGCCTTAGCGATGTCGGGCCTACCGACCCAGCCCTTCGCCTTCTGGGGATTTCTGCCCCGACGGGAAGCCGACCGGCTTCAGCTCTTCGAGCGGTGGGCCCGCTGGCCGGCGACGCATATAGCCTTCGAGACCGGCCGGCGACTCTTGAAGACCCTCGACAGCCTGCACGCCTGGCGACCTGGACAGGCCGTGTGCCTCATCAAGGAACTTACGAAGGTCCACGAGCGGCGATACCTGGACACACCGGACCGCCTGAAGGCCCACTTCCAGGCGAAGCCCGACGAGACAGCCGGCGAATGGGTCCTGCTGGTCCACGTCGCCGAACCGACCGGGGAAGCCCCGGGGGTCGAAACGCCCCGCATGGAGGTAGACCTGCCGGCCATGTATCGGGACTTGGTGGCGGCCGGTCTGAAGCCTCGGGCGGCCGTGCGGCTCCTCGCCCGCTGGACGGGTCAGTCGGCCAATGTCCTGTACGAACGTATGAGGCGCCGAGAAGGCCGGTAATCGTCGTCCAGAC
>Ga0079995_1059291_pt1 | contig 61291 bp, 74 predicted proteins | sample FaiFalFF_MnMetaG_2_FD_69198 | JGI IMG/M metagenome (GOLD analysis project Ga0079995, IMG submission 69198) | Freshwater microbial communities from Yellowstone National Park, Wyoming, USA - Fairy Falls C (FF_Mn_C) (SPADES assembly) (version 4) | ecosystem: Environmental > Aquatic > Freshwater >... | reverse complement strand
CTTCCCCCTGTCGGCTCGATCCCGGCTGAGAGGAGCCTGCATGATGGTCCGGATCTCCAATCCTGCCTTTCTCGCTCCGGGGAAGCTCCCCCGCGGGAGGAAGGCGGACATGCCTCCTCAATGCGCGAGCCTTGAGGCGGCCGGCCGCCCTACGGAAGCTTCTCTCAAAGCCCTGGCGTTTGCGAGGTGAGCGATGCGGATCGCGTCTCCCAGACTGCCGGAGGAGGCCTTCCCCGCCGGGTGGAGGGCAGGGGCAGGAGCGGCTCGATGATCCGCCACTCCGCATCCGAGAGATCCGTGGGATAGGGTTTGCGTGTCCTTTGGGCCATCATAATTGAAAGTTCAACAGATGCCTTTGCTTCAGTCAAATATCAAGACACTCTCTGAGCCCGGGAGAGCCGGGCGCCCGCCCCGGAAGGTGGGTCCGAGGCGGCCTCAGCCCCGGAAGGGGTCTTCCCATCCCGCGTCCGCCACGCTCCCGCGCGGGTGCCATCCGGCCCTTCGCCGCCATCGCGGGGATCCTCGCCGGGGCCGGAGGCCGGGGGCCGGATCGGGCGCGCCTTGACAGAAGCTCCGGGAAGGTCTTAAAATGACATCGAAACCAGGATGGAGTAAGGTACAGTGAGTGGACGAAAGGTTTTCGGAAAAGCCAAAGCCGGAGAAGTCCCCGAGGTCACGATCCAGCAGCTCCGCCAGGATCCGGGGAAGTGGATCCGGCGGGTGGCGGAAGGGGAGACGATCATCGTCGTCGCCGGCCGCCCCCGGGTGCCGGTGGCCCGGCTGATCCCCTACCTCTTGCAGGAGGATCAGGGGGGGGAGCAGGAGGGGGCGGATCCGGGCCGATGATCGAGCGAAAAAGAAACGCGCCGCCGGGGGAGCGGCGGCGCGGGGGGTAGGGGACTTCGTCCCCAGGATGGCATCCCCATTCTACCGCAACGCGCGCGGGAACGCAAGCTCCTCTTCCCCCCATGTCCTCGCTTCCCCGGCGGCCGGGTTTCTTCATCCTGACTGAGGAGGCCGCCGATGAGCACGCAAGCGCCGACCCTCGTTTTCGAGACCCTGGACTGGGCGGACCGCATCGTGCTCATCGGGCCGCGGCCGGAGGGGGAGAGCGAAGAGGCGCCGTTCTAACCGAATGGGGGCGAACCATGGCCCAGCCCTCGTTCCCGAAGTGGTATATCCAGTTCTTCCCCGCGCCCCTGGCGCTGGCGCTGCGGGAAGAAGACCTGCGGGCCATGGTCCTTCTCTGGGGGATGATCTGCGAGGCCATCCGGAAAGGGGAGGACCCTGTCTTCCGGATGCAGGATGTCGTCCGGCAGATCGCGGCGCTGACGGGAACCTCCGAGCGGACGGCCTATCGGTGGGTGGCCCGCCTGCTGGAAGCCAACCTGGACGGAAAGCGCCTTCTGCGGGTGGCCTTAGCCCGGGAGAGCCGGGTGCCCGCCCCGGAAGGTGGGTCCGAGGCGGCCTCAGCCCCGGAAGGGGTGCCCGCCCTCGACCGGCTGCCGTCCCGGGGGCTGGCGATCCAGCCCGGCGAGGCCCTGGAGCCGTGGGTGCGGCTGGCCCGGAAGGTTCTTGACAAAAATGACAATGACAAAAATGTCAACCCCAACATGAAACAAGGTACCCCTGGTGGTGGTGGTTATAGGCATGGCCATCCAGATCTTGAGAAACCACCACCACCACCCTTTCAAGACGTTGACAAAAATGACAACGATGACAGAAATGTCGACGTTGACAAAAATGACAATGTCGTCAAATCTGGCGACGTCGCCGGAAATGACATCCTTGCTATTTCTGGCAAAAGGTTGCGGGTCCATCCGGCCCTGCTGGCCATGGCGCGGAAGATCGGGGTGGCCACGCGGGTTGGCTTAGCGGCCGTCGCGGCTTCTGGCCTGGGCCCGAGGGCGCTGCTGCGCTACTGGGAGCGGGTCCGGGAGGGCGGCGGCGGCGTGGGCGCGCTGGTGGCCAGCCTGGCCGCCGGCGGGGAGGCCGTGCGGGACCTGATCCCGCCCCCGGATCCGGGCTCCCGGCCGGCCTTCGACCCGTGCCCCCGCTGCGGGGAGGATCTGGCCGCCTCCGGCTGGCAGCGCGTCCGGGACCAGTGCCCGGAGTGCGGGGCGGCCCTTCGGGAGTGCCCGGCCTGCGGGGAGCTGGCCCCCCGGGAGGGGGCGTGCCCCTGGTGCGGGGTTGACAACTGTTGTCATTTATTTCGGCCATGAAACTCTCGGATCGGGCTCGTCAGCAGGGGATCAGCGATATTACCGCCTCGGCCTGGCGCCGGGCGAGGCAGGCGCTGGAGGCGATGGGATGCGGGTGAGGCAGGCGTTTCGCTTCGAACTCGATCCCAACCGGGAGGCCCGGATCGCCCTGGCGAAGCACGTGGGCGCCGCCCGCTTCGCCTACAACTGGGGCCTGGCCCGCTGTTTGGAAGCCCAAGCGCGCGGCGAGCGGATCCCCTCGGCGGTGGACCTCCACAAGGACTGGAACGAGTGGAAGCGGAAGCACGCCCCCTGGTGGGTGGAGGTGTCCAAGTGCGCTCCTCAGGAGGCTTTCCGGGATCTGGAGCGGGCTGTCCGCAACGGGCGGGAGGGCCGGGCCGGCTTCCCTTGCTTCAAACGCAAGAAGGCTCTGGCGGACAACAAGGCCCGGCTGACCGGCTCCATCCGGGTCACTCCTCGGCACGTGCAGCTCCCTCGCATCGGCAAGGTCCGCACCAAGGAGCGGACGGACAAGCTCCTTGAGCTCATTCAGGCCAAAAAGGCCCGCATCCTCTCGGCGACCATCTCTCGGGAAGCGGATCGCTGGTTTGTGATCTTGACCTGTGAGGTGGAGCGCCCGGATCCCGAGCCCCGGGAGGTCCGGGGGCCGGAGGATGTGGCGGGCATCGACGTGGGGCTGGAGTCGTTCGCCGTGCTGTCGGATGGAACGCGGATGGAGGCCCCGAAGCCTCTGGCGAAGGCTTTGCGGCTTTTGAAGCGACGTTCGAGGCAGCTCTCCCGCAAGCAGAAGCGGACGGTGGTGGAACAAGACCCGGAGACGGGGGAGGAGCGGAGGCGGACGGTTTTCTCCCGTAATTACGAGAAGGCGGCCCTTGGCCTGGCCCGGCTGCATCGCCGCATCCGCAACATCCGTTGGGATTTCCTGCATAAGGTCGCCACGGAGCTGGCGAAAGCCAAGCCGGTTCTGGTGGTGGAGGACCTGAACGTGCAGGGTCTGGCGCGGAACGGGAGTCTCTCGCGGGCCATTCTGGATGTGGGGTGGGGGATGTTTCGGCGGATGCTGGAGTATAAGTGCGCCTGGTATGGCTGCCGCCTCGTTGTGGCGCCGTGGGATTTCCCGTCCACGAAGCGGTGCTCGGGCTGCGGCTGGGTCGGTCCTGCGCTGCCGCTGTCCCAGCGGGTGTTTCGCTGTGGGGCGTGTGGGCTGGAGGTGGACCGCGACCTCAACGCGGCCCTCAACCTGCGTAGTTATGGGTTGGCCGCCCTGAAAGGCCCTACCGGGAGTTCCCCGGGAAGTGACGCCTGTGGAGATCCCTCTGGCGGCGGAACGGGCGCCGCCCGGTCTACGAGCCATGGGTCGATGAAGCAGGAAGCAGCCCGTCATGAGTTTCACCCCAGGCGGGTGAAATAAATGACGATGCGCTGCAGAACGGTTGATGGAGAAACCACAAAGCGCGCAGCGACTCCGGCGGAGGATCTGTCGTTTCAATCCCGGGGCATGAAGGATGTATATTTCAGGACCTGATCGACGTCCTCCTCCTCCAGCTCCGGATAGGCTTCGAGGATCTCGGAGATGGAGCGACCGGCGGCCAGCATCTTTACGATGACACTGACCGTGATCCGCATCCCTCGAATGGTCGGCTGGCCCATGCAGATCCTCGGGTCCACCGTGATGCGGTCCAGCGGCTCTATTCCGCTCCCCCCCATCGATCCCAGGTCCCGGAAGAGCCTTGCGCGGGCTGATCTTTGGGGATGTGTCCCGATTTTGTCGGGCCTGGCCGCCTTGTAGGACAACTGCGAGCAGTTGTCCTACGATGTGGGAAGCGAGGACGTGGGTCAGGGCTTCACCGTCCGGGATCCGCTCGATCGTCCGAAGGTCGGCCTCCGCCGATCTCCACCATTCCCGGGCGATCTCCCGACTCATACCACACGATCCCCCTTTCCTGAATCTCCCGGGCCATGGAGCCCCCGTTCCGGAAGAATCGCTCGCTCATCGGCCGCGTGTGCACGATCAGATCCATCGGGACGCGCAGCCGGAGGTCCCAGAGCGCCCGGGACACCCGCCGCACCAGCTCCCGCCTCTCCTCGTAGCTTTGGGGCAGAAAATCATCTTTGGTGACGATGTAGAGATCGATATCGCTGTCCTCCGTCGGGTGTCCCCAGGCGTAGCTACCGAAGAGGATCACCCGCTCGGGATCCAGCGGCCGGAGCCGCTCCAGGATCTCTCGCTTCAGGACCTCGATCGCCACCTTCATTCCGCCCCTCTCCCGAATCGGTGGAGAGCCTTCTCGCTCCGCAGATCCACACGCGCCGCCAGCGCCGAAACCGCCTCCGCCCTCCCGACGTGTCTTCGATCACAGGTCCCGGAAGAGCTCCGCGACGTCCACCTCCAAGCCGGGGATCAGACGGCTGCGCACCCGTCCCGTCCCACGCGCTCCCTCTAAAAGCACCAGCCGCTCCCCCTCCAATCCATACACCTCCACCATCCGCGTCTCCGGATCCACCACCCAGTATTCTCGCACCCCTGCTCGCCCGTAGTCATAGCGCTTCTCCAGGAGATCCAGATACGCCGTCGACGGCGAAACCACCTCCACCACCAGATCCGGCGCCCCCTCGATGTGCGTCTCCCGCAGCCGGTCCGCATGCTCCCGCAACACCACCAGCAGATCCGGCTGATACACTGTGTCCTCCCCCAGCTTCACATCCAGGGGCGCGGCATATACCTCCCCCAGCCCGGGCCGGAGAACCGCTTCCACGAGATGCAGGAGCAGACGCAACGAGCTCTTTTGATGTTTGCGCGAAGGGGATGGGCTCGGCCTGGGCACCCCCCGCACGAGGATCCAGTAGCCCGGCTGGCTCTCCGCCCACTTCCGGAAGGCCTCATAGCGCTCAAAGTGGATTCCTTCCGTCACAACTCCGCGCGCCATCTCTCTGTTTCCAAAATCGTCGCCTGATCTGCTCAGGTGCTTTCCCAGCTCATGCCATATGAAGACCCAGTAATCCTTGAAACCCGATTCCTTCGACCAACGACCCAAGACTCTGTTCGTTTCCAGAATCAACGCCAAGTTCGCAGGGTGAACCCATCTTCACCATGAAGAGTATTCAACCTTTGAAGGGAAGGCCATGTATAGAGCCCAATTCGCAGCTGATATACCCCAGGTGGCACGGAGTCTGGTATTCGAATGATAAAACGAGCGCCGATCACGTCGCCCCTTCGCCATTGATCGGAAGATACGCTGACCCCATCCGCTTGGGCCACCAATTGGCCTTCTTTCAAAAGATGATTATAAAATACTATAGGCTCGCTAAGACTCTGACCTTCATACCGCCAAAGATGCTCCACCTCGAGTAGGCCTCCTGGAACCAAATCTCCTCGGATAGTGAACCCCAGCAAGGCGATTCCCTTCTCCCAGGTTTGCAGAGGACGTAGATCTTGGAAAGGCGCAAGGGGGTCCTTCTCACAGAACACTCGCCAGCGTAATCCCATAAAAGGGACCTCTTCCCATGTTCCACGCATCTTCCATCCAGACAATGTAGTCCTTAAAGAATCTGGGAGAACCAGATAACAGACCGGCCCATTGGGCCACAACATCCCATTAATCGGATTAACAAGACGAACTTTATCCGAAATTGATTTAAAATAATCCATACGCGCAACATTTTCTGTAAGTATAATTAAGTGTTTTTCCTCGTGTTTTTCGAATGTTTTTATAAACCACGCGATGCTGTTAAAATATAAAGGAGAGATTTCAGAACTCTCGAACAAACAACTCGCGGCCAGATTATATGATACATACATACCTTCTTTAATTAATAAGTAATTGCGGTTAAGGTGCTGAATTAGTTCAGAAAGATAATCTTTAACCCGATATTTTGACCATATAATTCCATTCACATCGATGAACACAACAGATTTTTTGTGGTTTAATTGACGAATCGTTTCCTCCAATCCGATCTCCGCGGTCCAAGGAAATAAATAGATAAAACGAGAAACAGGATATAAGCCAGACAAAAAGTGAACCATCGGGTCTCCAGGGAAAAATCCGAGATATACATCTCTATTACCGCATGAAAGATCGTTTATTTCGCGAATAATCTGATTATAATAATTCTTTTGAAAATCAAAAAATGTATTGGTGCCCATTTGAAATGTCCGATAAGCCCCATACACACTTAACCACATTCCCATTATACCCAACAATACAACAACAAAAGATAGCATTTTCCAAATTTTTGTGAATAATGGATCAAAATTTGTGTGATTTTTCAGAAAAATTAATAGACGATGCAGCCCATTTGTTATCAAAAACGATAGAGCAAACAAGCTAGCCATGACAAAAGGGATGCTGTGAAAATAGCTCGGAGATCGAACAATTACTGTTGCTCCATATAAATACACAAAAAATGCGGCCATTAACTTACGTTGCGATAGCCAAAAGATTGTTAGAAAAATGAAACTGAGGCGATATAGACCACCTGTCAGCCACCACCGATTCGGATCTGAAAGTACTCTTACATCTGGCCATCCTACTATTGGAAAGAGATCAAGGCGGTAAACATAAAAAGCATTAGACATCTGATTCAAGATTTGATTAAACCACGAGATGCGAACAGCATTGGTATATTTGCTGTATATTTCTAGATTGAATTTTACCGCATCTCGAATGAAATTATCTAAGATTCCCATTTTCCACATCGTGATAATAACAACAAAATTGATTATAAACATCAAAAACACTACCCTTAAAAACATTTTACGTGACTTTCGATATAATAGCAAGAAAACTAGAACAACGCCAATTAAATAAATCGACTGCAAATCTGACCATAAAGCAATAGTTCCCAACAAAGCTGTTGAAATCCATCCTGCATTTTTTGTAGCATTTTCTTTTGTCAATATATACAGCGTGATCGCAAACAAGGCGGTAGAAGTAATCCCGACAAAAACATGATAAATAACCATTTGACCAAAATATATGCTTTTAATTGCGCTATATAGAACTAAGAAAACTGTAATAGGCTGCCTGTATTTTGTTATTTTGATCGCTATAGACCACACGATAAGCTCTAGAGCGATAATTGACCATCGGGCAACTAATATAGATTCGCCCAACACCTTGAAAATCCAAGCAACCCAGTAATACGGAAACGGAGCATGATGCGAGAAAAAGTCTTGATAAATTAAATATCCATGATTTATTAGATGACCTCCATAGATATTATCTGATTCATCTACAAATACTCCGATTTTCGACGAATAAACAGATATAGAAAAATAAAGCAAAATCAACAAAATTGGCAACCATCCGCTTTCAAGTTTTTTCCCCATGGAACCTCCTCCCCTCGAACCCTTTTTCCCGGCGCCAGCGCCAGAGAGCCCGGCGGGTGCTGGCGAAGACCAGGGGGGAAGGCAACCCGTCCGGCGGAAAGAAGCCCGCCTCCAGGGCGTCATCCCCCGGCCGCAGATCCCCCGCAACCGGAACCCCCCGATACACAATGAACACCGCAGGACCCCGGGGATCCGTCGGGACGGCGAAGACGTCCAGCAGGCCGCAGATGCGGATGAGCAGCCCGGTCTCCTCCCGGCATTCCCGAATGGCCGCCGCCACCGGCCCCTCGTCGATCTCCACGAACCCGGCCGGGAGGGCCCAGCCCCCCTTGCCCGGATCGTAACGCCGGCGCACCAGCAACACCTTCCCTTCGTGCTCCACCAGCGCCCCCACCGCCACCTTGGGATCGTAGAACACGATGTAGCCGCAGGCCGGGCAGACCGGTCGCTCCCGACCGAAGAGGAACTGCTGGGTCAGGCGGGCGCCACAACGAGGGCAGAAGACAAAAGGACCGATCATCGGGAAGATCCCGCAACCAGGCCGGCTCCGGGTTTACGCAAAGCCCGTCCCCTCCTCCGGGGGGCCTCCATCGGGGGCGAAGCGGAGCACCGGGCCTTCGAGGCACAGCACCCGGCCTTCCCGCTCGCAGGATCCACACAGGCCGATGCCGCACCGCATGTAGGCCTCGTAGCTGAGCTGGGCGGGGAGGCCTCGCTCGGCCGCCAGGGCCCGCAAGGCCTCCAGCATCCCCTCCGGGCCGCATCCGTAGAGGGCATCGTAGGCCTCCTGTTCCAGGAGGCGGCGGGCGACCTCCGGGGCGCGCCCCCTCTCCCCGGCGGAGCCGTCCTCCGTGGCGACGACCACCCGGGCGCCCAGGGCGCGAAAACGCTCCCGATACAGCACGTCCGCGGCGGTGCGGGCGGCGGTGAGGGCGGTGACCTCCATGCCCCGGGCGAGGGCCTCCCGGGCCAGGAAGGCCAGCGGCGCCACCCCATATCCCCCGCCGACCAGCAGGATCCGCCGTCCCTCCAGGGTGAACCCGCGCCCCAGAGGCCCCCGGATCCATACCGGATCCCCCGGCTCCAGATGATGAAGGGCGGCGGAGAAAGGGCCCACCCGCGCCACCGTCAGCCCCACCGGGTCCGCCTCGGCCAGGCTGAAGGGCTTCTCCTCATAGCCGGGCAGCCAGACCATGACGAACTGGCCGGGCTGAGCCGGGAGCCGCAGGTCGAGGATCAGGGTCTTCACCCGCTCGCTTTCCGGGATCACCCGGACCACGCGGGCGGCCCGGGGCGGCCCCCCGGCACCGCCCATGGGGAACCGAATGGGGTTCCCCTCCCATGCCCGCTCCGAGGTCGATTCGCCTACGGGAAGGCTCATCTCCTTACGCCTCTTCGCGACGCAAGCAAGGTTCGCGGTGAAAGCCGCTCCTACAGGGTTGATCTTTGTGTAGGAGGGGCTTTCGCCCCGAACCTCCGTCTTCGATGACACGAAGGTCGCGGCGAAAGCCGCTCCTACAACACGGATGCCGAAATGAATTTCGGCTTACGGGAGGGGCTTCAGCCCCGAACCCCTGTCATCGATCCCATAGGGTGGCGAAAGCCGCTCCGACAAGGAGGGGGGCCATCCACGAATCCGATCCACGAACGCTTCCTTCGGAGCCTCCGCTTCTCCTCATTCGTGTATGCGTGCTCCATTCGTGGACGGCCTTTCTCCCTCGCCATAGCGAAAAAGGCCGCGGCGGAAGCCGGTTAGGAAGGGCGGAGGATGGCCGGGGTGGCGGCGACCTGTTCGGCCAGGGCGCGGATGGCGGCGATCTGCTCGGCGACCTCCGCCCGCCCCTCCTCCCGCATGCGCGCCTCCATCTGCTGCAGCCACTGGAGCCACTCCGGGGTCAGGAGGCGGCGGTTGCGCTCCAGGAGCCGACGGCGCCCCTCCTCGGAGGGGGTGTTGAGCAGGGCGTTGAGCAGCCGCAGCTCGGGCGGCAGCGTCTGCTGCAGGACGGCCATCGCGATCCGCCCCAGGAGGTCCAGGGCCTGGGCCAGCCGGGTCTCCCCCTCCTCCAGAGCCGCCTGGATGTTCATCTGCAGGACATCGAAGAAGATGTCGTCCAGCTCGGCGAGGTGCTGGACCAGCCGCTCCTGCAGCTCGCGCTCCGAGGGGGCGCTCAGGAGCTCCCGGATCAGACGGGCCCGCTCCTCATATACCCGCTGGATCTCCTGATCCACCGCCTCGCGGGCCTCGAGGATCTCCCGGCGCAGGGCGATCAGGCGTTCGGCCTCCTCGGCGCGCCCGGCCTGCTCCGCCTCCTCGATCCGACGCGTCAGGTTCTGGAAGAAGCGATAGTCCAGGAAGGGACGGCCCAGGGCCACCAGGGTCCGGCGGGTCGCCTCATCCGGAGCCTCCAGTAGCGCCTCCAGCAGGGTCTCTGAGCTGGGCGCCCGGGTGAATTTCTCCACCACCTGCGTCCGAGCCCGAACCATCTGCCCATAAGGGGTGAGCTCCAGCAGGCGATCCCGGATGGCCATCAGACGCGCGAACTCCTCCGCCGAGCCCTCCTCCTGGACCGCCGCCAGGGCTTCCTGGAAGAGCCGGAAGAACTCGCCGTTCATCTTCTCGGCGTTCTCCCGGATGATCTCCTCCGCGTCTTCGATGCGCCGGGCGTTCAGGAGGCGATGCAGCAGGAGCGTCCGTTCCTCCATGGCCTTGAGGTCCTCATCCGTGTAGCCATCGGCCCGGAGGATGGCCTCCAGCATGCTCGGGATGGTGAAAAACTCCTTGGGCTGGAGCAGATAGGCCTTGCGCTTCTCCCGGGGCAACTGGCGCAACACCGTCTCCACGAGCTGCCCCACGATACGCTGGCGGTCGGTCTCCTTCAGGTCCGCCTGGATCGGGATGAAGACGAAGGCCAGCTCCTTCTCCGGGTCGTGATACAGGAAGGGCGCGGCGAAGCTCACCCGGTTGCCGCACCGGGGGCAGACGAAGGCGTTGAGACGCCCGGCCAGAAGCAACCGCTTGAGCGGAGGCTCCTCCGAAACGTCGATGATCTGACGGACCGGGACCTGCACCGGCTGACCGCAGAACGGACAGCGGATGGTCATCGGCGTGGGGGGAAAGGGCATGCCGTTCCTCCTCGCACGATCTTGGGTTCTCCACAATCCACACCGGATGCGCCGCGCGGCGTCCGTGGGTTAGATTGTAAACCCGAAGGGTCGATCCGTGAAAAGACGAGGAAGCCCTCCGCTTGCCGGAAAGGAATCAGCGGACGAGGAAGCTCGGCGTCTGCGGGCCCGATGAGGCGAGATGCGCGGCAAGCCGCGCTGGGGGCGATTGAAGGTGCTCCGGCGCGAGGCGCTCAGGGCCAGCTGGAGACCACCTGGGAATACAAAGAGGAGACCGACTGCCCGAACACGGTCAGGGCCACCAGGACGACCAGCGCAATCAACAGGATGAGCAAGCCGTATTCCACCAGCCCCTGCCCCCGCTCCCGAATCCGATTGCGCATCCGGGCTCCACTCCTGAGCTCATCGGGTCCTCCCCCGGCCCTGGACCGTTCCGTCCTCGAGGCAGGGAGGCTCTGTTTCTCAGTGTAATCCAGAAGGCCGGGCCGGGCGGTAGGACCTTGGTCATGGGGGTGGCCCGCCCGGGTGCGGCCCGTCCTCCCGGATCAGGCCGGTCAGCTCGGCATAGGGGATGAACTCGAACCACCGGGCTTCCTCTGCAGACCGGGGGAGAGGGGCCGGGCGGCGGGCGGGATGAAGGCCGGCCTCCGGCGGCCAGCGCTTCTCAGAGACCGTCACCGCCCAGCAGGGCCGTCCGAACGCCCGGGCCAGCCGGGCGATGGCCCGCGTCCCTACCTTGTTGACGATCCCCTCCGCATCCCAGGCGTCGGCCCCCACCAGGACCAGATCCACCTCCGGCAGCCATTGCAGGGCCACCAGATCCGGGAGGAGGAGGGCGGAGTGACCCTGGGCGGCCACGTCCTCCGCCATCCGTCGGCCCTCCCCACCGGGTTCCGAGAAGGGGCAGATCACTTCCAGGGGATGGCCCTCCCGGGCGAGGAAGGCCAGGGCACGGAGGACGGTGCCGCTGCGGGAGTGGGTCATGATCACGCGGGCCCTATGCAGGAGGGCCGCCGCGTGCCGGGCCGCCGCCTCCTCATGGGCCTCCAGCCGCTCCCGGAAGGCCCGGGCGGCCGCGGAGAGCGCCGCTCGCGCGGCCGGAGGATCGGGGGCCTCCGCCAGCGCCCGCCGGGCGGCGGCGGCAAGATGCAGCGGCGGGGCCATATCCGGGTGCGCGGCGTGCAGGGCGGCCAGCAACGCCTCCAGCCCGGCGCGGAGGTCCTCCATCCGTTCCGCCGGGGCGGCCTGCGCCCACGCCTCCAGGATCCACGCGGCCTGATCCGCCAGGGCCATGGCCCCCGAGACCCGGTCCGCCTGATACGCCCGCAACCGCTCCTGCCAGTCCACGCCCAAGCCCTCTCCGGCGCCGGATCCTCCCCGCCTCTTAGACGGAGTCGCGTCAACCCTATTCTGTGGCAAAATCGAACATCGGGGGAGCGGCTTCCGCTGCGACCCGTTGCTTCTGCCGGCCGAAATCCATTTCGGCCACCCACCCCAGGAAGCCGCGACCCTTGCGTCATCGAAGACGGGAGGTTCGGGGCTAAAGCCCCTCCTACCGAAACCGTCTTTTTGTAGGAGCGGCTTTAGCCGCGACCTTAGCGTCATCGAGAACCATGGGCTCGAGGTTGCCGGAGCAGCCTTCATCGCAACCCTTGCGCCATCGAAGACCAAGAGTTCGGGGCGAAAGCCCCTCCTACAAAAATTATCATTGCACCGCAACCCCCTGAAAGATGGAGCGCGTGATGGGATCCAACTGGCTGTTCGAATGGGTGGCGCCCTTCTACGACGCGGCGATCCGCTTCCTGGATCCGGAGCCTCTGGCCCACCATCTCGTCCTCCCGGCGGAAGGACGGCTGCTGGACCTCGGCGGGGGGACCGGTCGGGTGGCCTGGGCATTACGCGGTCAGGTCAGCGCCGCGGTGGTGGCGGACGCCGCCCAGGGGATGCTCCGGGTGGCGCGACGCCGCCCCGGGCTCCTCCCCGTGCAGGCCCTGGCCGAGCGGCTGCCCTTCCCCAATGCCTCCTTCGACCGGGTGGTCATCGTCGACGCCCTGCACCACTTCATCGACGCCGGGGCCGCCATCCGGGAGGCCGCCCGGGTGCTCCGGCCGGGCGGACGTCTGGTGATCGAGGAGCCGGACATCGGCCGGTGGCCGGTGAAAGGGATCGCCCTCCTGGAGCGGTTGCTCGGGCTGCGAAGCCGCTTCCTCCCCGGGGAGGTCATCGAAGCCCTGGCCCGCTCCTCCGATCTGCAGACCCGAATCGAGCGCGACGCCCGCTCCTTTCGCCTCTGGGTGATCGGCTGGAAGCCGCCGGAAGCGTGACGCCTTCCGCTATTGGACCCCGCCCGGCTGCTCCGGCGCCGGGCTCACGGGGAGCCAGGGGGAGGCGGCACCCTCCACCTGACGCTGGGCGGCCTTGAGGGTGTTGACCAGCAACATGGCGACCGTCATGGGGCCCACCCCGCCGGGGACCGGCGTGATGGCGCCCGCAATGGGCGCCACCTCCTCGAAGGCCACGTCCCCCACCAGCCGATAGCCCCGCGGATCCTGGGGGTCCGGCACCCGGTTGATCCCCACATCGATCACCACCGCCCCCGGGCGCACCATCTCCCTCCGCACCAGGCCCGGGCGCCCCACGGCGGCGATCAGCAGGTCCGCCTGCCGCGTCAGCGACGCCAGATTAGGGGTCCGGGAATGACAGAGGGTCACGGTGGCGTCCAGCCGCAACAGCAACAGCGCCATGGGAAGCCCCACGATGCGGCTGCGCCCCAGGACCACAGCGTGGCGTCCGGCGATGGGGATCCCGGCCTCCTGCAGCATGGCCAGGATCCCCAGAGGGGTGCAGGGGATGAAACAGGGATCCTTCCCCTTCAAGCCCAGCCGTCCCAGGTTCGCCGGATGGAAGCCGTCCACATCCTTCTCCGGCGGGATGGCCCCCAGGATCTCCTCCTCATCGAGGTGCGATGGGAGGGGCAGCTGGATCAGGATGCCGTGGATCTCGGGGCGGGCAGCGAGGGCCTGCACGCGCTCCCGCACCGTCTCCGGATCCACGTCGGCGGGGAGATGCTCGCCGAAGGCGCGGATCCCCACCTCCGCGCACGCTTTCTGCTTGGCCTGGACGTAGGTCCGGGAGGCCGGGTGATCGCCGATGAGGACGGTGACCAGGCCAGGGACCTGCCCGGTGCGGGCCCGGAAGGCCTCCACCTGGGCTTTGACCCACGCCCGCCAGCGGGCCGCCATCGCCCGCCCGTCCAGGATGCGCGCCGCCATCCCCCGGGTCCCTCCTACCCGGAAGCTCCGCCCGGCGCGGCGCCCTCCCCGGAGGCCCGGGCGCCGGCGTCTCCCACCAGGCTCGAGAGGGGAGCCACCAGCCGGGTGAACTCCATCGGGAAGACGAACTTGGTGGCGGGGCTGGCCCCCAGGGCCTTGAGGGCCTCCAGATACTGGAGGGTCATCGTGTTGGCGTCGAGGGTGCGGGCCACGCTGAAGATCCGCTCCAGGGCCAGGGCGAACCCCTCCGCCCGCAGGATCTGGGCCTCCCGCTCCCCCTGGGCTCGCAGGATGGCGGCTTCCTTCTCCCCTTCCGCCTTCAGGATGGCCGCCTGCTTCTCGCCCTCGGCCACCTTCACCGCCGCCTCCCGCTTGCCGTCGGCCTCCGTCACCAGGGCCCGGCGGTTGCGCTCCGCCGACATCTGCCGGGTCATCGCCTCCAGCACGTCCCGGGGCGGCTGGATCTCCCGGATCTCCACGGCGGTGACCTTCACCCCCCAGCGCTCCGTCACCTCGTCCAGCTTCACCCGCAGGGCCTGGTTGATGTATTCCCGCTTGGCCAGCACGTCGTCCAGCAGGATGTCCCCGATCACCGCCCGCAACGTGGTGGTGGCGATCCCCACCGCCGCCGAGACGAAGTCCCGCACCTGCACCACGCTCTGGACCGGATCCACTACCCGCCAGTAGATCAGGAAGTCGATGCCGATGGGGGCGTTGTCCTTGGTGATGGAGGTCTGCTGGGGGATCTCGCGGAACTGCTCCCGCAGGTCCACGGTGATGGCGCGGTCCACAACGGGGATGAGGAGCACCAGGCCCGGCCCCTTGGCGCCGATGACCTTCCCCAGACGGAAGACCACCAGGCGCTGGTATTCGGGGACGATGCGGATCATGGAGCCGAGGAGGGCGAGGAGGATCAGGCCGACACAGAGCACCAGGACCAGCATGCTGATCAATGCTTCCATCGGGGCCTCCAAACGTGAAGTTCTGCCATCCGACCGCTTTACTGTATTTTACCCGGAGGCGGGGCCGGTCCGGGATTAGAATACAGATAGCCTGAACAGGAGGGGCGGGATCGGTGGGAGAATCCCTGGAGGAGATCGCCCGGGAGGTGATCGCCTGCCGGCGGTGCCCGCGGCTGGTGGCCTATCGGGAGGCGGTGGCCCGGCGCAAGCGGCGACAATTTCGGGACTGGGAATACTGGGGCCGGCCGGTCCCCGGTTTCGGCGACCCCCAGGCCCGGGTGCTGGTGGTGGGCCTGGCGCCGGCCGCCCACGGGGCGAACCGGACCGGGCGCATGTTCACCGGGGATGGCTCGGGGGATTTCCTGATCGCCGCCCTGTATCGCGCCGGCTTCGCCAACCAGCCCACCTCCACCCATCGGGAGGACGGGCTGGTCCTGCGGGACGTCTATCTCACCGCGGTGGTGCGCTGCGCACCGCCCGACAACCAGCCGTCCCCCGAGGAACGGGCGCGGTGCCGGCCGTATCTGGTGCGGGAGCTCCGGGCGCTCCCCCGCCTGCAGGTCGTGGTCACCCTGGGGCAGATCGCCACGGAGGGGTTCATACGGGCGTTGCGGGAGCTGGGTTACGAGGGGCCACGCCCGGCCTTCCGCCACGGGGCGGTGCATCCCCTGGGACCCGGGTGGCCCGTTCTGATCACCTCCTATCATCCCAGTCGCCAGAACACGCAGACCGGTCGCCTGACGTCGGAGATGTTCGACGCCGTCTGGGAGACGGTGAGACGCCTGCTGAAGGATTGAGGAGAAGAAGGCCGCGCCGCTTTCGGAGCATCCAGCGCTGGGGGAGCCGTCCATGAGCGAGCATTGGCCGCATCCGACCGGGGATGTGAGCGAGACGGCCGGCTGGTGGGTGCCGGGCCGGGATCGCACGCAGCGGATCCCACCGCGGCCGACGGCGGGAGGGCCGTCGGGAGGGCCGCCGCGTCCGCCCCGCGCCACCCCGGCGGCCTCCCGCCGCCCCTGGGGCCGGCGCATCCTCGCTGGGCTGCTGATCCTGATCCTGCTGGGCGCCGCGGGGAGCGTGGCCGCCCTGGCCGGCTACGTCTATGTGGCCATGCAGCTGCCGCCGCCGGAAACGCTCCAGGAGCGAGCCCTGAACCTCTCCACCTCGCTGGTGCTCACGGACCGCAACGGGGAGCTGATCGGGGAGATCGCCGACCCCCAGAGCGGGCGCCGCCAGCTGGTCCGCCTCTCGGAGATCTCCCCCTGGCTGATCCGGGCCACTGTGGCCACCGAGGACCCCCGGTTCTGGCAACATCCGGGGTTCGACCCCATCGCCATCGTCCGGGCGATCTACCAGGCGATCCGGGAGGGGGAGGTGGTCAGCGGCGCCAGCACCATCCCCCAGCAGCTGGTGCGCAATCTGATCATCTCCCCGGAGCGGACGCTGCGGCGCAAGATCAAGGAGGCGGTGCTGGCCGCGGAGATCACCCGCCGTTACCCCCGGGAGCAGATCCTGGAGATCTATCTCAACACCATCTACTACGGGAACCTGGCCTATGGCGTGGAGGCCGCCGCCCGCACCTACTTCGGGAAGCCGGCCAAAGACCTCACCCTGGCGGAGGCCTCCTTCCTGGCCGGGCTCCCCCAGGCCCCGGCCCTGTATGATCCCTTCACCCCAGAGGGTCGGGAGCGGGCCCTGCGGCGTCAGCGGGACGTGCTCCGGCTGATGGTGGAGGCCGGCTTCATCACCCCGGAGCAGGCAGAGGCCGCCGCCCGGGAGATGCAGGCGTATCCCTTCCAGAAGCCCCCGGCCGCCTCCCCCGCCCCCGAGGCGCCCCATTTCGCCCTCTATGTGCTGCAGTGGCTGGAACAGACCTTCGGCCTGGACCCCCAGACCCTCCACCGGGGCGGGCTGCGGGTGGAGACCACCCTGGACCTCCGCCTCCAGCGGATGGCGACCCGCGTCCTGCGGGAGCACCTGGCCAAGCTGGCCGATAAGAACGTCCACAACGGGGCCGTGGTGATCCTGGATCCCCGCACCGGTGAGATCCTGGCCATGGTGGGGAGCCCCGATTACAACGACGCCGCCCACGGCGGCCAGATCAACATGGCCATCGTCCCCCGCCAGCCGGGCTCCTCCATCAAACCGCTGACCTACCTCGTGGCCTTCGAAAAGGGGTGGACCCCCGCCACCCTGATCTGGGACGTGCCGACCCGCTTCCCGGACGGGCCGGGGCGATTCTACGAGCCGGTCAACTATGATCGCCGCTTCCACGGGCCGGTCACCGTGCGCTATGCGCTGGGGAACTCTTACAACGTCCCGGCGGTGAAGGCCCTGGCCTTCGTGGGGCTGCCGGCCTTCCTCCAGCGGGCCCGGGATCTGGGCATCACCACCCTCACCCGGCCGGATTACGGGCTTTCCCTCACCCTGGGCGGCGGCGAGGTGCCCTTGCTGGAGATGGTCGGGCTGTATGCGGCCTTCGCCAACGAAGGCCGGCGCGTGCCCCCGGTTCCGGTCCGTCGGATCACCGATGCCTTCGGCCGCGTGCTCTACGAATACACGCCGCCGCCGGGGCAGCCGGTGATGCGCCCGGAGCACGCCTATCTCATCACCCATATCCTCTCCGACAACGAGGCCCGCAAGGCCGCCTTCGGGCCCAACAGCCCGCTCAAGCTCTCACGGCCGGCGGCCGCCAAGACGGGGACCACCAACGACTTCCGGGACAACTGGACGCTGGGCTACAGCCCGGATCTGGTGGTCGGGGTCTGGGTGGGCAACGCCGACAACTCGGAGATGAAGGGGGTCACCGGCATCACCGGCGCGGCGCCGGTCTGGCATGATGTGATGGAAGAGGCCCATCGCATCCTGAACCTGCCGCCCCGGGAGTTCCGCCGGCCGCCCGGGATCATCGAGCTGGAGATCTGTCTGGATTCGGGGACGCGGCCCTCGCCCTACTGCCCCCCCGACCGGCGGCGGGTGGAGGTCTTCGCCGCCGATCAGCCCCCGCCCGGCCCGGAGCATGACCTCTGGCAGCTCGTGGTCCTGGACGGGGCCACCGGGCTGCGTTACGCCGAGGGTTGCCCGGGCCCGCCCATCGAGCGGGTGTTCTACATCGTGCCCGAGGAAGGGCGCTGGTGGGCCGAGCAGCGTCAGATCCCTCAGCCGCCCAGCGAGGTCTGCACCGCGGCCATCCCCCAGGTCATCATCCGATGGCCCAACGAAAGCACCGTGGTCCGAGGCATCGTCCCCGTGCAGGGGACGGTATGGATCCCGGACTTCGCCTACTACAATGTGGAATGGGGCATCGTGGGGGCGGACGGCGTCGCCTGGCAGTGGCTGAGCGGCCCGCATCTGGCGCCGGTCCGCGACGGCCAGATCACCGTCTGGGATGCCTCCGGGCTGCCCACGGGGTGGTATGCCCTGCGGGTGACCGCCTTCAACCGCGCCGGGCAGGCCTTCGTCGGAGAGGTGCGGACCTACGTGGACAACGGGATCGTCCCCACACCCACGCCGATCCCGACCGTCACGCCTACGCCGCTCCCCACCCCGACACCGGAGGAGGCCACGCCCGCGCCGACGCCGATCCCCCTGCCGACGCTTCCGCTGACGCCGCTGCCCACCCCGTGACCGGAGTCCGGGTCGATGCAGGCCGATCCCTTGCGGTCTCGGATCGCTCCGGCGCGGCGGGCGCCCGGACCCATCGGTTGTCGGTCTGGGCGCTCACCGCCCGGCCAGAAACACCCCGGCCAGGATCAGCGCCAGGCCTGCGAGAAGCCACCCTGAGAGGGGCTCGCCGAGCCATAGCGCCCCCCAGAGCACCGCGAAGATCGGATTGAGATACACCACCAGGGAAACCCCGATCACCCCGGTCCGCTCGAGCAGCGCATAATACATCACGTAAGCGATCGCCGTGCCCAGGACCGCCAGAAGGATCAGGGCGGCGAGGGACTCAGGGGCCGGGGAGAGCGCCCACGGCCGATCCAGGAGCAGGCTCAAGGGGAGCGCCATCAATCCACCGCATCCCAGCTGCCCGATGGCCGCGTCCACCGGCGGGACCCCCCGCAGCGCCCGTCGGGCGTAGACGGTGGCTGCGGCATACGAGATGGCGGCTGCTACCACGGCCCCCTCGCTGAGCAGATGCGCATGAGCCGCCCGCCGCAGGTCCGGGAACAACAGGACCAGGATCCCCAGGAAGCCCAGGAGCAGCCCGGCCAGCTGGCGCCGCGAGGGTCGCTCCTCCCGCAACCCGATGGCCGTGAACCCGGCGGCCCAGAGGGGCATGGTGGCGATCAGCACCCCCGCCAGCCCGCTGGCGATGGTCCGCTCGCTCCAGGCGACCAGCGTGTGGGGAAGCGCGGCGTTGAAGGCCCCCATCGCCAGATAGGTCCCCCAGGGCGGATCCGCCCGGGGGCCCGGACGGAGCCGTCGGAACAGCCCGAGGAGGGCGGCGGCGATCAACAGCCGTCCCGCCACGAACGTGAACGGCGGGATCGTCCGCACCCCAAGGGCGAAAAAGAGATACGAGGCCCCCCAGATGGCCCCCAGCGCCAGCAGGATCGCCATATCCCCCGCGCGCATCCCTTCCTCCCTCCCAGGATCGTCATCCGATGAGCGCACGGGACCGACGCCCATCACCCGGCTCCCTCCTCATCGGAGCTCCCGATGCTTGCCGGATCCCACACGCCCTTTGACGCCGCGCTGAAGCGCCGGTATGGTAGCCCATGTGCGCATTCGTTGGCCCGAGGAGGAGCTTCATGTCCTTTGAAACGAGAAGAGGTCGATCGCTCCCGGTCGGATGGCTCATCACGCTGGGCATCCTCACGCTGATGGGGATGGGCTTGCTGCTCCGCTCGCGACGGCCCCCGTCTCCTTCCCCCACCTTGACCGAAGGAACGCTCCCGTCCTCATCTCCGACCCTTTCCGCCACCCCTGCGCTCCGGGATCTCTGTGCCCCTGAGATGTTGCCTCGGATTCATGCCCCCCGCTTCGAAGGCCCGATCCCCTTCGAGCAGAGCGCCATCGCCTGGTTCGGGCAGGTCTCCCCCACGCGGAACTATACCGACATCCGCGTGGGCTACAACGCCCGCGAGCTCTTCATCTACCTGGCCATCTTTGACCGTCACCTCTGGTATGATGAGAACCCCACGCCGCAGACGCTGACGCAATGGGACGCCGCAACGATCCTGCTGGACACCTCCGGCGGCGATCGGCTTTCTCTTTCGTCATGGCGCTTCGTCGCCCAGCTCTACAGCGAGCCCAGCCCGTCTCGACGGAACGTCGAGCGGGGAAGCGCCGAAGGCTGGAAGCCGATCCACGTTCCGTTCAACGCGGTCCCGGGCTGGCGGGGAAACGCCCTGAACGACGACCGCGAGAGCGACCGGGGCTGGGCCATGGGCTTCACCATCCCCTTTTCCAGCCTGGGCCTGACCTCCGCGCCCCCCGAGGGGACCATCTGGCGGCTGGCCGTTCGGGTTCATGACCGGGATTCCATGGAAGATCCATCCCTCGAGGAGACCTCCTGGCCGCCCTCCGCCTCGCCGGACGACCCAAGCTGCTGGGGCTTTCTGCACTTCGGCCTCCCCGCTTATCACGCCACCGCCGTCCCGACTGGTTACATCCGGATCCGCCGCCCTGTGCGGAACAGCCCCCTCGTCCCGGACGCCAACGTGGGCGGCACCACATCCAACCAGTGTCCCGGCGATGAACACTACATCTGGAACGAATGGGGGAACCGCAACGACGGCCACGCGCCCGACTTCAACATCCAGAATCAATCCGATGTCGCTGACTGGCCGTGCTTCGCTAAATATTACGTGACCTTCCCTCTGGACGCGATTCCGCGGGGGAAGACGATCATCTCGGCTACCCTCACCCTCCATCAGTTCGGCAACGCCGGGGATCCCGGACAGGCCCGGCCTTCATGGATCCAGGTGCTGATCGCCTCGGCGGATTGGGATGAGGAGACCATCACCTGGAACAACGCGCCGCTGGCATATGAGAACGTCGGCGGCGCCTGGGTGGATCCCCTTCTCGAGTGGCCGGGGTGGCCTGGCGTTCCCCGCACCTGGGATGTCTCCTATGCGGTCGCGCAGGCCTATGCGCGGGGCGAGCCGCTGCGGCTGATCCTCTACAGCGCCGATTCGGCTTATCACAGCGGCAAATATTTCGTGTCCTCCGACGCCGAAGACTGGAACACGGAGGGACGACCGCTTCTGGAGGTATGGTGGGGGGAGTCCCGTTGAGGCGGACGATCCGAAAACAAAGGCACGAGCCTACATCCCCACCCGCGCGGGACCTTACAGCGGCTTGAAGGCCTCAAAAGGCTGCCGGCATGCCTCACAATAAAACAGCGCGCGGCACGAGGTGGGCCCGAAGAGGTTCTCCATCCGCGTGTTCGTGGAGCCGCAGAAGGGGCACGGCACCCCCTTCAGCAACTCCGGGGTGATCTCCCCCGCAGACGGCCGGGGCGGCGCGATCCCCAGCTCCCGAAGCGCCTGTCGTGCCCGCTCGCTCATCCGTTCCGGTGTCCACGGCGGCCGATATATCCGCCGCACCTGAACCCGCCGCGCCCCCAGGGCCTGGATGCGCTCGACGATCTCCCGCTCCATCACGTGCAGGGCCGGACACCCCACAAAGGTGGGCGCGAAGTCCACCTCCACCATGTCATCGCCCACCCGGACGTCGTAGATCAACCCCAGGTCCACCACCGAGACCGTGGGGATCTCCGGATCCTTCACCGCCTCCAGCGCGGCGAGGATCGCCTCCCGGGTCAGCCCCGGCCCGTCCGCCCGTCCGTCGTTCACCATGTCTCCCCCATCCCGGAGCGTGCGACCATCTGGAAATCCGTTAGCAGGGCAGTCAGGTGCTCCGTGTGCCGGCCGATCCGCCCGCCGTAAACGGGCTCCGCCTCCGGGATCTTCAGGGAGGCCGCCTCCAGGATGGGACGCACCTCCGCCTCCCAGCGGGCCCGCAGCTCGGCCTCCGGCGGCTGGATCCCCGCCGCCACCCGCAGGTCCTCTCCGGGCGCCGGCTCGAACAGCCCCAGGGCGTGCGGCCATGCCTGCTCCAGAGCCGCCTGCATCCGGCGGTGGCTCTCCTCTGTGGCATCCCCCAGCCGCAGCACCCAGGCCCGGCTGTGCATCAGATGATAGGTCTCCTCCCGGCGGACCTTCGTCGCCGCCGCCGCCAGCGGCGGATAGGCGCTGTTCATCAAGGCCTCCAGGCGGACCTTCTCCGCGTAATCGAAAAGGAACTGGCGGACCACCGTGAAGGCCCAATCCCCCCGGGGCAGCTCCACCAGGGTAGCGTTGCGGAACTCCGGGGGATCCCGGAAGTAGGCCATGCGGTCGGGGTCGGGCCACCCCAGCTCCTGCAGCAACGAATACCAGAGGACCGCATGCCCGATCTCGTCCTGGGCGATGCTGGCCATGGCGATGTCCGCCTCCAGGATGGGGGCATGGCCCACCCACTCCGCGTCCCGATGGCCCAGCAGGACCTCGTCGTCGGCCATCGCCAGAAGAAGATGCCCCACCGCCTCCCGGAGGGGATCCGGGAGCGGAACCGCTTCATTCGGCTTCAGGGAGGGACTGGCCATGGCGCTCCATCCACCTCCGCACCCGCTCCGTCACCCGGAAGCCCCGGGGCTCCCGATACTCTTTCTCCAGAGCGGAGGCGAACAGCTCCTCCGCCTCCTCGGCCCGGGAAGCGTAGATCGCTTCCGCGGGGACCACCCACAGGCTGGCGCAACGGCCCCGACGGGCGAACTGCTCTTTGGCCAGGATCAGGGCCATCTCCGGGTCGGGGGCGTGGACCGCTCCCACGTGGACGTGGGGGTCGCCCCGCTTCTCCTGGAGGAAGACCTCATAGACCGGCCACTGCGTATCGGCCATTGCCCCCTCCGTTCGTCCGCTGCGCCGCCTTCGCTGTTAGAGCCTCCCGCACCCAGCGCCCCTCCTCGTGGGCCCGGCGCCGGACCGCCATCCGCTCCGCGTTGCAAGGGCCGTCGCCCTTGATCACCCGCCAGAACTCCTCCCAGTCCGGCTCGCTGAAGCGCCAGTGCCCGGTCTCGGGATCGTAGCGCAGGTTCGGATCCGGGATGGTGAGGCCCAGGCGCAGCACCATCGGCGCGTATTGATCCACGAACTCCTGCCGCAGCTGGTCGTTGGTCTTCGTCTTGATGCGCCAGCGCAGCAGCGTCGGGGTGTGCACCGAGTCGCGGTCCGGCGGGCCGAAGAGCATCAGCGCCGGATACCACCAGCGGTTCACCGCCTCCTGGATCATCTGCCGCTGGGCGGGGGTGCCGGTGGCCAGGGCGACGAAGGCGTCGTAGCCTTGCTTGATGTGGAAGGATTCCTCATAGCAGATGCGCTTCATCGCCCGGGCGTAGGGGCCGTAGGAGCCCTGGGCCAGCATCAGCTGGTTGACCACCGCCGCGCCGTCGATCAGCAGCCCGATGGCCGCCACATCGGCCCAGGTGGGCGTGGGGTAGTTGAACACCACCGAATACTTGGCCTTCCCGGCCAGGAAAGCCTCGATCATCTCCTCCCGGCTGATCCCCAGGGTCTCCGCCGCCCGATACAGCAGCTGGCCGTGGCCCCCCTCGTCCTGCACCTTGGCGATGAGGATCAGCTTGCGCCGGAGGGTGGGGGCGTGCGGGATCCACTTCCCTTCGGGGAGCATCCCCACGATCTCGCTGTGGGCGTGCTGGGAGATCATCCGGATCAGCTGACGCCGGTATTCCTCCGGCATCCAGTCGGTGGGTTCGATCTTCTCCCCCCGGGCGATGCGCGCCTCGAACTCCGCCAGACGGGCCTCGTATTCCGGGCCCTCCTGGGGAGGCGGCGCCTGCTCCGGAACCGGAACCGGATGACCCTGGATGCGGTAGGTGATCATGGGCCCCTCCTTCCTTCACGGATCCGCAGACGGGGATTCCGAGCGAACCAGCCCTCGCACCGCCCAGTCGCTGAAGGCCTCCGCGATCTGATCCGGCGAGAGCGGGCCTTTCGGCTGATACCACACGGCCACCCCGTTCAAGGCGGTCAGGATGAAGCGGGTGATCAGCGGGACATCCAGGTCTGCCCGGAAGACGCCGGCCGCGATCCCCTCCCGCAGGATCTCCCGGAAGAGCGCCTCATAGGCGTCCCGGCGGGCGAGGATCTCGCTCCGGCGTTTCGGGCTCAGCGCCCGCCATTCGTGGTTGAAGACCACCGCCGCATCCTGACGCTCCGTCACCACCCGGATGTGGGCGGCCACCGCCATGCGCAGCTTCTCCAGAGGAGGCCGCTCCGAGCGGACGATGGGCTCCAGGCTGGAGAGGAAGGCCTGCGCCGCCTCGTCCACGATCTCCCAGAGCAGCTCCTCCTTGGAGGCGATGTGCGCATAGAGGCTCCCTCCCTGCAGGCGGATCGCCGCCGCGATGTCCCGGATGGACGTCCCGTAGTAGCCGCGCTGGCTGAAGAGCCGACCGGCCACCCGCAAGATCGCCCTGCGTCGATCGCTCCCGCTTCCTCGCGCCATTTTTGCTAACGAACGTTTGCTTAAATTATAGGGGGGAGAACGGATCCTGTCAAGACCCTCGCCGCAGGGGGTGTGCCCCAAAACTGTAGGACAACTGCGAGCAGTTGTCCTACGACGCGGCGAGGCCCGACAAAATTGGGACACACCCGCCGCAGGATGCGCCCCAAGGCCGAGGGCGGGTTCGACCTCCGGGGCGCTCCGCACCCGCTTCCTCAGGAGAAAACCGGGCATCGAGGCGAAAGCCCTCCTGCCGGCAGGAACAGCTTCCGCCGCGACCCATTGCTTCTGCAGGCCCAAATTCGTTTCGCCATCCACATAGTAGGCGCGGCTTTCGCCGCGACCCATCACGCCATCGAAGACGGAGGTTCGGCACGTAAGCCGAAATTCATTTCGGCATCCGTATTGTAGGAGCGGCTTCAGCCGCGACCTCGCTGCCTCGAAGACAGAGATTCGGGGCTAAAGCCCCTCCTACACCTACAAATTACGCGGCCGGCAAAGACCCACCATCGGCCGGAGGCCCATCCCGGCCGATGGCACCTGGCGGTCCCACCCGTTCACGGACCGAGGCGGGCCACCTCAACCCCCATCGCCCGGACATCGTAACCCGGCAATGCCGCCACCGCGGCCCGGAACCGGGAGTCATGCAGGAGCTCCCGGAGCGGGCGGAACCAGGGGTCCTCATACAGATCCTGGGGGATCACCAGATCATAGCGCTCCAGAGCCAGGGGGAGGAAATCCAGCCCCATCGCCGCCGCCGCCGCTCGAATCCCAAGCCCGACGTCAGCCCGGCCGCTGGCCACCGCTGCCGCCACCGCCAGATGCGTCAGCTCCTCCCGATCGTAACCCGGGATGGAGGCCGGATCGATCCCCAGGCGCTGCAGATAGTAATCCAGCAGCACCCGCGTCCCGGCGCCCCGCTGGCGGTTAACGAACCGCACGTCCGGCCGCGCCAGATCCCGGAGATCCCGGATCCCCTTCGGGTTCCCTGGGGCCACCATCAGGCCCTGCTCGCGGTGGGCCAGGGTGACCACCACCACGGGCACGCCGGCCAGGTAGCGGCGAACATAAGGGAGGTTGTATTCGCCGCTCTCGGGATCCAGGAGATGGGTGCCCGCGAGATGACACTCCCCCCGCCGCAGGGCGATCAGCCCGCCCAGGCTGCCGGCGTTCGCGCTCCGCAGCCGCCGTCCCGGCCAGCGCTCCGCCAGGAACTGGGCCATCAGATCCAGCGCCATGTCATGGCTGCCGATGGCCAAAATCGTCCCCTCGATCGCCTCCGGATCCGTATACAGCTCCACCGCCACCGTCTCCCCCTGGTCATAGCCCTCCACGAAGCGGGGGATCCGCAGGATCCCATCCGCCCGCACCAGGGAGGAGAGCACCCCCGCCCCTCGGGAAAGCGGGGCGGCCACATAGCGTCCCCCGACCCGCCCCACCGTCACCCGCACCCACTCCTCATCGCCAAGCGGGGAAAGGAGTTTGCGGGTGAGCACAGCGTCCAGGCGCGGCCGCCGGCGCGGCGGAAGGCCCAGCCAGCGCGCCAGCAACGGCTCCACGAAGATCTCCCCGGTGAGGGCCGCGGAGACCGGGAAGCCGGGGACGCCGATGACCGGGACCGAACGCCCATCCACCCGGAGGATCCCCAAGATCACGGGATGGCCGGGGCGCACCGCCACCCCATGGACCAGCAGCGTCCCGAGGGTGGAGACCACCCGCGCGGTGAAATCCTCGCTGCCCGCCGAGGAGCCGGCGTTGATGAGAACCAGGTCGTGGGTCCGCGCGGCCTCCCGTGTGGCCTCCAGCAGGCGCTCGAAATCGTCGGGAACGATGGGGAAACGCGTGGGGAGCCCGCCCCACTCCCGGACCTGGGCCGCCAGCACCAGCGAGTTGAACTCGATGAGCTCCCCGGGGCGCACCCCGCGGGCCGCCGCTTCCTCCGGAGGGATGAGCTCCGTTCCGGTCGGGAGGATGGCCACCCGCGGCAACCGGCGCACCGGCACGGTCGCATATCCGCACGCCGCGATCACCCCCAGGTCCACCGGCCGCAGGCGGTGATTGGCCGGCAACACCAGCTCGGCCGCCGCGATGTCCTCCGCCACCGGGCGGACGTTGGCCCAGGGGGGGACCGGCTGATAGAGAGTGATCCGGGTGGCCCGCTCCGGGGCTTCCCCATCGAACTGCACCTGCTCCACCGGGACCACCGCGTCCGCCCATGGGGGGAGGGGATCGCCGGTGTCCACATAGCAGGCGCCGATGCCGTCCGGACCGGGCGGGACGGGAAGCACGCGGGGCTGGGTCTCGGTGGCCCCCACGGTATCCCGAGCCCGCACGGCGAAGCCGTCCATCGCCGCCGCCGCATAGGGCGGGACGGAGAGGCGCGCCCAGATGGGCTCCGCGGTCACCCGGCCCAGGGCCTGCTCCAGCGGCACCCACTCTCCGGGAAAGGGAGCGTCGAGGCCCGCTTCCGTGAGGGCCCGCGTGAAACGGGTCCACGCTTCCTCCAGGGGCACATCTTCCAGATAGATCCGGCGTCCCATCGGTGAAGCTCCCAGGTGGCAGATCCGAAGGCCTCGCTTCCACCAGCCTTCCGATCCCATCCCTGATCACCCTGTGTCATTCTAACAGGTTTCCTTCCCTTGATGGACTTTAAAAGACGCCTGCGGACAGACGGGGGTTCTCCGCACCGGCCGGGATAGCGATCGGAATGAATTTCGATTTGCAAGCCGACGGCTCAGAGGCCGGGCTCTTCCCCCTGTGCGCCCTCTGGATTCGCGAGGGGCCGCGTGGCGCGGCGTTCGTTCTAAAAAAACGACGGCCCCACCTTTCGGCAGGGCCGTCGCGACCGGATGCCCGGTTCAGGAGATCAGGCGGAGAGGCGGGTCACGTCGTAGGCCTGGGGGCCCTTGGCGGTCTGCCGGACGCTGAACTCCACCCGGTCCCCCTCCTCGAGGTTCCGGAAGCCATCCCCGGCGATCCCGGAGTAGTGGACGAAGATGTCCTTCTCTCCCTGATCGGGGCGGATGAAGCCATACCCCTTGATCCGGTTGAACCAGCGGACGGTTCCCTTCATGCGTGCTTCAGACATCGGACGAACTCCTTACGTAAAGTTAGGACGAAGCCGGAGCCCAGGCTTCCGTTGTTCTGGAAGGGCTCGAGGACGGACCGTGGGGATGGGCCAGGGGCCGATCTCCGGGTCAACAAAAAACCGCCGGGCGTCTCGGGCGACCCGGCGGTCTGGCCTTCGACTTCCCTTCCGCGTGTGCTCCTCACGCACCCTCATTCTACCAGATTTCCCCCTCTTGTCAAATCCGGGTTTAGCGGGAAATCGCGGATGCGGAGCCCCGAGCGCGGCGCACCGATCTCAGCGGCCGGAGGATTCCCCGAGCAGGGCCCACACCGCTCGATCCAGCCGACCGTTGCTCACCACCGCCCCCGCATCCCGGAACGTCCAGGGAGAGCCATCCGGGCGATTCATCTGTCCTCCCGCCTCCCGGACCAGCACGGCGGCGGCGGCCACGTCCCATGGCTGCAGCGCCAGGTGGAAATACAGATCCAGCCAGCCCGCGGCCACGTAGGCCATCCCCAGGGCGGCGGATCCGATGGCCCGCACGGTCTGGCAACGCACCGCCAGGTAGCTCAGCCAGGCCAGGACCTGCTCCCGCGTCTCGTTGCGATGCCCCCAGTCCAGCCCGATCAACGCCTGCTCCAGGCGCTCCGTCTCGCTGACCCGGATGGGCCTGCCGTTCAGGAAAGCGCCCCGGCCCCGGGCGGCTGTGAACAACATATCCTGGAGGGGCGCGTAGATCACCCCGACCACCGGCTCCCCTTCCACCAGCAGGCCGACGGAGACGGCGAAATACGGCAGGCGCCGGGCGAAGTTCGTCGTCCCATCCAGAGGATCCACCACCCAGACGATGCCCTGGGCCATCGCCTCCCGCGCTTCCTCCTGGGACGTGCCCTCTTCCCCCAGCACACGATGGGCGGGATCGTGGCGCCGGATCACCGCCACGACGGCCTCCTGAGCGGCCAGGTCCGCCGCGGTCACCCAATCCCGGAACCCTTTCTCGTGCACCTGGCGCGGCATCGGCCAGTGGGCGCGGAGGACCGCACCTCCTGCCAGGGCGGCCTCGATCGCCGTCAGCAGCCAGACCTCCAGATGGGCGCCCGATGGGCTCATGGTCTCCTCCCGCTTATGGGCTCCGCAATCGATCCAGGAGGATCGAAACGGCCGTCCCGCTCTCGAGAAGGCGGAGCGCTTCCTCCAGACGAGGGGCCGCAGGACGCTGATCCGCGGGCTCCTCCTGGTAACCTTCCAGCACCCATTTCATCAGCTGACCCACGAGGCTGTCCGGGCCGGCGAGCTGCTGGAGGCGAACGGCCGCCGTCCGGCGAACCGGAAGGGCCTGCGCCTCCTGCGCCCAGCGAACCTGCACCTCCGGATCCAGGGTCCAGCGGATGAAGGACCACGCGGCGGCCTGCTGGCCTGGATCCGTCGCGGCGATCGCCAGATCCCAGCCCCATCCCGGCAGGATCGGACGGCCGCGCATCCCGGGATCCGGCAGCGGGGCGAGGGCCGGGCGGAAGCGCAGGCGCCCGGCCTCGCTCTCCCGTTCCAGCGTGAAGAGCCAGCGGCTGGAGCCGAAGAGGAGGACCGTTTCGCCCTCCAGGAAGGCCCGCAGCGCCTGCGGGGGATCCGCCAGGCGGGCGCAGCCCACCCGGAGCATCCCCTGCACCGCCTCCAGCAGCGCCTGGGCCTCGGCCTCGGAGCGCCCGGCCAGCCACCCCTGAAGCGTCCAGGCTGCCCGTGGCGCCATCCAGCCCGCGGTGTCCGGGATCCCATCGCCGTTCAGATCCAGCGCGCCCCGCAGGCAGACCTGGCGGATCGCCTCCCAGTCCCCCGGGGGTTGCTCCAGGCCGGACTCCAGCAAGCGATCGGTGTCCGCGTAGAGCACCAGCCCTTCCCGAAGGAAAGGGAGGGAGCCCGCCGTCGTGGGGGGCAACAGATCCTGGCGCTCCGCCGCAGAAAGGCCGCGGACCGGATCCTCCATCCAGGGCCTCAAGGGGGTCAGCCGGCCGGCCTGCACGAGGGCGGGGACCGCCTCGGAGGGGATCAGCACGAGATCAGGCCCGCGCTCCGAGGGCTGATGGAGACGACGGAGCAGCTCGGAGGAGCCGGGGAAGGTTTCGATGTAAATCGCCACGTCCGGATGCCGGGCCATAAAGGCCTCGGTCAGCCGAGCCAGGGCAGCCCCCCGTTCGGGATCCAGGGCGTGCCAGAGGACGAGCAGACGGGCCGGCCTCCCCAGCGGGGCGCAGGCCGCTGCGGCCATCAGGGCGAGAAGCCCCACTCCCTGTGTCCAGCGCATCCCTCCTCGCTCCTCACGAGCCTAAAATAGGGATGACCATCCGGATTTTACTTCACGCCGCTATCCCATCCCGGGAGCCAGACAGATGAGCACCCTGAAGGTGGGACTGGCCCAGATCTATCCTCGCCTGGGGGATCTGGAGGCGAACCTGGAGAAGCATCTGGAGTTCATCGAGGAGGCGGCGGCGCGGGGCGCCGACCTCGTCGTGTTCCCCGAGCTCTCCCTCACGGGCTACGTGCTGCAGGACCTGACCTACGAGGTGGCCATCCGGCCGGAGCCGGATCATCCGATCCTCCGCCCGCTGCTGGACGCCAGCCGGCGGGTGGATCTGGTGGTGGGGTTTGTGGAGATCGATGAACGGGGACGCTACTATACCGCGGGGGCCTATCTCTCCGAGGGGCAGATGGTCCATCGTCATCGCAAGGTGTATCTGCCCACCTACGGGATGTTCGACGAAGGCCGGGACATGGCCCCCGGCGACCGAGTCCGCGCCTTCCGCACCCGGTTCGGCCGCTTCGGCCTGCTGATCTGTGAGGATTTCTGGCATGTCAGCCCTCCCTACCTGCTGTGGCTGGACGGGGCGGAAGTGTTGATCTTCACCTCCGCCAGCCCCGGGCGCGGCCTGGGGATCCCCGGGAAGCTGGGAAGCGCGCGCTGGGTGGAGCTGGTCAATCAGGCCTACGCCAGCCTCTTCACCGTGTTCGTCATCCATGTCAACCGCGCCGGCTTCGAGGACGGTCAGAACTTCTGGGGCGGGTCGACCATCTTCGACCCCAACGGGGATCTGGTCGTCCAGGGTCCTTATTTCGACGAGGCGCTGATCCTGGCCTCCATCGATCTGGATCAGATCCGGCGGACGCGGATCCGCCTGCCGCTGGTGCGCGACGAACGCCCGGATCTGGTCCTCCGGGAGCTGCGGCGGATCCTCGGATCGTCCGCCCCGGAGGCGCGGGATCCCTGACCGTGCGAACAGAGAAGGGGCGGGCAGGAGGACATGGCGCTCCTGCCCGCCCCCGGAGCTTCGCCATTCGGATCCGCCATTGCGCTTCAGCGCTTGGGCGACTGCGGGGCCTTGCGCGCCCGCTTGAGGCCCGGCTTCTTGCGCTCTTTCTCCCGCGGATCGCGGGTCAGCATGCCATGTTGCTTGAGCAACGGCCGCAGGCTCGGATCGATGGCGAGCAGCGCGCGGGCCAATCCCAAACGGACCGCCCCGGCCTGCCCGGTGAGGCCACCCCCCTCCACCTTCACCGTCACGTCCAGCTTCCCCTCCAGCCCGACCAGACGCAACGGCTCGAACAGATGGTGGAGATCCTGAGGGCGCACGAAGTAGTCCTGGACCGGCTTGTTGTTGACAATGAAGACGCCGGTCCCGCCTGTATACAGCCGGACCCGGGCCACGGCCCGCTTGCGCCGGCCCACGCCTTCGACATACGGTCGGCCTTTGAAGGCCTCAAAGGTGATCCCTTCCATCGCCACAGCCATCCCGGCTCCTTTCCTCCATGGAGTTCAGGGGAAAGGGGGCTACGCGCCCCCCTGTCCGGATCGACTCACAGCGGAAGCGGCTTGGGCTGCTGGGCCTGGTGCGGATGCTCCGGCCCGGCATAAACCTTTAACTTCTTGAGCATGCGCCGTCCCAGCCGGTTCTTGGGCAGCATCCCCCAGACGGCCTTCTGGATCACCCGCTCCGGATGCGTCTGCAGCATCCGGCGCAGCGGGATCTCCTTCAAGCCGCCGGGATACCCGCTGTGGCGGTAGTAGATTTTCTGATCGAGGTGCCGCGGGTGAACGGCCACCTTCTCCGCGTTGATGACAATCACATAATCCCCGCAATCCTGGGAGGGGTCGAAATACGGCTTGTGCTTGCCACGCAGGATCTGAGCGATCCGGCTGGCCAGCCGTCCCAGGTTCTGGCCTGTGGCGTCGACGATCCACCACTCGGCTCGGATGTCCGCGGGTTTGGTCACATAGGTTTTCACGGTCCTCCCTCCACCGCATCGGGTCAGGTTTCCGGATCTTCACGTCCGCCCGATCGGGGCCTCCCACCCTCCATCCAGTGGGGCAGGAAGTCCGGCGCCGGCGGGATCGCGATCCGATCGTAGCGTGCCCCGACGAAATACAAGCCGTGGGCAGGGGCGGGGGCGTCCGCCGGGTAGGCCTCCGGGTGCTCCAGGTAGAACCCTGCCGCCTCCGGAGGGCGATCGCCTCGCCCCACCGCCACCAGCACAGCAGCCATGATCCGAACCATATGATAAAGGAAAGCGTCTGCCTCGATCTCGAAGAACACCCAGTTCCCGTTGGCCTCCACCTGCGCCCGGCGGACCTCCCGCACCGTGTTCTGGCCGCGAGGGGGGCGGCCGAAGGCGCCGAAATCGTGGCGGCCCACCCAGGCGGCGGCTGCCTGCTGCATCGCCTCCAGGCGGAGCGGGCGCGGCACATGCCACGCCAGGTATCGCCCGAAGGGATCCCGCCAGGGCCCGGTGTAGATCACGTAACGGTAGGCCCGCGACCGCGCCTCCCGGCGGGGGTGGAAGTCCGGCGGCGCCTCCCCCAGAGCCCAGACCACAATGTCCGCCGGCAGGACGGCGTTCAGGGCTCGCTGGAGATCCGCCAGGGAGTGGCGCCAGGTCACATCAAAGGCCACCACCTGACCCAAAGCATGCACCCCGGCGTCCGTGCGGCCCGCCCCCCGCACCCGGACCGGGACTCCGGTCAGGCGGGCGAGGGCGGCCTCCAGAGTCCCCTGGACGGTCGGCTCATGAGAAGGGGCCAGCCGCTGGAACCCTCGATAGGCTGTGCCGACATATGCGATGGCCGCCCAGACCCGCATCCGCTCCTGCCCGCCCGGCCTGCACGGGCCGCCGGCTTAATCCTGGACCAGCTCCAGGCGCGCCATCGGCGCGGCGTCCCCCCGGCGGAATCCCAGTTTGTAAATCCGGGTGTAGCCCCCGTTCCGATCCCGGTAACGGGGCGCGATCTCATCGAAGAGCTTCTTCACCACTTCCCGGCCGTAGAGCCGGGCCGCTGCCAGCCGACGCGCAGCCACCTGCCGGGAGGGATCCTCCAGGGCTTTCTTGGCCAGCGTGATCAGCTTCTCCGCGTAGGCCTGCACGAACTCCGCCTTGGCCTCCGTGGTCTCGATCGCCCCGTGCAGGAAGAGCTGCGTGGCCAGGTTACGGGCCAAGGCTTCGCGATGATCCTTGTCCCGGCTTAACGTCTTCCCGGCAACTCGATGGCGCATGCTCAGGCCTCCTCGATCTCCTCCTCAGGCTGGGCCAGGTCCTCGGGCTTCAGGAACCCCCGCTCGATCAGCCGTTCGCGCAGCTCCTCCAGGGATTTGGCGCCGAAGTTGCGGACCGAGAGCAGGGCTTCCTCCCCGCGATACAGGAGCTCCAGGACCTGGCCGACGTTGGTGATGCCGGCCCGCCGCAACGGGTTGATCACCCGGGCGCTCAGCTCCAGGCTTTCCAGCGAGGTCTCATAAGCCTGGGGCGGGATCATCGCCCGCACCGGAGCGGGCACCGCTTCCTGCTCCTCCGGGGCCACGAACTCGGAGATCAGGGAGAAATGCTGCATCAGCAGGCGAGCGGCCTCGATCAACGCCTCCTTTGGCCCCATCGTCCCATCCGTCCAGATCTCCATCACCAGGCGATCGTAGTTCGTCCGCTGTCCCACCCGGGCCCGGTCGATCTCGAAGGTGCACCGGCGGACGGGGCTAAAGATGGCGTCCACGGGGATCTCCCCGATGGGCAGGCGGCCGCGCTCCTCGGCCGGGGAATATCCCCGCCCCCGCTCCACCGTCATCTCGATCTCCAGACGGGTCCGCTCGTCGTCCACCGTGAACAGGTAGAGATCGGGGTTGACGATCTCCACCTCGGGCGGGCACTGGATGTCGGCCGCCGTGACCACGCCCTCGCCGGCCACTTCCAGCCGCAGGCGGGCCGGCCCGTCGCCGTAGAGCTTCATCCGGAGCTGCTTGATGTTCAGGATGATCTGGATGACGTCCTCCCGGACGCCCGGGATGGTCGAGAACTCGTGGGGCACATCGGTGATCCGGATGCTGGTCACCGCAGCGCCCGGCAACGAGCTCAACAGCACCCGCCGGAGGGCGTTCCCGATGGTCACCCCATAGCCCTGCTCCAGCGGGCTGATCACAAAGCGCCCGTATGCCTGCGTCAGGATCTCCGCCTCCACTTTAGGCAGAACCAGCGTGACACCCGCCACAAAGGCCTCCTTTTCCGAATCGGGAACGGAACGGGGGGCGCCTGTGAGCCCTTCCCTCCTCCATCATCCCCCAGCGAAGGGAAGGGCCAAGCGGCCGCCCCGGTTTAACGGGAGTAGAACTCCACGATGAGATGCTCCTGAACCCGCGTGTCGATCTCCTCCCGGACCGGCAGGCGCAGCACCTGTCCGGAGAGATCTTGCGGGTTGAGCTGCAACCAGGGAGGTGGCCGATGGCCTTCCAGCCGTTCCGCGAGGGCCTTGAAATACTCTTTCTCTCGGCTGCTCTCCCGGACCCGGATGATATCGCCGGGTTTGACCTGGTAGGAAGGGATGTCCACCTTGCGTCCGTTGACCTCGAAGTGGCCGTGGCGGACCAGCTGCCGGGCCTGGGCCCGGGAGCTGGCGAACCCCAGCCGGTAGACCACGTTATCCAGTCGGCGTTCCAGCAGGATCAGCAACAGGGCGCCGGTCATCCCCCGGGCCCGCTGGGCGATCTCAAAATAACGCCGGAACTGCCGCTCCAGCACCCCATAGATGCGCCGCAGCTTCTGCTTCTCCCGAAGCTGCAGCCCGTAATCCGAAGGGCGGCTGCGCCGGAACTGCAGCTCCCGGCCGTGCTGCCCGGGCGGATAGTTCCGTCGCTCAATGGCGCACTTGGGCGTGAAGCAGCGCTCTCCCTTCAGATAGAGCTTCTCGCCTTCCCGCCGGCACAATCGGCATACCGGTCCGATGTAACGTGCCATTCCCTCCTCCTCACAGGATCTGCGCAGACGATCGAAGGCGCGCGGTTCGGCCCATCGGCCTGAAAGGGGAAGACCTCACACCCGCCGCTTGGAGGGCGGCTTGCACCCGTTGTGGGGGATCGGTGTGACGTCGGTGATGGAACGGATCTTCAACCCCATCGCGTGCAGGGCCCGCAGTGCCGCCTCCCGCCCGGGGCCGGGCCCGTTGATGAAGACGTCGATCTCCCGCACCCCCATGTCCATCGCCTTGCGGGCGGCCTGTTCCGCCGCCAGGCGGGCCGCATAGGGAGTGCTCTTCTTGGAACCCTTGTAGCCGATGGTCCCCCCGCTGGCCCACGTTAAGGTATCCCCGTTGGGATCCGTCACCGTGACGATGGTGTTGTTGAACGTGGCGTGGATGTAAACGTGCGCCCGCGTCACGTTCCGGCGGGCCTTACGACCGCTCCGCGAACCTCGCGCCATCGATCCCTCCTCAGGCAATGTGGATCACCCGGGGAGAGGCAAAGAGCCTCCCCGCCATCTTCACCCCAGCCATCCGGATGATCTCCCCCATCGCCCCGGGCTTGGGCGGCGACGGGGAAAGGGATGGCTTACTTCTTCTTGGCGCCGCGCTTGCGGCCGCGGCCGGGCACCGTCTTCCGCGGACCCTTCCGGGTCCGGGCGTTCGTCCGGGTCCGCTGGCCGCGCACCGGCAGGTTCATTTTGTGCCGCAGCCCCCGGTAGCACCCGATGTCGATCAGGCGCTTGATGTTCATGGCGATCTCGCGTCGCAGATCGCCCTCCACCTTATAGTTCCGCTCGATGGTCTCGCGAAGGATGTTCACCTCGCTCTCCGTCAGATCCTTCACCCGCTTATCCGGGTTCACCCCGGTCTGCTGAAGGATCCGCTTGGCCAGCGAGCGGCCGATCCCGAAAATGTAGGTGAGGGCGATCTCCACCCGTTTATCCCGGGGCAACTCCACGCCTGCGATCCGTGCCATCGCGCATCTCCTCCCTGAACGCTGTCCCGGCGATCCCGATTCAGTCCTCCCCCAAAGCGGCCGGGCGATCCCGGCTCACCCCTGGCGCTGCTTGTGCTTGGGGTTCTCGCAGATCACCCGTACCACTCCTTTGCGCCGCACGATCTTGCACTTCGGGCATCGCCGGCGCACCGAAGGTGTGACCTTCATCGCGCCCTCCTGAAGGACCTGAATGTGTCGGCAGCAAGCGGCGATCTTTTATTTTACCGGAACATGCGGAACTTCTCCAGTTCCGGACGGATCTCGGAGCCCGACAGCGGCTGAACCGGCCTCAGGAGGCGAGCCGGGGGTCATCCTCCAGGGCGGTGAGGATGATGGGATCCCCCTCCGTGATCGCCACGGTGTGCTCAAAGTGAGCCGTCAGGCTTCCGTCCAGGGTGACCACAGTCCATCCGTCCTCCAGGATGCGGGTCCGCCAGTCCCCCATGATCACCATCGGCTCGATGGCCAGGGTCATCCCGGGTCGCAGGGGAAGGCCCCGCCCGGGGCGCCCCCGGTTTACGAAAGAGGGGGCCTCGTGAAGGGCCCGCCCGACCCCGTGGCTGACGAACTCCCGGGCCACCTGGAAACCCTGGGATTCCACGGTATGCTGGATGGCCCACTGGATGTCGCCCAGGCGACGGCCCGCCCGGGCCTGGGCGATGGCCGCCCACAGGGCCGCCTGGGTGACCTCGATCAGGCGCCGGGCCTCCGGGGAGATCTCCCCGACGGGGAGGGTGATCGCCCCGTCGGCGAAGTATCCCCGGAAGTTCACCCCCACATCGATGCTGATGATATCGCCTTCCCGGAGGCGATAGGGCCCGGGGATCCCGTGCACCAGCACGTGGTTGACGGAAGTGCACAGGGTGGCCGGATAGGGCGGTCCGCCTTCGTCCTTCATGCTGGGATACCCCTTGAAGGCCGGGATCCCGCCCCGCCGGCGGATGTAATCCTCCGCCCACCGATCGAGCTCCGCGGTGGTCACGCCGGGCTGGACCAGGGTGCGCATGGCCTCCAGGACCTCGGCCACGATGCGGCCGGCCTCCCGCATCATCCGGATTTCCTGCCACGTCTTGAGCCGGATCCCTTCGGCCGGACGACGCGTTCGAGGGACCACCCAGGGGCTCATGGATCCGCCGTCCTCCGGATCTCGATCGCCTGGAGGAGGGCCGCGGTTACCTCCGGGATCGGTTGCTCCCCATCGATCTCCACCAGGAGCCCCCGGTCCCGGTAGAACGAGACCAGCGGCGCCGTCTGCTCCTGATAGACCTGGATCCGCCGGCGCTGGACCTCCTCGGTGTCGTCCTCGCGCTGGTAAAGGGTCCCTCCGTCCAGATCGCATCGACCGGGGATGCGAGGAGGATTGAACTCGATGTGATAGACCGCCCCACAGGTCCGGCATGTCCAGCGGCCGGCCAGGCGGCGGAGCAGCAGTTCCTCTCGCACCCGGATATAGAGCACGGCAACCAGGGAGCGCCCCATCTCGGAGAGCATCTCATCCAGCGCCCGGGCCTGGGCAGGCGTGCGAGGGAACCCATCCAGGATCACGCCGTCCCGGCAGTCCGGCTGCTCCAGCCGCTCCCGGATCATGCCGATGGTCACATCATCCGGAACCAGCTCCCCCCGATCCATATACTGGCGGGCCAGCTGCCCGAGAGGGGTCTGACGATGCAAGTGATCCCGGAAGAGATCCCCGCTGGCCACATGGGGGATGCCCAGGCGCTGGCTGAGGATCTTGGCCTGCGTCCCCTTCCCCGCCCCTGGGGGTCCCATCAGGATCAGATCGAGCGGCATGGGATCCTTACCCCCTCAGCGGATGAAGCCCTCGTAGTGACGCATCACCAGTTGCGCCTCCAGCTGGCGCATCGTGTCCAGGACCACGCCCACCACGATGAGGAGAGCGGCGCTGCTGAAGAGCAGCACATTGGTCTGGAGCACGGCCCGCACCGGCCAGGGCAGGATGGCCAGGATCCCCAGGAACAGCGCCCCCACCAGGGTGATCCGCCGGGAGATCCGGTTGATATACTGCTCGGTGGCCTTCCCCGGCCGGATCCCCGGGATGAATCCGCCCTGCTTCTGAAGGGTGTCAGCCAGGTTCATCTGCTGCAACATCACATCCGTGTAGAAATAGGTGAAGGCCACCACGGTGATGAAATACATCGGCCAGTAGATATCGCTGAATCCGGAGAAGACGCTCACGATGGTGTTGGCGATGCTCGCCACAATGGCGTTGCTGGAATACTGGAAGAACTGGGCGATGATGGCCGGGAAAGCCAGGACGGACTGGGCGAGGATGAGGGGGATCATCCCCGCCATGTTCACCCGGAGGGGGATGTAGGTGCTGCCGCCCCCGTAGATCCGATGGCCCCGCACCCGGCGTCCATACTGAACCGGGATCCGCCGCTGGCCTTCCTGGATGAAGACGATGGCCGCGACGGTGATCACGGTCAGGGCCAGGAACACCAGGATGCCCAGGGTGCCGTTGCTGGTCCAGATCTGGGCCAAGTTGTAGGGGGCTCGGGCCACGATCCCCCCGAAGATGATCAGGGAGAGCCCGTTGCCGATCCCTTGTTCGGTGATCAGCTGGCCCAGCCAGATGGCGAACATGGTGCCGGCCGTCATCGTCAGGATCACCGTCAGGGTCGGCAGCAGTTGATGGGGAGCGAAGCCGAAGTTGGGCAGCACCGCCTGGCCGGGGGCGCTGAGCAGGTTCGCCTGACCGATGGCGTAGAGGGCGGCCAGGGGGACGGTCAGGAAATACGTGTATTGCTCGAGCTTGCGCCGGCCTTCGGATCCGCCCTCTTTCACCAGCCGCTCCAGCTGCGGCACGACGGGCACCAGCAACTGCAGGATGATGGAGGCGGTGACGTAGGGATACACGCCCATGGCCATAATGGAGAAGTTCGCGATGGCCCCGCCGGAGAGCAGATCCAGGATGATATAAAGCTGCCCGGCGGCGGTGGTGCCCTGGAGCAGCTGCTGCAGAGCGGCGCGGTCCACGCCGGGCACCGGGATGTGGGCGGCCAGGCGGTAGATGGCCAGGATCAGCAGCGTATAGAGGATCTTCCGCCGCAGATCCGGCAGATGCCAGGCGTTGCGCAGGGCGTCCAGCATACGGCCTCCTCGGTCTCCCTTAGCGAGGGATCACCACCGCCTGGCCGCCGGCGGCCTCGATCTTCGCTCGCGCCGAGGCGGAGAAGCGATGGGCCTTGACCACCAGCGGGCGATCCACCTCCCCATCTCCGAGGATCACCACCGGCTCCTCCGGATCCCGGAGCAGGCCGGCCTGGGCCAGGGTGAGGGGGGTGATCTCGCTATGGGGCGGGAAACGGTTCAGCTGGCCCACGTTGACCGGCTGGTAGATCACCTTCTCCACCAGGGTGAAGCCCTCCCCCCGCGCTTTGGGCAGGCGGCGGACGAGGGGGGTGCGGCCGCCCTCAAAATAAGGCGGCATCTTGCGATCGCCGGAGCGGGATTTCTGGCCCTTGCGCCCCCGCCCGGCGTAGGTGCCGTGGCCCGAGCCCAGACCGCGGCCCACCCGCTTGCGCGCTTTCTTCGACCCCGGTGCCGGCTTCAGTTCATGCAGCTTCACGCTCCACCTCCTCCACCTGAACCAGATGGCTCACCTTGGCCACCATCCCCCGCACCACCGGGGTGTCCGGCCACTCCACCACATCGTTTAGATGGCGCAACCCCAGGGTGCGCAGGGTGCGGCGCTGACGCTGGGAATACCCGATGGGGCTTTTCACCAGCGTGATGCGCAAACAGCGGGTCCCTTCAGCCTTCATGGCGCCTCCGGCTCCACGGTGGCATCACTTCCTCAACCGGCTTCCCTCGGATTTGGGCCACCTCCTCCGGGGAGCGGAGCATCTCCAGCCCTTTCATCGCAGCGTAGACCACGTTGACCGGGTTGGTGCTCCCCAGGATCTTGGTCAGCACGTCCCGGATCCCGGCGGCCTCCAGGACGGCGCGGACCCCGCCGGCGGCGATCACGCCGGTGCCCGGCGAGGCGGGTCGCAGGATCAAGCGGGTGGCCCCGAACTTGACCTCCACCGGATGGGGGATCGTGGTCCCCAGCAGGGCGATCTTCTTCATGTTTCGGCGGGCTCGCTCGGTGGCCTTGCGCATGGCCTCCGGGACGGCGCGGGCTTTGCCGATTCCTACTCCCACCCGTCCGTTGCGATCGCCGACCACAGCGACCACCCGGAAGGAGAAGGAACGACCCCCCTTGTGGACCTTCGCCACCCGGGCGATGTCCACGATGCGCTCCTCGTATTCCACCGTCGGGACTTCCTGGATCTCCGCCATTGTCACCTCGCCCTGTTAGAACTCCAGTCCGGCCTCACGGGCGGCGTCGGCCAGGGCCTTCACCCGGCCGTGGTATTTATAGCCGCCGCGGTCGAACACCACCTTGCGGATCCCCTTCGCCAGGGCCCGCTGGGCGATCAGGCGGCCCACCAGGCGGGCCTTCTCCGTCTTGGTCAACCCATCCAGCTGGCCCCGCAGCTCGGGATCCAGCGTGGAGGCCGCAGCCAGGGTGATCCCCCGTGTGTCGTCGATGATCTGGGCGTAGATGTGTTTCAGGCTCCGGAAGACCGAAAGCCGCGGCCGCTCCGGCGTGCCGAAGACCTTTTTGCGGACCCGTAGATGCCGTCGACGGCGTCCTTCGTCTCGTGGATGCTCCCAGCTCATCCGCTGCTCCTCCATAGGGCCAGGATTCCATCCCTGAGCCCGAGGATATTACTTGGCCTTGCCGGCCTTCCCGGCCTTGCGCCGGATCGGCTCGTCCTCCCAGTGATCGCCCTTCCAGTATGTGTAGCGGATCCCCTTGCCCTTGTAGGGCTCGGGCGGACGCAGGGCCCGGATCTTGGCGGCCACCTGGCCCACCTGCTGCTTATCGATTCCGGAGACGGTGATGATGCGATCGCGGGTGTTCACCTCGAAGGTGATCCCCTCCGGCGGCTCCACAATGATGGGGTGGGAATATCCCAGATAGAGCACGATGGCCTTGCCCATGGGCTCAGCCCGGTAGCCCACCCCTTCGATGCGCAGGTGCTGCTGAAAACCCTGAGTGACGCCGGTGACCATGTTTGCCAGCAGGGCCCGGGTCAAGCCATGCAGGGCCTTGTGCTTGCGGTCGTCCGAAGGGCGTCGCACCACCAGATGGCCGTCCTCGATGGAGATCTGCATCGACGGATGGAAGGTCTGAGTGAGGGTCCCCTTCGGCCCGGTGACGGTCACCGTCGAGCCCTCGATCCGGACCTGGACCCCCGGCGGGATCGGGATCGGCTTCTTGCCTACGCGCGACACGGCTTCCTCCCTCACCAGACGTAGCAGAGGACCTCGCCGCCGACCCCCAGGCGGCGGGCCTGTTTATCGGTCATCACCCCTTTCGGGGTGGAGAGGATAGCGATGCCCATCCCGCTCATCACCAGCGGGATATCCTCCTTGCCCACATACACCCGACGGCCCGGCTTGCTCACCCGCTTCAACCCCGAGATGGCCGGCTTGCGGAAGCGCCGCTCGCCGATGTATTTCAGCTTGATGATCAGCTTCGGCTGAGGCCGATCGTTCGTCACCTGGAAGTCCTCGATGTAGCCCTCCTCCTTCAACACCCGGGCGATGGCCACCTTCAGCTTGGAGCTGGGGATGGCCACCCGGCTGTGCCCCACCATCGAGGCGTTCCGGATTCGGGTGAGCATGTCGGCAATCGGATCCGTCACCGCGCTCATCGGTTTCACTCCTATCCGAATGTTCCCTATCAGACCTGGGAGGGCTTTCCCTGCGCCGGGTTGAGACATGGGCGCGCTCACCAGCTGGCCTTGCGGACGCCCGGGATCAGCCCCTGGAGGGCCAGCTCCCGGAAGCAGATCCGGCACAGGGCGAAGCGGCGGATGTAGGCCCGGGGCCGGCCGCACCGGCGGCACCGGTTCCGCACCCGCACCTTATATTTCCGACGCATCTCACGATAAATCATGCATTTCCGGGCCACAGATCCCCTCCGGCATCCGGTGTGGAAGTCCTCCTTCTTACCGCCTATCCTTTGCGGAACGGCATGCCGAGCAGCTCCAGCAGCCGCCGCGCCTCGGCGTCGGTCTTCGCCGTGGTCACAATGGTGATCTCCATCCCCCGGACTTTATCCACCTGGCTGTAGTCGATCTCCGGCCAGACCAGCTGCTCGCGCAGCCCCAGGGTGTAATTCCCCCGGCCGTCGAAGGAATCCGGGGAGACCCCTCGGAAGTCCCGGATGCGAGGCAGGGCCACGTTGAACAGCCGATCCAGGAACGCCCACATGCGGTCCCCCCGCAGGGTGACCTTAACCCCGATGGGGCGCCCGGCCCGCAGCTTGAAGGCGGCGATGGATTTGCGGGCCTTGGTCACCAGGGGCTTCTGGCCGGTGATGGTGGCGATGTTCTGCACCGCATAATCCAGGGCTTTGGGGTTGGTCACCGCCTCTCCCACCCCGACGTTGACCACCACCTTCCAGACCCGCGGGACCTCCATGATGTTGCGATAGCCGAACTCCCGCATCAGGGCCGGGCGGACCTCTTCCAGGTATCGCTGTTTCAGGCGTGGGATCACCTTGGTCGTCGCCTCCGCCATCCTGTTGCCTCCCCGGGTTTCACACGAAGGTAGCCTGACACTTCTTGCACTGGCGCAGCTTGCGCCCCCCCTCCACGACAAAGCCCACCCGGGTGGGGCGATTGCATTTCGGGCAGATCAGCATCACGTTTGAAATATGAATGGGCGCCTCGAATTCGATGATGCCGCCGACCTGCCCGCGCCCGGTGGGGCGGGGGCGCTGATGTTTCTTGACGATGTTGACCCCGGCGACCACCACCCGGTTCTCCTTCCGGAGCACCCGCAGGACCTCCCCCTGAGCGCCCCGGTCGTCCCCGGCGATCACCAGGACCCGATCCTTCCGCTTGATCTTGGCAGCCATAGGCCTTCTTCTCCCTCAGAATTCCGCTTCATAGAGAATCACCCCTTCATCCCGCACGATCCACCCGAGGCCGGTCTCCTGCATGCGCTCGAACTCCTCGGGGGTGTAAACCAGGATCTCGGCGGGCCGCTCGAACTCGACCAGATAGGGCACCATCTCCCGGAGCCGCTCCATGAAGGGCTGATCGGTGCGTTTGATGACGATGATGTCGTAATCGCTCCAGGGATCCGCCTCCCCCCGCGCCCGGGAGCCGAACAGGATGATCCGCTCCGGCCCATAGCGCTTCAGGAGCGCTACCAGCTTCTCCAGATTGGGATCCGGCGGCATCCCCCGGCGCACCGCTCCCCCCTCTCGCGCTCACAGCACCTCCGGGGCCAGGGAGATGATCTTGGTGAAGCCTTTGTCGCGCAGCTCCCGGGCCACCGGACCGAAGATCCGTGTCCCTTTCGGGTTGCCGAACTCGTCCAGGATCACCGCCGCGTTGTCGTCGAAACGGATGGTGGAGCCGTCCGGCCGCCGGTATTCCTTGGCCGTCCGGACGATCACGGCGCGCACGATCTCGCCTTTCTTCACGGTGGCCGTCGGGATGGCGTCTTTCACCGTGGCCACCACCACATCCCCCACATACCCGTAGCGGCGATAGGATCCCCCCAGCACCCGGATGACCAGGATCTCCCGGGCGCCGGTGTTGTCTGCGACCTTGAGGCGGGTTTCCTGCTGGATCATGGATGACCTCCGGCTACTCCGCCAGGATCTCTTCGCCGGGCAACTGCTCCGGCACCGGCTCCACCGGCTTCTGGGCCCGCTCCAGGATCGCCTCCACCACCCAGCGTTTGCGTCGGCTCAGGGGACGGGACTCCACGATCTGGACCAGATCGCCCATGCGGGCCAGGTTCCCTTCGTTGTGAGCCATGAACTTGCGGCGACGGCGGATGACCTTGCCATACAGCGGGTGGCGCACCAGCTCCTCCACCGTCACCACCACTGTCTTATCCATCTTGTCGCTGGTCACCCGTCCGATGAAGCGCTTGCGACGGTCCTTCATCGTCGACCTCCCCGAGCCAGCTCCCGCTCCCGCAGGATGGTGAGCATGCGAGCGATGTCCTTGCGCAGGGCACGGATACGGTTCACATCCTTCAGCTGATTCATCGCCCACTGCAGGCGCAGATGGAAGAGCTCCCGGCGGGCCTGCTCCAGCCGGTTGCGGATCTCTTCATCTGACCAGTTGCGGATTTCCTCCGGACGAAGGGCCACGGCTTCCTCCCCGCGTGATCGCATCTGAAAACCGGTAATCAGACCTGCTCCTCGGCCGTGATGATCTGAGTTCGGATGGGCAACTTGTAGGAGGCCTGCCGCAGGGCCTCATGGGCGACATCGGCGCTCACCCCGCCGATCTCGAAGAGGATGCGGCCGGGCCGCACCACGGCCACCCAGTGGTCCACGTTCCCCTTCCCTTTGCCCATGCGGGTCTCGGCCGGCTTGCGGGTCACCGGCTTATCCGGGAAGACCCGGATCCAGTATTTGCCCCGCTGGCGCAGGAAGCGGACGATGGTGCGGCGGGCGGCCTCGATCTGGCGGGCGGTCAGCCAGCATGGCTCCAGGGCCTGGAGCCCGTATTCGCCGAAGGCCAGCTCCACACCGCGGGTCTCCTTGCCCTTCATCCGCCCCCGCATCTGCTTGCGGTATTTGACGCGCTTGGGCATCAGCATCGCTTATCCTCCCCGTTGCGCCGAGGTGACCCGGGCGACCATCTCCGCGGTCTGCTGGACGTAAGCGCCCGGCTCGGTGTCGCCCCGGTAGATCCAGACCTTGATCCCGATCTTGCCCCATTTGGTGATCGCCTCGGCCAGGGCGTAATCGATGTCCGCCCGCAGGGTGTGGCGGGGGACCCGGCCCTCCATCAGGGTCTCCGTGCGGGCCATCTCCGCTCCGCCCAGCCGGCCGGAAACCGTGATCCGGATCCCTTTGGCCCCGGCGCGCATGGCCTGCTGGATCGCTCGCTTCATGGCCCGGGCGTGGCTGACCCGCTTCTCGATCTGCTGGGCGATGCTCTCCGCCACGATGGCTGCCTCCAGCTCCGGCCGGGGGACCTCCACGATCTCCACCCGCGCCTTCTTGCCGGTCATCTCCTCAATGGCCTGGCGCAGCTGCTTGATCCCCAGGCCCTTGCGCCCGATGACGATGCCGGGCCGGGCGGCGTGGATGTAGAGGTTGATCTGCTTGGGGAAGCGCTCGATCTCAATGCGCGCGATCCCCGCCTCCTTGAGCTGCTCCTTCACGAACTGACGGATCTTGAGATCCTCGTGGAGCAGCTCCACATACTCCCGGCCCTCGGCATACCAGCGGGCCAGCCAGTTCTTGGTGATCCCCAGACGGAAGCCGATGGGATGAACTTTTCGACCCAAGATGACCTCCTCTATATCTCAGCGGATCCCCTGCGGCAGCCGGCTCATTCGCTCACCCGCTCCTCCAGGACCACCGTGAGGTGCGTCGTCCGCTTGAGGATCGGGCGGACCCGACCGCGGGCGGCGAAGCGGACCCGCTTGTAGCGTGGTCCGTCGTCGGCCCGGATGTCGACCACATAAAGGTCCGCGGGCGACAGACCGTAGTTGTTCTCCGCGTTGGCCATGGCGGAGCGGATAAGCTTCGCCACGTAGCGCGCCGCCTTCTTGGGCGTGAAGCGGAGCACATCCAGGGCTTCCTCCGCCCGCATCCCCTTCACCAGGTTGCAGACCAGGCGCGCCTTGTAGGGCGAGATCCGAATGTAGCGGGCAACTGCCCGAACCCGATTGGCCATCGTCCATCCCCCTCCAGGTTCTCCCACGGGGCCTTACCGCACCCCCGTCTTCTTCTCCTTCACCGTATGCCCCCGGTAGGTCCGGGTGGGGGCGAACTCGCCCAGACGGTGGCCCACCATCTGCTCGGTGATGTAGATCGGCACGTGGCGCCGGCCGTCGTGGACCGCGATGGTGTGGCCGACCATCTGGGGGAAGATCACCGAGGCGCGCGACCAGGTGCGGATCACCCGCTTCTCGCCCCGGCGGTTGAGCTCCTCGATTTTCTTCAGAAGCTTCGGATCGCAATAGGGACCCTTCTTCAGCGAACGGCCCATCGCCGATCACCTCCCTTTATGCCTTCTTCTGCCGGCGCTGGATGATGTATTTGTCCGTGGCCTTGTTGCGCCGGGTCTTCTTGCCCAGGGCATGCTTGCCCCATGGGGTCTTCGGGTAGGGCAGGCCGATGGGCGCCCGCCCCTCGCCGCCCCCGTGGGGATGATCCCGCGGGGACATGGCGGAGCCGCGGACGGTGGGGCGGATGCCCAGCCAGCGCTTGCGGCCGGCCTTGCCCAGGCGGATGTTCGCGTGCTCCAGATTCCCCACCTGGCCGATGGTGGCGTAGCACTCCAGGCGGACCTTCCGGATCTCCCCCGAGGGCAGGCGCAAGATGGCGTAGCCTTCCTCTTTGCCCAGCAGCTGCGCCGCCGCCCCCGCGGCCCGGGCGAGCTGCCCGCCGTGGCCCGGATACAGCTCCACGTTGTGCACCAGCGTTCCCACCGGGATGTTGGCCAGGGGCATGGCGTTGCCCACCCGGATCTCGGCCTGGGGTCCGCTCATCACCACATCCCCCACCTGCAGGCCCAGGGGGGCCAGGATGTAGCGCTTCTCCCCGTCCGCATATTGCAGGAGGGCGATCCGGGCGGTGCGGTTGGGATCATACTCGATGCTGATCACCTTCGCCGGGATCCCCTCCTTGTCCCGACGCTTGAAGTCGATGATCCGGTAGAGCCGCTTATGGCCGCCCCCTCGATGGCGGACGGTGATCCGTCCCTGGAAGTTGCGCCCGGCGTGCTTCTTCAAGGGAACGACCAGGGACTTCTCCGGCTCGTCCTTGGTGATCTCCTCGAATGTGTATCCGGTCGCATTCCGGCGACCGGGCGTCGTCGGTTTATACACCTTAATTCCCATCGGGCATCCCCTCCCACGCCCTCGAGGTCTCGTGCTCCGGATCAGACCTCGAAGATATCGATGGTCTGGCCGGGGGCCACCTGAACGATGGCCTTCTTCCAGCCCGGACGGCGCACCACTTGCTTGGGCTTGCTGCTCAGGATCCGCGCCCGCCAGTCCCGCCGCCGCTTGGCGGGGACGTTGATGATCCGCACCGCCAGCACCCGGACGTTGAACAGTTTCTCCACCGCCTGCTTCACCTGCTGGCGGTTCGCCCGGGGATCCACCTCGAAAACATACTGGCCCATCTCCTTCAGGCGAGTGGTCTTTTCGGTGATGACGGGCCGCTTGATCACCTCATACAGATCCATATCCCATCCCCCCACTCAGGGCTCAGGCTCAGGCCGCCGATGCGGCACCCGCCGCGGGCAGGGCGAACTTCTTCCGCACCACCGGACGCGTCAGCCAATCCTCGATCATCGCCAAAGCGTCCAGCGGGATGATCAGGGTCTCATATTTAAAGAGATCCCGGATGTTCAGGCACATGGCGTGCAGATAAGCGACGTTGGGCAGGTTGCGGACCGCACGCCGGACGTTCTCGTTAGGCCCGGCCAGGAGAATGAGGGCGCTTTTGCCCACAGGGAGCCGCGCCAGGACCTCCTTCATCAGCCGGGTCCGTGGCTCAGGCAACTCCAGGCGGTCCAGGATAAGGATCTGGCCCTCCCTGGCCTTGACGGAGAGGGCTGAGCGCAGGGCCGCGCGACGCATCTTCTTCGGCATCCTCTGCTCGTAACTGCGCGGCCGCGGCCCGAAGACCACCCCTCCGTGATACCAGTGGGGGGCGTCCCGGCTTCCCTGGCGGGCCCGCCCGGTGTGTTTCTGCGGCCACATCTTCCGGCTGCTGTAATGCACCTCCCCCCGCGTCTTGGTCTTGTGGGTCCCCAGCCGGGCGTTGGCCAGCTGCCGGACCAGGGCCTGATGCATCAGGGGGATGTGGATGGGCGCCTCGAACACCTCCGGCCGCAGCTCGACCTCCCCCACCTGTTGCCCTTCGATGTTCCAGACTGGAACCCGCATCGTGCGATCTCCTCTTCAAACGGTTCACATCCATGCGAACAGGCAGGCGCTCCCTGCCCGATCCCGCGGTCGATCTTCTTAACTTTTAGAGAGACCAAGATAATCGTCGATGCGCTCTCTTTAATTCGAAAACTGCGAGACAGATGCTCGAAATAAATTTCGAGTTACTTCAGTTAATAGGGGCGCTTGGCCTGCCGGATGATCACCAGTCCGCCTCGGGGGCCGGGGACGGCGCCCTTGAGGGCGATGAGATGGCGTTCCGGATCCACCCAGACCACCTGGAGGTTGCGGACGGTGACCCGTTCGTTCCCGTAGTGGCCGGCCATGCGCTTCCCCTTGATCACCCGCCCGGGATCCGTGTTGGTGCCGATGGACCCGGGTGCCCGGTGTCGGTCCGACTGGCCGTGGGTTTTCGCCTGGCGGGCGAACCCGTGTCGCTTGATGCCGCCGGCGAATCCCCGCCCCTTCGACCAGCCGGTCACATCCACCCGCTCCCCCGGGGAAAAGATTGAGACCGTCAACACCTGCCCCTCCTGGTATTGAGAAAGAAGCGCCGGGTTGGGCAGGCGGATCTCCCGGAGCACCCGCAGGGGAGGCAGGTTCCGCTTCACCAGATGCCCCAGCTCCCCCTGGGTCAGGCGGCGAGGCTTGGTCTCCTCGAACCCCAGCTGGATCGCCGCGTAGCCGTCCCGCTCCGGGGTGCGCAGCTGCGTCACGTAGCACGGCCCCGCCCGCAGGACGGTCACCGGGACCACCTCGCCCTGCTCGTTGAACATCTGCGTCATTCCGATCTTGCGCGCCAGCAAGCCCTTCATCGCCGAAGCCTCCATCAGGGGACTGGCGCCCGAGCCGGGCCCATCATCCCCGGGATCAGATCTTGATCTCAATATCCACGCCCGCCGGGAGGTTCAGGCGCATCAGCTGATCGATGGTCTTCGGATCCGGATCCAGGACGTCGATCAAGCGCTTATGGGTCCGGATCTCGAAATGTTCCTGGGAATCCTTATCGATGAACGGCGAGCGGATCACCGTGAACCGTTCCCGCTTGGTGGGGAGCGGGATCGGCCCGATCACCCGCGCGCCGGTGCGCTCCGCCACCTCCACGATGCGGCGGGCGGATTCGTCCAGGATCCGGTGATCGTAAGCCTTCAGACGGATGCGCAACCGCTGCTTGGCCATCGCGCTCACCTCTCCGAGTTCAGCGGGCCAGGGGTTAGTCGAGGATTTTGGTGACCACGCCGGCGCCGACGGTGAGGCCGCCTTCCCGGATGGCGAAGCGCAGCCCTTCCTCAATGGCCACCGGCGCAATCAACCGCACCCGCAGGTTCACATTGTCCCCCGGCATCACCATCTCCACCCCCGCCGGCAACTGAATCTCCCCCGTCACATCCGCCGTCCGAAAGTAAAACTGCGGCTTATACCCGCTGAAAAACGCCTTGTGCCGCCCCCCCTCCTCCTTCTTCAACACATACACCTCCGCCTCAAACTCCCGATGCGGCTTGATCGTCCCCGGCGCCGCCAGCACCATCCCCCGCTCCACCTCCTCCTTCGCCACACCCCGCAACAAGCACCCCACATTGTCCCCCGCAATCCCCTCCTCCAGCGACTTGTGAAACATCTCAATGCTCGTCACCACCGTCCGCTTCACCTCCTCCCGCAGCCCCACAATCTCCACCTCCTCCCCCGGCCGTATCCGACCCCGCTCAATCCGCCCCGTCACCACCGTCCCACGCCCCTTAATGCTAAACACATCCTCAATCGGCATCAAAAACGGCTTGTCCACCTCCCGCACCGGCTCCGGAATATACTCGTCCAGCGCCCGAATCAGCTCCCAAATCGGCCGATACTCCTCCGCCTCCGGATCCGTGCTCTTGCTCTCCAGCGCCCGCAACGCACTCCCCCGAATCACCGGCACCTCATCCCCCGGATACCCATACTGGCTCAGCAAATCCCGCACCTCCAGCTCCACCAGCTCCAGCAACTCCGGATCATCCATCATATCCACCTTGTTCAAAAACACCACCATCGCCGGCACGTTCACCTGCCGCGCCAGCAGCACATGCTCCCGCGTCTGCGGCATCGGCCCCTCCGGCGCCGCCACCACCAAAATCGCCCCATCCATCTGCGCCGCACCCGTAATCATATTCTTGATGTAATCCCGATGCCCCGGACAATCAATATGCGCATAATGCCGCCGCTCACTCTCATACTCCACATGCGTAATGTTGATCGTAATCCCCCGCAACCGCTCCTCCGGCGCCTTGTCAATCCGCTCAAACGGCACAAACTCCGCTAACCCCTTCAACGACAACACCTTCGTAATCGCCGACGTCAGCGTCGTCTTCCCATGATCAATATGCCCAATCGTCCCCACATTCACATGCGGCTTCGCCCGCACAAACACCGCCTTCGACATCGCTCGCCTCCTCTCGAAGAAGGTTTCAGTCGGGTTCGGAACTTTGCAGCCTGCACCACCCATACGGATGCCCGGGGCATGAGCCGGGCATCCCCCGCGGTTTTCCAAACAAAAAATAAAAATCAAGTGCAAGCGTCTGAGAGATGAACAGGAGCCCACGACGGGACTCGAACCCGTGACCCCACCCTTACCAAGGGTGTGCTCTGCCGCCTGAGCTACGTGGGCTCGCGGAACTGCTTCTGCCGGGACAACCTGGATCAACGATCGGCCGGTGCGATGGGCCGGGGCGCATGGGCGCCCCGGCGTGAGCCGTTTCAGTGGGCGGGGAGGGATTCGAACCCCCGAAGGCTTCCGCCACCTGGTTTACAGCCAGGCCCCGTTGGCCACTTGGGTACCCGCCCAGGTCAAGCCGACGGCGGGATTCGAACCCGCAACCTCGCGCTTACAAGGCGCTTGCTCTACCGGTTGAGCTACGTCGGCATTCCGGACTCAATTATACCCGGTCCGAATTCTCCCGGTCAAGCCGACGAGCGCCCGCCCATCCGGGTTGGATAGTATACTGAGGAGAGATCAGGTTCGTCAAATCGCTGGTGGAGAGGAGCCCAGATCCCTTTCTCCCGGGAGAGAGGAGCGGTGACATCCAAACCTTCGCTGCTGGAGCGTCTGGCCCGGGGTCCGGTGCTGGCCGATGGGGCGATGGGCACGATGCTCTACGCCCGGGGCTTCTCCTTTGATCGCTGCTATGAAGCGCTGAACGTGGAAGCCCCTGAGGTCGTCCGAGAGATCCATCGGCTGTATCTGGAGGCCGGGGCGGAGATCCTGGAGACCAACACCTTCGGGGCGAACCGTTACCGGCTGGCGGAGCACGGTCTGGAGGATCAGGTGGCCCGCCTCAACCGCGCGGGGGTGGAGCTGGCCCGTCAGGCTGCGTCGGACGCCGGCCGCCCGGTGTGGATCGCCGGCTCGGTAGGGCCCCTTGGGGTTCCCCTGGCCCCTCTGGGCCGGGTGAAGGCGGTGGAAGCCCGCGAGGCTTTCCGGGAGCAGATCGCCGCCCTGGCCGAAGCCGGGGTGGATCTCCTGATCCTGGAGACTTTCTCTTCGCTCCCGGAGCTGGTGGAAGCGGTGCGGGCCGCCCAGGAGGTTGCCCCGCATCTTCCCCTGGTGGCGGAGATGACCTTCGCCCAGGATGGCCATACGCTGATGGGCCACACACCGGAGGAGGTTGTGGACGCCCTGATGGCCCTGGGGGTGCCCCTCATCGGGGCGAACTGCTCCGTGGGGCCCGCCAAGCTGCTCCCGGTGATCCGCCGGATGGCCGCCCGGGTGCGGGAGGCCGGGGGACCGCCTCCCGATCTGGTGGTGATGCCCAACGCCGGCTGGCCGGAGATAGCGGCGGGCCGCTTGCGCTACCCGGCCACGCCGGATTATTTCGCGGACTATGCTGGACGTTTCCTCGCCCTGGGGGTGCGGGTGATCGGCGGATGTTGCGGAACGACGCCGGAGCACATCGCGGCGATTCGCCGCGCCCTGTCGGCCCATCCGGAGCCCGCTCCGGAGCCTCGGCCGGTGATCCTCATGCCTCCTCCACCCCCTGCGCCCACGGAGCAGCCCCCGACGGAGCTGGCGAGGCGCCTGCGGTCGGGGCGGCTGGTGATCAGCGTGGAGGTGGATCCCCCCCGGGGGCCGGATGCCAGCGCCCTGCTGGAGGTGGCCCGCTCCCTGAAGGCCGGCGGGGTGGACGTGCTGAACATCGCGGACAGCCCGATGGCCCGACTGCGGATGAGCCCCTGGGCGCTGGCCTTCCTGGTGCAGAACCACGTGGGGATGGAGACCATCCTGCACTTCCCCACCCGGGGTCGCAACCTCCTGCGCATCCAGTCCGATCTGCTGGCCGTTCACGCGCTGGGGGTGCGGAACCTCTTCATCGTGATGGGCGATCCTCCCGCGCAGGGGGATTATCCAGAGGCCTCGGACGCCATGGACATCGTGCCCTCCGGCCTGGTCCGGTTGATCAAGGAGCGGTTCAACGCGGGGCAGGATCACGCCGGGGAGCCCCTCGGCCGCCCCACCGCCTTCTTCGTCGGGGTGGCGTTGAACTTCAACGCCCCGGATCCGGCCCGGGAGATCAAGGCCCTGCGCCGGAAGGTGCGGGCGGGGGCGGATTTCATCATGACCCAGCCGGTGTATGAGCCGGAGGCCCTACGAGCTTTCCTGCGGCGTTATGAGGAAGAAGCGGGGCCGCTGTCCATTCCGATCCTGGCCGGCGTGCTTCCCCTGGTCAGCCTTCGCCATGCGGAGTTCCTCCACAACGAGGTCCCCGGTATCATGGTGCCGGAGGCGGTGCGGGAGCGCCTGCGGCGGGCCGGGGAGGGGCGGGCGCGGGGGGAGGGGCTCCGCATCGCGCAGGAGGTCGTCGCCGAGCTGGCAGAGTTCGTCCAGGGCCTTTACGTGATGCCGCCGATGGGCCGCTACGAGCTGGTTTTCTCGCTGATGGAAGCCATCCCGCCCCATCGGCGCGGGGGAGGCCGGACCGGGGAGCCTGCGATGGAAAGCGAGGGCCCCCAAGTCTCCGGCGGGCATGGGGAGCTTTCCGACGAACGCTGAGGCGCGGTTCGCAGGAGCCCCTTCGATCGGGTGGGCGGATCCCGCCGTCCGCCCGGGAAAGGAGCGTGCGGAATGGGATACATCGAGCGGTTGCTTGGGGAGAACGAGCGGATCCTCTTCCGAACCCATCCCCATCCGGTGGTCCTCCTCCGCCCGGTTCTGGGCTACGGGGTGCTGACCGGCGTGTTGATCGGCCTGGCCCTGGCGGGAGGGGCTGCTTTCCCGACCCTGACGCCCCCGCTCCTGATCGCCGGCCTGGCGCTGGCTGCCATCCCCCTGATCCTGTTGATCCACACCCTCCTGCGCTGGTGGAACGAGGTTTATCTGGTGACCACCCGGCGGGTGGTCCAGGTCGAAGGGATCCTGAACAAGAGCGTTATGGACTCGTCCCTGGAGAAGGTGAACGATGTCATGCTGCGCCAGTCCCTGTTGGGGCGCTTGCTGAACTACGGGGACATCGAGATCCTGACGGCCAGCGAGATCGGGGTGAACCGGCTGCGCTGCATCGCGGACCCCCTGCGGTTCAAACAGGTGATGCTGGATCAGAAAGCCGCCCTCGAGGGGCGCTTCGCGCTGGAGGGCGAGGAGGGTGGGGAGGACCGCGCCCGGCTGCTCATGCATCTGGAGGCCCTGCGGCGCAGCGGTCTGCTCAGCGAAGAGGAATTCGAGGCGAAGCGACAGGCTCTCCTCAAATCCCGGGGATGAGGGGCTCCGAATGCATGTCCACGAGGTGATCCCCCGCTCGGAATACGAGGCGGCCGCCGCCTGGCTCCGCGAGCGGCTACCTTCCCTGCCGCGCATCGGACTGGTGCTGGGATCCGGCCTGGCGGCGCTGGCGGAAGCGGTGGAGGAGGCCATGGTCTGGCCGTTTGCGGAGATCCCGGGCTTTCCGGCCGCCACGGTGGAGGGGCATCCCGGCCGGGTGATCGCCGGCCGTCTGGAAGGACATCCGGTCCTGGTCCTTCAGGGGCGGGCCCATTTCTATGAGGGCTACTCGGTGCAGCGGATCACCTTTCCCATCCGGGTGATGCAGCTGCTCGGGGTCCGGATGCTGATCCTCACCAACGCGGCGGGGGGATTGAACCCGGCTTTCCGGCCCGGGGATGTGATGATCGTGCGGGATCACATCGGGCTTCCGGGGATGGCAGGGATGAACCCCCTGCGGGGGCCCAACGAGGCCGATTGGGGGCCTCGCTTCCCCGAGCTCTCACGGGCCTATGATCCGGCGCTGCGGGCCCTGGCGCGGGAGGTCGGGGAGGCGGAGGGCCTGCCGGTCCATGAGGGGGTTTACGTGATGCTGGCCGGGCCCAGCTTCGAGACGCCTGCGGAGGTGCGCTTCCTGCGCATGATCGGCGCCGACGCGGTCGGGATGTCCACCGTCCCCGAGGTGATCGTCGCCTGCCATGGGGGGATGCGCGTCCTGGCGCTCTCGGGGATCTCCAACGTTCTGAACCCGGAGGCCTTCGAGCCGCCCACCCATGAAGAGGTGCTCCAGGCCGGTCGGGTGCTGGCGCCTCGCCTGCTGACCCTCATCCGCGGCGTGCTGCGCCGCCTCCCCCACGAAGCAGGGTCTGACCTTTCGAAGCCGCACGCTTGATGGAAACCCTTCGCGAGCTGCTTCAATCGTTGGCCCCCGTGCTGTATGGGGGGATCGGCCTGTTGTGGCTGATCACCCTGGGGCAGGTCTGGCGCGCATATCGCCGGCTCGCCCGTGCTTTCTTCCGGGTGGAGCGGGAGATGGCGCAAATGGAGCTGTGGGGCGGGCTGGCCCGGGCGGGCCTGCTGCTCATCGTGGGGCTGGGCCTGTGGCTGCTGCTGGGACCGGGCTTCCCTGTGCTGGGCCCGGCGGCACCCTCCCCTACCTTCACGGCCACCCCTTCTCCCACCCGGCCGGTTCCAGCATTTCCTTCCCCGACTGTGCTTCCTCCACTCCCTACGGAGCCTCTTCGAACGCCCACACCTGTCCCGTCTCCTTCCCCCTCACCGTCCCCTTCTCCCACCCCGAGCCCAACCGTTCCGCGAGCCCGCTGCCCGGATCCGAACGCGCAGATTGAGATCCCAGCCCCCGGCCAGGTGATCTCCCAACCGGTGACCATGATCGGGACGGCCATCCATCCGGCCTTTCAGTTCTACAAGGTGGAGATCCGCGGGCCGTATACGGGAGACCAGTGGGTCACTCTGGGGGACGTGGTGCGGCAACCGGTGCTCCAGGGCCCCTTGTGGTTGTTTGATCCCCGCCCGTTCTTTAACCAGCCGGGGGCTTACCGGCTGCGCGTGGTGGTGGTGGATCAGGCGGCCCGGGAGGCTGCCCAGTGCGAGGTTCTCATTCAGATTCAGCCGTAAAGCGCCGGGGGGCGCTCTCAGGCGCCCCCCGGCGACCGGATGGAGGCTTCAAGGGCCACGCTACTTCTCCGCGTTCAGGAAACTCCCGAAGAAGGCGCTGAAGTATTCGAAGGTCCCCGTGCGGCCCTTGTGGTTGGGATCCTTGGCGTCCCACTGGGCCTTGAAGGTGGCCACCACGTCGTTGGCGTCCAGCTCCGCGCCGTTGTGGAACTTCACGCCTTTGCGCAGGTAGAAGGTCCACACCGTGAGGTCGGCGTTGGCCTCGTAGCGCTCGGCGAGGGCAGGGACCACCTCCACGCCGCCCACCTTGTAGTCCAGCAGCGGCTCGTAGACCTGGATGCAAGCCCGGAAGGTCTCGCCGTCGGTCTCGTCGGCGCACCAGAGGGCGATGGGCTCCGCGTTCTGCATCCAGACCAGCTCGTCCTTGCCGGGATCCATCACCGAGAAGCGCTCGTTGTTCAGCGGGCTGGCGTGGGCGCCCTTCACCGTCGCCTTGAAGGCCGCAGCAGAGACCCCATGGGCCAGGGGGATCATGGGGACGTGCTGTTTGATCAGCTCGTTCACCTTATCGTAGTGCTTCTGGCGCTCCGCCGGGTCGGCCAGCCGGGCTGCGGCGCGGATCTCCTCGACCAGGTCGGGGAAGAGCTTGCCGAACTGCTGGTTCTGCTCGTTGGCGAAATGGTAGTCGTAGAAGTTGGTAGCGTCCGGGTAATCCGCCAGCCAGCCCAGGAGATACATCGGCTCGCTGCCGGCAGACACCGCGTCCAGGAAAGCGCCGGACTCCATGACCTTGATCTTGACCCGGATGCCGACCTCCGCGAGCTGAGCCTGGATGTCCTGGGCGACCTGGCCCGGCCGCGGCAGGTAACCCCGCACCACGTCGCGGTAGGAGAGGGTGATGTCGAAGCCGTTGGGGTAGCCGGCCTCGGCGAGGAGCCGCTTGGCCTCCTGCGGGTTGTAGTCATACCACTTCAAGCCCTCGGTGTAGCCGGGCTTGAGGGCCGGCGGCACGAACTGCTCCGCCACCATGGAGCCCGCCGGGTAGAAGTTCTTGACCAGGCGCGCCCGGTCGATGGCCATGGCGATGGCCTGGCGGACCTTCTCGTTGTCCAGAGGCGGGTGGTTGTTGTTCAGGCCCAGGTAGGCGATGTTCAGCGGCGGACGGATGTAGAGCTTGAGGTTCGGATCCTTCTGGATGGTCTCGAAGTCCTCCGGGTTGGGGTTGTCGATGCCGTCCACCGTCCCAGCCTGGAGCTCGAGCAGACGGGCGGCGGCCTCCTTGGACCAGCGGAAGACGAGGGTCTTGGCCTTCGGCTTCTCGCCCCAGTAATCCGGGTTCGCCTCGAAGATGATGCGATCGCCCCGGATCCACTCCTTCACCTTGTAGGGGCCGGTCCCGTTGGGCTTCTCGCTCATCTTCACCGTGTCGCCGCCGTTGGCGTCCAGGTAATCTTTGTCCTGGATGGCGAAGGCAGCGAAGGCCACTTTGGAGGGGAAGGCGGGATCAGGGTAGCACAGGGTGAAACGCACGGTATATTGATCGACGGCCTCGATGGCCTTGAACTCCCCACCGTAGTTGCAATCCGGCGCCTCCACCTTCATGGGTTGGAAAGCCGGAGTCGGGGTGGCAGGTGGTGGGGTGGGCGTGGGGGGCGGAACCGTGGCCGTCGGCGTCGGGGTCGCCCCGGGCGCGCAGGCGGCCAGCGCCAGGGCGAGCAGGACCAGGACACGCGCAACGACAAGACTCTTCCGACGCATGGCTTCTCCTCCTTTCGCAAAACAGGGGTTTGCGGGAACGCCTGACAGGCCCCAACGGAGCCCGCGCTACACCGAGTATAGTAGAAGCAGCGGATCCTGCCAACCGGGCAGGTTGGGTCCGGCCGGAACCCTCGTCGGAAGGGCCGGCTTCGCGGATTCGCTCCATGGCCTGTGGATAGCGCGAAGGGAGCCACATCCCACAACGGGAGCCAGTCCGGATGGAAGATCCCAGGATCCGGCTGACTGAGGCGGATCTCCATCCGCATTGACGCGCTCCTATGGGCCAGCGGGGTGTTACCCGGGAGGCGATCGAAAAAACCCTTGCAACCTCCGGCCGTCTGATGGCGGAAGATGCGAGGCGGGAGCCCTTCCGGTTGTAAGCCGAAATCCATTTCGGCACCCATATGTTTGTTGCAGGGGCGGCTTTCGCCGCGACCGTTGTGAGATCGAGGAGACGGAGGTTTGGGCTGCGGAAGCGGCTTTCAATGCGAGCCCCTATGGATGGGATCAAAGAAGACAGGGATTGCGGGCGGAAGGCTCCTCCTTTCGAAACGATCGCGGTTGCCATCGAGATACCGGTTCGGAGCTGAAGCCCCTCCTGCAAAAGATCGATAAAGATCGAGGCCCGGACAGTGTGGATCGCTCCGGGTGTGCATGCGGATTTCGATCGGGAGGGCCGGCTGATCGGCATTGCGGTGCTGGATGCTTCCGAGCGGCTGGGGCAGACCCTTTCGCTTGAGGTCTCCCTCGCGCTCTTGCCGGCCTGAGGGCCTGCTGAACGCTCGGAGGCCTCCTCCGGGCCAGAAGCATGAGATGAGGTGTGCGACGCCTCATCCACATGCGAAGTGGGAAAGGCGATGGAACCTCACGATCCGCGATGGATCCAGGCCCATGAGGTCGGGGAGTATGTCTTCTGCGCCCGGGCGTGGTGGCATCGCCGCCAGGGGCATCCCGTTGCGCATCCCGAGCAGGCGGAGGCGGGCCGCCGCCATCATCACCGCCTCGGCCGGCGGCGACGCTGGGGGGAGCGTCTGATCGTCCTCGCCACGCTTCTGCTGCTCGTGGGCTCCCTCCTTCTGATCGTCGCCCGGCTGTCGCCCTGACCGAGAGCCGGGCGACGCCATATGATCGGCCTTCCCCGCGCGCACGGTCCGGATTAAACAGAGAAGCCGATTGAGAGGCGGATTGCCGATCGGCACAGGGAGCCAGGCGGGTCGCTACCATCGTCCCCAGGCCAGCCCGCCCCAGGTGGCGGCGAACAGGAGCACGCTGATGTAGGCGTTGACGTTGAAGAAGGCGACGTCCACCCGTGAGAGGTCCTGCGGGGAGACCAGACGGTGCTCGTAGACGAGCAGCGCCGCCACCCCGGCCAGCCCGAGCCCGTAAGGCCATCCCAGCCGGAGCCCGAGGCCCAGTCCGGCCAGCAGGAGAAGCATCCCCAGGTGGTTCAGGCGGGCCAGCCGCAACGCGGCGGCCACCCCGAACCGGGCCGGGACGCTGTGCAAGCCCTCCCGGCGGTCGAAGTCCACATCCTGACAGGCATAAATCAGATCGAAGCCGGCGATCCAGAGGGTGACGGCAGCGGTCAGGATCCAGGCGGGGAGATCCTCCGGTTTCCAGAAGGAGCCCCGCAGGGCGATCCAGGCTCCCATCGGGGCCAGGCCGTCGGTGAACCCCAGGATCCAGTGGCTGAGCCAGGTGAAGCGCTTCGTGTAGTGGTAGCCGATCAGGAAGAGCAACGCGACCGGGAGCAGAGCCACGCAGAGGGGATTCAGGGCCCAGGCGGCGATCACCAGGATCACCCCGGAGACTCCCACCGCCCATCGAAGGGTCTCCGGCCGCAACAGCCCCCGGGGCAACGGACGGTTCGCCGTGCGCGGGTTGCGCGCATCGTATTCCCGATCCGCCAGCCGGTTCATGCTCATCGCCAGGGTGCGGGCCGCCGCCATGGCCACGGTGATCCAGAACACCTGATCCAGGCGGGGCCACCCTCCGGCCGCCAGCAGCATCCCGATGTAAGCGAAGGGGAGGGCGAAGATGGTGTGCTCGAACTTGATCGCTTCCAGGAAAACCCGCACTCCCCGCCACATCCCACCGTATCCCCTCGAGGTCAACTATGCCTCCGCACCATCCGCCCAGCGGTCCAGGATCGCCGGGATCTCCGAGAGCGATCGGATCACCGCATCGGGCCGGATGGCCCCTGTCGGCGCGGAGGTCCCGGCGACCATCGCCGCCCAGATGCCCCGCATCCCGGCCAGATGGGCGCCCCGGATATCTGCCTCCGGGAGGTCGCCGACCACGGCGATCGCCTCCGGGGGGAGACCCCAGGTTGCCGCGATCCCTTCGAAGAGAGCCGGGTGCGGTTTCCGCCAACCCACGGCGGCGGAGATCACGATGGGATCGAAGTAAGTCTGAAGCCCGAAGCGCCGGATCAGCCGCCAGGAGTGATCGGCGTCGCCGGAGTTGGTCAGCAGGGCCAGGCGATAGCCCCGACGCTTCAGCTGATCCAGGGTCGGGAGGGCATCCGGGAAGAGCCGCCAGCGGGCCTCCTGAGGGGCCAGGAACGCCCGAACGGCTTCCCGGAGGATCGCCTCCGGCGTCCCGGGATAGCCCAGCTCCGCCAGGGCCAGCCCGAAGGTCTCCACCAGGGGATACTCCCGCCAGTCCTCCTGCCAGCGTCCATACCGGAGGGCCATCCAGCGCTCGAGGGCGGCCCCGAAGGCTTGCGCCTCGACCTGGATTCCGTGATGGCTCAGCGCGCTCCGGGCGGCGGCATACATCTCCCGGCGCAGGCTCTCCGGATCCGCCGGCAGCTCGATCAGCGTGTGGCCGAGATCGAAGATCAACCCCCGAATGCGCATCGCTGTTCCTCAAACCGGAAAGTTCGAAGAGATAGAAGAGAACGTCTCCGCCGTTTGCTAATTGGGTGTGGATCGATGCAGGGAGATGGGTCCGGCGGCCTGCAGGCGGGCCCAGAGGCGGGCCTTGAGGGCCTCCAGCCGCTCCCGGTAGGCGGCGGAGCGCACCCCCTCCACACTCATCACCAGGGCATCCTCCAGGTTGTCCCGATAGTATCGGGGGCGGCGTCCCACGACCTCCAGGCCATACTTCCGGTAGAGGCGCTGGGCGATCGCGTTGGAGGCCCGCACCTCCAGGGTGATCAGGTTCGCTCCATAGGCGATGGCCTCCTCCACCAGAGCCAGGAACATCAGCTCCCCCAGCCCCCGTCCCCGCCACGGCGCGTCGACGGCGATGGTGCTGATATGGGCCTCGTCGGGGACCAACCAGAAGCCTCCATAGCCCAGGATCGGCAGGCGCTGGGAAGGCCGCAGCGGCATGGCCGTGCGCACCTCCCGCGGGCGCAACACCAGGTAATGGGCGTTGGGGTTGCGCAGGAGCTCCTGCTCGTAGGCGCGCATCGGCCATGGCATGGAGAACGTGCGCCGCTCGATCTCCATGACCTCCGCGACGTCCTCCCAGCGCATCGGATCGATCTGAAAGGGAACGGACTCCGGGATCGCCAGCGCCGGCATTCTCCCTCGAGATGAATGCAGCGGATGCGGAGCTTTTACGAATTGATCCAGGCGCCTGCGGACGGGCGGTCCTCCGCGCCGGCCGGGGCCGCGGTCGACGGTCGAAATGAGTTTCGACCCGCAAGCATCCGGCTCAGAACCAGGGCCTTCCCTCCGCGCACAGTCCGGATTCAATGGTGAAAGCCCATCCATCCGCCGCGAAAGTGGCCCGCCGCCGGGACGCCCGGCTCGAGCCCCCACCGATTATAGCGCAGGGGGAGAGGCGATCGACGAGCCTCGAGCGAATTCGCCCTCAAAGGATCTTCGCACCGGGCGAAAACAGGCGAAGCCGAAAAGCGCCGGCGAAGGCCGGCCTCCGGCGTGCTGTGCGTCGAACGAATTCGACCTCGGGGGCCTTCGGCCGATGGTCGGCATACGTGCCGAATGAATTCGGCCTCCAGAGGCCTTCGGCCAATGGTTGGCCTGCGCCGACCGGGAAGGGGTTTTGCGTCGGCGGAGGCCGACGCCTGGCGCGCAGCGCCTGGGAGGGCCGATTTCAATCGGCGCAAAAGCCTTCGGCCGATGGTTGGCCTGCACGCCGAATGAATTCGGCCTCCAGGGGCCTTCGGCCGGCGGTCGGCCTGCGCCGACCGGGAAGGGGTTTTGCGTCGGCGGAGGCCGACGCCTGGCGCGCAGCGCCTTGGAAGGCCGATTTCAATCGGCGTGAAAGCCTTCGGCCGATGGTTGGCCTGCACGCCGGATGAATTCGGCCTCCAGGGGCCTTCGGCCGGCGGTCGGCCTGCGCCGACCGGGAGGTTTCTTTTGCGTCGGCGGAGGCCGACGCCTGGCGCGCAGCGCCTGGGAGGGCCGATTTCAATCGGCGCAAAAGCCTTCGGCCGATGGTCGGCCTGCGCCGACCGGGAGGGGGTTTGGACGTCGGCG
>Ga0079995_1059592_pt2 | contig 67020 bp, 57 predicted proteins | sample FaiFalFF_MnMetaG_2_FD_69198 | JGI IMG/M metagenome (GOLD analysis project Ga0079995, IMG submission 69198) | Freshwater microbial communities from Yellowstone National Park, Wyoming, USA - Fairy Falls C (FF_Mn_C) (SPADES assembly) (version 4) | ecosystem: Environmental > Aquatic > Freshwater >... | reverse complement strand
GGAAGTAAGTTTTCGGGAGTAGGATGGGGGAGGTGGGTCCAGGTGCAGGGGAGTTTGGTGAGTCCTTCAAGGAGATGGGGATGGTATGTTTCGGTCAGGAGGATGTGTTTGGGCATAGAGGTAGAGGAGGGTGTGGGCGAGGGTTTGGAGGTTGGAGGTGAGTGTGGGTACTTGGTGGGGGGGTATAGCTACGAGCTGGATGGGTTCGTCGGGGTTGTGGCGGAGGTGGGGTTGGGAGAGGGCCTGAAGGAGGGCATCGGGGACTTGGAGGCGGAGAGCGAAGAAGTAGCCGTTTTCGTGCCATAGGCCTGGGGAGGGGTAGACGGGTGCTGGGGAGAGGGGTATGAGGTCCTCCGGCGTGATGAGAATGCCCGTCTCCTCGGCCAATTCTCGGGTGATGGCGGTTCGTGGGTCTTCGCCGGGTTCCAGCATGCCAGCGGGATGCTCGTAAAAAGGTTCGGGGCGGACGGGGCGCTGTTGGCGTACCATTAGAAAAGCTTCTTGGGTGTTACTTATGAAATGGACGCAGACCGCTGTAAAAGTACCCCGATGAATGATGACTCGGGTGAGCGGGCCATGGGGCGTGTGTAAGGTGATTTCTTGGATTGTGAGCAGGGGGTGAGTCCAAAGGGTTTTTGGGGGTGTTTTGAGAAGGTTGGCGGCTTCTAAGCTGTTTTGCCAGGCGTCTATGTTCATGCGGAGGGGGGATTTTCGGGTAGAGACTCCAAGGAGATGAAGCCGCCCGACATCGCAAAGCGAAGGGCATCGGCGCCTTTAGCAGGTAGAACTCGGATAGCCTCGTAAGGAACAAGTCTTAGTTCCCCCATGAAGCTCAGAGCGTAAGGAATATAGACGGCTACTAAGTTTTCGCCGGGAATGGGGGCTGAGTTAGTGAGGAATCCCACTTGGTACATGGGGGGGTTATCTTGCATGCGAATAAGTACAGGTTTGTCAAAGCGGTTTTTCTGCTGGGAGTTGTCAATGATTTCTCGGACGGAGCCATAAATAAAGCCAATGAATGGGATTTTGCGGATGCGTTCTTCTATGGGTTGCCATACGCTGGGGCCTATCCAGTGGGTAGCGAGGTAGCCCAAAAGGATGAAGATGGTAACGAGGATGAGGATTCCCAGGCCGGGGATTTTCATGGGGATGATGGAGTCCAGCCACTGCAGGAGGATTCGGAGCACATAGATAGTTACGACGGCGGGAAGGAAAAGGAAGACCCCTCGCAAAAAGTACGAGAGGAGCCGCAGGAAAAGGCGTTTAACGCGAGAGGGAGGAGTCGTCGTCTGCGCGTTCATGCCCATTGGTGGCGGAGAGGGAGCGCAAAAGCTTAGGTAGCTGTCCCATGGAGGCAATCTCCCGCCAGGCTTTTTTGACTTCTTTAGCGATAAAGCCAAAATAGACCTTACCCCCCTCTAAGGCGGTAAGGACACCGGATTTAGCAAGGACGGTGGCTTTTGGACCGATGTGAATCCCGCTGGGAACGCCCACTTGCCCCCAGAGAATAACATCGTCCTCAATCCTACAAGCGCCCGCAATCCCTACTTGCGCGGCAATCTGGCAATTGCGCCCGATATAGGTATCATGTCCGATCTGGACTAAGTTGTCTATCTTAGTGTGGTCGCCAATATAAGTGTCCGAAGTAACGCCCCGATCAATAGTCGTATTGGCCCCAATCTCTACATAATCGCCAATGATTACGCGTCCTTTACTTAGGAGGCGGGTAGAGCCTGCGGGGGAGCGCTTGTAGTAGAAAGCGTCCCCGCCAATGACACATCCAGACTGAATGACCACATGAGCGCCGATATAGACATTGGGACCGATGTAAACATTGGGATGGATAATAGTATCGTGACCGATATAGACGTTAGGACCGATAACGACATTATGTCCGATCAGGCAGCCAGGTTCAATATGAGTGCCTTCGCCGATCACCACATGATGTCCAATCTCTACGCCGGGGAAGTTGGGGGGTTGAGTTGCGAAGGTCGGAGGGGGGGTGGGCTGAAAGTACTCCAAAAGGCGATTAAAATCATGAAAAGGCTGCTGGGAAACGAGAAGGGCTTTTCCGGCGGGAGGCTCCATGGCCTGGTCGATGATTATAATCGACGCCTCACTCTCCAAGGCCTTCTTGTAATACTTCGGATGGTCAGCAAAGGAAATATCGCCAGGCTTGACTCGGTGGATTTCGTTGATACCCGTGGCCGTGACATGGGGATCGCCGATAAGTTGGCATCCTAATAGATCCGCCAGTTCTTTGGCTGTAAAAGGCTTAGGTATTCGCATGGTTCTTGAAGGTTTTCCAGTACAGAGAGGGGATCGGGAGAGGGCTGCGCTCAGTATAGTGCGCGTTTTCCCGAGCATGGTAAGGTTTCTCAGCGGGACGTTCCAAAGCATGAAAGATAAGTTGGCCGATGGGCATCCCGGGGTAGACCCGTACGGGGTGAATAACGGAGATTTCCAATGTCCAGTGATTGCGAAAGCCTACATCTCCTTTACTGGCAGTGGCATGAATCTGGATACCTAATCGCCCAATACTGCTCTTACCTTCCAAGAATGGCACACAAGTGTGGGCTTCTGTGTATTCTTCTGTTACACCCAGGTATAAGACACCCGGAATGAGAAAGAGCCCCTGGGGGGGAATGATTAGGATTGAAGAGGGATTAGACTTTCGCGCGTCTAAAAAGGGAGCCGCATAGACACGTAGGTACTTCCCTAAATGAACATCATAGCTATTGCTGCCCAAGGCTTCCCGCCGGAATGGCTCTATCACTAAGTCTCCCCGCTCAATGGCTTCTAAAATAGCTTTATCCGACAGGATCATAGCTTTTCGGCTAATTTGCTTATCCAGCTGGGGGAGTGGGGGGAAGTCGGGCGGGAAGCGGGGGAAGGCGGGGGAGGGGCAGAAGCTTTCAGATCCTTAGAGAGGTGGTCCAGCCTTTCTAACTGCATTTGTAAGAAGGTGCGCAGTTCCAGGATGAGCTCTAAGCGGCGCTGTTTGAGCTGTTCAATATGACTTTCTAAGGATTCTTTTTCTTTTTGCAGGCTGTGCAGGATAGCTTCAGCTTTTTGCTGAGCATCGTGTATGATGAGTTGGGCTTTTTTCTCTGCGTTTTCTAAGAGGGCGCGGCTGGACTCTTCGGCTTGCAGGAGAGTGCGCTGAAGCAGAGATTCCATTTCCCGATAACGGGTAATTTCTTGGGAGAGACTTTCTACTTTTTTGCGAAGTTCTTGCTGCTCTTCCAGGAGGCGGCTCCAGGCCTGAGCGACCTGACGAAGGAAAGAACGCACCTCTTCGGGGTCATATCCCCGAAGGGCTCGATTGAAGGTTTGATTTTGAATGTCTAAGGGTGTAAGCATAAGAGCCTTGACGGAGACTTCGGCAAAGGTACCAAAAATCGTGCCGTTAAGCGGGTATTAAGGCGGGTTTGGCCCGACGCTCAAACTCGGCTCTATATTTTTGGACAATGGCCCGGATAGGCCATACGGCAGCATCCGCAAGCGCACAAATCGTGCGTCCCTCCATCTGGCTACCGACATCTAATATCAGATCAATGTCCTGAAAAGTGGCCTCCCCATGTAGAAACTTTGATAAAAGGCCTTTGAGCCAGCCAGTGCCCTCTCGGCAGGGCGTACATTGGCCGCAAGACTCGTGCTTATAAAAAGCCGCTATCCGATAAGCGAAACGTACCATGTCGGTGTCTTCGTCCAGAACGAGCATGCCGGCTGTCCCCATCATGGAGCCGACTTTACGGAGCGCATCCGCACTCATACGGACGCCTTCTATCTCTTCGGGGCGGAGAATGGGTGTTGAAGAGCCACCGGGGACGACGCCCTTGAGTTTTTTCCCATTTCGGATGCCCCCAGCCACTTCGTAAATGAGGTCCGTAATCAGCATGCCAGAAGGGTATTCATATACGCCGGGACGATTTACATGGCCCGAGATGCCGTACAAGATAGGCCCCGGATGCTCAGGGGCACCAATCTGAGTATAAGCCGCCGCACCTATGCGCAGCACTAGGGGAACATGGGCCAGCGTCTCCACATTGTTGATAGTGGTAGGACAACCCCATAAGCCCTTTTGAGCGGGAAAAGGCGGCTTATATCGAGGATAAGCGCGCTTCCCCTCTAATGACTCCATCAAGCCCGTCTCTTCCCCGCAGATGTAAGCACCAGCCCCCCGATGAAGGTACATCTCCGTAGAGAAGCCGCTCCCCAAGATGTTTTTCCCGATATACCCTCGCGCATAGGCCTGATCCACGGCTTTTTGAAGATGATCTATCCAGTCAGCATATTCGCCACGGATATAGACATAAATGGCGTCAGCCTGAATAGCATAAGCAGCAATGAGAGCTCCCTCAATAAAAAGGTGCGGATTAAACTCCAAGATGCGACGGTCTTTGCAGGTGCCGGGTTCGGACTCGTCGCCATTGGCGGCTAAGTAGTGAGGGACACCTTCTCGTTTCGGGGGCATGAAGCTCCACTTGAGGCCAGCATTAAAACCTGCACCTCCCCGGCCCCGAATATTAGCAGCCTTAACTTCGTCAATCACCTGAGCCGGCGTAAGTTCCGTCACCGCCCGCCGCAGCTGAGCATAACCTCCATGCGCCTCATATACAGCTATGTCGGATAGATTAGGAATAGGAGGGAGGAGAAGAGGTCGGTAACTGCGCCAATCCATACCCTCAAATAAACATAAAATCGCTGAGATGCTTTCAGGTAATTATTGCCAGGGGCGTCTGGGGAAAAGCGGGTAGCCCAAGTGGAGGAAGATTCGGATGGGCTGCGCCTGCCTGTCGTAATAAGTAAGAAAGACGCCGATAGGGCCGACGAAACTCCGATAGTAGAGACCTATCATAGCATAACGGTAGAGGGGGAGGCGGGGGAGTGCTTGGGTGGGGGAGGGCCATTCAATGGCCCCTTCGGGGTCAGTGGGAGTAGGTAAGCGAAGCCGGGCTATCGGCTGATAGAGATGACCTTCCAGCCGCAGGAAGACTTTACGTTTGAGGGCCAAGGTAACATGGCCCCCTACCGCTCCAAAGAGACGATTATAGAGCTCGGGCAAAAAGAGTTGGGGGCTTTCTGGGAAGGGGTCATATCGGGGGCCAACGAGTAGGGTCGCAATAGAGTCAGCTAAGGGTTTTTGGAGGGAGGCGCCGGCTTCCAAGCGAGTCCCGAGGTATAGGCCCGGAAGGACGCCGAGATTTTGCCGCAGGCGCAGACGGGCCTGAGGCCATACATGCTGGGCTGCCGTATATGGAGCGGAGGGACTTTGTGGGCGTTCCGTTCCTCGGGCCCAAGCTATGGATAAATCCACTAAGCGTCCCTCCGTGGGGTAGAGCCGATCGTTTTCGTTATTAGCGGTAAGTTCCCAAGAAACCGCCGCAGCAGAAAGTTGGGAAGTTACTTCCGAGCCAGTGGGGAGAGCATAACGGTCCTCCATGGAGAGGCGGTGCAGAAAGAGGTTCATCTGAGCTTGGCGCCAGGTCCAGGTGAGACCTCCCAAAAGCCAATCAACACTAGAAAAGAGATTGGCTTGGCGTGGGCGAGGAAACCAGGAGAGGCCGAGCGCTTGGTAGTTATACCGCCAGATGCGGCTTTCGCCAACTAAGTAAAGGCGCCAAGGGAGCGGCGGACGAAGGCGAGCCTGAAACTCTAAGCCCTGGGCAAAGGTGCCTTGCGTCAAAAGCACAGAAGCTTGCCAAGCAGCCCACCAGACCTTTTCCGCCTGAAAACCAATCTGCCACGCATACCCAGCCGGAGAAAATACCGCCAAACCCGTTCGTAGCGCATAGGGACCCCGAGGCCGTAAATAGATCTGTAAGTTCGCTCCTCCCTCTGGATGCGTGGTCAGCTCCGGCAAAATACTATAAAATGAAGCCGCCTCCCGAAGGCTGAGCAGGTCTCTACGTAAGCTCGCCCAATTTAGGGTATCCCCCTTCCGAATCCTCATCACCTGACGATAAAAAAACGCCTCTGCCCGAGAGGCAGGGTAAAAGCCAACTTCTCTCACGTAAATAGGCTTATAGCAAAGGGCCCTTAAGTACGCCCGGCGCTGAGCCACCTGCACCGAGTCTAAACGTCGCTCACCAATCCTCTCCCGAAGCTCCCCTATACAGGCCTTAGCCGCTTCATACCCCCGCTGAATAGAAAAAGCCGCCATCTCCTTAGAAAAAGCCGTACTGCTCATCTCCCCCAAGTCCGGCTGAATAAAGAAACTATTTTGAGGGAGCTTTTGCCAACTCAGAGGGTCTGATAAATGCGAAAAAAGCCGCCAGTAATAAGCTCTGCTCTGAAATTCTTCCAAGGTCATAGGAGGAGAACCTACATGAACACCAATAATGAAGTCAGGCTTAAACTCCCGCTGCATCGGCTCTACGGGAAAGTTATCATATACGCCGCCATCTACCAGATTGACAAACTTGCGAGTAGTAACAGGAGCAAAAAAGATGGGCACCGAAATGGAGACCCGTACCGCCGTAGCAAGACTGCCCTGAGAAAATAGGATCGCTTTCTTTCGGTAAAGATCGGCCCCCACTGCCCGATAAGGCACCAGCAAACTATCAAACTGATCCTTCACCCCCAAGGAGATAGGTGCGAGACGCTCATTGAGCCGAAGGTTGATCTCAAAGTCCGAGAAAATCTGCTCGGGCAGCGGTACATCCCCCCGCGTAAGAAAGTCTATGGGAACCTCGCCAATAGTCAGATCGTGGGGTTTTTGGAGCTTGTAGTAGCGCTCCTCTTGAAAGAGGGTTCCGGGAGCAAACCAAGCGTTAATTTCTCGTAGGAGGAAGCTTTGCATTTCGGCGGGGGTGTAACCCGCCGCATAGAAGGCCCCAACCATAGCCCCCATGGATGTGCCTGTAATATAGTCTATGGGAATGCCTTCCTCTTCCAAGGCTTGTAGTACGCCCACATGAGCCATACCCCGCGCCCCACCTCCCGACAGAACCAGCCCCACCCTCGGATAAGGCTTAGCTTCGCGACTACTATCCCGAACCGACAATCCCTGGGCATGTAACCCCACGCTCACCCCCATAAGGAAAAACCACAAACAGCCTACCCCCCCTAAGGCCGCCCGCCTCCTTAGGGACAGGGTTTCTGAAAGCTCTTTGGAATAAACCTTAGTCAGCATGAGACAAAAAGGCTAAGGACCTACCTTTTGCATTAGTCACCTTGTAAAAGAGCCCTTAGAGAAAATCTTCGCAGTAAATGTAGGAGGTAAAAGTAAATCACCACAAGCAGCCCAGAAAGGAGAGCGATAAGAACGAGGTAATCCCCGACCGAGAGCTTTACGGGAAAGTGTTGGATGAGGAAGCCCTCTCCGCCGCGTAGTTTTAGCCAGTGAAAACGAGCCTGCGTCCAGACCGTGAGAGTCCCTATGAGGGCTCCTCCTAAAAATCCTCCTCCGATTACACCTACGGCTAACCCAAAAAGAAGCCGATACCGCCAGTTTTCTGATGCGCCTAAGGCCTGATAGACCGCCCAATCCCGCCGATGATAAATCAAAAGAGCCGATAGCACGCTCAGTACGCCCCCTGCTACCAGCACCAGCATCAGGCCCAGACCCCATTGAGAAAGTAAGCGTTCCTGAGCTAGTACCCGATATACATCGGCATGTTGGGCTCTGGGGTCTTTCACAATATAGGCAGCGCCTAAGGTGCGTTGGAGCTTAGCCTTTACGAGCTGGATAGACCGTGGGTCATGCAGGCGTATTTCTAACATAGTGTAGGGTGCTTCTCGCCAAACGGGTATCTCTTCGGCTCGTACGATCACCCAGCTCTCATCGTAATCTTTTTGGACGCTGAAAATCCCCTGCACGGAGAGCCTTTTTCGCTGGATGGCGGCCTCACCGCTCATAGCCAAGGTTCGCACGGACGACACCAGATAGAGCCAGACGGGCCACTCCTGCTCCGTATCCGACAGGGCCAGCGCAGCCGCTACCCCCGAACCAATAAGGGCGGACCGAGGCCGTAAAGGAAAACCTTCCCCTCCCACTAAGTGCGAACCAATCCCACTCACAAGCTCGTATCCCGGCTCTATGCCGCGCAAACGAACTACCACCTGGCGCTCCCCATGACGGAGTACCGCTATCCCCTCATATACCCCCGCAATGGCTTTGATTTCGGGCCACCGACTAAGCTCCTCCTTGAGGGCCGGTGTAAGGCCCGGCCCCTCTATGCGCAAATGAGGATCCACCCGCTGAAAGACTTCCTCTAAAAATTGACTAAACCCTCCAAACACCGCCGACACTGCCAGCCATGCCCACGTAGATGCCGCAACGCTCCCGATACCCAAATACACTAGGAGCCGCAGGCTACGCCGCGGACTAGCCGTAAGATAACGCCACCACAGTCGCCTCATGAGGCCGACTCACGAGAATCGGAGTCAGCGGCAGGAGGGGGGAGTTTCTGAAGAAGCTCTTCTATCCGACGGGCTTTGAGCTCCGTTTCATCGGGGAAAAATTTAATGCTCGGCATCACCTTTACAAAATGCCGAATGCGCTGCGCCAGCGCATACCGAAGCTCTTTGTGATACTGGTTTAGGAAGCGTACGGTGTATTCCAACTTTTCTGTGGGGATGGTCAGGAGATAGGCGCGTACTTGCTGCAAGTCAGGGGTAAGCCGCACGTCGCTCACTTCAATAAGGATGCCATTCAGTTCGGGGGCTTCTTCAGCGAAACTGCGGAGAATGTCCGCTAAGTACTGGTGGATTTCGCCTCCCAGACGCTGCTGACGTAGGTTCTTGGGACGAGCCATAATGAACAAAAGTACAATGCAAAAGGGGGACCCTACTCCCGCTGAATCCGTGCACCCAAGGCGTTTAGCCGAATATCTATCGCCTCATAGCCGCGCGCTATCTGCTCCGCATTTTCTATGACGCTTTCCCCCTCCGCAGACAAAGCGGCAATCAAAAGCGCTATGCCTGCCCGAATATCTGGACTGCTCATAGTAATACCCCGCAGGGGATGCCGGCGCCCCAGCCCGATCACCATAGCCCGGTGCGGATCACACAAAACCACCTGCGCCCCCATCTCAATCAGCCGATCCACAAAAAAGAGCCGACTCTCAAACATCTTCTGATGAATCAGCACTTGTCCAGCGGCCTGAGTAGCCACCACGAGAAGAATACTGAGCAAGTCTGGGGGGGTTCCCGGCCAGGTATGGTCCGACAAAGTCAAAATATGCCCTTCCCACAAGGTATCGGGCTCATAAAGAGCCGTAGGCTCCACCCGGACGCGGTCTCCCTCTAAATGCACGGGAATTCCCAGCCGTTCAAACGGATGGATAATTGGGCCCATATGGTCCACAGGCACAGGGGCAATCTCCAGCGGGCTTTGTGTCATAGCCGCCAGCCCAATCAAGCTCCCTATCTCAATCACATCCGGCAAAATGACATGATGGGCGCCTTTCAGCTCGCCCTGCCCCCGAAGGGTAAGACGATTACTTCCAATGCCGGTGATAGAAACCCCCATCCGACTAAGGAGATGGCACAACTGCTGAACATACGGCTCACAAGCCGCATGATAAAGGGTAGTTTCCCCTTCTGCTGAGGCGGCTGCTAAGAGAAGATTGGCGGTGCCTGTAACAGAAGCTTCCTCTAATAGAATAAACTTCCCTTGGAGGCGGCGAGGGGCTACAATCTTGTAGAGTTCGTGCTTATCGTCGTAGGAGATGGTGGCGCCCAGAGCTTCAAAGCCTAGCAGGTGGGTATCTAAACGGCGGCGGCCGATCTTATCGCCTCCTGGGCGATACATATACGCTTCGCCGCACCGTCCTAAAAGAGCTCCCGCTAAAAGCACTGACCCCCGTATCCGCCGAAAAAGCATCCCCATCTCCGGCTCTAATAATCGCCGCGGCTCCACCGTCTGTGCCACGATCCGAACCGTATGTTCGCCTAACCACTCTACCTTAGCCCCAACTCCCGCTATCAGCTCTAAATGCCGCTCCACATCTAAGATGCGGGGAACATTTTCATAGATGATGGGTTCTGAGGTGAGTAAAGCTGCTGAGAGGACCTGGAGGGCTTCATTTTTAGCGCCTTGGGGATGGTAAATGCCGCTTAGGCGGGCACCGCCCTGTACCCGAAACTTCATCAGCGGCGATTGCGAGGAAAGCGGCGTCCCTTTGAGTGGCGGGTGCTGGAGCGAGGGCTTTCGGTTTGGGCCAGGGGCCGACCACCCTCACTTCGGGCCGTCCTCTCCACAAGCGATACTACCTCGGCAGGTATCTGCAGTTGGCCCCCGCTGAGGTCCTGTAGGTGCTTAGCCAGCGTGGCAGCATCTACCCTTTCCCCGTGATGCTGAAGGATTTGCAAGAGCCCTTGCATGAAAACCGCTATCGTTTCTGGCGGGGCAGACGCAGGAAGGGTATCTACTATTTTAGCTGCGATAAACCCGTACTGCCGAAAAGGCGTATGATATCGGGGATAAGGGGGACGTTCCGGAGCCCGGGGCTGCAAGGAAGCTGGTGCCTCCCACGGAAAATCTTCCTGAAGTTCCGCAGGCAGCATCATGTAAAATCGCCCCCGCCAGCTCACAAGCTCCTCAGAGGAAAGACGACCCTCCTCCTTTCCCTCTATCAGTAAAAACCACCTAAAAAGAAACTGCAAAGCCGCCTTCCGCTCCTCAGAGGTAGAGAGCTGAGCCACTTGCCGCAAAAGTTCTATAAAATGAGCCCCTGCCACAGGCAAGGGATTAAGACGGGGAGGAACGGGCACCTTAGGCAAGCCTGAGTTTAGCATATCGTAAGTCTAAGCGTTTTTTTCCAAAGCGGTCAAAATTAATAACAACGATGCCGGCGGCGCCGTTGTCTGTGCATTCTATGACGGTGCCTCGCCCGAAGTGGGAATGATGCACTTGCACACCCGGCCGGAGTTGAGACAGGGAGAGCGTGCTCCCCGATGAAGAGGAGGGCGTAGGGGTGCTGCGAGAAGGGGAAATAAGGGGACGGGGCGGACTCACCATGAAGGAAGAAGCCTTCGGAGAACGTCGCTCTTCCAAGAGGGGGCGCAACTCCTCCAAGAAACGACTGGGTTCAGCTATCCGCAGTTGACCTGTATATCGAGGCCGACATAAGTATAGCTGCTGGGCCGCCCGAGTAAGCCCCACATAAAAAATACGTCGCTCTTCTTCTTCGCCTTCTATGCCCTCCTCGTAGGCCCGAATATGCGGTAAAAGCCCCTCTATGAGTCCTACCAAGAAGACCACCTGGAACTCCATACCCTTCACGCCGTGTATGGTAGAGAGCCAAACGGCATCCCCTTGCATTTCTGTTTCTTCTTCTGGCGTGTATAGAGCCGACTGTACCAAAAATCCTGCAAGGTCTCCCTCCTCTCCCTGATTGACATAGTAGGTGTTTATGGCTTCCAGAAGGGACTCTAAGTTTTCCTGGCGCTCTTGGGCTCGAGCATCCTCGCGGTAATACTCAATAAGCCTGGAAGCGGCTAGAACCTCCTCAGCCAGTAAAGGAAGGGGAAGCTCAGCTACACGTGCCCGCAGCTCCTCTACAAAAGCTTTGAAGCGCAGAAGAGCTTGTCGAGCCGTAGGCGCCAACCTCGCCGCTACCTTAGGCAAACTCTCCCACAGACTCTGCCCTAAAGCTATAGCCCCCTCCTGCCACTTACTCAGCGTGGCCTCTCCAATCCCACGCGGCGGCACATTCACAATCCGGAGCAGAGCCTGATCATCATGCGGATTGTGCACTAAGCGCAAATAGGCTAAGAAGTGCTTTACCTCCTCCCGTTGATAAAAGCTCACAGCCCCTACAAGTCTATAAGGAATACCTTCCCGCCGCAGCGCCTCCTCAAACGCCCGTGAGTAAGCGTTAGTTCTATACAAGACCGCTATTTCCCCGTATGGAAAATGTTCCCGCAACACCAGCTCCCGAATCTTCCTCGCTACAAACGCAGCTTCCTCTGCTGGCGTGGAAAAGTCTTCTAAAAGAAGGGGCTTGGGCCCCTCAGGCCGGCTGGTAAAGAGCTCTTTGGCCATCAGCATCTGGCTATTGCGGAGGGTCTCGTTAGCTAAACGCAAAATAGCCGGCGTAGAACGGTAGTTTTGTTCCAGTTTGATGACTTTTACCTCAGGAAAATCGGATTGCAGGCGGCGAAAGTTATGCACATCGGCTCCCCGAAAGCGGTAGATACTCTGCGCGTCATCCCCTACAACGAAAAGCTGGCGATGCCGCGCCGCTAACTTCGCAATGACCTGATACTGAATGGCATTCGTATCCTGGTACTCATCTACTAAGATATGCTGATAGCGGTTTTGAAGCTCATGGAGCACAGCAGGCTCTCGGCCAAGCAAGCTGTCCATTTCTAAAAGCAGGTCGTCAAAGTCCAGAGCATCCGCCAAGCGGAGGCGAGTCTGGTAAGTTTGGTAGAGGCTATGGGCTCTGGTTTCGGTGGGCGTGGTGGGAAAGATATGGCTCGGCCGAAGACCTTGATTTTTCCAGCGGCTGATAATACTCCGATAAGTGCCTGCCTCCTTGGGGTTTAGGCCCTGCTCTTTCAAGATAGTCCGAATGAGCGCCAGGCTATCATCCGCATCGTAAATGACAAAGCGCGAGCTTACAGGCTCTCCGTGTAAATAAAGCCGAAGCCAGCGCGCAAAAAGGCTATGAAAGGTACCCATCCATACCCCATGGGCGGCGTTTCCCACCAGCTTTTGCAGGCGGGTCCGCATCGTGTCAGCCGCCTTATTTGTAAAAGTAAGGGCTACAATCGCACCAGGAGGCACACCCTTCTCAATCAGATAGGCGATCCGGTAAGTAAGAACCCGAGTCTTACCTGTGCCAGCCCCGGCTAACACAATGACGGGGCCGCCTTCATGAAGCACCGCTTTTTGCTGCTGGGGGTCAAGTTCGCCTATCCAGCCCGGAGTAAGGCCCATACACAGACAAATGTAGGGAATTTAAGGGCCTGCCATTCCCTTGGCGGCTATGCCACTTCCTCAATCCATACCTGGGTGTAGCGACTCCGATTACAGGATGTGGTCTCCCCTGTCTGGGAACTGAGACACCGCAAAGGTCAGGCGGGCACCAGGCTCGGCCCCCAATCCACAAAAATCCCAAAAAGAGTACTGGATTTCCCTTTGAGAAGCCCTTCTCAGCGGGGTGGCTCAAAAGAGGATTATTCTCTGGCACAGATCTTGCATCTTTCCCTAATGATATGAAGCCCCTTCAAATCTTATTTATGGTGCTCCTTTTAGGGAGCGCGTTGCAGTCACAGACGGCTTGGGCAAGCTGGAACATTTATCGGGACAGTACGGGTAGTGGAGCTGACCCTGTGGGCGGCGGCTTTGTGTGCCCGGATGATACGGTGTGGCTTATTGTGGACACGACGGGCATGGGCGCGGCTGGCATCACAGGGTGGAGGTGGCGCTATGATGCTATCGGGGTGCCACTGACGGTGGTGCACTGCGGAGGCTCGGGATGTCCAGCTTCCTTACCGGCAGTTTTTCCCCCTGACGGCCTGCCAAATGAGCTCAAAGTTGGTGTCACGTTTTCGGCACCCAACACATATAACTGCCTGCTTGTTACCTATTACGCAGGTGGGGACTCCCTGATCACGGCTAAAACTATTCAAGTGAGGAGAGGTAGTGCTTGGCTCTCGCTTCCCTTCTGGGCTTGCGCAGGTAGTAGTGTGCCTGTTCATGTAGATGTTAGTGGCATCCTGGATAGCTTCGTCGTAAGCTACACTATCGGTTCAACTTCTTACGACATCCGTAATCAGACAGACTTTACAATCACTCTTCCTCCTGGGAATGGAACACTTACACTGACGCTTGCCGAATATGTTTGTGGGAACTCCCTTACTAGCACCTACAGCATCGATTACTATAGCTCGGCTTTGTCTCCAGGGCCCGCACCCACTGTTTTTGCACCCACTGGAAGCGCTTGTCCTAATGCGCCTCGGGAGTTTCAAGTATTTTCACTCCCCCCTGGCTATACCAGCTTTGTCTGGAGGGTCAATGGGAACTCTGTAGACCCCACCAGCACCAATCACCCGTTGACTTATACATGGCTACCTTCTGGGCCAGGGAGCTACACCATTAGCTATGACGCTACCTATCCTTGTGGCACAGTCTCAGGTTCTACGAGCATAACTATAGGTCCTGCTACTCCTCCCACTATCAATGTGAATGTCTTTGAGTTTCCAGGTTGGGCTGGTTATTGCCCAGGTTATACTAGTCTTCAGATTATAGCTTCTGCCTCTGTGGGTGGCGGTCTTTACTCTATTGATGTGGGTGACGACGGCACCATAGAGGCTTATTCTTCCTCTTATTACTTTACCCCGGGGGTTATACCGGCTAGTGGGCTGCCGATAAGGGTGAATTTTGATGATGGCTGCGGCAATGTAGTGAGCACTACTTACACTTATGTTCCCTCCATGGCTGGTCCAGGAGCTTATACAGCTTCGGCTTATATTTCACTCCCTTCCTCTCCTCGGTGTCCGGGCGACTCTATAGATGTTTCATTAGACGTATCTGGTTTTCCTACGGACTCTATCAGAAATATTCAATGGAGCTGGGATGGTACTACTTGGACGCCGCCCTCTAATAGCTTTACGGCTCGGCTGGCGACCCCTCTTACGCCAGGTCCTTGGACGCTTTACTGCAGGTTTGATACTTTTCCTCCCGATCCCTGTGTAGTTGCACCTACGTCTCCTATCTCTACGTCTATCTCAGCGGATCCTGGCTATCCTCCACTTCTCAGGCAAATAGGATCAGTCTGTCTTAGTGGGGGCACAGTTGGGCTTGTGCCTGATATCACCACGCCTCCTCGTGGCATAGACAGCATACGATATGTGCTTCCGGACGGGACTATAATAAAACGCCATATTAGCGATACGCTCCTATTGAACGTACCCTCCGGGGTGCTTAGTTATCCTGTAGTATATCAGGGGCAAATCTCCTGCGGCTATACTGCAGAACGCGTTTACACTATTATTCCCCAACAGACCCCGCCTCCAGTGAGTGCTTCCTTGAGTCCTTCTTCAGTTTGCTCTGGGGCAAATGTGGTTATTTCCAGTTATTACCCTTGGGGCTCTTCCGTAGACTCTATTGTAGCTATCCTATGGAATGGAAATCGGGTGCGTATGCCCATGAGTGGATGGAGTTCTGCGATCATATCGGTGGCTGCTCCTAATGCACCAGGTACTTATTCGGTTCAGGTGATTGCGTATAATTGTGCGGGTTCTGATACTGCATCCCTCACCTTTCAAGTGACTAATGGAGCGACAGCGGTGGCTGACTTCACGGGACCGAGCAGCGCTTGTGTGGGCGATCCCGTTATTTTCCAGCGTTTAGGTACGAATAGTGGTGTAACGCAGGTGAACTGGTCCTTTGGCGATGGATCCTTCTCTACGGATACGGCTATGCAAGTAGTTCACATTTACACACGAGCGGGGACCTATATGGTGAGTCTCAACCTACGTAGCGTAGAATGCGGGTGGTCTAGGGATGAGCACCTCATAAAGGTCTATGATGCGCCGCCTACTCTCTCGGGGCTGAGTGTGAATCCCTCTGGCCTAAGCATCTCTTACAGTGTGAGCGCGTCAGATTATGACCAGATTGTATGGGACTTTGGGGATGGGAATACGGCCACGGGGGTATTGAGTGGGACCCATACCTACGCTACCAGTGGGACTTATACGGTCAGGGTAAGGGCTATCAATGCTTGCGATACGAGTGAAAGCACCGTTACGATTGTGGTTACGGGGTTGGCGTTGGGTCGGAGTGGAGGCTGGCTGGTGTATCCGAATCCTACTCGTCAGGAGGTATTTATTGCGCATCCAAGCTATCAGGGGGAAGTTCGGGTGGAGGTGTATGATCTGATGGGTCGGCTGGTGCAGGCGGAGGAGATTTCGGTGTATCCGGGGCGGATACGGCTGAACCTTCCGAACGGGCTTTATACTCTGCGGTTGATTAGCCGGGAGGGGGTAGCGACCATGAAGCTCTTGGTGGAATAGGATAGAGGGGGGAGCTTTTCTTAGGCGGCTCGTCTCCTGAGAGGGGGCGGGCCGCCTGAGTTTTTATAGCTCTCTCTTTCAATGCAAAGAGTTTCTGAGTTCGGGTCGGTGGTGTTTTGTGGGGCCGCCGCCCGCCCAAAACCTCCCTCCATTCAGAAGGTTTTTGATTGCAAATGGTGTAAAGGGCCGGAGAGGGCTCTAAATAGATTCAGTCTATATTGCGTACCTTTGGGGCATGAGTGAAGGGCTGGTTACATTTCGGGAGGGTTTGGAAGCTGCTTTGGTGGTAGGTATATTGGCGCGGGTTGTGCCATTAGCTCAGCGGTGGCTGATTGGGGCGGGGATAGGAGCGGCGATTTTGATGAGTCTTTTGGCTGCATGGATGGTAAGCGCTATTGCTGCTACGCATGCCTTGTGGGAGATAGGTTTTTCGCTTTTGGGGGCTGGACTTCTTCTGTACATGGTGGGGTGGATGCGACGGCAAGGGGCTAATCTTTCGTATCACCTCCGGGCCACTGCCCAAGGGAGTTCGGGATGGATGCTTTTTAGCATGGCCTTTACAGCCGTGGCTCGGGAAGGTTTAGAGACTGTGCTTTTTCTGCGAGCGCTTTGGAGTATGCAAAGCCAGCTATCTTGGATAGGAGGACTGCTGGGTCTTTTTGTTGCTATGGCGGTGGGATTCTTGGTTTTTCGCTTAGGGAAGCGCCTACCCATGAAAACTTTTTTCACCCTCTCTTCGGTCCTTTTGATTTTGGTTGCCTCTGGCATTGCTGCGTATGCTGTGCATGAGATTTTAGAATATGGGGCTTTGCGCAGCCCGCTCCTCCACGAAATAGAGGAAGCCAAGGCTTGGCAGCTCTTCCCGCCTCTTTCTCAGCCTTCGGGGGAGTATCCTTGGCTTTATGCCTTTTACGAGGGGTGGTACTTCCATCCCCTTCACCACAAAGGCTATATTGGTTCTGTGCTCCATGCGCTTATTGGCTGGCGAGCCAGTATGAGCTGGGCCGAGATTATCACCTGGTTTCTGACTTGTACTATTGGTCTTTGGTGGTGGCACCGAAATAAGTAACTTTGCTTGGTGCGCTACCTTCTCCTGCTTACTTTCCTCTGGGGGCAAGTGAGCTTTATTGTGGAGCCCATTCGTTATTATACGCCAGAGGGGCAGCCGTACCTTGAACTTTTCTTAGCTGTGGAAGGGGCCTCTGTTACTCCCATCCGACGCCCCGACTCGCTTTATGGCGGAGAGGTGTCTTTTCAAGTCCTCATCAAGAACTTTGCTGAGGAGCCTGTTTACGCGGATAAGTTTGTTGTCTCTCTCGGCCCATGGCCAGATACCCTGATAGAACATCGGCACACCCTTTACATTGATGCTCGGCGCTTGCGTCTTCCTTCGGGTTTTTATACTTTGGAGGTGACCGCTCAGGATAAGCATCAGCAGCCTCGACCGCAAACTGTCCAGGCTGTTACCCAGCTGGAGATTCCTGCTCCGCTTACGGGTTTTGGGTATAGCGATCTTCTTTTGTGTAGGCGTATTACCTCCGCCTCCAGTGGAGGGTATCAGCGCCATGGTCTCTCGATTGAGCCTCTGATTACGGGCGGTGTCGTGGTGGATCCGGATACGCTGGCTATTTTCGGAGAGGTTTACCATGTAGATAGCCTTCTGTCGGGGCCATACTTTTTGCGCTTTCGGGTTTTGGATGCGCAGCGGGCTGTGCCGGTAGAGGGTTTTACCTTCACCCGCCGCCCTAAGAAGCCTACCTCCTTCGAGGCCTTTGTTTTTATCTTCCCTGCGCATCATCTGGAGAGCGGCCTATACCTCCTCCAAGTAGAACTCTGCACGAATGATGGCGAAGTGTTGGCCTCTTGGTACCGCCGCCTCACGCTCTTCTCCACTCGAGAACCCCTCGTAGATGCCTCCGAAACCGAATACGACACCCAGTATGGCTTCCCAGAAAAGAAATTAGACGAACTTCTGGAGGGCATGAGCTACTTAGCTACCCCGACCGAAAAAAGTTTCCTCAAAACCCTCTCTACTTACGCAGACAAGAAACGCTTTTTCGTTGCTTTCTGGAAAAAACGCGCAAACAAACCCGACTCCCCTACCTTTAAAGAATTCCTCTATCGTTTTGAGTATGCCCAGCAGCACTTTAAGTCTACCCTTCGTCCTGGCTACAAGACCGATCGCGGCCGCGTCTTCATTCAGTACGGCCCTCCCAACGATATGCAGTTTTGGCTGAATGAACCCGACAAGTACCCCTACATCATATGGACCTACAACCAGATTGGCTCCCAAAATAATGTCTTCTTCGTTTTCTACGATCCTGACCTTATTACGGGCGAATTCCCCCTTTTGCATTCTAATAAGATTGGCGAACTTCAAAACCGCAATTGGCGGGCTTTTCTTTTACGGGCTCGGGCGGCTTCCACGGGCGAAACCGAAAAGTATCAGCGCTTTGGCAGTGGCAGTGCCTTCCTCTTTCGGGATGATCAGACTATTGGATTTACCCGGGACGATCGGTAAGCTCCTCTCTGCTTCTCGCCTTGAATACAGACCCCGAAGGCCTCTGCACCCGGCAGCCCCAATGCTGTTAGTCTGCTCCCAGGTATTGCTTCCGCTGTGATTCTCACGACTGCCTTATATTTGTTTTGGACTTTATGGCGCTGGATAAGCTTCTTCAGGACCAAGGCTTTCTTGTAGCTAAGTTGGACGATCTGGTAGAGTGGGCGCGGAGTAACTCTTTGTGGCCGCAGCCTATGGGATTAGCGTGCTGTGCTATTGAGATGATGGCGGCCGCTGGGCCTAAGTACGACATTGCTCGTTTTGGCTCCGAACGTTTCTCTTTTTCACCCCGCCAGGCGGATGTGATGATCGTGGCAGGCTGGTGCACCTACAAAATGGCCTATGCTATCAAACGCATCTGGGACCAAATGGCCGAACCCAAATGGTGTATTGCCATGGGGGCTTGTGCCTCTACGGGTGGCATGCACCGGGTTTATGGCGTCGTCCAAGGAGTGGATCAATTCTTACCCGTAGATATTTATGTCCCTGGGTGCCCCCCTCGCCCAGAGGTTCTCCTCCATGCCCTCATAGAGCTTCAGAATAAAATCCGCCGGCAGCACGCCCTTGCCCAAGAACGCCGCCCGCTCTAACCCTCTACACCCGAGTAGCCAACTCTGGAAACTTATAGGTAAAAGGCTCTATGGTAGGGGGTATCTCTCCCCGAGCATTCATCTCGGCCAGTTTGCGAGCTTCGGGCGCCAGCAGACAGACCTGGGTGCCCCGCTCTGCATGCGCGAACCACAGCCGTTCTAACAGCACCTCGGTGCGTAAGTACCGCCATTCTCCCTCCTGCGTGCGAAGACTTTCTATTTTCGGAAGCCGATCCAAAGTCGCCTTATAAGCTTCCAACTCATAAGCTAAACAGCACTTAAGCTTTCCACAATGCCCCGTGAGTCGGTTGATATTCATCATGAGGCCTTGGTAACGTACCATTTCGGTCGTTACCGAGTGAAAGCTCCGCAAAAAAGACCTGCAGCAAAGTTCTCGCCCGCAGGCCCCGATACCTCCCACTTGCCCGCTGGCCTGCCGATCGGAAATCTGATACATTTCTGCCCGCACACCCATTATCTCCTGCACTCTCCGAACATACTGACGAAAATCCACCCGATCTTGCGCAGTGAAGTAGAAGATAGCTCTTTTCCCATCTGCTTGGAGCTCAATGTCCACAATCTTCATATTGTGAGTGGTGTCCAAGCCTTCTTCCTGAACCAGCTCACGAGCTTGCTTGAGAAGCAGGGGTTCTTTCTGTCGGAGGGCATGAAGGGCTTGCACCTCTTCTGCTTCAGCTGCCCGAAGGATCTTTTGAATGGCAGGAATAGGAGGATGGCCCCCGCTGGCATGCATCTTTTGAGCGGCTTTTCCTATGAGGGAGAGGCGTCCAATGTCGTACCCTTTCCCTAAAACAGGAGGATTTTTACCTCGCTGAATCACCTCTGGGACTACCACCCAGGTCCCAATCGGGAGCTTGAGTCTGGCTTCCATCCAGAAATATTGCCGTCGTGTTCCCTTGAAGCGCACTTCTGTGAGCACCTCTCCCTCCGTGGGCAGGGGGTCTATGACACTAAGCCACCGCTGCGTAAATGCCGCTACCGAACATCCCCTACACCCGCCCTGACAAGACATGCGTCTCCTCAAAAAGTTTCCAGCGCGAGGTTACTTCTTCTCGGCCCAGGACTTCCAGTATCCCATAAATAGCGGGACCTGCATCTTCCCCTGTAAGGGCTATCCGCAAAGTCAAAAGTACCTTCCCTATAGGTAGTTTTAGTGACTTTGCCCAGTTTTTTAGGGCTGTCTCTATTGTTTCCTTCTCCCAGGGGGATATGTTCTGGAAAAGTGCATGGACTTCGGCCGCATGCTCTAATACTTCGCTGGCTATTTTCGCTTCCAGCGTAGAGGGTAAGGGAAAAGAAGGCCGCCTATAGTAAAAAGCGACTACTTCAAGGATTTCTGGGATGAGCTGGGCCCTTTCCCGAGCTAACTCTATGAGAACGCCCAGCGTCTTATCAGGGGGTGGAGTTCCGATCTTCTCTTCCCATAGAGAGCGCACCATGGGCAAAAGCTCTGCGGTGGAGAGCCTACGTAAGTGCTGTTGGTTGACCCACTTAGCCTTTTCATAATCAAAGCGAGCCCCAGCCTTACTTACTCGATCCAGAGAGAAAGCCTGAATAAGCTCCTCTATTGTGAAAATCTCCTGGTTGGAGGCGGGGTGCCAGCCTAAAAGGGCAATGTAGTTAACCAGGCCCTCGGGTAAAAATCCCCGTTCGCGATATCCCTCGGCTATTTCCCCTGTGAAGGGGTCTTTCCATCGCAGAGGGAAGACGGGAAAGCCTAGTTGATCTCCGTCGCGCTTGCTGAGTTTACCACCCCCATCTGGCCGTAGTAGGAGGGGCAAATGCGCAAAGCGGGGCATTTCCCACCCGAACGCCTCATACAAGAGCACATGCAGAGGTGTAGAGGGTAGCCACTCCTCTCCCCGAATCACATGAGTTACCCCCATCAGATGATCATCCACCACATTGGCAAGGTGATAAGTGGGCATCCCGTCGCTTTTGAGAAGTACCTTATCGTCCAACTCCCGAGTATGGACGCTGACCCAGCCCCGGATTTCATCATAGAAGCGCACTTCTCGATCTCGGGGTATAAGGAAGCGGATTACATAAGGCTCCTTTTGGAGCCGTTCTTGTACCTCTTCGGGGGGTAAAGTGAGGCTGTTTTTCATGTAGGCACGGGTGATGCTATTGTACTGGGGGGCTGCCATGCCTGCCGCCTCAAACCGCCGCCGCATCTCTTCTAACTCTGCCTCTGTATCAAAGGCATAATAAGCCGCCCCTCGCCGCACCAGCTCATGGGCATAGAACTGGTATATCTCTTTTCGTTCGCTTTGACGATAGGGGGCATGGGGGCCTCCTATATGCGGCCCTTCATCAAAGTGTATCCCACACCAGGTTAGAGCCTCAATAATGTAGGCTTCGGCGCCGGGCACATACCGATTTTGGTCGGTATCCTCAATCCTCAGGATGAAACGCCCCCCATGCTTGCGCGCTAAGAGGTAGTTATAAAGCGCTGTCCGCACCCCCCCAATATGAAGAGGCCCCGTCGGACTTGGCGCAAATCGCACCACCATATCCTACTCTTCTCGGTTCTCCTCTTCGCTCTCGGCGCGCTCAGAAGCCCCTGATTCCTTAGGTACCTCCCAGGATTCGCCAACCTCTAAAAGATGCAACGTAACCCCTACCTCCTCAAAGCCTTTCTTAGCCTCCTTGCGATCTATCTGGATAGGCGGGAAAGTATCATAATGGACGCCCATCACATGACTTACATCTAAAAGTAGCGCTGCTTCTATGGCATCTTCTACATCCATCGTGAAATGTCCGCCTATGGGTAGAATAGCTAAGTCCAGCTGATAACGTTCGGCAATAAGTTCCATTTCCAGAGTATAGGCGGTATCACCGGCGTAGTATATCGTTTTTGTGCCATCTGAGATGATAAAACCTACAGGTACGCCTCCATAGGTCCCGTCAGGGAAGCTGCTACTGTGGATAGCCGGTACCAGCTTGACCCAAAAATGGGGGTTCGCTTTTCCAGGCACATACAGGGTCCCCCCCACATTCATGCCGATGCCATTACAACCTCTCCGATTGTAGTAGTCAAAAATCTCCCATACTCCGATAATGGGGGCACCTGTGGCTTTGCTGATGGCCTCCGCATCAGCGGAGTGATCCCCATGCGCATGCGAGAGGAAGATATGGGTTGGTTTCTGCTCTATAAGGTGCTGAACGGAAATATTTTTTTCCTTTGCGCGGGGATTTTCTGTAATGAAAGGGTCAAAAAGCAGTTTGTATTGGCTGCTTTCCCTTTCTACTTCTAATAGGAAGCAGGAATGCCCATAGTAGGTGATCTTCATGGGGCAAAGATAAGGAGGATGGGGCTTTTGGAGGGGTGCTGGGTCTGGAGCAAGAGCCGGTTTTCGGTTTTTTGTGTATCTTTATCCCTCTCATGACCATCGGAGCGTTGGACGGACTCCTTCTGCTAACGAAGGTTTTCGGATTACTATTGGCGCTAATAGTGGTGTACTTGTGGGCTAATGTTATTGCTGTATATAAGCGCCTCCGACGTGTAGCTTTGCGTTGGGAAAAGCCAGATTTTGGTGTAGTTTCGCTTGTCTTATTCGTGATCATGCTGCTCCTTCTGTCGGGGAGCCTTTTGAGTTATGCGTTCTATATTAGAGATGCCGGGCGGGTCCCAGGGGCCGAAAAGTGGCTTTATGAGTTTATTGGGTTGAGTGCGATGCTTTTTTTCAGTGGCCTGATATATTTAGCCCTTAAGCTGTTATACATTCAGGTCGTGAGCGAAGAAGGTATCTATAAGATTTACTTTAGCCAGAGAAAGTTTGTTTTTCAGGTTGATCTTTTGCCTTGGTCTGATATCTATGATTACTACATGCACAAGGATGAGTTTTTCTCTAAGGTTTCGTTTATCATGCGTGATGGCAAGGTGCATGTTATTCAGGTTCCGACCTATATAACCAAAGTGTTGGCTAAGTTAGCGGATTATAGCATAGATAAGTATGCTTTTCTGATGCGATACGGGAAAAAGACCTCCAAGTCCTCTCCACAAACTTAAGTAATAGTTTCATGCGGCGTTTCTGGCCCTGGGGGGGAGCTATAGGATTAGTTCTCCTGCTCGGGCTGGGGGTACTATCGGAGGGCGGGGGGGGCACTGTGCCCTACCGCCTCTTACAGGGTTACGTGGACTGGGTTATGCAGAGGAGATTGAAAGCCGCTGCGCAGCTGCTCAATCAACCGCTGGAAAGTAGCTCCGTAGAGTCGGAGGATTATCTGATTCTGGTTTATGATCGGCAGGGAAATCTTAAGAGCTGGAATACTTATCGGTGGCCTCTTATTAGTCCCACGTTGGGAAGCCTCAGTCCAGAGATTTATGCCGATGAGGATAAGGCCTATTATCTATTGAAGCAAAGAGTAGATACGCTTATTGTTATTGTGGCAACCCCATTATGGATTAAGTATGATGTGCCTTATCGCACTATTTATTTTTTAGGTCAATCGGTATTTTCTTCTGTGGGACTTCGGGCTTCTCCCGTATCGCACAGGGAAGGGTTTCCCCTTCTTTATAGGGACCTCTCGGGGCAGACAGTTTTTCGGCTTTATGTAGGGCCGTGGGAGGCCTGGTTATATCCTTTTCGGTTAGTTTTTCTCATAGGGGGGGCCATATGGCTGGTGGGGTTTTTGGGCTGGTTACATAGTCGCTGGCAGGGCCTGCCTAACCCGTATGCTTACTTGGGGCGTATGGGGCTAGTTATATTTAGCATTTGGGCTCTTTTGAAGTTGATGGGGTTGCCGGGTCGGTACTTATGCGGTTCTTTTTTTCATGGGGAGAGCTTAGCTTGGGGATGGCTGGTAAGTAGCGGCTGGGATTTTTTTATTTTAGCGGGCATATTCGTATGGATACTTTATACGTTGCCTCTCTCTACTTATCGTAGTGCATGGATTTTTTCGTTGGGGTACTGGGTTTTTTGGGGAATAGTAGGGGTAATATTTTGGGGTTTGGCGCGGCATAGTCAGTTTTCCTTGGAGCCTTCGGACTTTGAGCATTTTGGGGAGGTTTTGGGCATTGGTGGTTTAGTGCTGGCGGGCTTCGGGCGATTTTTGGGTTGGGCGCAGGAGATACGAGAGAGGAGGATATGGGTGGGCATAGGCATTCTTCTAATGGTGGGGGCTGGGGTAGCGGTGGTCGTTGGGTTGCCTTGGTGGGCGGTGCTGAGTCTGGGGTTATTGTATGTCTTATTCTTTTTGCCGTGGCGGGGGCCTTTGTTTGTGCGGAGTTTTGGGCGTGGGGTGCTGCTGGTGGCCGTGGTGAATGGCTTCTTCTCAACGGCCCAGGACTGGAGAGCTGTACATCAGGCGCCCGCTTACGCAAAAGTCTCCACCTTTCCCCGAGACCTCCTCTTGGAAGCTCGCTTACCATACCGAATTGCCCAACTTAGCCAAGACACCCTCCTATGGCAAAGTGCCTCCATTGCAGATAATCTTGTTGATGCCACCTTCATAGCTAAGGTCATCAAGAAATACTTTTTGGATATTGGCGAAAACTATACCATAGCGCTCTCTCTCTGGAGTGAGCGTAATACACGCCTGGATAATCAATATGAGCTCTTTCCTGTCAATTGGCAGGGTTTATCTCCCCAGGCCCTTTCCCCCACGCTAAGTCCTCATCTTTTCTTTGTGGTGAAGGGAGATAAACGCTTCTTTTACATAGGGCGATACCCTCTTATTTATCAAGATTATCCGCTTTTTCTTCAGGTAGAACTTTATCCCAGAGTGCGCTCTTTGGCCCAGGAGTTTTCGGGGGGGGTGCCTCTGATTAGCTATGCTTTGTATGATGGTCAACAGCGAGTCCGAGTCTATGGCCATACCAACTTCCCATCTTACTCGTATCGGTCCTTTCAGAGTCAGTGGGCCTGGTACAACCTCCGAAATAGCTACCAGATTCACTATCAGCCAAATGCTCGTCAGCATCTTATTTTAGAATATCCTCGTAGAAGTACCCTACATGTATTAGCGTCTTTCCCTATTCTTTTACTGATACTCGCGCTCTTGAAGGGCTTAGGCTTTCTCTGGAGAGGGGGATGGCATAGGCTTTGGATGATGCGGCATAGACTTGCCTTGCGAGTGCGGCTGGTATTTGTAGCTACGATTTTATTGCCGCTCTTTGGGTTATTGGCGGTTAGTTTCTTATTCTTTTTGAGGCTGACCGAGTCTAACTTTGAAGATAGTCTGATTCGTAAGTTAGTAACTTTGCATAGTTATATTCAGGAGGAGCGTATTTTGAGCGAGAAGCTCCTTGTGGGATTAGATAGTTATATTCCGCAGGAGGAGTCTTATATCCGTGATCTGATACATCGTTTGGCCCGGCTTACGGAAAGTCAGGTAGCTATTTACACAGCGGAGGGATTTTTGTATAGTAGTACTTTATCTCGTGCGTATGTGGGGATCTATATTATGCCTCTTTTAGACCCCGCGGTCAAGCATACTTCTGAGGAAGGGCCGATTATTCGGACGTACCGGTATGGTTTTGGTCGGGTTACTTATGGTTACACACCACTTAGAAACTCTTCGGGTCAGCTGCTTGGATACATTCAAGTTACTTTTCCGGCATCGCGAGCGGCTCTTTATCAGGCGATTCGGGGCTTTATGGCGTACGGGGTGAATGTATATCTTTTGCTTATTTTGGTGAGCACTTTGGTAGGACTTTTGCTTATAGAAAGTATTTTGCAAGGGATTTCGGTTTTGGAGGCGCAGGTGCGAGAAGCTCCTTCTGGTACTATTCCGCCTCGGCTCAACTGGCCTGATAGTCGGGATGAAATAGGGACATTCGTGCGGGCGTATAATGAAATGATAAACCGCTTAGAGATTAGTCAGCGCGAGCTGGAAATGACTTTGCGGCAGATCAGCCAGCAAGAGATGGCCCGCCAAGCAGCCCACGAAATCAAAAATGCCCTCACCCCCATCAAACTCATTGCGCAGCACCTGGGGCGCCTATCCCACATTGAACCCGAGGAACTCCAACGCCGCAGCCAAGAAATGCTCCAAAAAATAGAAACCTTAGCCCGCATAGCCAATCGTTTCTTAACTTTTGCCAGCTCCCAAGACCCAAACACCCTCAACCTCGCTCCGCTCCACCTCAATCACTTTTTAGAAGAATACTTCCAGCCCTATCTGCAAAATCCCACTGTCCGCATGCAGCTCTTTTTGCCTGAAACCCCTGTGTGGATCAAAGGACATCCCGATCTTTTGACCCAAGTTCTTAACAATCTCATTCAGAATGCGCTTCAAGCGCTGGAAGGTCGCGAAGATGGGGAGGTTGTCCTGAGCTTAGAGATTCGGGATAGCGAGGCCTGGATAGCGGTTCGGGATAATGGGCCCGGCATACCGCCGGAGGTGCAGGCACGTATGTTTGAGTTTTACTTTACAACTAAGCGGAGCGGGACAGGTTTGGGCTTAGCAATTTCTAAGCGGCTGGTGGAGCAAATGCAGGGGCGTATTTTTGCTGAGACGCAGCTTGGGCAGGGGACGGTCTTTTATGTGGTGTTTCCGGCGTATATGTCTTAGTTTTGGGGGAGTAAGTCTGGGTATAGCTCAGGTAATCACGGGCGATACCACCCTGCCTCCCGGTATAGGAGGCCTGCCTTTACCCCCGAAAAGCCACTTCCTTACCCTTCTTTTTACGGAGCCGCCTCTTTTGGTGCGTTATGATACGATGGGGCATCGGCTGGTATGGGAACCCATAGACGATTCGGTACGGCTGGTCTATCGCTTTCTTCTTCTGCCAGGGGGCAAAAACTCTCCTTATCGGCAGCAGCCGATTCAGGATTTGATTCGGTGGGATAGTGCTCAGGGGGCCATTTATTCTATTCCCGCTGGGAGTGGGCCTGTGAGTGCAGATACTTTCTTGCCTCGGCTTCGGCGCGGCGGTAGCCTGACGCGCACGCTCACCGTCGGTACAGGGCAAAATGCCACGCTCAATAGCGCTTTCAGGCTCTCTCTGGAAGGGCCTATCGCACCGGACCTTTATCTTATAGCTGCGCTAACAGATGAAAACCTACCCTTCCAGACGGCTACCCAGAGCTTTTCGGATTTTGATAGGGTGTTTATCGGTTTGCGCTGGCGGCAAAGTCAGCTTTTTCTCGGAGACTTAGAGCTGAGGGAATCCCAGACTCGGTTTGCCAACTTCTACCGAAATGTCTTAGGCGTAGAGGCGCGGATAGATACGGGGGCTTATAAGGGGCGCTTAGCGCTGGCCGAAGCGAAGGGTCGCTTCCACACCAATAGCTTCATGGGCCAAGAAGGGCGTCAAGGCCCTTACCTTCTCACCGGAAAAAACAACGAGCGCTTTATCGTTATTCTCGCAGGTTCTGAAAAGGTTTATGTGAATGGTCAGCTTATGCAGCGGGGGGCGGACAGGGACTATGTGATTGACTATACGACAGGTGAAATTACATTTACCCCGCGGGTGCCTATTACGGCGGCTACTCGGATAGTGGTGGATTTTGAGTATGCGGATCGCAGTTATGGGCGGACTTTTGTGTGGGTGCGGCAGGAGGTCGTTAAGCCTCGTTGGCAGATAGGTCTGAGCTACTTTCGGCAGGCGGATAATCCGCGTCGGCCCTTAGACTTTACCCTTACGCCCGAGGAGGAAGCTCAGCTCGCCCAACTTCCTAAGGGGAGCAGCGTAGGGCTCTTACGGGGTGTAGATACCCTTCCCTATGAGCCGGGCAGCATCCGCTACGAAGCGCGGGATACTATTCTGAGCGGTGTGCCTTATGTGTACTTTGTTGTGAGTCAGGACCCCAGTCGGGCGCTTTATCAGGTGAGTTTTGCCTATGTGGGGCCCGGCAAAGGGGAATATGTACGAGCTCCAGCTACTTTGAATGGGAATGTTTTTAGCTGGGTGGGGCCGGGAAGGGGAGATTTTATTGTGGGGCGGGCAGTGGCTTTGCCTACGGCTACGGACTTGGTATCATTGCGACATAGCTGGGAGGTCTTGCCGCGCTTACGCTGGCACAATGAAGCCAATCTCAGCCGCCATCAAGAAAATCGGTTTGCTTCTTATGCGGAAATGGGCTTAGCCACCCATCAAAAGCTGGTTTGGCAGATGCTTCCAGACTCCGCTCCCCTCCAAATAAGTCCGGAAATCGCCTTTCAGCTGGTTACGGCTGCTTATCAGAATATAGACCGAGTGTATGAGCGGGAGTACGGCCGCTTGTGGAACTACAATGATCGGGAGCGGGCGGACGAACGTCTATGGGAGGGACGCCTGCCTTTCACCTGGAGAAAGCGTTATCGTCTTACGCCTTCGGTAGGGCGGCGCAGGTGGGGCGATACCCTCTCTACTCAGCGCTACACTTTGCTCTGGGAAGGTTTGGACACCACCCGAGGCCTTGCCGGCACCTACCTCGTAGAGTATCTCATAAGCACCTATCCTAGCTTAGCGGACAGGTGGATTCGGCATACAGGGCGGGTCTTTTGGGCTTTTCCTAAGATACGTTTGGGTAGTGAAGTCTGGACCGAAAATCGCCGCCGCTCTCTTGCGGATACGCTCACTTTTCGGTTTTATGACTATACGCCTTTTGGGGAGTGGCGGCCTTCGGAGCGGGTAAGGCTGCGCGCAGAGTACAATTTCCGGCGGGAGTGGCAGGCCCTTCCCATAGAGGCTGTGCCGACCCTTCGGCCTCGGTTCTTTGCGCGTATGCCTCGCCTCTCCTTCGCTTATCAAGGCGAAAGATTCACCTTCTCCACCCAAGTTAGCTATCGCGTATTTGTGCCTTTGGATACGGCTTTTAGGCTTACGCCTACTCGCACACTCCTGAGCCAAAATACGTTACGGTTTCGGCGCTCATCTTATGAGACGGAACTTTTTTATCAGGTTTCGGCGGAGCAGACGCCTCAGCGCCAGCTTATTTACATTGCTACGAATCCGGGTCAGGGCACGCATGAGTGGCGGGACTTCAATGGAGACGGCCTTCAGCAGTTAGAGGAGTTTGTGCCTGCGGCCAATCCGCTTTTAGCCAACTATCTACCTTTTGTTCGGGCGACGGGGCGGTTTTTCCCTACTATTGCTTTGAGTACGGCGTATACCTTGCGTTGGCAGCCGCAAAAACGGATAGCTTGGCTCAGTACGCTCACTAATCTTCGCTTAGAGCAGCGTTTAGTGGCGTCTGATAACCGATGGTTTCGGTACTTTCCGGTGCTTTCTCCGCGGGCGGATACGAGCTTGCCGCAATGGAACTTCGCTGGACGGCAGGATATTTTTCTTTTTCGGCAGAGCCCCCGAGGCGACCAAAACTTCTCTTTCCAGTATAATCTTTCTCAGCAGGTGCCGCTCTCGGGCCTTACGCAAAATCGGCAGCGGCAGGTTTCCAGTCGTAGCCGCTACAACCTTTCCCGCTCTTGGGGCAGTGAGCTGGTGGTAACCCTTTTGGACCGCCTTTCTACGGCCGTGGCCCAGCCCGATCTTAACTACCAGTATGGGGGTTGGGAGGTTCAGCCGACCGTTACTTTTCAGCCCACAGGCCGCTGGCGAACCTCCCTTGGGTTTAGCTATAAGGAGCGCCGCCTTCAAAAGCCCATTTCAGGAAGGACGCAGGCGTATCGGTTAGCTTTTGAGCAGCGATACAGTTGGAAGGCGGCGGCTTTTGTGAGTGTGCGGGTGGAGCCGGCCTTCTATGGGGTGCCGGGGGCGCTTTCGCCGGTCTTGCGGTTTGAGGTGTTGGAGGGGCTTCAGGAGGGGCGAAATCTGCTGATAGGGCTTACGTTCAATATCCCTTTGAGCCGCTACATAGAGCTGAATGCGCTGTATGATGGGCGCTTGAGTGAGAAAAGTCCTGTACATTCGGCTCGCCTGCAAGTGCGCGCAAACTTTTGAGTTATGAGTTATGAGCGGGTGTTAGAGCGGATCTCGGCGGCTGCGCTTCGGGCGGGGCGTTCTCCGGAGGAAGTAACTCTGGTGGTCGTTACGAAAAACCAGCCACTGGAGGCAATTCGGGCAGTTTATGAGCAAGGGGCTCGGCAGTTTGGCGAAAACCGCGTACAAGAACTGCTTGCCAAAAAGCCGCTCTTACCTTCGGATATTCAATGGCATTTGATTGGGCATTTACAGACGAATAAGGTCAAGGCGGTTTTGCCGCACATCAAGCTTTTGCATTCGCTGGACCGGGCGAGTTTGCTGGAGGAGATAAGGAAGCGGGCTGTGGAGCCCATTCCCTGCCTGATAGAAGTGAAGATTGCTCAGGAGCCGACGAAGCACGGGGTTTTGCCGGAGATGCTCATGAGTTTTGCGGAGAAGGTTCTTTCCGAGCCCAAGGTGCAGCTGCGGGGTCTAATGGGCATGGCGACTTTTACTTCGGACCGGGCGCAGATTCGGCGGGAGTTTCGGACGTTGTATCGGCTTTTTGAGGAGCTTCGGCAGCTTCATCCTGCGGCGGATATCCTTAGTATGGGCATGTCGCAGGACTTTGAGATAGCTATAGAGGAGGGCAGCACCCTTGTGCGGGTGGGGACGGCTGTCTTTGAACCGTAAATCCTTATCATAGCCTCATAGAAATGGCCTAACTTTGCTGCATGCTTAAGCCAATTACCCGCTTCATCAAGGGTCCGCGCCCCCTGCACCCAAAATATCTCAAAGCTTTTTGGGAGTTATGTCTTAATCCGATTACTGGATATTGGAATATGCTCAACGATAAAGAGGTTCTCATCAAGCCCGTGGAGAATAGCGCGCCCGTGGCCGTGTCCCCCATTACAATGATTTCCTTAATTGAGCTTCATGCACATGGGGTCCAAGTGACGAACATAAATTCTGCTGATCTGACGATCAAATTTAGAATTGGCAGTGATTATTTGACCGCCAGGTATGGAAAAACTTCTGATCTCTTCGTCCTTAAAGAGACTTATTTTCATAAAATATACGATGGGGACTACCATGGAAATTTTGTGATAGACATTGGTGGCTATATTGGAGAGACAGCCTTATTTTTTGCTCAGAGAGGGGCAAGGCGAGTTTTTTGCGTGGAGCCCGCGCCAGATAATCTTAGACTTTTGGAGCAGAATATTAGCCAAAGCTCATTCAAAGATAAAATAGTAATCGTTCGCGCAGCTATACTAGATAAAGATGGAATTGTAGAATTTTATATGGATAATCAGAATTATCCTTGTCATCACGTGGCTAATTCTCATGAATTTATGAAAATTTATGCAACAGACACCTTGAAATACAATGTTCAAGCCATGAGCTTCCAGAGCCTTATAGAATACACGGGACTTGAGGAGGTGGACGTAGTAAAGCTAGACTGCGAAGGTTCGGAATATGATATTTTGCTGGGCACGCCCGATTCGGTGCTCAAGCGAGTGCGGAAGTATATTATTGAGTATCACAATGGTCCTGATGTTTTAGTCAAGCGATTAGACGAGTTAGGCTATAAAGTCCGAGGAAAATCCAGGGATGGGGCTGTGGGACTTCTGTATGCGGAGCGGAAGTAGGCCTGTGAGCGAAAGAGGGGCTTGATGTCTCTGATATTTTGTGCAGAAACGTTTTCGCCTGCCCTTCTGTTAGTAGCTTTGCATTCCTATGAAGCCGCTTCAAATGACTCGGGAGGAGGCCCAGCTCTATGAGAAGGTACAGAATGAGATACCCTTAACGGATGAGGAGGCTCTGTGGCTGTATCAAAATGGCCGGCTGGCTTTTTTATCTGCCTTAGCGACTCTTGTGCGAGACCGCCTTCACAACAAAAACGTCTATTACAATCGCAACTTTCATATTGAGCCGACGAATATTTGCATTTATGAGTGTGCATTTTGTTCGTTTGCGCGCAAGCCTGGGGAGCCGGGGGGCTGGGAATACTCTTTGGAGGAGATAGAAGCCATAGCGGAGCGCTACAAGGGTACGGGAGTAACAGAGGTGCATATTGTGGGGGGCGTACATCCGAAGCGGGGGATTGAGTATTATGCGGAGATGATTCGGCGCATTAAACGGATTTTGCCGGACATCCATGTGAAGGCTTTTACGGCAGTGGAGCTAAAGGTGATGTGTGCGCGCAGTCGGATGAGCTATAGAGAAGGTCTTTTGGCGCTGCGAGAGGCGGGTTTGGATTCTTTACCCGGGGGCGGCGCTGAAATCTTCCATCCCGACATTCGCAGGCAGATTTGTGCTACGAAGGCCTCCACAGAGGAGTGGCTGACCATCCATCGCACGGCGCACGAGCTGGGGATTCCTTCCAATGCTACCATGCTCTATGGACATATTGAGACGTACGAGCATCGTGTGCACCATATGCGCCTTCTTCGGGAGCTGCAGGCGGAGACAGGCGGCTTCAACTGCTTCATTCCTCTCAAATATCGCCGAGAAAATAACAAACTTTCGCACATTGGAGAGGTTTCTACTATTGAGGACCTTAAAAACTATGCGGTTAGTCGGCTGTATTTGCATAATATTGCCCATCTCAAGGCTTATTGGCCGATGATTGGGGTTCAGACGGCGCAGATGAGTTTGATGTTTGGGGTGGATGATTTAGATGGGACGATAGATGATACGACGAAGATATATAGTATGGCGGGGGTGAAGGCGCCGGGTTCGCTTTCTACGGAGATGCTGGAACATTTGATTCGGCAGGCGGGGTATGAGGCGGTGGAGCGGGATTCGTTGTATCAGCCGATTCGGCGGGCGGCGGCGACGGTCTAATGTGTCAGGGGCTGTACTTTTTGCGGCATGGGTTTACGGCGGAGAGTCCCCCGTGCCTTAAGGGTCAGAGTGTAGATGCACCTCTTAGCCCAGAGGGCCATCTTCAGGCTCGGGCTTGGGCAGAAAAGCTGGCAGGTATTCCTTTTCAGGCGGTTATTTACACCCCTACCCAGCGGACCCGCGAAACGGCTGCCTATTTTCTTACACCGGAGCGAAAGGCTATAGAGCTGCCGCATTTTATGGAGCTTTCCTGGGGAGAGTGGGAGGGCCTTCCCCGAGCCGAGGTAGAGCCCCTTTTGCAGGCTCAGCTGCATAGGTGGGCTGAAGGCGATAGGGACTGGGCTCCTCCTAAAGGAGAAAGTTTACAGGCTTTTCAGCGTCGCCTGCAAGCTGGCTATGAGCTACTTCTTTCATTGTTTCCCACGGGACCTCTTCTGATTATTTCCCATGGGTATAGTTTGCGGGTCTTACTGAGCTGGCTTTTGGGGTATTCACCGGCTTGGGAAGGGATGCGCTTTCACCATGCGCCGGGAAGGCTTTCCTGGGGCATTCGGAATCCCAACGGAGTTTTTTATTTGCAGAGTTTGGCTATCTCACCAGATGATTGGGTGTTTTAGGTATTTGAATGCGTATCCTTACCGGCGCTTGCTGGAGTGGGGGGGCATGCCTTACAGACTTTTTGATGATCCGAAGGCGCTTGCCCTGGCGTGGGAGCGGGGTGAGGTGTTAGCGGCGCTTTTACCGCTGCGGTATGTGCAGCGAGGGCATGATAGGCTGCCCTGGGGGATTGGGAGTGCCGGGGCTGTGCGAAGTGTGCTCCTTTTGAGCGATTATCCTATTTCCAGCTGGGAGGCGCTGGTACTGGATGCGGCCTCCACTTCATCGGTGGCTCTCATAAAGTGGCTTATGAAGGAGGGCCATTTGCCGCGTTTACCTATTTTGGACGCTTCTGACTCTGCTCGGGTAGGGCGCCTTTTTATCGGAGATGCGGCTCTTCGGTGGAAGATTTTTTACCCTTATCGCATAGACCTGGGCGCTCTCGTTTACGAAAAGGTCAAAATACCGTTTGTTTATGCCGTCTGGTGTGCGAAAGGGGCTCTGCGGCATAAGCTGAATAGGCTTTTTAGACGGCCATGGGATTGGTGGGCCTGGGCTGAGGAAGCGAGCTGGGAATATCATCTACCTGCTACGGAGATTTTTGCGTACTGGCAGGGCATTCGGTATCGGTTAGGACGAAAGGCGGTTCACTTCTGGCATCGGCGCCTACCCCCTCTTTCGTGAAAAATATCCTACCTTTGAGATATGCCAAGCCTAAGTTCGCGGGGTCTGGAGGTCCCGCCTTCACCTATCCGGAAACTCGTTCCCTACGCCAATCAAGCCAAAGCCCAGGGCAAAAAAGTGCTTCATCTCAATATTGGCCAGCCTGATCTGCCTACCCCCTCGGTTTACTGGGAAGCCCTTCAAAAAGCAGACATCCGAGTTTTAGACTACACGGAATCCGGCGGAATACCTGCCTTTCGGGAAGCGTATGCACGCTTTTACAACGACATCTACCACATTCCTTTAGGGCCGCAGCACTTTCTCACGACCACAGGGGGCTCCGAAGCGCTCCTATTTGCGTTCCTAACCCTCCTTTCTCCGGGAGACGAAGTGCTGATTATTGACCCTACTTATGCGAATTACATTGGGCTCTCTTATGCCACGGGGATTCATTTGCGGGCAGTAGAAAGTTTTATTACGGAAGACTTTGCGCTGCCCAGTCCAGCGACCTTAGAGGCCGCTCTTACGGAACGCACCCGCGCTATTCTGATATGTAACCCCTCTAACCCCACCGGCAAGCTGTATTCCGAAGCCGAAGTACGAGCTATTGGCAGCCTCTGCCAAAAATACAACCTTTGGCTCATCAGCGATGAGTCTTATCGCGACTATTGCTACGATGGTCAACGGTTTTTTTCTGCTTTAGAGCTTGAGGAGGGTAAAGACTTTGTGGTTGTTATAGATACGCTTTCTAAGCGGTATTCGGCTTGTGGGGCGCGCATAGGCGCTCTTGTTTCTTGGAATACGGATGTTTTGCAAGTGGCTCTTAAGTGGGCTCAGGCTCGTTTGGCGCCGCCTACTTTGGGGCAGATTGGGGGGATGGCGCTGTTAGCCCTTCCGCCTGAGCATTATACGTATGTGCGGGAGACTTTTCAGCGCCGGCGGGATGTGCTTTTGGAAGGTTTGCGCAGCATTCCAGGCGTTACTTGCGCCTCCAGTCAAGGGGCCTTCTACCTTATGCCAGAGCTTCCTATAGAGGATAGCGACGATTTCGCAAAATGGATGTTGGAATGCTTTGATGTGCATAATACGACGGTGATGGTGGCGCCGGGGACGGGGTTCTTTACCCAGCCCGAGAAGGGAAAGAGACTGGTTCGGATTGCGTATGTTTTGGAGGAAAACCTACTGGAGCAGGCGGTGGAGATTTTACGGGTGGGCCTGAATATTTACAATCGGGAGCATACGGCGGTTTTTTAGGGGTTGGGGAGGCGCCGGAGCGGAGGGAGCTGCGCCCTCTCTGAGCGAGAGTTTGGATTGGCTAATACCATTTTGAGGTCAAGGCTTTCTTGACGTGAAGAGGGGATGGGCGCGCCTTCACAGCGGCGGCCAGCGCCCTTTGGGCGCTGGCCACCGCCTAAAAAGAGTGGTACACCTGATTCACGGGCTTAGGGGTGGGAAGAGCCTTTCCTATTCTCGCACGATTAGCCAGGCTAAGTGTTTTTTCCCTCGCTGGAGGAGAAAGTAGGGTCGTAAAATCCCTTCGGAGGCGTAGTCTTGGAGCTGGGCTTCGGGGGTGCGGACGGGTTTTTTGTTTATGGAAAGGCCATTTTGCTGGATGAGACGTCGTCCTTCGCTCTTGGAGGGCAAAAATCCGATGCGCGAGAGGACTTCCAGGAGGGGTTCATGTAGGGCGTTTTCGGGTACTTCGTAGTGGGGCATTTCGTGGAAGATGGTGCGGAGGAGGTCGGGGCTAATGTGAGCTAAGGTGGTGAGTGCTTCGCTACCGAAGACCACTTCGGAGATGGTTTGGATGACTGAGGCGGTAGTTGGGCCGTGTATGCGAGCCGTCATTTCTAAGGCGAGGGCTTTTTGGGCGAGGCGCTTCTCGGGGGCCTGAGCGTGCTCGGAGAGGAGGGATTCTATTTCTGGTAGGCTTTTCCAGCTGTATATGCCAAAGAGCTTGGGTAGGTCTGCATCGGCCTGATTAAACCAGAATTGATAGAATTCGTAGGGGGAGGTTTTTTTCGGGTCCAGCCAGATGTTGCCGCTTTCGGTTTTGCCGAATTTCGTTCCGTCGGCTTTGGTGAGGAGGGGGCAGGTGAGGCCATGGGCTTGGCCGCCGCTTTTTTTCTGGATGAGCTCTATACCGGCGGTGATGTTGCCCCATTGGTCTGAGCCGCCTACTTGCAATCGGCACTCCTCGTGCGTGTACAAATACCAGAAGTCATAAGCCTGAAGGAGGGGATAACTAAACTCCGTAAAAGAAAGTCCCGTTTCTGCCCGCCGCTGCATGCTCTCCTTAGAAAGGAGGTAAGAGACGGTGAGGTGCTTTCCAACCTCTCGGAGGAACTCTATGAGGGAGAATGTGCCGAGCCACTCGTAGTTATTGCGGACGATGAGGGGGCAGGGCAGGAGTTTTTGGACTTGGGCGAGGAGGGCGTGGGTGTTTGCTTCTACGACTTCTGGGGGTAGGAGGGGGCGTTCGGTGGATTTGCCGGAGGGGTCGCCAATGCGGGCGGTGGCCCCTCCAATCACGATGATGGGTTCTACGCCCCATCGGGCTAAGTGGTAGAGGAGCTGGATAGGAGCTAAATGCCCAATATGCAGGGAGTCTGCTGTGGGGTCAATGCCTAAGTAGGCGCGTCTCAGGGACTTGGGGTCTTCGGGGAGAGCGGTATGGTCTTGGAGCAGGAAGCGCTGCCGCAGCTCATTTAGCCAGGGCCACACGACGCAAAGCTACTTACTTTTGAATCGTGTTTCGGTTTGAGGCGTTTCCGCCGGGCGACCGGCAAACTTGGGAGAAGCTCATTGAGAAGGAGCTGGGTACTTTTCCGCAGGGGCGGCCTCATCCCTTTTATAGGCGGGAGGATGTAAAGGGCTGGGAAGCTCGGGCCCCCCTCTGGCAGGAGGCAGGCTGGACCCTGGTGTCTGATTACTATGTGCCTGAGGAAGTGGGTATTTGGCGGTATCAAGAGCCGCTCCCCCAGCCGCTTCCCCCAAAGTGGTTTATTCCTTTAGAGAGTCCTCCCCTGCCTGCCCTGCCTGACCCAGCCATAGAGGCCTTTCAGGAAGTAGCTGTAGGAGAGGCGCCTTCTGCCCTAATTGGAAGGCCTGTGTGGTATTTACCCCTTCGCCTCACGAATGACCTCCAATGGGAAAATGCCAGTATTCTCCGAGTCCTTCCCCGTCAAGCCCCTCTTCACTTAAGCCTTACGTTAGATGAGCGGTTCTTTACGAGTATCTTACTTTTGCGGGCCCTCCGAAAGGCCTTGCAGGAAAAAGGCTTTGCGCAAGTAAATATTTGGGCTAAGCCAGCCTCCACTCTCTTAGATATCTCTCCGAACCTTCCGGGTGCTGGTAAGGAGGAGAACCTTATTCGGCTTACGACTTATGTTTTAAGTGCGATTTTAGGGGGGGCGGGATATATTTATGTGCCGGCCATTGAGAAGGGGGATGCGCATGCGGAGCGCTGGAGCCGAAATATTAGTCATATTTTGAGATATGAGGTGGCCTATCTTTTTACTACGCCGGATCCATTGGCGGGGAGCTTCTTTATGGAGGCAGAGACGGACCGGCTGAGCGAAGAGTTGATAGAGGTTCTTTCATGAGGGAGGCCATAGAGGCCTGGGACAAAGCGCTTTTGCTGGAGCTTCATTTGGCAGGTCAGGAGCCGTGGGACACGCTTATGTACTATGCTACTAAAACCTGGGTATGGATTCCCCTCTTTGGATGGTGGGTATATCTCTTGTATCGGGTGCATGGGCGCAGATTTATTAGGTGGGTTGCATTTACTTTGCTTGCAGTGAGCTTGACGGATGTATTTTGTGGGCAAGGGCTTAAGCCCTTGGTGGGGCGTCGTCGTCCTTCTCAGGAGCCGGGGCTTAAGTCTTCCTTACATTTAGTTCGGGGGTATACGGGCGGGCTTTATGGCTTTCCCTCTAATCATGCGGCGAATAGTGCTGCTTTAGCTCTTTCGGTTGGGTTAGCGCTTCGTCGGCGGGGCGTTACCTTAATAGCTGTAGTTTGGATGCTTTTGCACAGCTATACGCGGCTTTATTTAGGGGTACATTATCCCAGCGATATTGTGGTGGGCTGGCTTATTGGAATAGGGGTCACAGGGGGGCTTTACCTCTTAGCCAAATGGCGTTCGGCCCTATGAGTTATCCCGTTCTGTTGGCTTTTGGAGCTATCACTGTTATTTATCTCTTTTTAGACTTAGGCTTTTTCCATAAAGAGGCGCGCACGCTCTCTTTTCGGCAGGCATTGTGGCAGTCTGTAGTAATTATCTTGATTGCGCTTGGCTTTGGGGGTTTTGTGTGGCATGAGAAGGGGAGTAGCGCGGCGATTGAATATTACTCGGCTTATAGCATGGAATATGCGCTGTCGCTGGATAATGTTTTCGTTATCATGCTCATTATGCGCTATTTTTCTGTTCCGCCTTCCTACCATCATCGGGTGCTTTTTTGGGGGGTTTTAGGGGCGATGGTGATGCGAGGTATTTTCATTTTTGCGGGGGTTTTTTTGGTAAAGCGATTTCATTTCGTACTATATCTTTTTGGAGCTTTTCTGATATTTGCCGGCATAAGGTCTCTTTTTAGTCGGGAAGAAGGGCCAGTGGATTTGAGTCAAAATTGGCTCTTACGATTTTTGACGCGGCGGTTTCGTTTTACGACGGAGATGCCGGGCGGACGCTTTGTGGTCAGGATTGAGGGGAGGAGGTATTTTACGCCCTTGATGCTGGCGCTAGTTTTGGTGGAGTTTACGGATTTGCTTTTTGCGGTGGATTCTATTCCGGCGGCGTTTGCGATTACGCAAGATGAGGAAGTGCTTTTTAGTTCAAATATTTTTGCGGTGATGGGCCTGAGGTCGTTATTTTTTCTTTTAGCGGCGGGGGTTCGGCGTTTTTGGGCATTGGAGATTGGGATTCCGTTGATTTTGATTGGGATTGGACTCAAAATGTTTCAGGACTTTGTGGGGCTCGTGATTCCGACATGGTATTCGCTAGTGTTTATTTTGGGGGTGTTGAGTGTGAGCGTGGTGGCATCTCTTTTGTACCCTAAGCGATGATGCTTTTGCCGCATAGACGTTTGGGCCATGAGGGGCCATATATGCTTTTGGTGCATGGGTACATGGTAGATGGTGGGATGTTTATGGCGGTGGAGGAAGGGCTTGCGGGGCATTATCAGCTTATTATTCCGGACCTGCGGGGTTATGGAGATGCGTGGAATTGGCCGGGGCCTTACACCTTTGTGCAGCAGGTAGCCGACTTGGCTGAGCTGGTTCAGCATTACACGCAGGAGCCTGTGTGGATTTTGGGGTACTCTATGGGTGGAGCGCTGGCTCAGCTTTTTGCTCGGCACTATCCCCACCTAACGAAGGGACTAATTTTGGGTTGCACCTTTGCTTATAAGCCTATTACTCCTTTAGAACGCATGCAGGAAGCCCTACTGCCTAGGCTTTTGCGACTTTTACCCCCTGCTTCCTTAGCCAATCTTTTGTATACAGAAGTTTTTGGCACGGAGACCTTTCCTCCTGAGGTTATTAGCTGGTACCGAAAAGCCCTCCAGAAAACGCGCTTAGAAGTGCTTTTAGCGAGTCATGCGGAAATCTTCCGCTTTGATAGTCGTCCTTGGCTCCAAGAGCTTTCTTTTCCTACTCTCGTTCTTGGTGGCACCAACGACCTGATTGTGCCCCCTCATCACAGTGAGATGTTGGCAAAGGGGATTCCGAATGCGGAGCTTATTTTATACAAAGGGGCGGGGCATGCTCTTATTTTTACGCATCGGCGTCCTTTTGTGCGCGATGTGCATCGCTTCATTCTTCAATCGGTTCGTAATACTGCAAGACCCAATCCGCTGACTTTCCGGTCTCAATCTCCTGAATGACGGCTTCAATGAGGGGTTCTTCATCGGGGTTGTAGGTGAGTTTGAGGTTGGAGCCGTAGAGCTGGGCTACGGTCTGCCAGAAGCGCGCTTGCACCCCGCCCAGATAGTCTTTAATGAGGCTGTAAGCATCCAGGCCCGTTTCTCGGTGGATGAGCTTTATGAGTAGGATGCCCTGGGTAACGGTCATTTCTTTGATGATGGGCTCATACCGCTCAAAGAGTTCTTTTTTGAGGCGTTTTTGGTAGGCTTTGTAATCGCGGCTTTTTTGGCCGAGGCGGGTACGTTCGGCATCTACTTCTCGGACGATACGGGCGGCTTCTTTGGCCATGGGGTAGACGAGGTAGACGTTGTAGCGCAGACGTTGGAAGTTTTGCCACTGGCGGCGCACTTCGGCCTGGCGCTTGGGGGAAGGGGCCTGAGCTACGATTTCTACTTCTGGCAGGACGGCAATCGGAATACTATCCGGCCCTAAGAGCAGTCGTATGTTTTGGGCCCAACCTACGACCAAGACCATGCAAATTTTTCCTACCTTTGTGTAAATATGGCACTGGCGCACACCCGCATTTACGGTCAAGATAGTCCCCTGCAAGCCCTTCCGAATCATCGCGGCTATAAAGCCTACATTGAGACCTATGGCTGCCAGATGAACTTCGCGGATAGTGAGTTGGTAGCGAGCCTTTTGCATCAGGAAGGATACAGCTTTACCACAGAGGTGGAGGAGGCGGACCTCATTCTTATCAATACCTGTGCCATTCGGGAGCACGCCGAAGAGAAAATCTGGCAGCGCCTAAGGTACTTAGAAAATCTCAAAGCAGCGCGGCCCCACCTGATGGTAGGCGTGATGGGCTGTATGGCGGAAAGGCTTCGCCAGCGGCTTTTTGAGGAGAGCCCGGTGGTAGACCTGGTCATAGGGCCAGACTCCTATCGGCACCTGCCCCAGCTTATTCGTCAAGTGGAAAGCGGCGCTAAAGCTATTCACACCCTCCTCTCCCGCGAAGAAACCTACGCCGATATAGCCCCCCTTCGCCTTTCCCCCAATAAGGTCAGCGCCTACATCTCCATCATGCGAGGATGCAATAACATGTGCACTTTTTGCATTGTCCCCTTTACTCGGGGACGGGAACGTAGCCGACCCCACCAGTCCATCCTCCAAGAAGCCATCCAGCTCTCCGAAGCCGGCTACCAAGAAATCACTCTCCTCGGCCAAAACGTAGACTCCTACAACGACCAAGGCCTGCGCTTTGCTCAGCTTCTACGTTTGGTGGCTGAGGCCGTTCCCAATGTCTGGATTCGTTTCGCTACCTCCCACCCTAAGGACATGCTGGATGAAGTGCTGGAAACCCTCGCCAGCTACCCCAATCTCACCCCCTACATCCATCTGCCTATTCAGTCAGGCAGCAACCGCATTTTAGCCCGCATGAACCGCGGCTACACCGTAGAATGGTACTTAGACCGGATTGCGGCGATTCGGCGTTACCTTCCTCAGGCGGTTATTTCCACGGATATTATTGTAGGATTTTGTGGGGAGACAGAAGAAGACTTTCAGGATACGCTTCAAGCCATGAAGGCGGCGGCCTTTGATAGCGGATATTATTTTATGTATTCTGAGAGGCCGGGGACGCTCGCCGCTCGTCGTTATAAGGATGATGTGCCCTTAGAGGTGAAGAAAGAACGTTTAGAAGCCGTGATAGCGCTGGGACAGCAGCTGAGTCTGGAAAGTAATCGGCGGGAGATTGGGAAAGTCCATTCTGTGCTCCTGGAGAAGGTTTCTCGTCGCAGTGCGAATGATCTTACGGGCCGCACCTTTCACGGGAAGGCGGTGGTGGTGCGAAATAGCGCCCACACCCACAAGCCCGGCGATAAGGTGCACGCCCGCATCATAGAAGCCACCTCAGCGACCCTAATCGGAGAAATAGCCGATGCACGCGCTCTCAGAGTCTATTGAGCAGATTGCTCGGCGATTTCGGATTATTGGGCGGGACCCCCGTCTCCTGTATGCTTTGCAGGTTGCGGTTCAGGTCGCTCCTACTGATGTGCCCGTGCTGGTTGTGGGTGAGAGCGGCGTTGGCAAAGAAGTCTTTGCGCATATCATTCATGCGTATAGCCCCCGCCGGGAAAAGCCCCTGCTGGCCATCAACTGCGGGGCTATTCCTGAAGGTACAATGGACTCTGAACTTTTTGGGCATGAGAAAGGGGCTTTTACCTCGGCGATTGAGAGCAGAAAAGGCCTTTTTGAGGTAGCCAATGGGGGTACGCTCTTTCTGGATGAGATTGGGGAGATGCCTCTGGGCACCCAAGCCCGGCTTCTGCGGGTTTTGGAGACGGGAGAGTACTACCGAGTAGGTAGCAGTCAAGTCCGAAAAACCGATGTGCGGGTCGTAGCGGCTACCCATCGCGACCTTTTAGAGCTTATCCGAGAAAAGCGCTTTCGCGAAGACCTCTACTATCGGCTCAATACGATTACTATCTCTATTCCGCCTTTGCGCGAGCGGGGGGAGGATATCCTCTTGCTTTTAGACTTCTTTTTAGATGAGACGAGTAAGAAGTATCGCTTGCCTCTGGTGGAGCTGACACCGGATGCGGAGGACTATCTTTTAGAGTATCATTGGCCGGGGAATGTTCGGGAGCTCAAGCACTTTGCGGAGCGTTTGCTTATTCTGCATGGGGGCGAAAAGGTGGATGCGGCTATGTTAGAGAAGCTTTTGCCGCCTCGGTCGGCTCGTCTGCCGGTTTTATATCAGCCGGCGGAGGGAGGTTCTTCCGCTTCACTGCCGCCTCCCGACGATAAGGGCCAACTCATGCTCCTTTATCACAGAATGGGACGCATAGAGGAGGAGCTTTTACGCTTACGGGAGATGGTACAGCTTTTGGGACAGCGTTTGGCGACGGCTTCGCCGGCCTTACCTGCTCCTTCGGCTCCGGCCGAAAGCCCGAATACCCCCTCCGACCTGTCCATAGAAAATGCGGAAAAACGGCTCATCGTTGAAGCGCTCAAACGCTTTCAAGGCAATCGCAAAAAGGCCGCCCAAGCATTGGGTATCTCCGAACGCACCCTCTACCGAAAAATAGAACTCTATGGCCTCCATCATCTGTAAGTTTCGGAAAAGGCGTGGTTTCTTACTTCTCTTAGGGCTCTTCTGTTTGGCAGAAGGGGGCTGTGCATACTCGTTTCGGGCGGGGGCTTTGCCGCCTGAAGTGCGCACCATTCAAGTAGAGGCCTTTTCTAACGAAGCTGCTATCATTGTGCCGACCCTTTCGCAGACTCTTACCGAAGCTGTCCGCCAGAAGTTCATCACCCAAACCTCCCTCATCCTCGTAAGAAGCGGCGGAGATATAGTCCTACGAGGGCGTATTACGGATTATCAACTGGCACCAGTAGCCATTCAAGGTGGGCAGCAGGCTGCCCAAAATCGCCTCAGTATTACCATCTTTGTAGAGTGTCAAAGTGCGCGCTTTCCAGAGATCACCTGGCAGCAGAGCTTTATGAATTTTGTAGACTTTCCTGCTACGGTCAGCTTGGGTCAGGTGCAAGAAACACTTGTACAGGAGCTTTGCGACCGTTTAGCCCAAGATATTGTGAATAAAACTTTATCCAACTGGTGATATGAACTGGGTAGAGACTTTCAAGCAGATGAAGGCAGGGTTGAGCCTGGAGAAGGCGGTACGGGAGGAGATAGAGCAGGCGCTGGCGAAGTATCCGTTTTTTGCGATGGCTCGGATGATGGTGGCGAAGGTAGCTACGAAGGAAGGGGATCCTCGGGCGCCCGGCTTGAGGTTTTTGGCGTCTTTGTATGCGCCGCATCGGCAGTATTATGCGTTTTTCATGGGGGATCGGGTTCGTCCGATCGTATCGCCGCCGCCACGCATGGGGGGCCAGGAAGTCCAGACGCCCCGAGAGCCCTCTTCCAAGCAAGAAGGGACACCTTCTAGTAGTGAGGAGCCTGGCCCTGCCGACCCTATGCCGTTTGCGCCCGAGTATTTACCGAAGCTCCAGGGCAAGCTGAAAGCCAAAGTCTACTTATACCGGGGCCTTTCGGAGCGCCTACGGCAAGCCATTCGCTTGCCCCCGCTTGTAGCCGAACCTCCTCAGGAAAGTTTAGAAAGCGTAGTCCCTCCGCCAGGAGATATCCCCGCCTCGCAGACTTTAGGGGAGACACGGCCTTCGGAACCCCCATCGCCTCCCCTCAGGTCAGAAGAAATGCCTCGGCTCCCTCCCTCTGATGAGGAGACCGCTCCCCAGACTCAAAGCCTCTCTGCAGACCTACCTACCCCGCACCTTCCTCTTCTAACCGAAATCTCAGAGTCGCCTCCCCCCGCTAAACTATCCCCCCTCCTCCTCACCCTCCAGTTTGAGCTCCCCGAAAGGCCGCCCCAGCCTTCTTTTCCCGACAAGGAGCCGCCCACAGAAGTAAGCCCCATCCCCCCTTCCGCACCGGAGGCCCTAACCGCGCCCGGAGAGCTCGTCTTACCCTCTTCTGCGGGGTCGGAGTCGGTGGTTTCTTCGGAGGCTCAAACATCTTCCTCTTCTGAGGCTGTGGAGTCTACGCCGCCGGAGAAGGGCCATGTGGAACCTATTTCGGCCTTTACTAAGCCGTATGTTCCATTAGAGAATCCGGATGCGCCGATAGTGCTTTCTGGGGCGTCGGAGTCGGTGGTTTCGGAAGCTCAAACCCCTTCACCTTCTGAGGCTGTGGAGTCTACGCCTCCGGAGAAGGGCCTTGTGGAACCTATTTCAGCCTTTACTAAGCCGTATGTTCCATTAGAAAATCCGGATGCGCCGGTTGCGCCCTCCAAAGCCCGAACGGCTCCTGAAGAGTCGGGGGCGAAACCTACCTCTTCTCTAACTCCGGAGCTCTTTCAAAGTGAATCCCCTATAAGGCTTATCTTGCTCCCCGACTTTGATCCCGAGGGGTCTGTACATTTATCTGTACCAGAGCCTGCTCCGTTAGAGGAGCCTCCTTCTTCCCCTTCTTCTGAGGCTTCTAAGCCTATTTCCCCGCCTGCAGAAGCCGTTTCGGCGGAGCCTTCTGCCCTTTCTGCGTCCAAGCGCCTTTCGCCCTCTTGGCAGTCTTTTCTAAGCGAGATAGAGAAACCTTTAGCTCAGGTAGCTCAGGAAGCTTTTTCCCAGGCGCCCCAGGCCTTGGAGAAACTGCGACAGGCTTTTATTCGGTATCTTTTAGAGGCGCGCAAGGAGCGGCGTTTGCCGCAGGAGCCTCCGCCACCTTCACCTTCTACGGCTATTGAGGAGGTGCTGCGGCTTTTAGAGACTTTTCAGCCGAAGGGTCTGGAGGCTGTTTCTGCCCCGCCCATTGTAGGCGTTCCAGAAAGCGAGCCACCGGTTTCGCCGCCGCCTATTTACACGGAGACGATGGCGCGTTTGTGTTGGAGTCAGGGGGATCTTCCGTTAGCCATTGAGATTTACGAGAAGCTCAAGGCTAAGTTCCCGGAGAAGGCGGCGTATTATCAGGCGCAGATAGAGCGGATTCAGCGGGGTGAGCGGCCCTGATGTGGGATTGGGTTTTTCCTTCTTTATGTGTGGTATGTGGAGAGCCGACTTATCAGCAGGAGCAGCGGGTATGTTTGCGATGCTTTTTACGGTTGCCGCAGACCCTTACTTGGCGGGCCCCTCAGGCTAATGAGGCCTATGATCGTTTGCGGCCGCATGTTCCCATAAGGGGGGCTGTAGCTGGATTCTGGTACACGGCGGGTAGTCCGCTTCGGCCGCTGGTTCAGCTGGCCAAATACCGCGGGGATCCTTTGCCGTTGTATGCGGTGAGTCGGGCGTGGGGGCGATTGCTGCGGGAGGAGTGTCCGGGTTTGGAGGAGGTGGAAGCGTTTTTGCCGGTGCCGCTGAGTCGGGTGCGTTTGCGTAAGCGGGGCTATAATCAAGCGAGCTGGGTAGCGAGAGGTTTAGCGGAGGCTTGGGGGAGGCCGGTTTTAGAGGGGGTCTGGATTCGGGAGGTGATTACGGCCTCCCAAGTGGGGAAGCGGCGGGGGGCTCGATGGGTTACGTTGGAAGGCGCTTTTCGGGTAGTAGGGGTTCTGCCTTCGGTGGTAGCCGTGGTGGATGATGTTTTGACGACGGGGGCGACATTGCGGGCGGCGATACAGAGTTTACCTTTAGAGGTGGGGGTATGGGTGGTAACTATCGGGCTCACGCGTCGCCGTTCGTAACTTTGGGGTATGGCCGTTATGCAGATGCGGGAGGCGCTACGCGCCGCCCTCCGGGAAGAAATGCGGCGAGACCCTCGGGTCTTCCTCATGGGGGAAGAGGTAGGCGAATATAATGGGGCCTATAAGGTGAGTGAGGGGCTTTTAGCGGAGTTTGGGCCGCAGCGGGTAATAGATACCCCCATATCGGAGCTAGGATTTGCGGCGATTGGGGTAGGGGCGGCGATGGTGGGGCTAAGGCCCGTGATTGAGTTTATGACTTTCAACTTTGCTTTGCTGGCGATAGACCAAGTGGTCAATCATGCGGCGAAGATGCTTTCTATGAGTGGGGGGCAGTTTTCGGTGCCGATAGTATTTCGGGGGCCGAGTGGGTCAGCGGGGCAGCTGGCGCAGCAGCATTCGCAGTCATTTGAGAATTGGTATGCCAATGTTCCGGGCCTTAAGGTCGTCTCGCCCGCTACGCCCCGAGATGCGAAGGGGCTTCTCAAAAGCGCTATTCGGGATGATGATCCCGTACTCGTCATGGAGTCGGAGTTGATGTACAGCCTGAAGGGGGAGGTGCCTGAAGACCCAGAGTTTTTGATTCCGATAGGGGTGGCAGATATTAAGCGGGAAGGGACTGATGTGACGCTGGTGGCCTTTGGAAAAATGGTACATGTGGCTCTGGAAGCCGCCCAAATCTTGGAAAAGGAAGGTGTATCGGCGGAGGTGATAGACCTACGGAGTTTACGGCCGATAGATTATGAGACGATTATTCATTCGGTGCAAAAGACGAACCGCTTAGTGGTGGTGGAGGAGTCCTGGCCTTTGGGGGGGATAGCGGCGGAGGTAGCTTACATGGTGCAACGTCACGCATTTGACTACTTAGATGCGCCGGTGGTGCGAGTAACTGGAGCAGATGCGCCTATGCCGTATGCGCCCACATTGGTGGAGGCTTATTTACCTAATCCCCGTCGAGTGATAGAAGCAGCCAAGTACGTGATGTATTCCCTATAAGGTGCGCCAGCAATAAAGCAGGATGGCGGCAGCGGTTGCTACATTCAGAGAGTCGGCTTTGGCTGAGGGGGCCTTCGGAACATAAACAGAGACAGCGTGGGGAGGGGCGTAGCGTACGCCTTGGCCTTCGCTTCCCAAGTAGAGGGCGTCTATGGCCTGCCAATTAATTTCTTTGGGTGAAGGGCCTTGGAGGGTAGCTACAGCGATCTGCCCAGGAAAAGCATTTAAGAGGTTTTCCCAGTTCTGGGCGCGGGCGATGGAGACCCGAAAGAGGCTGCCCATGCTGGCGCGTACGACTTTGGGGTGGAAAGGGTCTACGCTGTTGGGGCTTAGCCATATGGCTTTCAGGCCAAACCATTCGGCTAAGCGGATGATAGTGCCCACATTGCCGGGGTCCTGAAGGCCTTCTAAGAAGAGGGCAGGCTTATCTTGGGGATGGGGCGCTTGGAGCTTCTGATAGGCGATAGCGATGCCGGGTGGGGCTGTGTCTAAGGTGGTGATACGTTCCAATAGCCAGGGAGCTACGGGATACAAGAGATTTGAAGGCACGGCGAAAGGCGGTTCCTCATCGTAACGCCAGAGGATAGCATGAATACTCTGTGGGGGGAGGGAAGCCAGGGCCTCCTGAATGAGCTTGGGGCCCTCTATGAGGTAGAGGCCTGTGTTTGTACGAGCCGCGGCTTCCCGAAGCGCCTGATAAAACTTAGGCGGATGGGGAAGACGGCGCATTCGGAGATTTAGCGGCCAAGGCTTGGAGGTGCTTGATGGTCTCGGAAATGCGCTGAATGCTGGCTTGGGTGGTCTGGATCTTGGTTTCTAAATCACGGCGTAGGGCTTCGGTAGCTTTACCTTTGGCGACGAGGGCGAGGGTATTTTGATAGCCATTGAGGTCGGTTTCCAAGCGTTTAAGCTGGGCCTTGAGGGAGCGGATAGTTTTTTGGACTTCGGCGGGGGATTGGCGAGCTACTTGGGCTTTGAGCCAGGCGTCGTTGAATTCGGCTTCGGAGAGGCCTGTTACCTGCAAGTAGCGCTGAATGGCTTGGCGATAGCGGTGGTTGAGCCGTTCCTGAGCCGAAGGGAGGACTTCTCCGGCCTGTTCATACTCCAAAAGTTTTTGAATGTAGGTTTCCAGGGGAGCGGGGGAGGGGCCTTCGCTCATCTGGTCTAACTGATTGAGAATATGGATGCGGCGTTCCAGATTTTCGGAGAGGCGTTTGAGGTAAGCTTTGCGGGCTTCGGCGAGGCGTTCCCGCATGGCTTGCAGCTTATCATACATGGCGGCGATGGGGGGCTCTTTTTTGAAGCGCCGAGCTCGTTGCACCCAACGGGAAGCATGGGCCCGAAAGTGTTTCCACGCCTCTATTACATCCTTATTTAGTAGCTTCTCTGTCTGACTCAAAAGCCTTTCTCCTTGTTCCACCAGCCGCCGCACTTGCTGCCGCCGATACTCTTGATTAAACTGCTCGGACTTTGCGTAGAAGGTGTCTAAGAGTTCTCCAAATTGCTGGTTGAGAGGCATGTAGTAGCGGCGCACTTCACGCGAGTCGTCTTGGGCTAAGGTGGCTTCAGTGAGTTTACGCCATTCCCGAACGAAATTTTGAACTTGTTTTTGAGCTTGGCGCCATTGCTCTATGTTGGTGTACTCCTGTTGCACAATAGGTGTGAGGAGCTCAATGATTTGTTTTTTGCGTTGGTAGGCTTGGGCTAAGACGGGATTTTTCTGGATGCGCTGATGGACTTGGGAGCGGAAGAGCATGTATTGGGAGCGGAACTTTCGGACGAGTTCTCGGTACTGCCGGGCGAGCTCATTTTCTTCTCGGATGCGGAGGAGGGGGATGGACTGCCATTCTCGTTGGAGGAGGGCGAGCTTATCCCGCTGCTGCTGCCAGAATTCCGTTGTTACACGTGCATTTTCCGGTGGAAAGAGTGCTTGAATCTCCTCAATGATTTGGCGGCGGCGTTTCAGAAGAGACTGCTGCTCCTCCTCAATAATGTCTTTGTAGCGCTGATAGAGTTGGTCAAATTGCATTAGGTAGCTTCTGAAAGCTTCTACGAGGTTTTTTCGGTCTTTTTTGAGGAGGCGGTTTCGCAGGCGGCTCCATTCTCGGGCAATGGCGCGTACGCGGCCATAAGCATCAATCTGCTCTTTATGGACGATGTCGCGTAGTTGAGCCAGGAGCAGTTGGGCCCGTTCAGCAGCTTGTTGGGCCTGTTTCTCATAGTTTTCCCGAAGCTGACGGAAGCGAGTGACAGCATCTTCAAAGCGTTTTTGAAGGGCGGAAAGGGTTTTTTGTTCTTCATTAGAAGCTTGGGTCTTCCAGGTGGGGAGATGTTTGTCAACATAATTCTCAAAGGCATGCATGAGCCGGTTGAATTGCACCTGGTAAGGCTGATACGAGAGATATTCTGCTAATAGGGTGACGTCGGCGAAAGAGGTTTGGCGCTGGGCGAGCTCTTCGCGCAATTGGCGGGCAGGAAGGGATAGAAGCTCTTGAAGGATTTCTTGGATTTGGGCTTCAGTCTGCGGGTCCAAATGCAGACTACTGGACTCTGAGGCGTGGGCTTCTACCATAAGGCTGGACAAAGGTACGCAAGAAAGCTTATACTTTTGCAGGAATGGGGCGCATTTTAGCTGGTATTGACTATGGAGAGGCTTCAGTGAGTCTACTGAAGGCCGTTTCTGCCCTGCGACGGCGGCTGCGAGCCACCCTGTATCTGTATCATGCGTATCAGATTCCGAGGGGAATGCCCTTTCTTTCGGCTCATGTCATAGAAGAATTGGAGATTAAGACCCAGGCTGAGGCCGAAAACCGCCTAAGAGCATTTCTACGGGAACATCTATCAGGACCTGAGCGGCGCGGGATTCGGCTACTGGTGGAGCGGGAGTTTGTAACGGAAGGCCTGCATTATCATCTGCGCACCGAGCGCTATGACGTTCTGGGAATAGGAGCTTATGGCCCAGAAAACGAAGGGGGAGGGATAGGTTTCCATGCCCGACACTTTATTCGGAATGCGCTTGTCCCTGTGATCATAACCTATCCCTGTGCTTCTATCTCTTGGCGGCGCATGCTTCTGGTTTATGATCCAGATTTTGTCCTGGGTAAGCAGGGAAAAGTGCGAAGGCTACTGCGGCGTTTGCAGATTTCGTACTCGGGACTTCCGGTTGTGCATCTCAAGTCTGTTCAGAAGCATCATCAGAAACTAGAAAAGCTGGTATCGGCAGCCTCTTATGAGCCGTTTGCTTGGGAAGGTGCTGGGCTAATTCAAGTGATCTTAGGGGCAGCGGCCTCTGTGGGGGCCGATACCATAGGGATTTTGATGGATCCAGAAGCGATTATTCAGGGGCTGAAAGCCACGCCTGCAGAGAAGCTCCATCATTCACCCGCCTGGGTGTTTTTTCCTCGAGCCTCTCAGAAAGAGACGGAGAGCGGAGAGCTTTCAGAGGAGTAACCGAGCCGGCTCTTCCAGAAGCTCCGCAAGTGTGGCTAAGAAGGCTGCACCCGTAGCCCCATCTACGACCCGATGATCACAGGAGAGCGTGACCCGCATGCGCCGTTCTATTTCTATTTTATCGCCTTTGACCACAGGCGTGGGTTGAATGGCGCCCACCGCTAAAATGGCGGCTTCGGGCGGATTAATGACGGCGGTAAACTCCTCAATTCCAAACATGCCTAAGTTGGAAATAGAGAAGGTGCTGCCGGTGTATTCTTCTGGGGAGAGTTTGCGCTCGCGGGCTTTTTGGGCGAGGGTAGCGGTTTCGGTGGCGATTTCGGAGAGGCCTTTTCGGTCGGCATGGCGGATCACCGGGACGATGAGGCCCTCCTCTACGGCCACGGCGAAACCTATATGGATTTCTTGGTAGAGGCGGATGTGGTCGCCCATCCAGGCGGCGTTGAGGTAGGGGTGTTTGCGGAGGGCCATGGCTACAGCCTTAATGATAAGGTCATTGAAGGAGATTTTGGTGGGGCTGAGGGCATTGAGTTTTTCGCGCCACGTAGCGGCGGCTTCCATGCAGATGGAGCGGGTGAGGTAAAAGTGGGGGGCTTCCTGCATGCTGGCCGTGAGACGCCGGGCAATCGTTTTGCGCATTTGGGAGAGGGGCACTTCCCGGTAAGGGACCGTAGAAGGTGGAGTAGGGAGGGAAGGGGCTTTGGTTTCGGCGGTTCGGGCCAGGTAGGCCTCTACGTCACGGCGAACGATACGGCCGCCTTCGCCAGTGCCTTGGAGCTGACGCAAGTCAATGCCAGCTTCTTTAGCCATCTTCCGGGCCAGAGGAGAGGCTTTGAGACGAGTTTCAGAAGGTGAAGCCGCTTCCACAGGGGCGGGAGCCGGCATACGGGAAGCAGCAGGTCCGCTGGCCGCAAGAGCAGGCTCAGAATCCTTCGGGCGAGCAGAACCAGAGGAAGAGTCCCCTTTCGGGAGGAGCGCAGAAATATCTTCGTCAGGCTTCCCAATGATAGCAATAGGAACGCCGACAGGGATAGGTTGGTTTTCAGGAGCGCCAACGTAAAGGAGGACGCCTCCAACCGGAGCTTCAAACTCCATGGTAGCCTTGTCAGTTTCAATTTCGGCTAAGAGGTCACCCGCTTTGACGGGGTCGCCAACTTTTTTGTGCCACTTTACGATGACGCCCTCGGTCATCGTGTCGCTGAGCCGAGGCATTTCAATAACTTCCGCCATATCTATGGTAGCTTGTGTTGGATGGTTTCGTCGCGGTGTTTAGCCAGGTAGGGCATGAAGGGGGTGCCGCCGGTGCCGACAGCGGTGGGATTAGCTAAGGAGGCTTGATGCTGGCGGGCAATGTAGGTGGCGGCATATTCCAGATGGAGAGTGCGGAAGCGCTCTACCCAGTGCAGGCAGGTGTTGTAAAGGTCTTTCAGGGCAGGCTGAGCAAAGAAGGCCCGATGCTGATGAATCTCATATCCCTCTAAGTCCAGCACGAACTGGCGATGCGCGGGGGGCATGTAATCCAGCATTTCACGCAGGTAGGCCCGCAGAGGATCATCGGCATGAGTAATGCCGAGAGCGGCGTCTATAGCAGGGATAATGCCACTCTGGGCCCCCGTTTCTCCCCGAAACTGTTGGGGCTTCCCGCCATAGGCAGAAACCCCTTCGTAAATCAGCCCTTCAGGAAGGGCCGGGTTATTTTTCCAGCCGTGGATGTAGGGGCGCACCCGGTGATAGTAAATGTACGGGTCGCATTTTTCAGGCATACGCATAAGAAGGCGATACATTTCTTCCAGGGCTTGAGCCAGGGTAGAGAGCGCCTCCCCGGCGGTGCTGGTATCTTCTTGGATGGTGGCTTGCACCAGAAGAGGAAGTACTCGGAGAGCAGGAGCTGCTGCCGCTTCAATCGCCACATGAATGAGGATGAACCACTCTTCGTCCAGACCGCCTAAGAAGTTTTGAAGGAGGGCGATGTTGTCTAAGGTGATGGGCCCGTCGGGTTCCAAGCGGCGCCAGTTATCCAGGGCGTAAGAAGCGTACGAGAGCACGGGAGGACGCCCTAAGCGCTGGGCGACAGTGTGCCAGGGCAGAGCGATATTTTCGGGTAGGGAAGCGGGAGGGGGATTTTCACCCCAGACATAAGCATGACCTATGTAGGAGAGCGCCTGCATAGCGCGCCGCCACTGAGCAGGCGTAGAAAGATAAGGCTCCGGGTCCAGAAGGGGAATCCGACGAAGAAAAGTACGGATGCGCCCACTAACAAGCAGCTTCGGCAGGTCGTACGCTATCTCGTCCCACAACCCTAGAGCCGCAGGCAACTCTCGTATAGGGTCTTCATGGGGCAGATACCCCCGCTCCGAGTCTATCTCGTAATCGGCCAAAGGTCGCATATAGGCAAACTTATGCATTTTCGGCTGTGTGGGGACGCACCGGGAAGTCGTACGCGGAGCTGTGTGGAACCTAATAGGATATGCCATAGCGGGAATAGGAGCATTGCTTCTACCTATCGTGCTAATCAAAAATGTAGGCCGAGGAGCCTATGGGGTTTATAGCTATGTAACCTTACTTTTGACGCAAGCGTATCTTCTTTTAGGCGGCTTAGGTGAGGCTCTGGCATACTTTTTAGCCAATCATCGCCAGGAAGCTATCTACTGGACACGAGGGGCGCTGGGAGCGGCTCTTCTGATGGGAGTATTAGGTTTGGGTTTGTGGCAATGGAGAGGCCCGGAAATCCTTACCGCCTTACTGAACCTGGATGCCTTCTGGCAGAAAACTTTATCCGAGGTGCGGGGACTTACGAGTTTGGCGCTGGTGGGATATCAAGTGGCGGTGCTTTTGGGTTGGGTGCCTTTAGCGCTGGGGCGGCGTCGGAGCCTCATCCTTTTACCCTTGGGGCAGCTGGTAGCCCAAGTCCTACTTCCCATGGGGGCCTCGCTCCTGTACCCAAACGACATCCTGTTCCTTTTTGAGGTGAGTTTGTATGGAGGAGTTGGGCTGGGTTTGTACATGTGGGGGGCTATTTCAGTTATCTTAGGAGAGCCGTTATGGCCTATTTTCTCCTGGCGGGCATGGAAAGCGCTGTGGAAACACGGCCTGTGGCAAAATCTGGTCCAATGGAATGGCCTATTCTTGACTTTCTTTGAGCGGACAATCATTGGGCGATTCGTGTCTTTGAGTTATATGGGCCTATACAGTGCTGGGCAATATTTTTCATCCAAAGCTCTGCAAGCTTTTTACAAGGCTGCGGAGAGTCTCCTCTCTGCATTTGGTGGGGAAGCGAGCCTTTGGCGGCGACACCTGCGTCTGGGGCAAACTATCTGGTTCACGGCATTTATCTCAGTCCCTACGCTTATTATCTTGTATGGGGTTGGGGGCATGGTATTTCCCTATGTAGCGAAGCCATGGCATCTTTTGGAGATGCGATTGTGGGCTGGGGTAATGCTTTCTACGCAGCTGCTTTTTCTGTTAACACCTCTGGCGCCATTCTTTATAGGGCAGGGGCGGTTTCGGATTTTCTATTTTTATTCTTTGGTCTTTGGGGTATGTCAGGTGGGAGGGACTTTATGGTTGGTCCCTCAGGGATATTATTACTGGGGGCCGGCAGTGGGTGTAGCGGGGGGCATCGTTTTTCTGACGGTGGTCGTTTTCCGAAAGTGGGGGGTGAAGGTTGTGTGGCGGGGATGGGTTTTGTATCCTCTCATTAGGCTCACATGGGGGTGGGGTATAGCCTTGAGTCCGTTGATTTTCTGGGGTGAAGGGGCTTCGGGGTGGTCGCTTGCCCTCAGTATAGTAGGCGCAGGGGTATTTCTTGTAGGCGAATGGCAGAGCCCCCTCTGGCCCAGGAAAAGGGATTTTCTTCTTCAGCTTTGGGAGGGGGCTTGGGGTTTTTTGGGTTCAAAGATCGTCAGGGTGGGCCAGTTTTTTACGGCAGGTAATCGTTTTAGGCGGGGCCCTGCTGAGGGAGGTGAGCTATCCAGTGGGGGAGATTGCGCTTGATGATGGGGAGGAGGGTTTCTTGAAGGGGGACCTGCAAGGGGCTTTCCACAGCGAGGGTGAGGGGAGCAGGGAGATCTTTGTGGGCTTTCAGAAGCCTTTCACGCAAGACTGTGAAAGGCGTAGCTATCCAGCTAAATACAAACTCTTCTACGGGGTCTAATCGGATACCAATGTGACCTTCTTTGTCTTGGAGGGGACGTATTTCATAGCGGTAGGCTCGGATGAGCTTTTCGGTGCCGCGCCGCAGGAAGAGATACCCTTCAGCCTTGTAGAGGGGAACAAGCCCGACGACTTCCACTTGGAGCTGCCGCTCAATAAGCTCGTAGATTTCTCGGCCTTCCTGGATGCCTTTCTCCAACTTCGGTAAAGCGAACTGCACGATACGCATGAGGGTGTCGTTGGGGTCGTCCGGTAAAGCGGCGGCCTGCTGGGCCTGCGCGATAGTCAAGAGCTCTTCGTAGCTATCAATCAGGTCGGTAAGAGCAGGGTAGAGGCGCTGCTCAAAGAAAGCCGCATGGACCCGTTGGAGGTAAGCGAGAAGGCGGTACCGTTGGTACTCTTCGTCCCAGAGTCCCTGGAGAAACCATCCTGGTCGCAGGCGCTCCATAGGGAGTTATACGGCAAAGCTTATTCCACAGGCGCAGGTGCGCGTAGCGTTAGGATTGCGAAAGTGGAAGCCCTTCCCCTCTAAGCCATCCGTGTAGTCTAACTCCGTCCCTGCCAGGTAGAGGAGGCTTTTTTTGGGGACGAGGATGTCAATACCTTCGGAAGTGAAGAGGAGTTCGTCGGGCCTTTGGTCGGTGGCGAAGGTCATATCGTAGGTAAGGCCTGAGCATCCGCCGGCTTTGACTTCTATGCGGATGCGGGGGAGGGGGTGATTTTCGGCGGCTTGGATTTCGCGGATGCGGGCAGCCGCCCGCGGCGTAACGCTGAGCATAAGATAAAAATAGGGGATTTTGGTGAATCCAGTGGTTTGCGGGGGTATAAGCCATTCTTGGGACGCTCAAGCGGATTATCGTACTTGGCGGCGCAGGGTTTCTATTTGGGTGAGGAGGGTTTCTCGGGGGATGTTTTGGTATTTGGGGGGTAGAAAGCTTTTTCGGGTACATTCGGCGATGGCGAGGAGGGTCATGTAGGTGATTTCTTCGGGGTAGGTGGGTGGGATGAAGTCTTGGATGGCGTTTTGCAAGTCCTCCCATGTGGGGGTGGGGCGATTTTGGGAGAGGGCAATTTGGCGGGCGCGCACGAGGAGGCTCTCCCATTCAGCGCCGGAAAAGTCCGGCAGGTTAGCAAAAGCTTCCTCGGGCACTTCCAACGTAAAGCCGAAGCGGCGGGCCATGCGCTGTAAGAAAGCCTGCTTTTCGTGGGGTTCGGAGGGGGGAAAGAGCGGAATATGCTCTTCGGCTCGGCCCTGGCGCTTGAAGTCTACGGGGAGAAGGTCAGGGCGGGCAGTAGCAAGGAACCACAGGATGCGGCCGCGGTTTTTGGGTTGGCTCATGAAGCTGGCTAGCATACCAAAGACTCTTTGCGAGACGCCGCTATCCAGACCCACCCCGCGACGGCCTAACTGCGTATCCGCCTCGTCAATAAATACCGCTACCGGCGCTAATGCCTCTAAGAGCGACAGAATCCGCTCTAAGTTCGCCTCCGTCTGACCGACATAAGGGGCGCGGAAGTTTTTGAGCTGGACCATGGGGATGCCGATTTCGCCAGCTAAGCACCGCACTAAAAAGGTTTTACCCGTGCCGACCGGACCCGTAATCAAAAAACCCATAGGAATGACATCGGTATGGCCAGCTTTCAGTAGCTCTACAATCTGCCGAAAGTAAGTAAGCACGGCTTCGTGTCCCGCTACATCGTTTAGCGTATAGGTAGTGCTGAGAAACTCCAGCAGGCCGCCCGCCTGGGCCTCAATCAGAGTTTTTTTGCGTTCTAAGAGGTGCGTGTCGCTCCATGGGGTGGGGCTTTCGGCGACTTCAGCGAGGATTTTATCTACTTGGACGAGGGAGAGCCCGCCCAGCGCATAAGCTAAACTTTGGGGCGTGTGGGTAGGGAGGTTGGTAGCCAGGTTAGGGCGCTTCTCAAAGGCCTTCTGAATGAAAGCTTCCCGAGTAGGGAGATCGGGATATGGAATCCGGATGGTGCTAATGTGGGGATTTTGAACAAGCTTAGGGTGAAGTTCGCTCAGGCTTTCGGTCAGCAGAAGAATCGTCAGGTCGCTTTCCAGAAAGCGGGTTTCCTGTGCCCAACGCAGCAAATACAGGAGCGCTGCCCGCTCTTCGGGACCATAATAGCCTGTCGGAGATTGAGGAACAAGGGTATCCGCATACTCCAATATCAGAGCTACCCGACGCCGTTGGAGAATCTCATGAAGGAGAAACCGATGTAGAGTTGGAAAAGCCTGAACCAGCGTATCGGGAAACTGACGCAGACCCTCCTCCTTCAAAAAGGCAAGAAAAGCATCCCGGCTCTCGCTATCCCGAAAGGTCAATCCTGCCGCCCGATTGTAGCTAAAAACCGTCTGGCGGCGCCGAAAAACTACCTTGTGAAGGAAATCCGGTAAGGGGTAAGCTTCATTCTGGTACCAGACCCTATCGTGAATATTTCCGTGGAGGATGAAGAGACAAGTACGTCCTGCATAATACTGACGAGCCAGGTCTTGAACCCACTCTGGCGCATCTCCAAGCATGAAGCAAAGGTAGTATCCCCAATCAATGGCTGCCGAGAATTCCTTCGGGGGCCTTGAAGTGCCTTATATCATTTTGAGCGGCGGCCAGCGCCCAAAGGCCGCTGGCCGCCGCCCCACAAAATACCACCGACTCGCATTTGGAAACTCTTTGCATCGGATTAGTATTATTTGTCTCGTTAGCTTTCATATATGTACAAAGTTATCCGAAGAACCTAGATATGTGTATTTTTTCCTTCATCTTATTTCCTCATGAATCTATTCATCATCAGTACCCATCCGAGGAGGCTATGACTTCGGCTCACCGACTGGAAGCCAACCCGAACTATGCCTATGGTGGGTATCTTCTATGGGCTGAGTCGAGTCATCTTCTGAGGAATGAGTCCTGTATTCAGTTAGTTTTTTACAATCTCCTCTCTTCCTGTCTCTGGTAGGCCATATCTTTGCCTCATGATTTGGAGCTATGTAGATTCGGATGTTGGGGGGCTGATTTGGCAGGGGCTCTTGGCTGCGGATGCTGTCTTGTGGCTCTCTTGTAGAGCTTTTTATGAGAATATGGATAAGATTTTGATTTTTCGTTGGCTGGGCTGGATACGCTGTAAAGTTTTTGAGGGGGGGCTCTTCGTGCACAGGTCGTGCCCTTGTAGTGGGGCCTATGTCACCCTTGGTTTCTCCCAAAACTCCCTTAGAATTACCCTCTGAGAGATATGCAGAAAGAAGTCCCACCAAATAATCCGAATACAAGCATCACGCCCTCTCAAACTTCCCCTCTCTTAATGGGGTTTTATGAGAAGTTGAGGGCCTTTGCTTTTCGCGTTCCTTATGCAGCGTTTTTATTGTGGCCCACTATCTACTTCTATTATTCTATCTATTCCTATCAGCCTTATCGTGTGTTTTTAGTCCGAATCATAATTTATGCCCTGATTAATCTTATTGTTTATGGATTGGCTTATCTTCTTGCTAGTTCAAGGGAACGGGCCACGGTGGGCACGGTATTATTCTTTCTTAGCCCCGGGATAGTACCTGAAAGAGTTCAACTATTTTGGAAAGTGCACCCAGAAGCGTTGCTCATCCCGATTATTATCTTTCCTCTGCTTCGTTTATTAAAAATAGGTCGGCGGATAGAGGGGGTTATTCACCTGGCCGTGGCTATGTTGATGATACTCCTTCATTTTCGTTTAGGAGTGCGCTGGGTGAAGTATTACTATTATTACCGCAAGCCATTTCCGGCGGAGTGTCCATCACCGACTAGTCGGGATACCTCTTATACTTATCCCGACATTTACTGCTTAGTTTTTGATGCTTTTGGGCATCCAGATACGCTCAGGAGGTACCTGAATATACCTCTTTCTTATCCTAATAAGCTTATGCAAGAGGGATTTGTTACGACTTCTATACATACACCATTCAGGGGTACTCTTTATAGTCTTTATCATTTTTTATCTCCAAATAGCTCTTATTGGTCTTCTTCTTTTGAGGCGCATGTTAGCCAGTGGGGGGCTTATGATATAGTAGCTTACACCTCTCTTCCTCTCACTCTGCGAGAGAGAGGATACTATCTTACGGGACCTTTGCCTGCCTACTATGCATTACAATACATGCCTTGCTTCAGTTTCCATAGCTACGATAATATTTTTGACCTGACTTTCCCTTACGCCCCCCGCTGGGGTGTATTTGCTTGGCATTATATTACACTATCACAGAAAACGAACCTTCCTATTCAAACAAATCCTACTTTTTACTACTACCACCTCCTTACCTCTCATTATCCTTATGTCTTTGATACGAGTGGGCATTATCATCGCTCTCTAAGTGATGATATGACTACTTTACGGGCGAGTTTTATTTATACGGAAAAATTGCTCCTAAGACTTATAGACGACATCCGAAAGAGTCGGCAGGGCAATCCCCGGCCATATGCGATCTTACTTTTTTCTGATCATGGGCCTCATGGGTTGGCTGAGGCTCCTTATGATTTGGGTCGGGATACGGCGCAGCTTATCGCGCGTAGCGCGTTTGCTGCGCTTTATACTTCCTGGGAACTTCCCGATAGTACTCGGCAAGCCTTTCTCCGAGCTTCTAACTATCAGGATTTAGGGAGAATCGTCCTTCAAATCGCAAATCCCGTACCTAAGCAAGTTTCTGCCCCGCACTCCCCTATGGAAGACCCATGAGCCGTATCTTTGTCCCGTGATATGGAACTATGTAGACCCCGGTATTGGGGGGTTAATTCTTCAGGGGCTTGTTGCTGGTTCTGCTGCTATTTGGCTTTTCTTTAGGAGAGACATTCCTACTTTATTCAGAAAAATCGTAGGGAGGGGAAGGGATTCTTTTGAAAAAAGATAGAAGTTCTCTTGGTTAGCGGGCGTGACCCCGTAGGGGGGTTTTACCTGACTGGGGGTAAGGCTTATCGCTTTATAAAGAGGGAGGCGTGGCCTTCTTTTGAGGCGAGCCTACCCCTTCAAGAGAAGCTCGCCGAGAGGGGATTATGGCTTCCTCTGCGCCTTCCCCCAGCAAAAGAGGACGAGAGTAGCTACCATTGCGAAGTTCCCCTCCTCCCCCTGGTGTTATATCCTTATGAATGGCCCTTTCCCTTATGGAAGGAAGCGGCTCTGACTACGCTCACTATTCAGCAAGAAGCACTTCGGGAGGGGTTTTGGCTGCGGGATGCGACGCCCTTCAATCTGACGCTCTATCATGGGCGAATGTGTCATTTTGATCAGCTTTCGTTGGAGCCGTATCCTGAGGGGAGCCCCTGGCCTGCTTATGTAGAGTTTATCCGAACTTTCTTAGCGCCTCTTTTACTCATGAGCTATAAAGACCGAAGGTTGGGCAAACTTATTCAGCTTTATCCGGAAGGGTTGCCCTTAGATCTTGTATGGGAGCTTCTGCCGATGAGAGGCCGTTGGTCTGGTTTAGGGCTACTTCATTTGTATCCCCATAAGCTACGACGCTTATCTACTACTTGGGGGGGGCGTGGTAGGCTTTCTATGAAGAAGCTGTTTACGCTGACAGAGTCGCTGTACGTGGGGGTGGAGAGTTTGAAGCCCCGGTATGCTTCTTCACCGTGGGAGGGGTATGCAGGGGCATCTTGTCCTTATCCACCGGAGGCTCGTCAGAAGAAGGAGTCTGTCGTGCGCACCTGGATAGAACGTACTCCGATGCGGTGGGGTTCAGACGTAGGGGCGCATGAGGGAGGTTATACCCGCTTTTTGGCGATAAGAGCGCAGGAAGGGGTAGTGGCCCTGGAAAATGACCCCTTAGCGATAGACCGTTTGTGGGAGGCGCTTAGCTCTGAGTACAAGCACCTATATCCGATTTGGGCCGACATTAGCCAGCCTTCGCCGGCTTTAGGGTGGGGACAAGGGATTTCCAGCCTTATGGAGCGTCTGGAAGGGCGGTTTGATATGGTTTTAGCGCTGGCGATTACGCATCATCTGCGATATCGGAATCTTATTCCGTATGCTCGGCAGATAGAGTTTTTGGCGCGGTTCTTGAGGCCGCAGGGGCGCTTGGTGGTGGAGTTTATTCCGGCGGGGGATCCGCAGATAAAGTATTTGCATTCGCGGCCGGAGCTATTTCCGGATCATACGCAGGAGGCGTTTGAAGGGGTTTTGGAGAGGGATTTTGTGGTGGAGGAGCGGGTGGTATTAGAGCCGATGGGGCGGGTGTTGTACTTAGGGCGGAAGAGGTGAGGGGGTTTATGCCGTTGACAATCAAAACCTTTCTGAATGGGAGAGATGTTTTGAGCGGCGGCCAGCCCGGCGGGCTGGCCGCCGCCTTAGCGTGGGGCCGCCACCCGCCTTCGGCGGGCGGCGGCCCCATAAAATACTACCGACTCGCATTCAGAGACTCTTCGCAGCGAACTGGCATTATACCATTTTGAGGCCAAGGCTTTCTTAATGTGAAGAAGGGATGGGCGCGTCCGCCCTGCTGGCCGCCGCTCAAAAAGAAAGTTTATAATGGGAAATGGTATTAGAAGGGCAGGCCTTGTTGGGGGGTGCTGGGTCGGGCGTAAGAGACGCGGGGGATTCGGCCGGCGAGGTAGGCTTTACGGCCTGCTTCTACGGCGAGGCGCATGGCGGCAGCCATCTGCACGGGATGTACGGCTTCGGCTATGGCGGTATTTACTAAGACGGCATCGTACCCCAGTTCCATGGCTAAGCAGGCATCGGCTGGGCTTCCTATGCCTGCATCTACCACTAGGGGGCGGTCTGGTACCAGTTCCCGAATCATGGAGAGCCGCTCGGCGTCTCGTATGCCCTGCCCACTTCCAATGGGCGAAGCTAAGGGCATTACGGCCGCACATCCGATATCGGCCAGCCGACGACACACGATCGGATCGTCTGGCGCGTAGGCTAAGACCACGAATCCCTCCTTGACCAGCTCCCGCGCCGCTCGAAGAAGCTCTTCTGAATCCGGCCATAAGAGCCGATCATCCCCTATGACTTCCAGCTTGATCCAGTTAGTTTGCAGGGCTTCGCGGGCGAGCCGAGCTAAAAAGACCGCCTCTTCGGCCGTATAACAGCCTGCGGTATTGGGCAAGAGCCGATACTTTCCTACCAAAAGGTCCAAAAAAGTGTGCTCGGGATGTTTGAGATCCACGCGCCGCACAGAGACGGTGACTAAGCCGGCCTGTCCGGCTTCCAGGGCTTGTATCATCACTTCGGGTGAGGGGTAGCGGGAGGTTCCCATCCAGAGCCGGCTGGGAATTACTTCTCCTGCAATTACGAGGCTGTCGGTGCTGGGTGTTACCATAGGAGTACTTTGGGTTCGGTGTATTCCATGACGGCGTATTTGACGCCTTCTCGGCCCAGGCCTGAGGCTTTGACTCCTCCATAAGGGAGATGATCCAGTCGGAGGGTTGGGGGGGCATTATGGACTACGCCTCCTACTTCCAGCTCTTCCCAGGCTTTTTTGAGAATGCTTTCTGACTGAGTGTAGATGCCTGCGTGGAGGCCGTAGGGGGAGGCATTGACTCGGGTGATGGCTTCTTCTATGGTGTCGTAGAGCTGGATTTCTGCGTAGGGGGCGAAGGCTTCTTCTCGGGCGAGGGCTGATTCGCTGGGCACATCGGTTAGGAGCACGGGGGTTATCAGGCGTTTTTCGGGGATCATGGTGGTGGGTAAGAGGTCTTGGGCTCCGCCTAAGCGGGCCTCTGTAAGCCAAGATTCTACGCGCTTATAGGCTTTTTCGTCTATGAGAGAGCTGTAATGGACGTTTTCGTCAAGGGGGTTGCCGCCTTTGAGCTGCTGAACGGCGGCTTGATAGGCGGCCACGAAGTCGGCATAGAGTTTTCGTTGGACGAAGATGCGCTGGACGGAAATGCAGGTTTGGCCGCTGTAGAGGTAGGCGGCTTCGGCGATGGTGCGGGCGGCGGATTCTAAGTTTGGGGGGTCGTGAACGATGACGGCGGCGCTGCCGCCCAGTTCTAAGAGGGTTTTTTTGCGGGCGGCTAAGGTTTGGAGGTGCCAGCCCACGGCTGCGCTTCCTGTGAAGGAGAAGACGCGGAAGGCGGGGCTGCGCACGAGCTTTTCGGCGAGAGGGGGATCCGCTAAGAGGACGGTTAGGGCTTGCGGGGGCCATCCTGCTTCCAGGAGGGCTTCAGCCACCCAGAAGGCCGTAAGAGGGGCCTGTGGCGCAGGCTTGAGCGTAATAGCACAGCCCGCTACCACCGCAGGGATGACCTTGTGAAGCACTAAGTTCAACGGAAAGTTGAAGGGCGTGATAGCCAGTAGAGGACCGGAGGGTTTGCGCTGGACTAAGGCGAGACGCCCCTGTAAAGCCTCATTTAGGTCTGCGGGCAGAACCTCCCCCGTCAGAGTACGCACTAAGTCGCGCCCCGTAGTAATAGTAAGTAAACCGCGCTCTACCTCTACGCGGGCATATCGGATGGGTTTAGCCGCTTCCCGGGCAATGAATCGGGCTATCGTTTCCTTTTCTGCGGCTAAGCGCTGAGCTAATTTGTCCAGGATGAGGTAACGTTCCCCTGTGCTTAGGCGGGCGGCGGCGGCTTGCGCAGTGCCTTGTAGAGCAATTACCCGCTCAATATGCTCTTCCTGGGCGTAAGCTACTTCTCCGAGTATTTCTCCATCGTAAGGAGCGTGCACGGGCCGAATATCTCGGCTCGGCACCCATTCTCCCCCAATTAGAAGTGGTCGCCCCATGCCTATAGCTCCTCTCGGGCCCAATCAAAAACTTTCTCCTGCAAAAGATAAATATACCCTCCTGCCAGCACGGCAGTGAAGGTTATAAACACCCCCAGGGCCCATCGCGGATCCTCGGGGAAAAAACCCACCCAGGGATACAAAAGCGCCAGCTCCACATCAAAGACGGTGAAGATCATGGCGACTTTGTAGTAGTGCACGGAGAAGCGTGGCCTTTCGGGGCCGATGGGGTCCATTCCACTTTCGTAGGGAATGTTTTTTTGGGGATTAGAGCGGCGCATGGCAAGGAGGTCCGGCGCAAAGACAAACGCCATCCCGAGAATCACCCCCACTCCCAGTAGCACCAGCGCCGGGAGATACCCTTCAAGCATACTGCAAAGATAGGACGCCTTTGGTGTGAAGATATGGGTGGTCTGTTACCGCTCGGAAGGGGTGATAGGTGGCTTTCCAACGGGGTGGGATGGGAGGCAAAGGCTCCCCTGTGTAGTAATAGACCCACCCCCCCGGCAGAAGCAAGCGCTTAGCCCAAGTGAGAAACCGGGGCAGAGGGGCTACGGCTCGCCCGACAATGTAGGGGAAACGCTCTGGGAGGTTTTCCGCTCGGGTCCATTGTACCTGCACTCGATCGGTCAAGCCTAAAGCGGCTATTATCCGTTGGACGGCCTCGGTTTTCTTTCGGATGCTATCTACTAAAAGGAATCTCAGGTCTGGCCGGGCCAAGGCTAATGGTATGCCCGGCAGTCCGCCCCCTGTCCCCAAATCTAACACCCTCGCCCCCTCCTCTATGGGACACAAACACAAAAGGAGCAAGGAGGGCAAAATGTGATGCTCCCGCAGGGCCTCTATGTCTTTGCGGGAAACGAGGTTTATCCGGGTATTGGTTTCCCGCAGGAGGCTCTCATAAGTAAGGAGGGCGGTTTCTACTTCGGGGGTGAGGTAAGGGCGCAGACAAGGCGGCCACACGCTAATTCAAAAACTGCGTGCGCAGCACATAGTGAAGCACCCCGCCATGCTGATAGTAGGCGATTTCTACTTCGGAGCGGAGGTTGGCTATGACGGAGAAGGTCTTTTTGGCGCCGGTGGTGGGGTCTATGGCTTCTACGGAGAGGCGCTTTTGGGGGGTAAGGCCCTCGGCAATGCCCCGAATGGTGTAGATTTCTTTTCCGGTAAGTCCTAAGGTTTCGGCGTTTTCTCCGGGGAGGAATTGCAGAGGGAGGACGCCCATGCCTACGAGGTTGCTGCGGTGGATGCGCTCATAACTTTCGGCGATGATGGCCCGAATGCCAAGGAGGGCGGTTCCTTTAGCGGCCCAGTCCCGCGAAGAACCGCTACCATACTCTTTGCCGGCTAAGACCAATAGCGGGATGCCTTCCTTCTGATAGCGCATAGAGGCTTCATATACGGTAAGCACTTCGCCTGTGGGGTGGTAAAGGGTCCAGCCGCCTTCCCGGTCTACCAGCTTATTGCGCAGGCGTACATTCGCAAAGGTGCCTCGGATCATCACTTCGTGATTTCCCCGGCGCGCCCCGTACGAGTTGAAGTCTTTCGGAGAGACGCCCTGAGCTATGAGATATTGACCGGCGGGGCTGGTAGAAGGTATAGAACCGGCTGGCGAGATGTGGTCTGTCGTGATTGAATCCCCCAGCATGAGAAGCACCCGAGCGCCTTCTATGTCTCGGAGGGGAGGGACTTCCCGAGTTATTCCCTCAAAGAAGGGGGCTTTCCGAATGTAAGTAGAGTTTGCATCCCACGCATACAGGTCGCCTGTGGGGGCGGGAAGGGCTTTCCAGGCTTCCTCTCCTTCAAAGATACGGGCGTAGTTCTGGCGGAAGTCTTCGGGGTCTACGACTTTTTCTACGAGTTCTTGGAGCTCGGTGGGGGAAAACCATATATCTCTTAGATAGACGGGATATCCATCGGGGTCATAGCCGATGGGTTCGTTCTCAAAGTCTATGTCGGTGCGGCCGGCGAGGGCGTAGGCTACGACGAGGGGTGGTGAGGCTAAGAAGTTCATTTTGACTTGGGGGTGGACGCGAGCCTCAAAGTTTCGGTTGCCGGAGAGCACGGCGGCTACGACGAGGTTTTTCTCTTGGATAGCTTGGGAGACGGCGGGAGGCAGGGCGCCGCTATTGCCAATACAGGTGGTACACCCATAGCCTGCTATATGGAAGCGCAGGGCTTCTAAGTAGGGGAGGAGGCCGCTCTTTTCTAAGTAACGGGTAACGACGCGGGAGCCGGGTGCTAAGGTGGTTTTGACCCAGGGTTTAGGGCGCAGGCCCATAGCTACTGCCTTTTTCGCTACTAAGCCCGCTGCCAGCATCACGGAGGGATTGGAGGTATTTGTACAGCTCGTGATAGCGGCGATCACGACATCCGCGTCACGCAAAAGGTATTCGCTATCTCCCGTGGAGAGATGGGCAAAGCCGTTTTGCGGTAGGTGCTCCTGCGAAAGGGTGAGGGGCTGAGGCACTACGGGATGTGGCTGCTTTTGGAAGTTTTTTTCCAGGGTATTTTGGACGGTGGTCTTCACGGCGCGCAGGGGGATGCGGTCTTGGGGGCGACGCGGCCCTGCCACCGAAGGCTCCACCGTACTTAGGTCCAGCTCCACTACCTGCGTGTATAGGGGCGTTTCCTCCGGCCGCCGCCAAAGGTGATTCACCTGAGCATAGGCCCGAATCTGCGCCACCTTCTCCGGCGAACGTCCCGTCAAAAGCAAATACGTCAGCGTCTGCTCATCAATCGGGAAGTAGGTAACGGTGCATCCAAACTCCGGCGACATATTGGCGATGGTAGCCCGATCGGGCACCGTTAGGTGGTCCAGCCCCGGCCCAAAGACCTCCACAAACTTATCCACGACCCCCACCTTCCGCAAAAGCTCCGTAATCGTCAGCACTAAGTCGGTGGCGGTTACGCCTGGCTGGAGCTGTCCCGTGAGCCTAAGACCAATCACTTCGGGGCATGGAAAGTAGAAGGCCTGCCCCAGGAGGGCGGCTTCCGCCTCAATGCCCCCCACGCCCCACCCAATCACGCCAATCCCATTCACCATGGGCGTATGCGAGTCGGTCCCCACCAACGTATCCGGGAAAAGCCATCCCTCCCGCTCCGTGATCACTTCAGCTAAATATTCCAGATTCACCTGGTGGACGATGCCCATGCCAGGGGGAACGATACGAAAGTTGGCAAAGGCCTGCTGCGCCCATTTGAGAAACTGATAGCGTTCGCGGTTTTGCTCGTATTCGCGCTGGATGTTCCGTTGGAGGGCTAGGGCATTTCCGAAGGAGTCTACTTGGACGGAGTGGTCAATGACGAGGTCTACGGGCACTAAGGGGTTGATGCGCTGGGGACTCCCGCCTTGTTGGGCGACGGCTTCTCGCAGGGAGGCTAAATCCACCACGGCCGGCACCCCTGTAAAGTCCTGCATGAGCACCCGAGTAGGGATAAATGCTATTTCGGCTTCCGCCCGGGGACGGCCATCCCACTGCCGAAAAGGCTCCAAATGAGCATCCGTAACCTTGAACTGGTCTAAGTTGCGCAAGGCATTTTCTAGGAGAATGCGTAGGCTGTAGGGGAGCTGGGAGAGGGGGATATGCAGTTCTTGGGCGGCTTGGCTAAGACTAATGTAGGCTCGCC